>Ga0315312_1000213_pt1 | contig 87425 bp, 51 predicted proteins | sample TDP7_MG_FD_203629 | JGI IMG/M metagenome (GOLD analysis project Ga0315312, IMG submission 203629) | Freshwater sediment microbial communities from Lake Towuti, South Sulawesi, Indonesia - TDP7 | ecosystem: Environmental > Aquatic > Freshwater > Lake > Sediment | place: Indonesia: South Sulawesi...
CGGGGGCTGCGTGGCGCCTCCGGGCCAGGACTCGATCCACTCGTCCGTCGCCGTTTTTCGAGTCGGCCACACCTCGATCACGACGATGTTGATCTGCGGAAGTCGTATCGTGTCGAACTTGCGGGGAGACGAGTTGTTGACGGACCGCATATTCCAGAAAGGCGTCCTCGCTCCGGCGTTCGGCTGTATGGGGAATGGTCAGCAACACAAAGGGCCGGGACGCACAGGGGCTCACACTCCGCGCCTCTGCGTTCCACGCTGTTTCTTTGTCAACGCAAGGCTCAATAATATCGCCAAGGCCATCCCTGCCATGAGCTTGTAACGTGTCTTCTTCACCACGGCTTTTCTCTTCTCCTCCGCGGCGCGCACCAGTGCCGGCACCAAGGAGAATTCGAATCCGAGCCAATACAGAGTGCTCATCGCTATTTCCTCCGGATATGAAGAACCGCATCCCCGCTGAAGGGTGCCTTGAAAGCACGTTTCCCTCCACCAAAGGCGGCATCACCCGGTGTAATCGTTCCGTCAACAGGGTGCATCCACTCCACCGCGAAAGTGCCTGCCGCTTCTGTTAGATCCACTGTTGCTTCTCCGCCATCTGGCAGGTAGACCAGGTACTCGTGCCCTGGCTTGGCCAGGCAGTAGCTGGTCGAGGAGAGCTCGTTGTGGGGCGCCATCTCGGCCAGGTTCATCCGCTCCGTCATCCTGCGTGTTAGCCCCATGGCCTTGCGAGCACCTTGCATCTCGGCTTCGGTGATGCGGACCCAATCCTGCTTGCTCAAAGGGTCCATATAGATCGGATTGAGCCCCCGGGTGAAACTTTTCCACACCCATGCCCGATCTCCGCCCACGCCCCAGATATGATCCGTGTCGCTGACGATTACTTTCCGCCCGTCCGCGGGAGGCGGATCGTTCATGTAATCGCCCGAGACGCCGTCGTTCTGGGGCGAAATCCAATCCGCGGGACTGCTCAGAAGGGCGGCCATCGAGCCTTCCCGGCCGCTGTCAAAAGCCGTCATCCCCACGGGGTGTTGTTCAGATTTCATGGCCTCGTAGGACTTGATGTACCGGACCATGTGATACTGCCAGTCCTTAGAGAAGATGGCGGTTTCGTTCGTAATCTCGTAGAGCACGTTGTGGAGGTCATTGAGGGTGTCAATCACCTTGCGAACATAGGCCTCTTGCAATCGGGTGACAGCCGGCACCTGGAGCGTGTGAACCTCTTTGCCCTCACCATCCTTGTCAGGATCTCCATTGATCCCGTTGATGTTGTTTGCCTCATTAAAGGGATGCACCGGCCACGGATTCCCATAGCCGTGGCTATAGATGCTCCAGCCCTGAAACAGCATCACGCCGACGTAGATCCCTCTGTCACCGGCGGCCACGACCCGCGACCGCAGCCGCTCGAAATATTCCGGATTGAACTGCGTGAGATCGAACTTGAGTTTGCCGTCCGCAGCGGTTCCGGGACCTGGCCTGATCCAAGGCACCGGATCGTAATACAGGTCATTTCCCCCAACTTCCCACGACCACATCCGGATGTAATTATGGTTGAGCCTCTCCAGAAGACCGAGGTAGCCGTCGTAATCAAACTTCTCGGTCAGAGGTTTCCCGAGTTTTGCGGAATCCTGCAGATTGTTCCAATGATGCGAGCCAGTCAGGTAAACGGCCCTCAATGAGCCATCGGGCATCTTTGTGCCGTCGGTGAAATAGCGCGCGTTCTCAGGATGGACTCGCAACGGACCGGCAGCCTCTGCTGATTGGCCAGCGCCCGCATAGACGACGCGAGCACCGGTGAGAAACAGCAGAACCGCCAGAAAACGAGCAGAGTTGGCGTTCATTATCTTTTCCTTTCTTTCAGTGTAAAGAACAGGAGTTACTCTGTTTTGGCCCGGAGACGCCCCTGGCTACCTGAACTCGCCGGAGAGGCTTCGAGGGTGGCTATGAGATTCTGGAGGTAAAAGAGATCACCTGCGGGGACCATCGGCGTGTCCAGGAACTTGGCTAATTCGTCGCGGGACGCTTGAAGAATCTGAGCCTTGGCCTGGAACAGCGCGTGGGTCTGGTAGAGGGGAGTGATACCATTCTCGTGCTGCACCTCTTCGTTATGCCCGGCCATCCAATAGGGCGCCATGTGGGTGTATCGAGCGACCGCTTCCTGGACCCTCGAAAGGGCGTTCTGGCGCAGATAATCCGCCAGTTCCGGGACCAGAAACATGAAATTCCAAGCAGTAATGAGGGTATAGAAGTATTGATCGCTCTGCGCGCCGCCGGTGTCCGCCTGCACGTCCCACCGGAACGTCTCTGCCCGAAGTCGAAGTAGCCGACTCAACTCCTTTTGTTGCGTGGCATAGGGTTGGCCGGCCATCTTGGCCAGTTTCACGTAGCCCACGTGGCCCGCAATGTAGGCGTTGTGGACGTGCGGAAACGCCTGGAGATAACTGTCTGATGGTGTGGAGCCGATCATGCGGGAAGCTTGTTCAAAAACCCTGGTGGGGTCGGCCAAACCCGCCTGCGCGTATTTCCACATGGCATAGACGTTGTGAGGCGGTTTGCTCCAGCCCGCGAACGGACTTCCCGCGAGAGGCCCGAAATCGTGCTCAAAAATCCTTGGCGTGGAGGGCGGATACTCGAAGGGCTCTCGCGGAGCTCCGTCCCTGAATCCGATGTGCACGTACTTGTAAGGAGGGAAGGCGGCGTATTCATCCCGGAGATACTGACGCACCTGTTCCTGCATTTCGGGCGGCAAGTGAGGCAGGGCGCGCAACAGCGTCATAAGCATATCCGCGGGATTGTGCCAGTAATGGAGCAGATACTGGCCCAACCGATTCACGGTCATGAAATCAACCAGCCCGATCTTGGCAAAACCCGCCATCAAATGCCCCCGGTCCAGAATCTTCTTGACCTCCGTCTCGAGCTGCTTTCGGAGGGCTGCTTCGGACAGTGGTTCGGGTGCCGTCTCTCCAGGACGGGTACGCGCCACCGGCAATACGGGGGCGCGGTCGCCCAGGCCATCGGGACCGAAAGCGATGATCGCATTGCCGCGGTGCACGTACATCCTGCCGTCGTAGATCGTAGGTCCGGCATTATCCCCGTGGGCCCAATACATGCGCTTGACCTTCGGAGGACCCACGCTCCATAGATACTGGTGGACCTGGCTGTTGTAGCCGGCAGGCAAGGTGCTCGTCTTAAACCCGTCGCCGCTGAGGTGCCGCCACTGCCGCCTGCCGTCGGTTTGGGGAAATGCAACGTTTGCGACGGACAGATGCGCGCTCCCCACAAAACGGTCGTTGCACAAGTTCCAATAGACGCAGCTCCCGCCAGCCGAGATCCCCACCGGCTCATCGCCGGGCCAGAAGCCGCTCTGCCCCGGCATGTTTGAAACCGGCAGACTCAGGAAAGGAGTGCCATACTTCCAGCCTACCATCACCGCTCCCGGGATCCCGCGCCCCACGGCGTGACTGACACTCCGAAAGTAGAGCACATCATCGTAGCCGCTGACCAACGGGGGATAACACGTTCCTGCATGAGTCCACGCCCAAAGCATCGGTGCGGCATCCGTGAGCCCATCGTTATCCAGGTCGAAGGCGACTTCTATACCAGTCTTCCGATTCAGAACGATCAGGCTCCGCCGCCAGGGATACTGTTCGAACCAGTCGGGGATCGTGCCGCCGTTGGGATTGGTGCGAATATCAACTGTAGGCTCGCCGGCCACCCAGCCGCCCGGCTCCGTTCCCCGGATTCCCGGCAGGTTATTCGCGGTCCTGTTGGCCGAGAAGAGCCATTCGTTCTGGAATCCCACCAGGCCTTTTTCGACCTCGGTCCGGGTGAACAGCACGACCTCCTTGTAGATCACGGGCCACCAAGAGTGCCAGCCCATGCCGGGGAGCTTGTCCGATCTCCAGAGCTGCTTTCCCGTCCGGGCGTCCAGGGCATACGCCCGCGCGTCTTGAGAACCGAAAAAGATGACGCCGTCCTTGTAAGCCGCCGACTGCAGGATCTGCCCCGCGGTTTGATGTTTCCACACAAGCTTTCCGGTGGTCGCATCCACAGCGTACATGCAGCCGTCGCGGCTGCCGGCATAGACGACTCCCCCCACCACCAGCGGGCAAGTGTGGAATCCTCCCGTGGCGTTAAACGTCCAGAGCCCCTGGCCCATGTCGGCGTCCGTGGCATGGATCTTCCGATCGAATCCGCCCACGTAGATCCGGCCGCTGGCGTAGGTCGGCGAGTGCCCCAGGGGAAGCTCGGTGGGATACACCCACAGTTCATCGCCCGTATCCGCATCGAAGACGTACAGCCCCCGCGCGGTCGAAAGGAACAGCTTTCCCGACGCGGCGACAATCTGCACTTTCTGCGAAATATAAGGCTCGACGGGCTTGACCCAGATCGGCTTGAGCGCTCCGGGGGCGGCATCGGGCACCCACGACGTCCGCTGTGGATTAGCCCCCGCCGTGACCCACCCTTGAGAACCCGCCGCCGGAGCCGGCTTTGACAACGGGCTGGACGCGGCCGCTTGACCCGCAGTCAGCAGCAGCGCCGCGATGAAGTAGATGATAAGACGGTTCATAGATTGTCACGCTTTCATTTTGTGGGAGCGTCCTCCCTGTCCAAATGCAGCACCCAGTCTTGTGAATCGGGGCAGGCGAACGAGCGCGCGGCGCCTCCCGACACGGTTCCGGCGGCCCTCTTCTCTCCGGTACGCGGATTTAGCCACTCGGCCTTGAAAACGCGCGTCGGTGGCTCGTCCGAGAGGTCGAGTATCATCGTTCTCCCGCTTTGTCGAAAGACAATATACTGTTCTCCGCGCTCCGTCAAACACAGGCTTTCCGAGTTCACCAGGGCATGGTCGGGCTTTAACTTCCAATACGGCAGCCCGGAAAAGAAGTCATGCGTGATCTCGACAAAGCGAAACGCGCCGCCATCGCCCCACGTGAGCGTCGGCTCAAAGCATTCCGCGTAGAGATAAAAGGCCCCTCCCATCAGGCTGCCCCACGCGCCGGTGCGCACCTGGTCCGCAGTGAGCTTTCCCGGCATGGCTTCCCATGAGGTTTCGAACGCGAAGACGGGCTTATTCGCGTAATCGGCCGCGGCGCGGCGGGCGTTCGTGATGGCGTCGCCGCTGGTCCCTGCGGCGAATTGCTGGACGCGGAAGTCCACCCAGGGCCGGTCAACCGTGGTGCCCAGTGCGTGAGAGGTCAGGGGATGCTTCCATGGATCGGCTTCTTCGATGAAAGCACCCAGCTCGTCGAATTCAGCCAGTTTCATGAGTTCATCCCACTCCCCGGCGACGTTCCAAGTGATGTTCCAATACGGCGCCAGGCGGGCAATCCAGTAGCGCAGGACCGCCTTTCGCGCCTCGGGCGGCACGAGCAGCCTTCCGTTCCCGCTCCAATCCCAGCCAACCATCCCCCAGTGGTTGAACCACACGACCTGATACGCCTCCAACTCGCCAAGCACCTTGTCCACATTCGCCCAGCACCGGATGCTGGGGCGAAGCCAATCCACGTTCGAGCCGCCATCGAACCGGGGTCGAGCGCCGGAATAGTGGAAAGGAAAAAGACCGTTGCCTGCTATCTCCACGAACCGGCCCTCCTGGGCGGGGTCCGGCGCCTGGTAGGGAGTTCCCTGCCAGTTGAGATTCTCTCCAATGGCCACGAAATTCAGCAGGTTCGCATTGCAGAAATTGAACCGGTGCTTGGCGCCGAAGAAATACTCGACCCAGAATTGCCGGTGCTGCTCATTGGCAGCGACGAACAGCTCCGGCGCCGTGTAAGCCCGCGGCCAAAAGCGGGTGCCGTCGGCAAAAACCCAGTAGCGGCCGTTGGCGGGATCAACGCGCAGCGGACCCGGCTTGGCTCCGTCGGCCACACAATGGAACTTCCCGCTTGTGCTCGGCGTCCCGTCGGAGAACGAGCAGTCATACGACCACGCGCCGAGTTGGTCCGGCATGAACCGCAGCCTCCAGACATCGCCCATCTGCCCGCCGTTCCCATCGCCATCGTGGAAGCCAAAGAACGAAACCCGACTCCTGTCGGGGCGGGTGAACGTCGCGCGCAACGTGACGTCCGTAAACGGATTGGCGTAGCTGCGGGCATTTGTGATTGCGGTCTCAAAGCGCCCCCAGAGCTGCACGTTCGGCCCGTCCAAACTCTGCTCCCGCTTTACTGCCGGAGGATACTGATCGCTCGAGTTCGGCCACGCCACAAGGTTAATCAAAGCCCCGACGAGCACTGCTTGTCGTCGCCTGAAGTTGAAGCCTTGTTTTTGCATCGCCGGTCTGATTCTCGCCCCTTTGATACAGACGGATGAAACGGCCATTCACTTATCTCTCTGCAGCAACAGCACCCAATCCCCTTTTGCTGGCGGTGTGAAGCGGTGAGTTCCCCGGTTCTCGATGGGGCCGGTAATTGAAGTGTAACGGCCGTCCACCGGATTGAACCAACTTGCCCTGAGAGGTGCAGGAAACACGTAGACGTCAATCTCGACGGCGTCGTTGTTCGGCAGATAGGCCACCGCCAAATCGCCCGCGGCACTCTTGGCCAGAACCATGCGGCGGGTCACATCCTCCGGTTGGTTGCGGATGAGACCGTGCGCGGGCTCCAAACGCCACCACTCGATGGCCGCCAGGAAGTCGTGCAGGTACTGCATCTGGAACGCGCTTTCCCATTGCAGCGACTTCTTCCAGTAATCGTATTTCTCCGGGTCGGTCACCCACTTCCACACGGCGCCTCTGCCTTGCGGGACCTTGGGCGGCACATCGCCGGCACCGTAGGTGTAGCCGCTTGCGCCCGACAGCCAACTCCGCCAGCCCAGCGAGCGTGCGTCCACCGCCTGCCACCCGTTCTCTCCCCGGGCATCGTACATGGCCTCCAGGTTGATGACGGGCTTGTGGGGTTGGCGGCGGTAAAGATGCAGGTTCCACTCGATCGCATGGTGGGCGCACCAATCGCGGTTGCCGCCGTTGTGCCCGGTCTGCACGCCGCAGAAATCGAGATAGTCTTCATCATAGTATTGAGCGGAGAAGGTCGGGATGGGCTGGTTCCAGGGCGTGCCGGGGTGCTGCGTGATCAGATGGACCGCCGTGGCCTCGCGAGCGGCGCGGCCCACTTCGTTAGCCAAAGGCATGAACTCACTGTCGAAACTCGGCGAGAAGATGACGAAATTGCCAAACAGCCGCGCGACGATGTTCCGGGCGAACAGGCAAGCCTTGTCGGCTTCGGGATAGCGTTGGACGGGTTCCATCAAGCCGACGAGCAGCACAACCAAACCGGCTTCATTGGCGTGTTGAATCTTCTGTTCGAAGGACTGCCAGTAAGACGGATTCCACTGTGAGCACGCTTTGTCGTTGAAGGGCTTTTGCCCCTGCCGGTCGGTCTCTCCGGCCCACTCGGGCGCGGGCGCCACCTGGATGAGGGTGAAATGTTTCGCCGTGCGGTCGGTGAGGTAGGCCGCCCATTCCTCGTCGGTGGCCCTCTGCGGCACCGCCCAAGCGGTGTCACCGACCCACAGGAATGGGGTGCCGTCGGCATAGACCAGGTAGCGACGGTTGTCGCTCACCTTCAGAAAGCCATGCCGGTACAGCAAGCTATCGCCACGATACGGTAGAACGTCCACCGTGCCATGCTGCCTGTGCAGCCCTGTATTGGCGGCGTCGGAGCAATCCGTTTCCCATTGCCACGTACCTGCAACCGGGAATGCGCAGCGAATCCGGAAGGTATGCCCACCGTCCCAGAAGCCGTAGGCGCGAAGCGTGCGGCCGCCCGGTCCCGCGTAGCTCACACGCAAGGTCACGTCGGCATAGGGATTGTCATAGTTGCGGGTGCTGGTCAAGGCATGTTCCCACGGCTGATAGGTCTGCGGGCGCGGGAGAGGAGTGCCCTCGCGGTCTTCGCGAACGGGTCGTCCAGGCTGGTCAGAGGGTTCCGCGAAGCCCAATTCAAAAGCCCCTGCGTCAGGGCTCTTGCCGGCGTAAGCATAGCTCGCCAGATCGCCCTTTTGAGCGCGCAGAGGTCGGTCCGGCGTCGGGGTGAGGGCGCCGAGGCTGTCCTGCACGATGTTGTTGCAGGTGCGGTTCAGACCAGTCCGCGGATAGCCGGAAACGCCGTGCTGGGTTCCGCCCCACGAACCGATCTCGGTTCCGTTGGCGAAGAGCCTATTGTGCTCGAAAGCGTTGTGGCCCACTCCCGGCGGCGAAGCCTCCCTGGCAAAGCCGGCGAGAGTTAGCGTCAGCCAAAGACAGCCGCAAAGAGCGGCTGCCGTCCTTGTCTCCAGGATCTGGATCACCATTGCGAAATAACGCCAGTCAAAGCGCTCGGAGAATTCGTCCATGTTCGGATCAATCATGCGCATCAAAGCCCCCTACTGATTGCGCCGCGCCTCCGCTTTGCGGATGGCTTCTTCGGTCGCGCGCAGGATGTCTTGCCAATACTCGACCCCGTTGGAATGCTCATCGTGGCCGGTGAAGACGATCTCGGGCCTGAGGGGCAGGACGCGCTCCCGAAGGATTTTCATGACCGTGCGGGCTTTCGGCAAGTCGCCCCAGCAGCGATTAAGGATGTGGTTGCTCCCGTGAAAGCCGATGTCACCGGTGAGAAACACCCGCTGGCCGGCTAGACTCAGCACATAGACGACGGAGTCGAAACTGTGCCCTGGGGCGAAGATCGCCTGGATATCGAGACCGTCGAGGGTGAAGTGCGTGGTGTCTCCGGGGCGGGCCAGGGGCAAGGGCTGGTCAATGGCGCAGGGGACCCAGATGCCGTAATGGTTCAACGTGGGGACCATCCAGGTTGCGGGGAACGCCGCGGATGCTGGCGCCACGACTTTTGCGCCCATGCTCCGCCACAAATAGGCCCCGCCGACGTGGTCGCCGTGGGTGTGGCTCAGGAGCAGGTAATGAATTTGCCGAGGATCGAGGCCGGCGGCCTTGATCCGCTCCAGCGTCAAGGAGACCGCGGAAGTCCCACCAGAGTCCACGAGGATACCCCCCTGGGGCGTTTTGATCAGCCAGATGTCCCCGACATAGGCATGTTCCGGGCCGACACGGCCGACCCGGTAGATCGGGATGCCATCGAAGACCGGCTTGAGCGGTTCGGCCACCGGCGGGGCCTGCCGCAGCGGGATGCGCGCGTGCCAGGCGGTGGTGCCGTCAGCCTCCACCCGCCAGACCTCGCCTTGCTGAGTTCCCGCGATGGCGAATCGGCCATCAGCGCTCCACCGCAGCCTGGCCGGGCCGCCCGCTTCGATCGTGGCCTGCACGGTGCCGTCGTAGCGAACAAGGTAGAGCCGGCCGTTCCAACAGGAGGTTAGGGCGGCCTGGCCTTGAGGATGCAGGGCGAAGTCGGACACAGCATCCGGGAAATGCCAGGACATTGACCATTGCTGGCGTGCCAACTCGAAGACGAAGACCCGATGGGCCTCATCGTCGGCGGGCAGCCAGGGGCAGCCCGCAAGCCCACGGGCGAACCAGCTCATCGGCACGCACCATGCCAGGCTGCCATCGGGTGAGAGGTGGACCTCGAAGAGACCTGGCTCGGGCAACGCGGCGCGTGCCACTTCTTCGCCTTCGGCGTCAAACACTCGCAACGTCCCCCGTTGCCGGGGACAGAGCCACAGGGGATGGCGGGGACTCCAATTGGGATGAATGCGCTCCTGGCCAATCCGCGCATATCCGCTGTACTCCGTGCAAGCCACCCGGCCGGCGTCATCGCTGGCAGCAACGGAGATCGCTGCCTGGAATGGCACCATGGCAAACGGCCTCATGTGAAAGTCATCGGCCAGCGGGCGGAATTCGTCAGTGGGTTCCGGCGGGAGGGGCACCTCGGGCGGCGGGGAGATGGGTTTTGCTTTCCAGCGGACGATGCCGGTTGTGCCGTCGAACGCCGCGAGCGTGATCCCTGGCGACTCCAGGCTGGCAACACCTCGCACGTCGGACTTGCGGCTACCCGCCGCAAAGTATCCGCACACCAGCACGCGGCCATCAGCACTGGCCGCCATCCGCCAAGCCCGATTACCAAGGTTCGGACGGCGACACCACTCGCCGGGTTTCTCTGTCGCCTTCTCGTCGAGGTGAAACGGAGTGGTGAAGAGCCCTGCTGCGGTCGCTGTCAGCATGTCGGCCAACGGGCTGGCCATCCAGCCCGTCCGCCAGTTTCCGGCGCCGTAGCGCATCCACCCCAATTCCCAGGCGTCGTCACACCCATAGATGGGCGCGTCGTTTTCGCCGTCAAACAAGGCGAGCGTCGGGTTTGGGTCCGTGAAGCGCGAGTAGGCCAGCCCTACCGCGAAGCGCTTCCCGTGGGGGAGGAAGGCGACCTGTCCAGGAGCCCAGGGGTCGAGATATCGCCCCCAGAGGACCCGGCCATCGTCGGCCAGCAGCCAGAAATTCCGGTCGTGGCGGAAGGCCATCGTCGCTACCGCGAGTTGGCGGCCGTCAGGGCTGATCGCCAATGCCGAGACGCTCTGGGGCGAAAGGAATTCACCCTGGCGCAAAGGATTTGGAACCCGGCCTGACTCGGGCGGGGCGACGGTGCGGTCGAGATAATCCACCGCCCCTTTGAGCCTGGCGGGTTCAATGGCTCGCAATTCCGGGCTGGCCTGCACCCAGTCTTTCCCCGGGAAGACTATTGGGTTTTTCAGGGGAAGGTTTTGTCCTGCCGGCTCCGTGGCATTTACTGTGAAAATGAGCCAGGGAACACCGAGTGCCCAAATAGACAGCTTGCTGTTCATCGCGAAGGCTCCCTTGTCTATCCTTTCCGCATCCGAGGTGCCGCGTCGCCTGTAAAAGCGACTTTGAACGAGCGCTGGCCACCACCCACGACTTCGTCTGGTGGCCGGATGGTTCCATCGGCGGCGTCAGCTCCCGCTGGTAGTTGACCAGCATCGGAGGGCCATTCTGAACTTCTGCACCTCATGCTGCTCTTGGATAAAGACGACTGAGTCTATCAAATGAGAGGCACCAAGGGGAAGCTACGGCCAGCTTTCCCGGCGTAACACTGCACCTCGCTCCCATCGAGGAATTGATGTTCGGGGTTGATGGCTTTGATGGACAAGTGAGAACGTGCCGGAGAGCATCGCACACTGGGAATGGTCCCGCCAAGGGTGGGATTGGCCGTGTTAAGGGGATGCAGGCCCGCCTTGGCGGGCCTGCGGTACATTCATGGTCAATCGGCTGCTGACACTTCCACTCGTTCACACACGCTCCAAATGCTGGCAACTCCTCTTAGACACGGCCTTCAGCCCGTAGTATCGCGAAGCCGCGTTTTTTCCCTGAGCAGGCTTCAGTCCCGCCTTGGCAGCACTTCTCGATAAAAGGATTCATGCGTGCCACTCATACGCAGCCACACCCTTCCATGATTTTGCGTTGACAGATAAAGGAGAGCCGCGTATTGTGAACGAGCGTTCACAAGGCCGAGGTCCACCATGTGTGCTTCAAAGCGAAACAGCGAGTTCAGGAGAAAGCAGATCGCCCGGGCGACCCTGGCTCTGGTAGGTAAGTTGGGCTTCAGGAGGCTGACCTTGGCCGCTGTGGCGAGAGAGGTGGGCTTGGTTCCATCGGGAATATACCGTAAAAAACAAAAACAGAAGTATGGGAGGAGGCAAAAATGAAAAAGCGGTATCCCCTTCTCGTTTCAGCCCTGATTGCTTGCATCGTTTTGTGGGCTGACGAGCCTTCAGCAAACTGCGCGGAAGAGGAAGCGAAAGAGGAGCGTGCATGGACCGCTGGCTTTGATGAAGCCGAGACCGGGAAGGTTCCAAAGGGGTGGATTTGCGCTGAGACCTACGGAGGAGGGAAGCCCGCAACCTGGGAAGTGGTCGAGGACGCTTCGGCTCCCAGCAAAGGGAAGGCCTTTGGCATCGTCTCCACAAAGAACACCGGCCGGACCTACAACATCGCCTTCACCAAGAAGCCGCGCCTCAAGAACCTTGAGATAGAGGTGAAGTTCAAGGCGGTGACCGGAAAAGAGGATCAAGGAGGAGGCCCCATCTGGCGAGTTCAGGATGCCAAGAATTATTACGTCGCCAGAGCCAATCCTCTGGAGAGCAATTTCCGCGTTTACGTGGTGAAGAACGGCAACCGTCGCCAGCTCGATTCCGCAGCAGTCGAAACGAAAGCTGGGCTGTGGTACACTATCAAAATGGTTCACGAAGGCAATCGCATCGTCGGGTACCTGGATGGAAAGAAAATGCTCGAAGTCAGCGACAACACCATCCAAGAGCTTGGCGGCGTAGGGCTATGGACAAAGGCGGACGCCGCCACTTCTTTCGATGACCTCAACGTCCGCAATCTGGCGCGGTGAGTTCAGGATTGAAAGGCAGCTTGGAGCGGTGCAAACCCAAAAGGAACCCCTCGCTCGCCGAAGCCTGGCTGAGGGGGCCGGCGCTGCCAGAAGGTTCGGTGCTGCTTGGAGAAGAGATGTGGAAAGAAGGATGATACCTTGTGCGAGGTGAAAATGGAGGTTGACCATGTTGGCTTGGACGGCGCAGGATGGAAGCCCCGGCCAAGCACGGACAAAGGAGCAATCTCTCCAGCGGCTTCTGCGCTTTTCCTGACTCTCTCATTGCTCGCGCCTCTGGCGTGGGGGCAGGGAGGGGCACCCATGTTGACAGACGACCCCGGGACGCCCGGCACCGGAAAATGGGAGATCAACCTGGCTTTCAGCATCGAAAAGGATGGCGAGGAACGCCTCTTCGAGGCACCCCTTCTTGACGTGAACTACGGGGTCGGCGATCGCATTCAGCTGAAGTACGAGATTCCGTGGATCGTTCTCCACGAGCAAGCGGAGACGAGAAATGGGATGGGCAACTCTCTGTTTGGCGTGAAATGGAGGTTCGCTGACGAGAGCCGATACGGAATTTCCGCGTCGTGTTATCCCCAGGTTGAGTTCAATAATCGAAGTTCCTCGGCCCGGCGAGGCCTGGTGGAGGAGGGGACCGCCATTCTTCTGCCTGTTGAGCTGGCGGGAAGGATCGGCTCGGTGGAAATCAACGCCGAGTTTGGGTATGCTTTCCAGGGGCACCGCAAAGACGAGCTGATCTGGGGAGTGGTCCTGGGTTATCCCTCCAGTGAGCGATTGGAGCTGCTCGCGGAAATGTGGCGTACCTTCTTGACCGGTTTCCATGAGGCGGAGGTATTATCCAACGTCGGTGTGCGCTGGGCGATGACCGAGGCACTCACCCTTATTGCCTCTGGAGGGTTTGGCCTCGACGGTGGGCCCGATGCTGTCGGATACGCAGGAGTTCAAGTCTGCTTCTGAAGGGGCTGCCAGAAACAAAAAATCTTTGCCCTGGCTTGCGTCTCTGTCAGAACCGAGGTCGCGAGGGGGAGCAGTCAACCGGGTGCCTCAAGCAGCTTCGTCCATTTCATGATTAGGTTACGATAAGGAGGGAGATTGAGATGAAAGTCGTCGCAGCGCTCACTGTTATCGCGGTTCTAATCTGCCTTTCTGGATGCGGAAGGAAAGGAGAATCGCCGGAAAGAAAAGGGGAAGTGGTCGTCTATGTCTCCGAGGATCAGGTTTTCTCCCAACCCATACTAATGGATTTCGAAAGGGAAACGGGCATCAGGGTCAGGGCGGTGTGTGACACCGAAGAAGCCAAAGGCACCGGCACCATGAACCGCCTCATCGCTGAAAAAAACAACCCTCAAGCTGATGTGTACTGGGCCAACGAGCCGATACGCGCCGTGGTCCTGAAGCAGCGGGGAATCAGCACACCCTATTTCTCCTCTAACGCTGAGGGCATCCCGGACATCTTCAAGGACCCGGACGGCTACTGGACGGGCTTTTCGGCGCGTGCCCGTGTTTTCGTTGTGAACAAGGGCTCCAGGAACAAACCTCATTCCATCGCTGCCTATACCGATCCGGCCTGGAACGGCAAAGCCGTCATCGCCAATCCTCTCTTCGGCACCACCACGACGCACACAGCCGCCCTGTTCACCCTCTATGGGGATGAAAAAGCAAAGGCTTTCATGAACGACCTGAAGAAAAACGCGGTCAAGATATCCACCAGTAACGGTGAAAGCGCCGACCTGGTAGCTTCCGGAGAATTCGCTTTCAGCCTGGTGGACAGTGACGATGCAACGAATCGCATGAGGGAGGGAAGGCCCGTCGAAATGATCTTCCCCGATCAGGGACAAGGGGAGCTCGGCTGCCTGATCGTCCCCAACGCTGTGGTGTTGATCAAGGACGGGCCGAATCCCACAAACGGAAAGAAGCTCATAGACTGCCTGCTTTCTAAGGAGACAGAAAGGAAACTGGCCCTGGCCGCCTGTGCTCAGATTCCGCTGCATCCGGGCGTCCCCGCGCCTCGCGAGCTGAAGCCTCTCGACAAGATCAAGACCACCGAGATCGACTACGAAAAGGTCGCCAGAAAAATGCAGGAGATTCAGCCTTTCCTGAAGGACTGGGTAGGCTACTGATGTGCAAACGTGCCGTTCTGTTAACGGTCGTCATTATCCTCGTGGTAGTGGGCCTGCTGCCCGTGTTGGTCATGTTCGCCAAGACTTTAGTTACGGACGGGCACTTCAGCTTCGCCTCGTACAAGGCTTTGTTCAGCTCCGGCCGGCAATGGGTACTTCTCTGGCACACGTTGGCGCTATCCTCCTTGACCACCGTCCTGGCAACACTCATCGGTCTGCCCCTCGGGATTCTTTTGGCGAGAACCGATCTTCCTCTGCGGAGGACCCTCGCCGTTCTCTTCGTGATCCCCCTTCTCATACCGCCGTATGTAACGGCGGTCTCCTGGTTCCACATCCTGGGGCGGGAAGGCTTTTTGTCCCAGCTGCTGGGCCCGGCAGTAGGGGCAAGGACTTCGGGTTGGCTTTTTGGCCTGCCCGGTTGCGTCCTGGTCCTGTTTTCCACATTCCTTCCCATCGTCATTCTCCTGACCATGACCTACCTCAAAACTGTCAGTCCTCACCTCGAAGAAGCCGGTAAACTGGTCGGTAAATGGCCCAGGGTCCTTCGCCAGATCACTGTCCGTCTAATAATGCCCGGAGTCCTCCTCGGCGCCATGCTCGTTTTTCTTCTCTCCATGGGGGAATTCGGTGTCCCCACCTTCCTCCGGTACAGCGTCTTCCCCGTGGAAAGTTTCACCCAATTCTCCGCCTTCTACAACTTTGAGGCAGCCACCGCCGCCACCATCCCGCTCGGAGTGATAACCCTCGGGCTGCTCGCGGTCGAGAGAATCTTCCTCCGCAGCAAAACCTACCAGCTTCGCCCCGCGGGGACCGACCACCAATTTCCCCGGATTGATCTCGGCTCCGGGCGCCTGTGGCTCTTTGCTATCGTCTCCGTCCTATCTTTCCTAATCGTCGTGCTGCCTCTTTTAGCATTGGTGATCGAGTCTTTCTCCTTATCCGCTTTCCGCGGAGCTTTTTCGCGGGCGGGCGATAGTCTGGTTCGCAGCTTGACCTATGCCGCTATCGGAGCATCGCTGCTGGCTATTGTCGGTTTCTTCTGCGGATACCTCATCCACACCCGATCTCTTCCTCTGTGGCGGGGTGTGGATTCCCTGACCATTTTTCTGTTCGCCCTACCGAGCACCGTCATCGGCATCGGCCTGACCACCCTCTGGAATAGACCCTCCACCAACCTGATCTACGCGACACCTGTGATCATCATCTTCGGTTATCTCGCCCAATACACGGCTCTCACCAGCCGCATCACCGTCACCAGCCTCGCTCAGATTCCCCCATCCATGGAGGAAGCGGCACAGACCGCGGGTGCGGCATGGCTGCGACGCACCGGTTTCATCATCGCGCCGCTCGCCAAACGCGGGCTCATAGCCGGGTGGATCGTCGGATTCATCTTTTGCCTCCGCGACACTGGCATCAGCATGATGGTCTATCCCCCGGGACATGATACCTTCCCCGTACGCATCTTCACTCTCATGGCAAACGGACCACCGAGTCTTATCGCCGCCCTCTGCGTGACCCTTGTCGCGGCCACGCTGCTCCCTCTGGGCATCCTGGGATTTGCTTTCAGACAAATCAGGAGTCACAAATGAGCGCAGTCCGCTTCGAATCGGTAACCAAATCCTACAGCGGCAGGCCCGCGGTGGAGAACGTGTCCCTCATTGTAGAGAAAGGCGAGCGACTAACCATCCTCGGCCCTTCCGGGTGCGGTAAGACCACTCTCCTGCGCCTTCTGGCCGGTTTCCTCACCCCCGATAAAGGCTCCATCCTGATTGACGGCGAACTCGTCGCCCGCGACGGCCGAAACCTTCGTCCGGCCGAGGAGAGAAAACTGGGTATGGTCTTCCAGGATCTGGCCTTATGGCCACACCTCAGCGTCAGGGGCAACCTGGAGTTCGGTCTCAAGGCCCGGGGGCTTCCCAGACTCCAGCGGCGAAAGCGGATTCTTGAAATCCTTCGTCTCGTCCAGATGGAAGCTTCCGCCAATTCCAGAATCCAGGAGCTCTCCGGCGGCCAGCAGCAACGGGTGGCTCTCGCCCGAGCGATTGTTCTGCGCCCCAAAGCCCTCCTCATGGATGAGCCGCTTTCCAACCTGGACTACGATCTCAACCTCCGTTCGCGAGAGGCAATCCTCAGACTCCACGGTGAGTTAGGCTTCACACTCCTGTACGTCACCCATGATCGGGATGAGGCCTTCCACATAGGCACGCGCGTCGTGGTTATGCGGCATGGCGCGGTGGATCGCATCGGCACTCCTGAGGAAATAAGAGAGCATTTCCAGCAAGTGTCTCTTTGAGCCGGTGAGTCTTCAGCTTGATCTCGTAGGTTTGTTCCGAATCATTTCCCGCGCTTCCCCCCCATTGCCAAGATTTAGCCGTCGGCGTGGAGAAAGCGAACGGGACACATCGACGACGATCACCACCGAACCAAGCGAGATTTTTCTTTTTATCGGGTGAAGTGCCACATCGTTTTATGGTCGGGCAAGATCCAGCCAGCAATGGGGGCGCAGGCTTTGCGTGATGGTTGCGCAGCTCGGAGGGACCTCGGTAAATGCCCAGCCCCCCGAAAGGAGCTTGTGCAAGAGACTGTCGGTGGCTTCAGTCTTCCTCGCTTCGGTTAGGCCACGGACAGGGGCGGACCATCTCTTTCCAGGGGACATGGGACGCCATCCGCGTCCAGCCGAAGTACCTGGCCGACGGCATGTGGCCGTCGGAGGAGTTTGACGCCGTCCGGTGGTGTCTGGCAGCCCAGACCGTGCGGCTGCTCGAATACCCCGCCACAGGAAAGGCGATTGCCCCCTCGGTCCTGGTCGCCGCATCGGCGCGGCCGAGGCTCGCCGCGGAGACCCCCTCGCCATACGAGACGGCTGCGCGCGCGGGGAGCCTTGAGACCCTCGACCTCGGCGGCAGTTTCGCCCGCTGGAAGAGCGGAACCGCGGAGGGGAAGACGGAGGTCGTAGAGGCAGCGCGGCACGCGGGCAAGATCGGGCTGCGATGGACGGTCGTGATCGATCACAAGAACGATGGCGGCGAAGGCGGCAAGTACCCGGTCGGCTGGCCTCGGTTGGGGCGGGACTTCAAGCCGGGCGAACTCGACATGAGCGGGTACGACACCCTCGCGTTCTGGATCCGGATCGATTCCAGCCGCGACGAGGTGGCCGACGACCACACGCCGGTCGGCCTGGTTATCTCGTCGCACGGTAAGAAGACCACGCTCTACGCCACAACGGTGGACCTTGGCGGCGAGCAGCGTGTGTGGGTCCCCCTGCGCTTCCCCGTGAAGCAGATGATGGCGGCGTCGGAAGCGGGGGACGAGCTCTGGAAGTCGGTAAGCCGCGTGCAACTCTACGTCTCCGAGCACGACTACGCGCACAGGACGCGGCTCGTCTTCGACGTGGGGGAGGTGTCGCTCCTGCGGCTCACGGCGCCGGTGATCGCGCGAATGGACGCGCCCGGCCACGTGCTGTTGCCCCGCCGGACGCTGGCCTTCGCCTTCGACGTGATCGGGACCGGGGCCGTCGCGAAAGGGAGCTACACGGTCGCGGCTACGCTGGAGGGAGCGGGGGGCGCGGTGCACTCCGAGGCCCGGCAGGGCCTGGCAGACCCACACCGGATGGCCTTGCCCCTGCCGACGATCGAGCCGGGGGCCTACACGTTGCGGCTGACGATACGGGACGCCGAGGGCAAGAAATGTTCGGAGTCGGCGCAGCCCCTCACGACGCACGCGGGGCCGCTCTATTCACAGGGCGTCAGCTTCATATCCAGAAAACTGCCTTTGAGAATGTAGACGGCCCATAATGGGCATCGCCATCCCTGTGAGAATTGGCAGCATCATGAACCGAGGGGTCTTGCATGAGAATGAATGCCGGTCGTAGAAAGTCTGTAAAAAGGCCCGTGGCGGCCACGCGGGCGTTGGCTTTCATCAAGAGTCTGGAGGAATATGCGCTGGCGGCGCAACGAGAAGCAACGCCATGACACTCGGCAAAACACTCGCCGCGGTTGCACTGTGGGTGATCCTGGGTGGTTCACCCGTTTTCCACTGCAGAGCGGCTCATGCCGACCATGAGCGCGACATCGGCGGCGGCTGGACGCACCTGGCCGTCGTACGCCGCGGCGCGGACCTGCGGCTGTATATGAACGGCTGCCTGTCTGCCTGCTCCGCCGCGCCAGAGGGCCGCATCCTGGACGTTTCGAACAGTGAGCCACTGTTGATTGGCTTCAGTGCCCAGACCTACTTCAGCGGCACGATGGCCGAACTGCGCCTCTCCGCACGGGCGCCAAGGGCGGAGGACGTAATACAAATCCACGCGAGCCGAACCGCACAATGAGTTTCGCGCATGCACACCATGAACGAGAAGCGAGATGTGATATGAGAACCTGCTATTGTTTCCCGATGTTGATCCTGGGGTACTTGGGGTCTGTCCATGCGGTTGCGCAGGAGGCGGTTCCGCATGGGACGCATGACGTGACCTTGGCTTTGCTGCTGCCCGCGCCGCATGAAATGGAGGCCGGGACCGGCCATGTGTCGCTCGGACCGTCGCTCCGGCTGAGTGTGCCTGAGAAATGGGCGGGGACCGTTGACCGATATCTGTGGGTGCTCAATAAGGTGCTCCAGGCGCGCGAGGCCGGCACGGTCACGGTGGTGAAGGAGGCTTGCGCCGCCGCGATACGAATAGCGCAGAAGGCGGAGGGCACCCTGCCGGAAAACGGCTACGAACTGAAGATACGCGGCGGTGTGATCGAGCTGGCGGCTCCCGATCCGGGGGGAGTATTCAACGGCCTGGCGACGCTGGCCCAGTTGATCGAGTTGTGCGAGAGTGAGACGCTCGAGGTGCCCTGCGGCCGCATCCGGGATTGGCCGGAGCTGGCAACGCGGGCTGTACACATTGACATGACCTGCCAGCAGTACAAGGCAGCCTACGTCCAGCGGCTGATGCGGACGCTGGCCCGATACAAAGTCAACGCGATCCTGATGGAATACTCCGACATGTTCCCGTTCCGGGAGCACAAGGCGATCTGCCGGTCAGATGCGTTCAGCGAAGAGGAACTCCAGGCGATACGCCGGACGGCGGAGGAGTGCCACCAGGAGATTATTCCGTTTCTGCAATGCGCCGGGCACCTGGAGTACGTGCTCACGCGGCCGGAGTATTCCCGCTTTTCCGAAGGGCACGGCGGTTACAGCTACTGCCTGGCCAACGAGGCCGTATTGCCCTTCGCGGAGTCGCTCATTGACGAGATCGTGGCTCAGCATCCCGGCTTGAAACGCTTGCACGTCGGCGGTGACGAGGTTGGCCCTGGCACCTGCCAACGGTGCCTTAGCGCCGGCGATTTCCAGGCCAGGTATTTGAAACACTATGCGCGGATCGCGGAGCATTGTCTCAAACGGGGTATTACACCGTTGCTGTGGACGGATGTCATCGCGCCGTTTGGGTTGCAGAAAGAACCGGAGGCAATGGCCGCCAGGCTACGGGAAGCGGCACAGGTGCTGCCGCACGAGGTCATCGGGGTCGATTGGAGTTACTACAGCAAGGATTTCTTCGTTGCGCCGAGACTGCGGGATGCCGGTTTCCGAGCGTTCACCGCGCCGGCCGCCCGGTGCAGCGGCGACCTTTTCGATTTGCCCTGCGTGTTGCTCCACATGGAGAATATCCAGGGCGGTTTTCTCCGAGCGATGGAGTCGAAGCTGAGCGGCGCGATTATCACCAGTTGGTCGTACCGCGGCTCGCCCCATGAGGTTTGTCTGCCGGAGTACGCCTGTGTCGCCTACGGCTGGAACGCCCGCGAGACAGACGTTTCGACACTGCTGAAGCGATTCTTCCGGCAGCGGTATGGGGTGTCGGAAGCGGATGGAGCGGCCCTGGCGAGGGTGGCGCTGGCGGAAACCAAGGTAATCGTTCCGACCGCCCTGGCCAGACCGAGTCTGGACGCAAACAAGCGGGCCTGGACGATTCCAGCCGCGAGGCAGGCCGATCAGCTCATAAGCCGCATCAGTAAGGAAGATCCCACGAAACTGCAAGCATCGCTGGAGAGCCAAATACGGCAGTTTGCTGGCAACGGCGCTCTGTGGCAGTCGGCCCTGCGCTCGGCCAAACGGCACCCGCGAGAGCTCTACTCCTGGGACCTGTCACGCCGCCACCTTCAGCACCGCTTGGCGTTGTCGCTGGCTTTGGTGCAGTTGAAATCGGGCGGGAAGGGAGAAGAGCAGCTTGACTCGCTGGCCGAGGCGAGGAGCAAGTTGCGCGATGCGTGGAGCGAGCATTACCGCGACGTCTTTACGCCCCAGCACATGGGAGTCGAACTGGATTTCCGATTTGACGCGGAGCCCGGGATCATCGAGGCCCTCCGCGGCTGGGAAGGGAAACCGACCCGCTGAAGCCCACGTCGCCGGCTTGCGCGTCGGATGGGTAGGCAAAAGGATGCAACAACTCTTAGGAGAAAACGATGCAGTAGCTTCTGCGAGGAACAGTGATATTTCTGATGGCGCTGGCGTGGGCCGTTCACGCACAAGACAATCTCCCCTACACGACGTACACCAGTTTCGACCAGCTGCTCGAGGGGCGCAATGCGCGCTACCCCGCCATTACTCGTGTCTCGGATCCGGGAACGAGCGGACACCCGGTTTATACAGGATTTTTCTTTTATCAATGCCTTCAGTTTGATACTACGGGACGCTATTTGCTGGGGATGAGGGTCTATTTTGAGTACCGTGATATTCAACCAACGGATCGTGCCGACATCGGTTTTATCGACCTCAAAGACCAGTACAAATGGACCAAGATCGGAGAAACAACAGCCTGGAGCTGGCAGCAAGGCGCCCGCCTTCAATGGCGGCCCGCATCCGATGAGATTGTATGGAACGATCGCTCCGATGACGGGAGGAGCTTTGTATGCCGCCTGTACAACTTCCGCACCGGCAAAAGGCGCACCCTGCCTCAGCCGATTTACGACCTTTCACCCGACGGCAGGACGGCGCTGACCCACGACTTCGAGCGCATGCACTCGGGGACTGATTATGTCGGCATCGAGGACAAATATAAAGGCCAGCACGCGCCAAGCAAGACGGGTGTCTGGAAGATGAATATGGACACAGGAAAGGCGGAGCTGATTATGCCTTTGGACAAGATGGCCGCCATAGCTTACCCGGGTGGAATTCCCTCGTCAGGTCATTTGTACATCTTCCGCGAGGGATGGAATGCATCCGGCACGCGCTTCATCACCTTCATCAAGGACCCGAAAAACAACCTTTTCGAGGGCTACTCCATGGCAGCGAACGGCACGGATGTCCGCTATTTCTATCACAACCCAAGCCACCATGCGTGGCTGGATGACGACTACATCTTGGATTTTGGCTACCACAAGCCTCCCGGCGGCGGTGAGGCCCTGCGGGGATACTTTCTGTTCAAAGACGATGGTACGGGAACAGCCAAGGAACTTCTCTGGGCAGTGAAAGTTGACGACGGGTACGGTGGTGACGGTCATGGGAGCTTTGTCCCCGGCACTGGCAATGACTGGATCATCTCGGACACCTACTCGATCCATGGCTTCCAGTATCTATTTCTGTACCATAGGCCGTCGAAACTGTTCGTGCCGCTTGCCAAGTTGAAATGCGACCGCCGCATGGACATTGGCGACGGCGCACACCGGGTAGACTTGCATCCAAGGCTCAGCCGGGATGGAAGGATGGTATCCATAGATGCCACCCACGAAGGTCTCGGGCGACAAATGTATGTGATTGACATCGGTTATGTTCTGGATCACCCGCCTACCTGTCGGTAGCAGGTCAGTGAACGGGGTGCTTTATGAGGGACTTTACGACACGGCGTGGATTCCTGTGGAAAGCGGCCGCGGCTGGGATTCGGCTGTTCCTTGGCCGCCTGCAGCAAGTCGGAGCTGGAGGCGAGGCCTGCCGGTCGAGCCTGAGTACCTTGTTTCTGTGGAAGAGAATGCCCCTCGCCTTGGCGCGGTGGCCGTGGTAGCGAACTGTTCCGGGCTTCGTCTGCGAAGCCATCTTGAGAGTCGAGCCGCCAGCAGCGCGGCTGGCGACCTGCCGCTCAGCCGCTCCGGTCTCGCGTGCGAAATGGGGGTGGGCTGGCTGCCGGCCTCGCAAGACCTGGAAGCGTGGATGGACGAGTTCCTGCCCGCCCGAGCCTATGAGGAGCGGGGGCGGCGGGGTGAGAAGTGGCATCGGCAATTGTGAAATGAATCAACGGAACCCCATAAGAAAGGGAAATGGCGTGAAAGGAAGCCAGAGACCGATGACGCATCTGACCCTATCCCTCTGCATTCTTGCTGTTGGACTGGGGTGTCTCACTTCGTCTGCCCGTGAGTCCGAGGGATCGCGTGAGAATTCGACGTTACTGAACGGCCAATGGGAGTTTGCTCGTGGCGATGGAAACGAAGGCGCTCAGACGGCGACCGGACAGCGGAAGCTCCGTTGGGAGCAGGTCAAGCTGCCGGGGCCGTTCATGGCCTGGAGCCAGGAGGCCGCAGACCAGACAAAATTTGTCTGGGCGCGCAGAACCTTCGATGTTACTGCCACACGGGCCAAGAGCATGGCGGTCTTGCGCTGGAATCGCATTGCCTGCGGCGCGGCGGCGTTCATCAACGGTCAGAAGGTTGGCGAGAACGAACCGACCGGGCCGTTTCAGGTCATCGTCCCGGCAGGCGTTCTCAGGCCCGGCGAAAACCAGATCGTGCTGAAGATTCGCGGAGCCGCCGCGGTGCGGAGAAGCCGGAGCGGTAATGCCCTAATCCCGGCGGGCTTCGGCGTGGGTCTTCCGGAAGTGACGGACGACGTCTGGATTGATTTTGCCGACGGGGCCTACATGAAATGGGTTCTGGCCTTGCCGAATCTCGCAGAGAGCCGGGTGAAAATCCGCGTCACGCTGACGGGCCTCGAGCAACTGGACGATTTGCAGGTCGTCGCTGAGGTCAAGTCCTGGCCGGATGGGAAGATGATGGGCGAAGGCCGGGCACCAGCCAGGCTCGTGCCCGACCCGGCCCCCCTCGGAGGAGAGCACTTCTTCGTCGAGGTGCCGATGCCGGGTTTTGAGCCTTGGACATATGAGAAGTGCCCGCTCTACATCGCCCGGGTGAAGCTCACGAAGGCGGGACGCGTGCTGGACGAGTTGACGTTCCGATTCGGCATCCGCGAGATCGGCGTGAAAGACCGCAACTACAGGCTCAACGGTAAAAACCTGTGGCTGCGCGGATCAAATCTCGTGTTCGAATGGAATTGGGGCGACATCATCCGCGGAAAGGAGAAAGACTATCTGGTTACAGAGGCCCGCGAGATGAGCATGAACTCCTTCCGCACGCACACCCAGCCGCCGCCGCGGTTGTGGTGTGACATCTGCGACGAGTATGGGACGATGATCCTGGCAGAGTTCCCCGTGCTTTACAATTACGTGGATTACAAATTCACGCCCGAGGAGTACGAGGTCTGGCATCGGAACGTGCTCACGGACGCGGCTGGTTGGATGGCCCGGTTGTGGAACCATCCGTCTGTCATCATGTGGGTGTTGAGCAACGAGTCCAGAGTTGACAACAAGTGGGAGGAAGGTGCGTTCCAGGACTTTGTCAACGCAATGGACCCAACCCGTCCGACCCTGCGAACGGGTAGCACCGGCACGCGGGATAACTATGACGTGCACACCTGTGGCAACATTACCGATACCGTCGAAGGGAATCTGGAAGGTGGGATTGCGGATTGGTTCCGAGAGGCCGGAGACCGCACGACGACCAACACGGAGTACATGAACTACTTCGGCCACCCGAAAACCCAATGGGCCGGAGTGGACGATGAAAGGGCGGACCAGATTGCCGTGGCACAGATCGGGGCCGAGCACACCGAGGCGATGCGCCGAGCGCGGGTGGATGGCATCTGGCCGTACATGTACGCGGGCTGGACGCGAACCCGGCTGGCGGCCCGCGCCAGGGAGACGGGCAAAGGCAGTGCCGTCTGGAAGGCCAACTACGCCGCGCCAGCATCGGCCGCATGGCACAGCTCGCTGTCCCCTGTCCTTGCGAGCCTCGACCTATTTGATCCGAACTATCGGACGGGGCAGCAGGTCACCACGGACCTCTACCTCATCAACGACTCCTGGCATGATGCCAACATCCACGTCGATCTGTTGCTGACCAAGGAATGCCCGGAGTTCATTCCGGAGGCTAAGTGTTTCGACAAGCCTGTGAGCAGATGGGGCTTTGATTTCTCCCTAAAGGCCGATTCCATCGAGAAGGTTTCCGTCACCTGGAAGCTTCCGCAAGAGGAAGGATGCTACTGGCTGACGGCCCGCACGACGGGTGTGGCCGGGCGCCCTGTGCTCAGCCAGCGCTTTGTGCGAGCCATTTCCCCACCCAGGCTGCCTGACGCCGTGAAACGGCGCGAGTCTGTCGTTCTTGGAAGCGACGCTGCGGCGCAAGCCTTCTTCAGGTCGCACAGTCTCCTCACTTCTTCAGACCTGGGGGCCATAGTGCCGGATAAACATGTGGTGGTGGTCTGGGATGCCTCCCGCCTTTCCCCCGCGGAAAAACGCCAGACCAGAGTGCTCGAGGGTTTTCTGCGTGCTGGTGGAAAGATGGTTGTCCTGTCAACTCGATCCTGGGACTGGCCGGGGTTGTGCGACGTGAAGATCAGCCGCAGCCCGCGGTTCTCGCGAGTGTTCCCGTACGACGACCTCAAGAACCTTCTTCTGAAAGGTATTGACCCTGGATGGTTGATCCGATGGAATGGCCTGCCCGGCACAGTCGCGTTCGGGACGCTGGAAGGTGAGGCCATGGCCCGGGCGGAAAAAATCCTCTGGGCGCGAGAACCGAAGACGACCGTGATGGCGGCGGTTCCTGCCGCTTCCGGTGGCGGTCGTATCGCGTTTTCGCAACTGGACCTTCAAGGCCGCGTGGACCGGTCCAAACCCAATTACGACCCGGCGGCCGAGCGCCTCTTGCTCAACCTGCTGGAACCAGGAAATACTCATGATCGGAGGAGATGAGATGCAAACACCGGTTAAACGATTGATTCTGAACCCGGTGGTCGTGTTGTTCGCGACAATCGCGGGAGTGAGCCACGCCGGAACGTACTATGTCGCCGTTGACGGCTCAACCGACAACGACGGCAGCTATGGCAAGCCCTGGCCTTCGGTGGCGATGGCGCTGGAGAAGGTCGGCGGCGGGCACACAATTCTGCTGAAGCGCGGGGAGTATCGCGGGCCGATCACGGTGACGGCGAAAGCTGCCGGCACCGAGAAGAATCCCACCATCATCAAGTCCGAGAAGAAATGGGAGGCCGCCATCGTCGGCAGTACCGGCGAGAGTCCCGCCCTGAGCAGCGATAAGGACTGCCCGTGGGTCGTTTTTGACGGTTTCGAGGTCTATGGGGCGGCGGCCGGCGTTTGGCTCGGTGGTGAACACAACACCGTGCGCAACTGCTGGGTACACAACAACTGGGGATCCCACGGCATCGGCTCGCACGCCAAGGGTGCAGTGATCGAGAACAGCCTGATCGAGTACAATGGCCAGAACCCGCAGTTCCACCACGGCATCTACGCCGACAGCGACGGCTTGGTGGTGCGAAACAACATTGTTCGCCACAACGCGGGTTTCGGAATCCACTGTTACTCGGATGTGAAGAACGCCTACATTGCGAACAACCTGGTCCATGGCCACACTTTCAGGCCAGGCGTCCTCATAGCTTGCGCCACGCACGTGGGAAAGAATGTAATCGTCAACAATACGATCGTTGACAACGCCATCGGCATCCGGATCAGCGGGGGCAATGGGGACAAGGTGTACAACAACATCGTGGTGGCGAAAACGAGCGCGGTCAGTCTAAGCGAAGATACGGTGGGCACGATGGCGGACTACAACTTGTGCGTTCCTTCCTCACCGCAGCAAGGGCCGCACGGTCTGAGCGCGGAGCCAGGGTTCGCAGCGCCGGGCGCCTTCTGCTACTGGCTGCGCGAAGACAGCGTAGCGCGGGGCAAGGGCGCGGCAGAGCTTGCTCCGAAAACCGACTTCTGGGGTGGGGGGCGGCCCGCAGACAAAGCGCCCGACCTCGGCGCGTTCCCGTTTTCTCCCTACTGGGCCGGCGCAGGTGCTTCACGTTCAGAAGAGATGGTCAGCGGCTACTGGGGATGGCCCTATCGCTTCGCCAGGTACCGTGAGATCAGAGACCTCTGGTTCCTTCCGGAAGGCGAAAAGTGAGACGAGGATGATACCGCCGGAGGCAAGTCGTTTTTACGGTCCAGAAGCCGGTGTAGCGCCTGTCGCCGAGAAAGGAGACGAGTTATGTCGGAGAGACTGAGTCGGAGGGATTTTTTGGGGCTGGCAGGGGCGGCCGCCGCGGCCGGACTGGTCCCGCCGGGCGTGCTGGCGAGCGCCGGGTTGGCCACCGATAAGGCGCCTGCCGACACGGTGCATTTCTCAGAGCTGTGGGGGGAGAGGGGCGAGCGCTGGGACCCCCGGGGTCGCCTGCCCGATTTCTCCTATGCCGGTTATCACATGGGGGAGAAGCCAATCCCGGACGTGCCGGTGCGCGCGAATGTGAAGAAGTTCGGCGCCAAGGGAGATGGCAAGAGCGATGACACGCAGGCCTTCAAAGCCGCCATCGCCGCGACAGAGAACGGTGCGGTCTTTGTCCCCGAGGGCCGTTACCAAATAACAGACTACCTCGTCATCAGCAAACCCAACCTCGTGCTGCGAGGAGCCGGTCGTGACGAGACCACACTATTCTTCCCAAAGAGCATTGAGGAGATCACGGGGCAAGCCCCATACTCGGATGGGCTGATCAGGGTGGGACGTACGAGCGAGCCGCAGACGGTCCTGCTCAGCAAGGTCACGAAAGGGGCCAGCCGCGGGGACACCGTCCTGGCGGTCGAGTCCACAGCCGGCATAAAGCCCGGGCAGATGGTCCGGCTGCGGATGTACAACCCGATTAGCGGGGAAGCCCCGGAGTTCATTGATCGGGCGGCGGTTCCGATCCACAACATGGTCTCTCAGTCCGATCCCGTCTACAACTCGCTTGGCAAGTATCTCTACGGTGGCGGCGGCGAGTTGAACCCGGAGCGGCGAGGGTGGTTCGCCGGCCTGGTCGTCATGTGGCTGGTCGAGGTCGAAGACGTGAGCGGCAACACGATCAAGCTGGCCCGCCCCCTTCGCCTGGACGTACGGCCGGAGTGGTCCCCTGAGATCTGGTCGGAGCCCCCGCCGGTAGAGGAAGTAGGCCTGGAGGACTTTACCATGGAGTTCCCCAACGTCCAGTACCCCGGTCATTGGAGGGAAAAGGGCTACATGGGAGTCTCCATGGGGGGTGTCCTGAACTGCTGGGCAAGACGCCTGTGTGTCGTTGATGCAGACATATGCTTCACCATCGGGGGGGCCGCGCACAGCACCATCTCCGAAGTCATCATGGAAGCGCGGTGGCGCACGGGCGAGCCGACCGAGAACACCAACCAGGGGGAAACCGGGCATTTCGGTGTTAGCATCGGCGGCCCGCCGTCACAGGACAACCTGGTCACTGACTGCGAGTTGCAGACAACCTACGTGCACAACCTGAGCGTCGGCGCGATGTGCAATGGCAACGTCTTCAGTTCGATCCGTTCTCTCTATCCCCGCTTTGACCACCACGGCGGCGCCCCCTTCGACAACCTGTACACGGACATCCTCCTGACGAAGGGCGGGGACGGGTTCCACCTGAGCGGCGGCAACCGCGGCGACGAGGGGAACTCAGGCGTTCGGGACACCTGCTGGAACATCCGCAAGTTGGCAGGGACCTTCAGCGGGATCAAGGGACCGGACAGACATCCCCAGATGAACATCATCGGTGTGGAGGGATTGACCACGGTGCGGCCCTCAAACGACTCCCTCGAAACCTGGGTCGAGAGTTGGCCGGGCGAGCAAACCCGGCCAGCCAATCTCTACCTGGCACGGCGACAGAGGAGAACAAATCATGAGTAAGACTCGCCAATGGATCTGCGCTCTCGTTGGCATGATGATCACGGTAGCGACATTCTTGACTGCCCCTGCCGTTGAACCACGGACCTACTACGTGGCCACCAACGGCGACGACAACCGCGCGGGGTCCGAGGAGGAGCCTCTGCGCACGATTCAGAAGGCAGCGGACCTGGCCCGCGCGGGGGATACGATTTTGGTTCGAGATGGCGTCTACTCCGAGGCTGTGGTCCTGCGATTCTCCGGGCAGAAGGGCAAGCCGATTGTGCTGAAAAACTATCCCGGCGAGCGGCCAGTGATTCAACCCGGCAAGCGAGGCGAGCCGCCGCCGGGCCAGGGCGTGCTGCTTCAAGCGAAAGAGGGTTATCAAAAGCCCATCGGCTGGATTATTATCGAAGGGCTTGAAATCCGGTACGGATGGGATGGCGTCAAGTTTTACAACGCCCACGACATCGTGATCCGCAATTGCCACATCCACGAGAACTGGAATCAGGGCATGCTGGGAAACGCCAATCGGGTGCTCATTGATCGAAATATCATCGCCGGCAATGGCACGAATAAGGACGCGCGCCAGAGCCTGATGCACGGCATCTATGCCACGGGCAGCGCCTTTACAATCACGAACAATCTGATTTATTCCAACGCGGCCTACGGCATCCAGGTAGCGGCGTACGACTACAACAAAGACTCGATGGCGGGGCCAGAATATGCGGAGGCGAGAAATTGGCTGATCGCCAACAACACGCTTGCATTCAACAAGAATTCTTCAGGCATCGTGCTCTGGCAGGATGGAGTCGAGAACTGTGTGGTTCAAAACAACATCTTCTATAAGAACGCCGGACCCAACGGTATCGTGTTCTACACTCAGGAGGGGCGGCGCCATCTTGTAAGGAACAACATCTTTTATCCGCCCGGTGAGAACCTGGCGTCGTCCGAAAAAGATGCGTACCAGGCCACAGACAACCAACAGACCGACCCGCGCTTTGCAGACCCCGATTCCTTCGACTTTCACCTCAAAGCCGGTTCCCCGGCCATTGATGCTGGGGTGGCCGACCGGGCCCCAGAGACGGATTTCGAAGGAAAACCTCGCCCGCAAGGCGGCAAGATTGACATCGGCGCCTATGAGTCTACCTCCGCAATAGGGCCGCCGCCGGGCAAGTGGCTCAACGGAGGGACCAAGTTCGAACTGGGCCGGCCGACCTTCGTCGGCGCGATGTCCACCTGTCGGGACCTGAGCAGTAGCGGCATATCCGCAGCATCGTCCCAGTTCCATAACGGGAAAGCGAGCTGAATCAAACCCAAGCGTGAAAGGGGCAACTGTGATACTCTGGCGTATCCGAACGTTTCCGCTGATGGGCGTCATTCGGACGGCACACCCATGTTCGCGGAGAATGAAATGAGGAACACAATTGTATCCACAGTTTGGTTTGCGAGCACGTGCGTTGTGTCGCTGGCGTTTCTGGCTGGAGGAGTTGCCCTGGGCCGGGACTATTGGGTGTCCACGACGGGTAGTGACGCGGATGCCGGCACCACGGAAAGGCCTTTCGCGACTCTGGAGCGAGCACGCGACGCCTTGCGGGAAGCGAAGAAGGCTGGCATCCTCAAGACGGGGGCTACCGTATGGCTGAGCGGCGTTCACTGGAGGGACAAAACCTTTTCGCTGGACACGCAGGATTCCGGCACAGCGGAAGCACCGGTGGTGTACCGGCCAGCGCCCGGCGAGATAGCGCGCCTGGTTGGTGGAAAGCCGATACCCTCCGGCGTCTTCAAGCCGGTCAGAGACGTCGAGACGCTCAAGCGCCTGCGTCCGTCCGCTCATGGCAAAGTCATGCGGGTGGACCTGAAAGCTCTGGGGATAACGGACTACGGCAGGCTCACACGCCGGGGCGGGATTGAAAGGAACATTCTGCCCGCCGCGTTGGAACTTTTTTTCAACGAGCGGCCCATGCCTCTGGCACGGTGGCCAAATCAGGGCTGGACAAAGATCGCGGCCGTTCCAGAAGGACCCAAGGGCGAACGCTTCGTGTACGAGGGAGATCGCCCGAAACGCTGGAGCAAAGCCGACGATATCTGGGTGCATGGTTACTTCAACCGGAACTGGTGCGACACTTACGAAAAAGTCGCCGCGATTGACACCACGAAACGCGAGATCACGACCCGAGAACCCCACGACTACCGGGGCTACAAGGCCGGTCAGCGGATCCGTTTCCTGAACCTGCTGGAAGAGCTGGATGAGCCCGGCGAATGGTATCTCGACAGGAAGTCCGGTACGCTATACTTCTGGCCGCCTGAGCCGATTGAGACGGGCCGGGTATTGGTCTCGTTGCTTGAGACGCCGCTGGTCGCGCTGCGAGGCACAGAGCATGTCACGCTCCGTGGCCTCATCCTGGAATGCACCAGGGGATCCGGAGTGGAAATAGTGGGCGGCCACAACAACCTCGTTGCCGGATGCACGCTGAGGAACATCGGCACGGTCGGCGTGGCCATCGGCGGCGTGGTGGAGGATCTCGAGCGCCGCCTCTACAAGGACACGATGTTCAAAGCGGACGCCGGGACGGACAACGGCATTGTGTCGTGCGACATCTACGACACAGGCGAGTCTGGCATCATACTGAGCGGCGGTGACCGCAAAACGCTCGAACCCGGGCGGAACTATGCGGTCAACAACCACATTCACAACTTTGGGCGCTGGGTTCGGACCTACCGCCCGGCGGTCTTCCTCTGCGGCGTGGGGAACCGCGTGGCCCATAACCTGATGCACGATGCGCCCCACACCGCAGTTTTCTTTCTGGGCAACGATCACGTCCTTGAGTTCAACGAGATATATCGTGTATGCATGGAGACGGGCGACTCCGGCGCATTTTACACTGGGCGTGATTGGACGCAGCGCGGCAGCGCAGTCCGGTACAATCACTTCCACGATCTTCGAGCCACCTTGGAGGGGGATCGCAGCTTCAGCGATGTCATGGGCGTTTACCTTGACGATCAGGCGAGCGGGATAACTGTGTTCGGTAATATCTTCTGCCGGGTCAGCCGCGCTGTCCTGCTGGGGGGAGGGCGGGACAACACGCTTGAGAATAACATCTTTGCCTTCTGTGACCGGGCAATTCACCTGGATGCCAGAGGCGTTGGCGACAGTCTCTCCAATGCCAAAACCCTCCTCGACCGTCTGAAGGCGGCGAATCATGACCGTCCGCCTTATAGCGAGCGATATCCCGCGCTGGCAGAGATTCTCAACGACGAGCCGAGCAAGCCAAAGGGCAACGTGATTGCGCGCAATATCTGCGTCGGGGGGTCGTGGGAGGTTTTCTATTTGGCCGATGGCCAGGAGTTCGTGCGGACACTGGTGAAGATGGAAAACAACCTGACAGAAGGCGACGCCGGCCTCGTCGCGCCGGAGAAAGGAGATTTCCGGCTGAAGGATGATTCCGCAGCGCTGAAGCTGGGTTTCAAACCCATCCCCGTGGAGAAGATCGGGCTGTATCAGGATGGGTTCCGCTGATTCCTTTGATCGGAGGCTGCATGTTTGCCCCTGCGTTTCTTTCGGCCGATCCGAATCATGCCACTTACCGTCGGAGGAAACGGTAAGGGTCGTCGGCAATGCCCACTGGGTCTGGAAGAGTCGGCTGGTGGCGCGCAGCAGGTTGAATCGTCATGAAACGGCAGATATGCCTCAGTAACCGGAGCTCCTCGTGAAAGAAGGATAGACCATGGACACAATTAAGCAAATGATCGCCTGCTTCGCTGTGCTTGTGGGAGTGGCAGTCGGAGCGGCCTCGCCGCCCGACGCGACAGAGGCCGGCGGCGAGGAGCCTCCGCCCGCGACCAAAGCGTTCCCGACCGCGGAAGGTTTTGGCGCCAATGCAGTGGGCGGCCGTGGGGGACGAGTCCTCGAGGTGACCAATCTCGATGATTCAGGAGCGGGAAGTCTGCGCAGTTGTATGGAAGCTTCCGGACCGCGAATTGTCGTCTTTCGGGTCAGTGGCACGATTACTTTGAAAAACGCGATCAGAGTGAGCGCGCCCCACCTCACGGTAGCGGGGCAAACCTCGCCCGGCGGCGTGCAAATCAGAGGGAGTGGCCAACCCGACGGCGATTGGGGCGTTTGGTGCGTCAACGGCGCTCACGACATTATTTTTCGCCACCTGCGCGTTCGAATGGGCGGCAATATGAAGCACGACGCCGGCAACAACATTCTGTTTTATGGAACCGCCGAACCTGGAGTTCACGACGTTATTGTGGATCACTGCTCGGTCTCCTGGGGCTCCGACACGCAATTGGACTGGTACGGGTCCTACCTGGATCGAGCCACGTTTCAGTGGAATCTCATCGGTGAATGTTATATGGGCCAGCACATCGGCGGAAATCGCGCCCCGAAGAACATCACGCTCCACCACAACCTGTACGCGAATCTCGGCTCGCGGACCCCTTTAATGCAGCACGCGGACGTGTTCGATTTTCGGAACAACGTCATCTACAACTGGAGCGGCAACAACGCCTCGGTCTTTGGACAGTTCGCCCTCAATAGCTCCGCCTTTGGCAACGTTGTCAACAACCTCTGGCTCGCCGGGCCGGAAAGTGGGTACCCCTACCTGAATGTCGGCAACGGCGGCCCGGTGCGCATTGACGGTTCGGCCGCAGAAGAGGGCGGAACCAAGCTGTACTTAGCCGGCAACTGGGGACCTCGCTGCCCGACCGGCTCTACGAACGACTGGATAGGACATGGCGTCAACACCTGGGACTACTACGAACTCAATCACGACGGAAGCACCCACCTGGTGGAGCAGGCGCAGTACGACGCGGCAAAGCCTTTCCCGGCGCCTCCGGTCACCTCGGACCCAGTTTCCGACCTGTTGGACAAAGTGCTGGCTACCGTCGGGGCATACAAGCCTTCGCGTGACGCCATTGACCAGCGCATCATCAAGAGCGTGCGCGATAGGACTGGCTCCTCCCGGGTCAACACGACCGGTCCCTGGCCCGATCTCGCCACCGGCGCGCCTGCCCCTCCGGCGGACTCTGATCACGACGGAATGCCCGATGTCTGGGAAAAGGCGCACGGCCTCGATCCTGACAATGCCCGTGACGGAGCAGTCTTCGCGGCTAATGGGTACACCAATGTCGAGAACTACCTCAATGAATTGGCCGGTGATCCGATTCCTTAGGCATAACTCGATGATCGCCACCGTGCGGCTGAGCTTTCTGCTCGCAACGGCGTGCGCTCAGCTTTGCTGGGTGGGAGTTGCCGCTGCCCTTGATGCGGGACCGGCAGCGGCGGATTTCTTTGTCTCTCCGCAGGGAAAGGATACATGGTCGGGGAAAAGACCCGACCCAGGCGAGAACGACGGGCCCTTTGCGACGGTGGTGCGCGCTCGTGACGCTGTTCAGGCGTTGCTCAAGACGCAGAAGGAGCCGCGACGCGTGCGCGTTGTGCTACGCAGTGGGACTTACTATCTCGACTCGCCGCTGGAGTTCGGTCCGGACGATTCTGGTACGGAGGGCGCGCCGGTGGTCTACGCGGCGGCGCAGGGAGAGAAGGTCGTGATCAGCGGAGGCCGCCGGATTGCGGGTGGTCGGTGGGGTGAGGCCAACGGTCAGAAGGCATGGATCGTGGACATTCCAGAGGTGAAGGATGACCAGTGGAACTTCCGCCAGCTCTTCGTGAACGGCGAGCGTCGCCCGCGAACAAGGCTACCGAAGGAGGGGGAATACCGTATTGAATCCCTACCGGGCTATACGGGCGACTTCCTCCGGAGTCCGACGAAGCATTTCGTTTACGCCGCGGGCGACATTGTGCCCACTTGGCGCAATCTGCGGGACGTGGAAATTGTGGGGATTACGCGGTGGCTGGACAACCGGCTCCCGATCGAGAGCGTGGACGGTCGCACGAGGACAGTCACCTTTGACCGCCCGAGTCTGTTTGCTCTCCTCTCGGGAAGCGAGCCTGGCCCCTACTGGGTGGAGAATGTCTTCGAAGCGCTGGACACCCCCGGCCAGTGGTACCTCGACCGTCCGCAAGGAACGCTTTACTATATGCCGCAGCCAGGCGAGGACATGACGACTGCCGAGATCATTGCGCCGCGGCTCTCGCGGGTGCTTGAAGTTGTCGGGCGGCCAGGTGCGCCGGTGCACGACCTGCGTTTTGAAGGTCTCATCTTTGCGCATACGGAATGGCAGCCCCCGGCCGACTATGCCTCATCGCTGCAGGCCGGAATCGAGGTGCCCGGCGCGCTCCTGTTTGACTACGCCGAACGTTGCGCCGTCACCGACGGCGGCATTGAGCACATCGGCAACTACGGCATCGAGGTGGGCGTGGGCTGCGCGGACATCGAGATCGCGCGCAACCGCATTACCGATATCGGCGCCGGCGGAATCCGGATCGGCCACTTTTTCTCGTGGGAAACGGACGGCTCTGGCCGGATGACCGAGCGGGGACTCCAGCGCAAGGCGGCCATGCCGCAAGGCCCGCACAGCCAGCGAATCACGGTGGCCGACAACGAAATCGCCCACTGCGGGCGGTTTACTCCGGAAGCGGTGGGCGTGTTCGTGGGCGACAATGCGAAAAACCAGGTCATTCACAACCACATCCACGATTTGTTCTACTCGGGTATCTCCGTGGGTTCGGTCCAGGACTTCGGGCCAAACCATGCCCAGGGCAATATCGTTGAGTATAATCACATCCACGATATCGGCCAAGGCATGCTCAGCGACATGGGCGGCATTTACGCCTGTAGCACGCCTGGCACTCGCATCCGTTATAACTTGGTGCATGATGTCTCGCGACGGGACTACGGTGGTTGGGGAATCTACACCGATGAAGGGTGTCACGAGGTTCTGATTCAGAATAACCTCGTCTTTCGCTGCCAGGATGGCGCGTTGTTCGTGCACCACAGCCGTGATATCACGGCAGAGAACAACATCCTCGCGTTGAATCGGATCGCTCAAGTGGATCGCGGCGGCATAGGCGGTTTCGAGCTTACTTTCCAGGGCAACCTCATCTATTACCTGGAGGGGAAAGCCGTTGGGAACTATGGTATTGCGCGCTCCGGGCTGGACGTTTGTGCGTTCGATCGCAATCTTTACTGGAATGCCTCCAGCAAAGCGGTCCTATTCGGCAGCAAGACGCTTGCCGAATGGCAGGCGGCGGGCCAGGATCTGCACAGCATTGTAGCCGACCCGCTGTTCGTGGACCCGGAGCGAGGTGATTTCCGGCTTCGACCAGGCTCTCCGGCGGAACAGATCGGCTTCGAGCCGTGGGACCCGACAGCCGTTGGGCCGCGCCACTATTCAGCGGCATCGAAGCAGGGGGTGCTGTCTGCCCCGGGCGACGCGGCGTCGGCACCGCCCCAGGCGATGCCGAGCGTGGGCAAGCACAAGATGCTGGAACTCATCTTCACGGCGGCGGGGACTCCAGCGAACCCGTTCGACACGTACCTTCTCAAGCTGGAGGTCACCGACCCGGCGGGCCGCATCTCCACGGTCGAAGGGTTCTACGACGGAGATGGCAGCGGCGGGCAGACCGGCCGGACGTGGAAGGTGCGACTGTGTCCCTACCGCACGGGGCGCTGGGCGTGGCGCACAGTGCCGGGCGACGCTCCCGACGGCGGGCTGGAGGGTCTGAATGGACAATTTAACTGCGTCGAGAGCGGCGACCTCGGAGGTCTGGTGGCGCAGGGCAGGTACTTCCGTCTCCAAGACGGAGATTTCTTCTTTCCCGTGGGAAACTTCCTCGACCATGCAGGCGGCCTTCCTCTCTGGTCCTACCTCGGCGAGACGGTGACCGACGCGCAGCGCGACGCGATTATCCGGCGTCACCGCGACTTTCACACCGCTAACAAATATATGTTCTACATGTCCAATCATTCGGACGCCTCCGGGGAATACTCGGAGGTCGTGACGCCCTGGCTCGGCACCGCCGCCAACAGCAACAAGACCAAGATGGACCTGAGCCTATGGAAGCTCTACGACGGCTACCTCCGACGGATGAAGGACAGCGGGTTGTCGGCCTACATGAGTATCTTCGAGGACGGCAAGCCCGGGAATTACGGGAGCCTCCCAATGGCCGACCGGAAGCGTCTCATGCGCTACGCGATGGCTCGCACCTCCGCCTTCAGTCACGTGTGGTACGTCCTCTGTTTTGAGTGGCAGGAGGCCTGGAGCAAGACTGAGGTCAACGAGGCCGGCCGATTCATCGAGGCGCACAATCCCTGGAAACGGCTTCTCTCCGTCCACGACTGGGCAGGCGCTCCGTGGGCCTACGCCGACGAGAGCTGGCCAACCTATATCGCGTCCCAGGATGGCAACGACGCCAATCCCGACGCGGTCAACAGCTACGTGATCAGCCTGCGCGCCCACGGCCTCCCCGTTCTGGCGGACGAACTCGGCAGCAACCGTACGGACAGCGACGCGAGGATTCGAGGCAACATGTGGGCCGCCTTCTGCGCCGGCGCGGCAGGGACCGGAACCGGCACCGACCTCAAAGCCTTCCAGCGCTTCCTGGCCGAGAGCCGGATTCCGTACCAGCGCATGGAACCTTCCAACGAGCTCGTCCAGGGCGGCGGCTCCTCGCGGTTCTGCCTGACGGAGAGCGGCCACCACTACCTCGTTTACAGCACCACCGGTTCCTTCGCCCTGAGCGTGACGAGAGGCGGTCTGACAGGCCGTTGGTTCAACCCCAGAGACCCCAATGCCTCCCTGGGGACGTCCTTCGCCGTCTCCTCCGGCACCTCGACATTCACGCCACCGGACACCGCTCTTGACTGGGTCCTCTGGGTCACCGACGGCACCAACCTGAATAGCGGCATCACCCGCCTTTCCACGGAAGCCACCGTCGTCCAGGTCGTTGTGGGATGCGCAAAACCGAACTGACACTCGGTGGATCCGGGTACGAAACGCACAACTGCGATGAGCGCGATGGGTTCTTTCTGCCCGCAAAGACCACACAGGGAGACGCCCATCTCTCATTCACTCCTCCAGACGAGCACGACTGGACAGAATCGCCTTACATTCATCTCTCGTCGTGACAGGAAAAACTGATCACGCCCGGTGTCTCCCTGCTTTTCTCGCCCTGAAGTGTCCAACCATATCCGTCTCCATAGGCGACCCGGGTCCTGCCCCAATTCCAATTTCAGAGCCCTCCCCGATTTTCCGAACCGCCCCACGCACCACGCTTCGCTCCTCAAGCCAGGCTCTGACCTTCTTGAAAGCGCCGCGACTGGAAGTGGCGGAGATCGTGCGGGAATGCGCCTCGCCGTATCTCGCGCGATATGGGAAAGCGATGTTCCCCCAACAGCGTCGCGTGCTGAGGGACATTGCGCTGTGTCGCATCGCGGCCTTAGGGGGCCACGTCAGGCGATGTGACGGGTGCGGTCACACTGACGTCTGCCACGACTCCTGCCGCAATCCCGCCAGACCGCGGGACCCCAAATGCGAGCCTGCCGCAAAAGCGGACTGCATGGAGGCCCGCGCCCAGAACCTCCTCGAAACGGTGCAATACTACCACGCCGTATTCACGTTTCCCGACGAGCTTGCCCCCGTGGCGCTGCAGAACAAAGAAGTGGTCTACAACATCCTGTTGCGCTCCGTGTCCGAAACTCCGATCACCCTCGCGCGGGACCCTGAGCGTCTCGGCACCGAGATCGGGTTTCTCGCAATCCTCCACACCCGGGGGACAAACGCCAGGCGGCTCACTTCATCTGACCCTATCCGGAGTCCTCACACCGTCCCTTTCCCTCCAACCGCATTCTCCTGATCCTGACCGCTCCGGATAGGATCCTATACATTCACCGAAACTGTTACACTTTTTTCGTCCTGTTTTTTCCATCTCTCGATGTACTCGTTGACATCCTCTTCATCAATGAACAGGCGAACAGGGCGCCTGAAGCCGCCACCAGGGAGCCGAACGCCGGGGAGTTGACCGCGGGCGATAAGGTTCATGACGCCATTTTGGGACATGCGCAGCGCGGCTGCTGCCTCTTTGATTGTGAGCGATCTCCGAATAGCCATGGTGGTCACCAACCCATAGGCGACGTCATAATTAACTTGACATATTGTGGGGCTTTGTGTAGAATTTCTTCCGAAGCTGGTAGGAACGTGTTTCGGGAGGAATGCGATGAGAGCATTGACTGTAACAAACCGGGCTGTGACACGACAAGTCCTTTTGCGGCTGGCCGAGAAGGTTCCGGGGGCTCGGGTCGGACTGCGGATCGCTGCGATGCTGTTAGTGCTGGAGGGATGGAGGTCGACAGACATCGCCCGATTGTTCGATGTGGCGCGCTGGAGCGTGGTGAAATGGATTCGCCGAGTAAACGAGGAGGGAGTTTCGGCGTTGGAGGACAGGAAACGCACGGGGCGGCCTTGTCGTCTGTCGCTGGAGGTTCAGGGGGACCTGGAGAAGGCTCTCCAGAACAACCCCAAACAGTTCGGTCTGCGACGCAGCCGCTGGGACGGGATTGTGGCGGTCGAATACCTGCGTCGGGTCCACGGGGTGCGATTGAAAGTGCGCCAGGCCCAGCGGTGGATTCGGCGACTGGGGTTTTCGCTACGAAGACCGATCTGCCGGTATATACAGGCGACTTCGGAAGGAGTGGAGGAATCCGGCAGACGATAAAAAAACTCCTGGCAGTGAAACGAAGTAAGGGAAGGCGGATGGCCCTGTTTTTGGATGAAACGGGGTTTTGTCTGCATCCCAAACTCGGTAGAGTGTGGGTGAAGAAAGGGAGCCAGCCCAGTATACCGACCAGGAGTGAGCATCGCAAACGTCTTAACCTCTTCGGCTGGGTTGACCCGCTGGAGGGCAGAGACGGCATGATTCGCCAGGAAAAAGGGAATACCGACGGATTCCTGGGGACCCTCAAGGAAATCCTCCGGCGCTACAAAACCTGCATTGACCTCTGGGTGGTTGAGGCCCGCTTCCATAAGGGGAAAAGAGTTTCGCAGTTCCTCACGGAGCATGCACGGTTGACTATCCACTACATTCTCAAGTATGACCCTCAGCTCAACTTTCAGGAGGCGCTGTGGAGAACCATGCGGTACGAGGAGACGACCAACACATGCTACGAAACAATGAAGGACTTGGTCCTTGCCGTGTTCCGTCGCTCCCGAGGCTGGAAGCCCAAGAAGATGCGTTGATTATGTCACTTTACTTAGGACGGCAACTATCCAAAGCCGGTTGGACTGGCTTTGGCTCGCTTCGCGCTGGGAATGGCGCGGAAAGAGGCTTCTACGGCTGAATGAAGAGAGACTCCTGCCCGACCTCCAGTTCATTTTCAGGCGGGGGGCAGGCCAAGGAGGGAGCTATCTATCCGGAAGGGCGTCGAGAGGTTTGCCTGCGCTTCCAAGGAGGGTGGCGACGGAGTGACTGAGGAGAGGTTTGAGGCGAAACGAGAGGGGCAAGTGGAAGATGATGTTGGTTTTGAGGAGCTGGACCCGGGCGCCGATTCTCGAGAGGCGAAGATGGATGGTGTCGAATCCCGCCGGTGGCGGGACGGGCGAATTCCGTGGACTTCAAAAGAGTGGAGCGCAAAGCATGCATCAAAACATAGGCGGCGCTGTGGAGGAAAAGGCGAAGCTGATTTGCCTCGAACGCCGCCTTTGGCGGGGCTGGTGCCAACGGAGTTGCCGCTTCGCGGCATCAGAGTGGAGGTGTCGCTTGTGCTCCTTGATCATCAGTTCCACGGCTATCTCGTGCCGCACATAGGAGGGATGATGCGAGTCCACGATGGCGTCGGTCAGAGCATCAGTCACTTTGATACGCTGCCCCACCTCCCGCAATACCAAAACCCCCGCATCCGACATCACCCCATGATCGTCAAAAACACCCCCCACTTTCTTGCCACGAATACTTGAGAAGACCAGTTGTTCTGAGGTAGAATTTTTCATCAGCGAGACCTCCCTTTGTGCTCGACCTGAAATCGACCTAACAGACTACAGCACAAGGCATTAACGATGTGTCGCTCCTTTTTTATGAATAATCCGGGCTGAAGCCTGCAAAGTGCTACTTGTTCCGGAGACGCGCAGTAACACGAACACAAAAGAAGGTCGCGCAGCCACACGATGCTCATGCTCCGGCGGTCTCGCGAAAGTCTGTGACGAAGCTCGTCGGCTGAAAGCCAAGTGCGGTCTGTCCTACCGAAACCATCCTTGGCTCCCCGCTGGGTCCTATGCAAAATGAGGAAGGCGGAATCCACATCGCCAGGTCAGAAAAATGCGCAAGATCAACGACCCAGACCAAGATTCAAAGCACAGGCTCCATTTGCCATCCGCAAACAAGCGGTGGGCGAAAGCCGTCGGACATTCGCCCTTTCTTTTTTGGCTTCTCTGTGGTTCCATATCTGTGCTCTCAAGCCAAGCAACGTGTGGCGAGTTGAAAAGGGTCCGAGTCTCCGAGGATCAGAGCGCATTCGTTCTCGAAGGGACTGCAACCAGGTTTGTGCCGTGGGGATTCAACTACGACCACGATGAACGAGGTCGGCTGCTGGAAGACTATTGGGGCGAGGAATGGCCCAAGGTCGAGGAAGACTTCCGGGAAATGAAAGAACTCGGCGCCAATGTCGTGCGCATCCACCTGCAGCTTGGCAGATTCATGCAGGGGCCTGACGAGCCGAATAATGCCGCACTGCATCAGCTTACCCGTCTTATCCGCCTGGCTGAAGGATTGAATTTTTATCTCGATGTCACCGGTCTGGGGTGTTACCACAAGAAAGACGTTCCCCCGTGGTATGACGGCCTATCGGAGAAAGACCGCTGGGATGTGCAGGCGCGCTTTTGGGAGGCGGTTGCCGGTCGGTGCGCCAGGAGTCCCGCCATCTTCTGTTATGACCTGATGAATGAGCCGGTTGTTCCCGTCGGTCGAAGGAAGCCCCGGGAATGGCTTGGCCCCGCCTTTGCCGGGAAACACTTTGTTCAATTCATTACACTGGACCAGGGAGAGCGCCGGCGGCCAGAAATCGCCCGAGGGTGGATTCAACGCCTGACGGCCGCAATCCGCAGGCATGATCGCCATCGCTTGATCACGGTTGGCCTGGTTCCTTGGAGCCTCGATAGCCCCGGTCTGACGTCCGGTTTCGTGCCGGAAGAGATCGTCGCAGGACTCGATTTCCTGAGCGTGCACCTCTATCCCGAAAAGTCAGCCGTTGATGAGGCCATGAAGACCTTGAAAGGCTTTTGCCTGGGAAAGCCGGTCGTCATCGAGGAAACGTTCCCGCTCAAATGTCCGCTTGAGGAGTTCGAGGAATTTGTGGACGAGTCGCAACAGGTAGCGACCGGATGGATGGGATTCTATTGGGGCAAGACTCCCGAAGAGTGTCGCCGCTCTGGAAAACTGGAGGATGTCTTGATGCTCGGCTGGCTGGAATTCTTTAGGAAGAAAGCGAATACGATGGGGTTGGAGGGAGTGCCCCGCGGAACGCGGCGTCATGGGGATGCCGGTATCCTGACCCTTCCAACCGAGGAAAGTCTCAACGAGTGATTGCAGAGCGTTCACCAATTTGTCCTGGGCTTGAGAAAAAGGCGTATTGAGAACTATGTTCGAGCGCCGGTCTCAACTATTCCACGTAACATAGAATGTGCCGGCCCCAGAGTTGACTGATGGCCTTCGAGCGTGGGTGTGCATAAGCGGATTACATGAGCGGATAGTCGCGAAGCTCGATTCGGTAAAACTTGCGAGAAGAAGATAGGTTGTGATCGGTCCAGGTGGTTGATTCACCTTGGGAGGCCACAATTGCCTCGTCATCCCACACGCCGTTTAGCAGGTCCGGGCACGACTGAACGGTGTAGGTGTCACCCTGGCGGCTGTTCCAGGTGAGCGCGACGACGCCCGTCTCCAGAACCTCCGTGATTTCGAAGGGAAAAGAGCCGTACTCATAAGCCCCCATGTCCACTGTCCAGGAATCCTTGCCGCGCCAGATGCGCGGATTGCCATCCATGTCAAGACCGGGCAGGCTGACGAGGGAGTTATCCCCGGCATCAATGCATGGAGAACCACAGCCGAGGCGGTAGTCACCCTCGACCCAGATATCATCCCACGGATTGCCCGGCGTTTGGTTGTCATCCCAATTGCCGACGGCTACAAACGATGGATCGGCAGCGATGTTGTTCCCGGCCGCAGTCCATCCCTGGATACATGAATAGCTCGGCTCGCCGGAATTGACCAGTTGCCTTTTGTCGGTGCCCTCATTCCCCCAGACTATGCAGTTGCGGATAACACCCAGGCACTGGTACAGCCCCCCGTTGGAGCGCGACGACCTGTTTTCGGCAATGGTGTTGTTCTGGATGATACCGCTGCATTCATGCAGCCCAGCCCCGTCCCCGTGTGCCCTATTCCCGGCGATCAAGTTGCTCTGGATTGGCCCATTACAGAACGAAAGCCCCCCGCCGGAATCTATAGCCCAGTTTTCCTGGATGAGATTGCATAGGATTGCTCCATCACAGTTGGATAGTCCTGCGCCGCAGCCAAACGGTCTTAACGGCTTGCCGGGAACGAGCTTTGCGGAGGCTCGGCCGGTGCCCAGCGCTTTCGTCCTCATCGCATCCGGCGGCGCGCCCATGCCCTCCAGCAGCCAGGCCCAATTTCCACGGATCGCATTGTTCTTTATGGTCCCATCGCACTCATACAGTCCTCCTCCGTCGCCATCCTCAGCCTCGTTGAGAGTGATAACGTTGTTTTGGATAACACCATGGCAGTGAGCTAACCCGCCGCCGGACCCCCATGCATGGTTGTCCTCAATGGTGTTGTTATGGATCGCGCCATCGCAGTAGGCCAAACCTCCGCCTTCCTCGGCGCTGTTGCGTCGAATGGAGTTGTTACTAATTTTGCCGTCGCAGCAAGCCACTGCACCGCCGCAATCGCGGGCCCAGCTGTCTGTGATCTCATTGTTCTGAATCGTGGCGCGAGTGCGACGGGCTGGTGTTCCGCCGCAAATTCCACCGCCGTGGGAGCCTCCACCGCTGCGAATCGTGAAACCGGCTATGGCGCAGGCTTCGTCCTCGGTCCCGTCGAACGTGACGACAGAGCCAGCCCCGCTGCCGTTAATGACTGTCTTCTCCACCACAGCTCGGTCCGTCGGGTCGGTACTTCGCAGGACAACGTTTTTGCCATTGAATTTGATGTTCTCGAAGTAGGTGCCCTCAGCGACAATTATCGTATCGCCATGGGCCGCCGCCTCGATACCTTTCTGAATAGAGCCAAAAGGTTCTGCCTCGGTGCCGGGATTTGAATCGGACCCTGCTGGCGGAGCCGCTGCGTACCATACTGCCCCAGTCAAGCCCCGGGCAACGGAAACAAGGGTGAGCAAAAGTGTGCCTAAGACAGTGGCTCTGAACATCGCTACGTACTCTTCTATCGCTGCCCTCGCCTTCAATCCTTTCTGACCGGTGGAGAAGCTGTGACTCTGGCGATGGCCTGACTAAAAGGAAACGAGACAATGGCTTGGAATGAGTCAGAGGATAATCTACTCCCGACCCATTCGCAACCGCCTAATTTAAAGGGGACTAAGCAACACGTTCAGCTCTGCGAAGGCTGCCGAACGAGGACGACGAGCGCCCCGGCACGGCCTTGATTTGCCGGAGAAACTGCGTACAGCGAACGATGTTTCAGAGAGGCCATTATGCGGCGAGGCTCTCACTACCAGACGATGAAACAGGATGTCGTACGCGAGAAGCCAGAGATTGGAGTTAGCGAATCGGCCTCGGTGCTTGTGGCCTGTAATGGGTGCTTCGCGGCAGGCAAACGCCCTTTGTTCAGGAAGTTCAGGGCTTGACTGCTGAGAACCATGAGGAGGGCAGCACCTTGAGTTTGAGTCCGAGCCCGTCCGGCAAAGCCGTCCAGTAGGTCAAATAAACCTTGTCTTCCGTGAACAGGATGCTTGTATAGGCGAAGCTGGCTTCTTCATCGGCAATGCTGACCCGCTCGAGGTCTTTGAAGTTGGTCCAGGTCTTCCCGGCGTCACGCGAGATCGCTGAAGTCAGCGGCACCCGCCTGCTGCTCGCCGAGTTGTTCCAGATCACGAGCAGGTCATCCGTCCCCGGTATAAGCTTGATGGAGGCAGGTGCTGTCGGAGAACGAAGCGGCGTAGGCTCAGGGTCGCTCCATGTTTCGCCGCCATCCGAAGAAGAGCAACTGTAAATGTAGCCGAGGCTCGTGCGGATGATCATGCAAACGCGTCCATCCTTCATCTCGACGACGCCGGGTTCCTGGCAGCCGACTCCTGGGAGGTGAACGTCCCCTTTGCCTCGTCTCCAAGTCTGGCCTCCATCGTGGGAGATGTAACTCACGCCGACGGCAGGCTTGCCGGCTCTGTAGTCGCCGTAGTCAGCAGCGGGGACAAGAAGCCGTCCCGACTTGAGTTCGACGATTCGGTCGTTGTTGACCACGTGGTAGGCCTTGTCCCTGGTGACAAGAACTTCTTCTCCCCAGGTTTTCGCATCGTCTTTCGATTTTCTGACCCAGAACGAGCAATCTGCGGGCGAATTTTTTCTCAGGTATCCCAGAAGTATTTCGCCAGTGGAGAGCCTGACAAGGGAAGCGGACATCACGTTCATCCGGCCGTCGTTTCTCTGGAGCACAAAGGGGTCTGACCAAGTTCGCCCGCCATCCGAAGATATCTTCCCCGCAATATCAGCCGGGTCGTTGTCTCCGCCATTTTTGCCAAAGCGAGTGTAGGCTATAAGCAGTCGCCCGTCGCGCAGTTGCACCATTGACGCCTCGGTATTACGTACATTGCCTGACGACGGATGACAAACGATGAGGTCGAATGCCTGTTCTGTCTCGGCCGAATGGCACCTCGCCGGCGCGACGCTTAGCATGAGAATCGCCCAACACGCCAGCAACAATAAGGCGCCGCCGGGGCCTGAGGACAGTGTCTTTGTGGCTTCAAAGATCGCGGTTGACATGGTCCTTCTCCTTCGGTAGAGGGCAGATTTCACTCTCAGTCCGGCACGTTTGCGCGACCAGCGAGAACGGCCGGTTGCACAGCAACTTCTTTACCATTGCATGCTCTTGATTGTCCATTCTGTTCATGGAAGGGCCTGCTCGAGCTGGGTAAACGTCATGGGTGGGCCGTGCGCGGGGGGGGTCTCGACACGGGGGCAGGATGCCCTCACACAGCCGGCAAGATGCCGGCGGTACGCATGCTCGGTCATGCCAGCATTTCATCTATCGGGTGGTGGGTTGCTTGATTTCGTCTCGCGTCGCTGTAAGCGCAAGCAAGGCTCGCTGCCCGCAAGGAGCTTACCATGATGGACCGCAGCTGACTAACAATCGCAAACCCAAGGGTGACTCGACTGCCCCGCGTTGGCGGGGTCATGGGACGGGCGCCGGGCACCACTCACGTGAAACACGCAAGACGGCCCGGCTCCCAATCCCGCGTCCCCGGGCTTCGCAGCAAGCGGTGATGGCCAAGCAAAGTCCGTTCCGCGCCAGCGAGACCGGTCGTCGCCAAACTTCTCCGGTGGGACTCGACGGGGGCTCTTGCGGAGTCGAAGAGAAACATGGCAATATCACTTCAGAGCAGGTAGAATGGAGCGCGGCCCACGAATGGCAGGCATCGAAAAGCGCGGAATTGAACATCCTTTGAATCCCAAAGCCAAAAGCGGGGGTAGCTCGATGAGAATTAGGACCCTCTGTTTCGTTTTCGCCTGCTGCTTCGGTTTTGTCAAAACTCCGTTGGCAGCGGTGGAAACGCCCGGCGTCGAGAAAGTGGAGATTCAGCCCAACCGAGCCATCCACGTGAATGGGAGGCTTTTCTTCCCGATCATGGCGTGGCTTCAGGACCCCAAAAATTTCCCCGCCATCAGGGATTGCGGAATGAACACAGTCGCTGGCTGCTGGCCCAAATCCGGTGGCGTGCGAGACGTTAAGGAGTACCTCGACCTCGTTCAGAAGGCCGGTCTGTACGGGGTGATGCCTTTTGACGGGCAGCTCAAGGGCCATCCGGCACTTCTGGGTTATATTCACGATGATGAGCCTGACCTGCCGCGGCTTGTCAGCGATGCCGTTATCGAACCGGCCGAGAACCTGAGAATCAACCCACGGACGCCTTTGTGGAAGCTGGTTGACGGAGATGTTTTCAGTTGGTCGGTGTTGGATCCGCTTGAAGGCGCTTCCGTGACGGTGAAGCTGAATAAACCGGCGACTGTGGAAAGCCTGGCGGTTTGGTTAACCATTTCCGAAGGCTTGGCGGTCGCGAGCGAGATCGTTTTCGAAGCCGACGGCAAGAAGGTTCTCACGGCAAAGGTAGCGGCAGAGAGAGGTCGCCAGAAGTTCGACCTTCCCGCTCCCACAACTCTCACTGAGTTGACGCTAAGAATCTCTTCAGTCAAGTCGGGTTACCATGAGTGGGGATCACTCAGCGAAGTCGAGGGATTTGACCGGCAAGGCAGGAACGTGCTGCTTTCGGCGCCTCGGACGCTGCCTCGCCTTTCCCCCGAGGATGTTCTGCGTCAGTACCACGTGATAAAAAGCCTGGCCCCGTCGCGGCCTGTGTTCATGACCCTCACGGGTTACTTCCACCCATTTTTCAACAAGTACAACGAAGAGCAACGCAAGATGTATCCACAGTACATCCAGGCGGCTGACATCATCGGATTCGACATCTATCCTATCTACGGCTGGAACAAGCCCGAGTGGATCCACCTGGTCCACGAGGGAACGGAACTGCTGGTCGAGATGGCTCGCGGCAAGCCCGTTTACGCCTGGATCGAAACCAGCAAGGGAGGACGATGGACAGGCGAGCTATCGAGACAGAATGACGTCACTCCCGCGCACATCCGTGCCGAAGTCTGGATGGCCATCTGCCGAGGCGCCACAGCAATCGGCTATTTCACCCACGTCTGGAAGCCAAGCTACTCCCAGTTCGGCGTGCCACCGACCAACCGTGAGGCCATGAGGCGGATCAATGCACAACTTACTCGCCTGGCGCCGGCCATCCTTGGAGAGGACCCTGCCCAGGCTGTGTCCATACGAGGAGACGAGGCGGTCAAGCTCGACGCACTCGCGAAGCGGTTTGGCGAGAACCTCTACATCTTTGCGCTCAATTATGATGGATCGCTCCGTAGCACGCGAGCAACAGTGACGGTAGGCGATTTATCCGCGGGCACCAGCGTCACCGTGATAGACGAGGACCGTACTATCGCTTCGGAAAACGGCTATTTTGTGGATACCTTCGAGCCTCTTGATGTTCACATCTACCGCATAAGAGGCTCCGACGCCGGGCTATCGGAAGCGACCGCGCGTGGCGGCGGCTCAAGATCGCCGGTTTCAGCGACGGATGTTCGTAGCTCCTCGATTCATTGTAGTGCCCCTTGCCCAATGTGATTGCAGACTCCGACGGTCTGACGCGGTTTTCCGGCAAAAGCCCTTTGATGTTACCAAGGGCGGCTTGCCCAACGTCTCAGTTTCTTCTATTCTTGGGGCACTGTCCCAGCACTTTCAGACCCATGCTTACGTCGGCAGAGACTCGGAACTTGAAGAGGTGAGGGTGAAACCACGTACCTGGAGAACTGCTGCAATGAGAATATCGGGGTTTTCATTCGGTTTTGTTCGTTCCATGTGGGTCAGGTTTACAGTCTTGTGCTCGATGATGCTCATCCTGTCCGGCGCTCAGGCCTTAACACGCACCGTTCCTGAAGAGCATCCGCGGTTGCTTGGCTCGCGGCATCGTCTGCAAAACTTGGCCAGAGAACGCACGGAGGCATATCAGCACGTAGTGCGGGTGGCACGCGAGCCTGGCGCCGATGACCATTCAAAAATGCTCTCGATGGCCTTAGTCTGCGCCATAGAAGGGGACGGACAACTTGGCAAGCGCGCCGCGGACATGGCAATGAAATATGTTCACGGTCCCGTCCGAAAGGGGCACGTTCCCTTCGCCCACGACCTCGCTCGCTGCGCAATTGTCTACGACCTTTGTCACGAGTACTGGACGCCGGACGAGCGCCAGAAGTTCATAGAATACGTGAACAAGACCGTGGACGCCAACATCCATTCTGAAACTCATGTTTTCCACAACGGTTGGTACGGATACAAGAACTGGGGCATTGGACTTGCCTGCTACGCCACATATTATGAAAACGACCGTTCCCCCGAGATTCTCAAGGCGCTGGAGCTGGAATGGCGTACTCGGGCGGCCCCGGCTCTGGACATGGCAGGAGATGGGGGAGGCTGGGCCGAAGGGTACTACATCAATTACTGGCTATACGAGTGGTTGTTCTTCTGTGAAGCGGCGCGCTTTTGCGAAGGGAAGGATTATTACGCGTCAGCGCCGCGATTTTTCAGGGATCGCGCTGTGGCCGGCATGTTTGAGACGTATCCTGGCATCAGCATTTACGGTTCACGCCGGCCAATCCCCATGGGCGACGGCGGCGGTCGTGTCTTTGGCGGCGACCGCGACAAGGCCTTATCAGCAAGACGCATCCTCGTGAACTACTTCCGCGAGGACCCCATCCACCAGGTCGTGCATGCGTTCAACGAGACTACGCCGCGCTCGAGCGTTGGCGTGTACGCATACAAAGATTTTCTCTGGCGCGACACCTCCGTTCGGAAAGGCGACTTAAAACGTTTCAAGCTCTCGCACATCAGCCCGGGTCCGGGGTACGTGTACGCCCGCAGCTCGTGGGATGAAGACGCGACATACTTTTTCTTCAAATGCGGAGACCGGTTCACGGCGCATCAGCACCTGGATGTGGGACATTTCCTAATCTACAAGTACGATGAACTGGTTGGCGACGGCGGGCACTACGACTCCTTTGGCTCGAACCATGACGTCAACTACCACCTGCGCACAATCGCGCACAACACGATACTGGTGTACAACCCATCCGAGACCTGGCCGGGGATTCGCGCCGGCGCTGTCTCCGGGAACGATGGGGGTCAGTCGCACCGCTGGCCCCACCACAATGGTGCTGTCTCCGACCCGGAAGAATGGAAGAAAGGACGCGAGCTGTACGACATCGCGGACATTCTGGCTTTCGAGGATCGGGGGAGCTACATGTATGTCGCCGGTGATTGTACTCGGTCCTACTCGCCTGAGAAGCTCTCTCTTTTTACCCGGCAGATTGTGTTCCTTCGACCCGGGACATTTGTCATTTTCGATCACGTGAAATCCAAGAAAGCGGACTTCAAAAAAACCTGGCTTCTCCAGGCGATGAAGATTCCGACCGAAGGCACCAAGCACCTGATAGTGACCAACGGTAACGGGCGACTCTTCATACAGACTCTCCTGCCGAGAAACCCGGTCGTGAAGCTCGTCACAGGAGAAAACCTCTATAGCTACGGCGGCAAAGACTGTCTCCCTGCCGACGACACCGGACCTGCCCCGGAATGTCGTATCGAAATATCGCCCTTGCAACTGAGAGAGGTTGATTATTTTCTCCACGTGCTGACGGCAACTGACGCCAACACGAATTCTGTGGATGAGGCGACCGGGCACATTCAAGGTCAGGAAATCACCGTAACGGTCGGCAAGACACGAATGAAGTTCACGACAGCGGAGGTCGGAGGCCGTATCCAGATTTCCGGGCATACCTTCAATTTCGCGAATAAAATCATGGCTGAACCTGCCGATTCGCCTCAGGGGTGAGGGCCATGGATTCCGCTGGTTGTCCTCGTCAGTCCCGTCGTGAAGGAGAGCTTCCCGCTGCTCTGTGTGGGACGCGTGATGCGGAGAAGGAAGTCCTGAGGTGCTCCAGTGCACCATTGCAAATGGACTGACCAGCAGGCGGGGCGTTTCAGGGCGTAATTCTACACATCAGCAGACAAAAGCCGACTATTATTGAGCCTTTCCCTGGCAAAGGAACAAGCTGGAAGTGCGACAATGCCAGGGGACGCGGCTCGTGCCATCGCACCTTTGGCGGGGCGAGTAAGCCAAAACTATGGGCAAGATGCCCATGCCACCTGCGACGGCATCCCATTGGCTATGCAGGCCTCAACAAAGCGTCAAGGCAAGGCACACCTGCGAAGTTCGCGCCGCGGGCAGACTGTCAGCTACATCGCCTCAGAATCACTTGAGATCAGTGACTTTTTCCGTTGCCGCCCATTCCGCACCTCTCGCCAGGAGCTTCGCTACGGGTGGATTCTCGACAGCTTTCGCGTCGTGCCCGAAGCAGTGATGATAGACGCGCCCTTTCCCATACGAGAGGGTAAAGGCAAGTGGCTCGACTTTCTTGCTCCAGTCCGAGTAGGCTGAGACGAGAACATGGATGGGCTCTTCGCCGAGCAGCTTTGCATAAAGCTCGTCGTCCGTCTCGAAGTCGCTCATCCCCTTTGTGATTGGGTGCTCTTTGTCCACGACGTTGGCTGTGAACTTGCCTCTCGGTCCATGCCCCGATTTGCCCATCACCCACCATCTTCCAACCATCTTGTGAAACTCGTCCCATTCTGCGAACGACGCGCTCGCCAGGTGCAGAGTCGCAAAGCCTTTGCCTCCGCTGACGAAGGCGGAAAGGTTATCCTTCGCAGTGTCGCTGATGGTTGGCGCACCGTAATTGAAGTAGTTGAGAATGATAAGGGAGTACTTGTCCAGGGCTTGTTTGGACTCTAAGACCGCCGGGTCCTCGCAGACATAGACCTCAAACCTCTTTGTTTCTTCGAGGATTCTACGGATGGCAGGCGTGGTCTCACGCCAGGGGTGTGCGCGGACATCACAACCCGTGATGATGAGAGTCCGAATTGCCTTTTCCGCTTCTTGGGCGTCGGCGACAAGCGCGGGCATCACGACGATAATCGCCAGGACGACGGTGAGAAGAAATCGCTTCATTTGCACCCTCCTTTCCTCTTCGGCAAGATGATGTAATACTCGCTGTGCTGGTGAGTATATCCGTCCTTGCTGCGAGGCGGCAACTACAAATCGTTGCCTTCTCTTGCGCGCCGTGAACCTGATTTCCGCACAAGCGAACCCCAGAAAGCCTACCGACGAGGACATCATCTGCGAAAACGGATAGTCTGTCAGCGTAAGACCCTCATTGGTCAAAACCCAGCAAGAGCGAAACTCAGCGTGCGCCGCTGTCCCGGAACAGTCAGAAAGGGACGTAGGCGGCACCCGCACCGAAGGATGGGAAAACGGACGGGCCAAATCAAGGCCAGGGGGACTTCCTCCTGGAAAGTATTCCGCGCGGTGCCTTCGCCTTGGTCTGTTTGATCGGCTTCGCTAACGCCGCCGGGAGGAGAAAACACCGCTGACCAGGCATGTTGGGTGAGCAATGCGTTTGGATAGTCCGGAGGGGTCGGCTTCTCCGCAGGGGCATTGCCATACTTGAATTTATTGGCTATTCTTTTCTGAATGCCTCGTGCGGGTGCTCAGTGTCCCCTGAGGCTCAAACAGCAGGAAGAAAGCGCCGAAATGGAGTCGGCAATGCCCGTTTCCCACTCTCATTTCCACTACGGCTGGGTCATACTGGTCATCGGAACGCTGGTCGTGTTCGGCTCGCTGGGGCTGGCACGTTTCGGCTACACGCCGGTCCTGCCCGCCATGCGGATGGCTCTCCAGATGGACAAAACGCAGGCAGGTATGTTAGCGACGGCGAATCTGGTTGGCTACCTGGCGTTGTCTGTGATTGGTGGGGTGCTGGCGGCGCGCTATGGGCCGCGTGTGGTGATTGCAGCAGGGCTTTCCGTGGCCGGGGCGGGGATGCTGCTTACCGGTCTGGCAAAGGGATTTCCGGGGGCCGCGGGTTGGCGTGCGCTGACAGGCGTTGGCAGCGGGGCGAGCAATGTACCGGTTATGGGGCTACTGGCAGCGTGGTTCGCGCCGCGCCGCCGTGGTCTGGCTTCAGGGATCGCAGTGGCGGGCTCGTCAATGGGACTCATTTTTGTCGGCCCCGTTGTTCCGCGTATCCTCTCGGTCTACGGTCAGAGCGGATGGCGCGTGTGCTGGTTCATCTTCGGCGGCGTGACGCTGTTCCTGGCAGTCGGGGGACTTCTTTTCTTGCGTGACCGGCCTTCTAACATAGGTCTGAAGCCCATAGGTGCGAATGTCGAAGACCCAGCGCCGACTCCGCGAGCGAAGGCGCTTCAATGGGGATACGTCTATCGTCTGCCCATCGTGTGGCACACAGGACTGGTTTACGTTGCCTTCGGGTTTTCCTACATCATCTACATGACCTTCTTCACCGAACATTTGACTGCCCAAGGCGGGTACAGCAAAGAAGAGGCTGGGAAGTTGTTCATGACGATGGGCTGGCTTAGCCTCCTGTGCGGGCTTATCTGGGGGACGGTCTCGGACATAATCGGCCGGAAAGGCGCTTTGGCCATTGTCTACCTCATCCACGCAGCGGCCTTCAGCCTGTTCGCATTGTGGCCTACACCACCCGGTTTCACGCTATCAGCGGTTCTATTCGGGCTTTCGGCCTGGAGCATCCCGGCGATCATGGCTGCTATCTGCGGCGACCTCCTTGGTCCAAGGCTCGCCCCGGCAGGTCTGGGTTTCATAACCCTTTTCTTCGGCATTGGCCAGGCCATCGGCCCGAGCGTTGCCGGCGCCATAGCGGACGCCGCCGACTCGCTCTCCCCAGCCCTCTTGCTTGCGGGAGGGGTGGCTCTTCTCGGCGCCTTTGGCTCGTTGCTTCTCCGCCAGACCTCCCGGCCCCTTCTCTGAGGAGGCCGGCGCTTCGAGCGCGTCTCCTGCGAGAGTCCCCCAGCCGCCGAACCTGTCCCGAAAAGCGCCGTCCCAGGAGACAATTCGGTACAGAACGCTGTTGCAACCTTTCGCCTTTGCCTATAATCTAATTCAAAAGCGCGCCAAGGCGCACGCGAGAAGGTGCTTGTCAAGGAGTCCGGACATTGCGCTCGGCCCGCGGAGGTGACAACATGATTCAAGAAAGCGCACGGAGGAGGCCGAGAGGATTCCCAACCATGGCAATCCTCTTCGTCGGAGGTGCGATTTTGGCAATAGGAATCCTCGCTTTCGGCAGGCCATCTGATGAAAAGGAGACAAAGTTGGAGAACTTTATCGCTTCGCACGTCGAAAAGGTCAAGCCGTTGAGGAAACAGGCTAATCTTGCTCGATGGCGGGCCTCGATTACCGGTGCCCCGGAGGATTATGCCACGCTGAATGCGTTGGAACTCAAGATATGCCAAATCTACAGCAACTCTGAGGAGTTCGCTTTCCTTAAGGAGCTGAAGGAATCCGGACAGGTCAAGGACCCGAAACTCATTCGTCAGCTCGATAGGCTGTACAACGAATATCTTGAGAATCAAATAGAGCCTGAGTTGCTGAAGAAGATCGTTGGTCTGAGCACTGAGATTGCCAGGCGCTTCAACACTTTCCGCAGCACCATTGATGGAAAGAAGGTCACTCTAAATGAAATCAACGAAATCCTGACGACAGAGAGGGACTCCAGGAAGCGAGAGTTGGCCTGGCGGTCAAGCAAACAGGTGGGCGCGGCGATTGCCCCCGACCTTATCCGGTTGATTAAGCTGCGCAATCAGGCTGCCAGAAAGCTCGGTTTCGACAATTACCACATTCTTTCTCTTACCACGAGCGAGCAAGACGTCAAGGAACTGGACGAGATTTTCCAGGAGCTCTACGAGCTGACCAACCAGCCCTTCGCCGAAGCGAAAGCTGACTTAGACCGCATCCTGGCGAGCCGGTATGAAGTCATACCTGATCAACTCATGCCGTGGCATTACCACGATCCCTTTTTCCAGAGGGCGCCTCTCGTATACGGTGTGGACCTTGACGCGTTGTACAGCAAGGCCGATGTCAGGGAGTTGGCAGAGAGGTTCTACGCGGGCATTGGCCTGCCTGTGGATGACATTCTCGCTTCAAGCGACCTGTACAACAGGGAAGGGAAGAGTCAGCATGCCTTCAGCATGGATGTGGACCGCGAAGGGGATGTTCGTATTCTCTGCAATCTTAAGAATGACGAATGCTGGATGGAGACTGTTTTGCACGAGCTGGGCCACGCGGTTTACAGCAAGTGCCACGATCCCGGTGAGCCGTACCTGCTGAGAGTTCCAGCCCATGCGTTCACCACGGAAGGAATGGCCATGTTCTTCGGCCGCTTGAGCCGGAATGCTGCTTGGGTCCGACAGATGTTGCTATTGCCAGAGGAGCAAATGGAACAGGTCGAGAGGGTGAGCATCAACTACATGCGACTCCAGCAACTCGTGTTCGCGCGTTGGGCCGGGGTGATGTGGGAGTTCGAGAAGCAGCTCTACGCAAACCCCGATCACGACCTGGATTCTCTCTGGTGGAAAACAGTGGAGAAATATCAGTTCCTGAGGACGCCACCCGATTACGCGGATTGTGGCTGGGCTTCCAAGCTCCATTTCACGACAGCGCCTTGCTACTATCACAACTACATGTTGGGTGAGCTCTTTGCGTCTCAACTACATCACTACATAGTTCACCACGTTCTGGGTCTCGAATCCGACAGAGGCATCGGCTATGTGGGCCAGAAAAATGTCGGGGAATTTCTCCGGGAAAAAGCATTCGCACCAGGAGCGATTTACCACTGGAATGACATGGTCGAGCGTGCGGCTGGCGAACGATTGACCCCGAAGTACTTTGTGGAACAATTTGTGAAATGACGGCTTGAGCCACCTCCGATATTCAGTCTCCCGGGGGCTCGGCCGGAAACCGGAGCCTCATTCGACAGCGAAACAAAGATGGTTTACCTCATTGCAATATTCGCATACTTGTTGGTTCTCACCGTGATTGCGGTCTACAAGTCGCGAGAGGTAAAAACCGGGGCTGATTTCTCGGTTGCGGGAAGGTCTCTTTCGCCCTGGATTATGGTTTGCACGATGCTGGCTGTCTGGATTGGCACCGGCTCGATTGTTGGAAATGCGGGGCAAGCTTATCGAGATGGGATGGCTGCTCTCATCTTGCCTGTGGGGACCTTCATCGGGATGATACTGTTGTCGCTCGTAGCCGGGAAAGCCCGGAACCTGGAGGCCTATAGCGTCCCTGAAATCGTCGGAAGGCGGTATGGTCCTGCGGCGAGGCTGTTATGCGTTGTCGCCCTCGTGATTGCTTATATGGTAATCGTGAGTTACCAATTTAATGCCGGGGGGATGGTTTTAGAGGTGATTGCAGGGAAAAAGGACCCTGTCCGGATGAGGGTCAGCGACGAGCTCACCAGATGGCAGGTTGAAAAGGGCTATTTGGAATTCAGGCCCGACAAAGGGTGGAAAGGCTCAACAGCGCTCGCCTTCTACGTTCGGGAGAGCGACCGGTGGTCGAGAAATGTCGCGACTTTCAGAATTGATGTTGTTGCGGCGGCGGAGGCCGCTGCCGCCCGGAGCAAAATCGAACGCGAGAATGTCGCAAACCACCTCGTCGTTAAAGAACACACCGTAGCAAAAGTGGTGATCTGTGGCTACGGCGAACAAGTCAGCAGCAAGACAGAACTCTATCGCATCGCCAGCCTGCCGGAGCACGGCGAACTCGTCTTGTCCGAACCCAGATTGACGGCCAAGAAAGCCACCATCATCGCCGCCGCTTTCATCGTCACCTATACGATGTCGGCAGGACTGCTGAGCCTCGCTTTCACGGACATCGTAACGGGAACCATCATAATTGTCTCAATGGTCATTGCCTTCCCTGTCCTGCTGTGGAAAGCCGGGGGATTCAGCGGCATGCAGGCGGCGTTTGCTGCCATGGGCGACAAACCGGACCACATGGCGTTCTGGGGCGTATATTCCGGGACGAGACTCATCAACTTCTGCCTTCCCGTGTTCCTTCTCGTCCTGGGTGACGCCAACCTGTACCAGCGGATTTTCGCCAGCAAAGACGCAAGAGGAGCGAAGACGGCTGTCAGTGTAATGATCTTTGCGGCGATGGTGATCGAGCTCCTCATCATCGCCTCCGCGTGGGTTGCGGCGAGCATGATACCCGACCCAGAAAATGGGAGGTACGTGCTTATCCACGCGGCGAAGCATTTTATGCCGCTGGCGTTGGGGGCTCTGTTCCTCGTCAGCGTCGTAGGCATTATCACTTCCACGGCCGATTCTTTCTTGCTTGTCCCAGCAACGACCTTCATTAAAGATGTTTACCTGAGCTATGTGAACCCGAACGCTGGGGAAAAGAAAATCGTCTTTCTCAGCAGGATTCTGGTTGTGGCATTCGGTATCATAGCCTATCTGGTCTCCCTGGCATTCGCCGAATCCACGACTGTCTTTCAAAAGGCGCTTTATGCTTACACGGTTTATGGCTCTGCAATCACGCCATGTCTGGTCGCTGCAATGCTCTGGAAAGGCGCTACAAAGCAAGGGGCCATAGCTTCCATCGCCTCCGGAACGGTCGTCACGTTGGCCTGGAAGGAAATGCGTTTCTTGAGGGATTTGCTTCCGAGTTCGATTCTGGACTTGGAGGCTGTATTGCCCGCGATAACGTTCTCCGTTGCGGCGCTGGTCATCGTCAGCTTGCTCACGCGGCGACGAGAAACGGTCAAAGAGAGATAGGAAGTGTTTTCTCCGAACGTTTGTATCGAAAGACGCGAGCGATTGAGACGAGCTACCCAGGCCGGATTGGTCCTGCTGCTCGGCCATGAGGACAGTCCTATGAACTACGGAGACAACCCTTACCCTTTCAGGCAGGACAGCTCTTTTCTTTATTACTGTGGACTTGACTCGCCGGGCTTGGCTGCGGTGCTTGACGTCGAGAGGAGCACAGAGACCATATTCGGTGACGAACCGACCGTTGACGACATCATCTGGAGAGGGCCGCAGCCGACCTTGAGGGAAAAGTGCGAGCAAGTCGCCATTTATCAAACCGCGCCGCGAGACCAGCTCCGGGCAAGGCTCAGGAAAGCTCTTCAGCAAGGCAGAAAAGTCCATTTTCTCCCGCAGTACAGGCCGGAAAATGTTATGAGGCTCCAGGAGCTTTTAGGGATAGATGCTGCCGCAATTCCGAGTCACGTCTCGGAGCCCCTGATCAAGGCTGTCGTGGCACAAAGGTCAGTGAAATCGCCGGAGGAAATCAGGCAAATTGAGATGGCCCTCGATATCACTTATGAGATGCATACCCAGGCAATGAGAACCTCAAGGCCCGGGATGTACGAAAGAGAGGTCGCGGGGGCCATCGAGGGTGTTGCCCTTTCAAGCGGAGCGCGCCTTGCCTTCCCCACAATTCTTTCAAGAGAAGGACAAATTCTCCACAATCACTCTCACAGGAACGTCCTTGAAGAAGGGGACCTCGTTGTTCACGATTCCGGTGCGGAGTCACCGCTGCATTACGCGAGCGATATTACCAGAACCATCCCAGTCGGCGGGAGATTTCGCGAGAGACAAAAGGAGGTCTACGGTATTGTCCTGCGTGCACAAGAGGAAGCGATCGGGGTAGTCAGGCCGGGCGTTGAATTCAGGGATATTCACAGGCTCGCTTGCGAGATTCTGGTATCCGGGTTGGTGGAGCTTGGATTGATGAAAGGGGATGCCAAGGAGGCCGTGGAAGCGGGCGCGCACACTTTGTTTTTTCCATGCGGCTTGGGGCACATGATGGGACTGGACGTCCACGATATGGAGGGACTCGGTGAGGACTACGTCGGCTACACAGATTCGATTAGGAGAAATCCGGCGTTCGGCTGGCGCTCGCTGAGGCTGGCTAAGGCGCTTGAGCCGGGATTTGTTGTAACTGTGGAGCCAGGTGTTTATTTCATCCCCGAGTTAATAGAGCGGTGGAAGGTCGAAAGGAGATGCATGGAATTCGTCAACTATGAGATGGTTAATAGATACAGCGATTTCGGGGGCGTAAGAATAGAAGACGACGTCCTGGTATTGGAAGATGGCAACAGAGTGTTAGGCAAGAGAATTCCAAGAACGATTGAGGAAGTCGAGCAGATGTCATCATGCTGAAGCGAACCGGCCGACATCTCAAGGCGGCCACCTCCGCGCTATGTGAGGTTTCCCTGTCGCCGCTTTCCGGAGGGTTGGCTGATGAAGAGCTTCTCGGAGTAGAAAGAATAAGGACTCATGGTCACGGGAACGATTTTCGACATCAAACGCTATGCGATTCATGACGGACCCGGCATCCGGACAACTGTCTTTTTGAAAGGATGTTCTCTGAGATGTTCGTGGTGCCACAATCCGGAAGGTCAAAACCCCAATCCGGAGACCATGATGTCGGCTTTAGGCCGCGAGGCTGTCACTGGGCCCGACGGGAACGAGGTTGTCGGCAGGATGGTCGAAGTCAACGAAGTCGTGGAGGTTGTGGAAAAGGACATCCTGTTCTTTGAGGAGTCGGGCGGTGGGGTTACGTTTTCCGGGGGCGAACCGCTGATGCAGCCGGAATTTCTCAGGTCGCTCCTCATTGCATGCAAGAAAAAATCTATCCCGACGTGTCTGGATACTTCCGGCTACGCATCTGCCGACGTGCTTGCCTCCGTGGTTGAGAAGGTTGACCTTTTTTTATACGATCTTAAGCTCATGGACGATGTTCAACATCGGAGGTACACCGGCGCCTCGAATCGCCCGATCCTTGAGAACCTCAAAGCGCTCGATGAGCAAGGGAAAAGGGTCGTTGTCCGTTTTCCTGTCGTCCCCGGGATAACGGACACAGAGGAGAATGTCGCCGGACTTGTTGACTTCATTGTCTCGACGAAAAGAATAAGGGACGTTTCGCTCCTTCCATATCACACGATAGCAGCAGAGAAATATAGAAGGCTGCGACGGAAGAATGAAATGGAAGGCGTTTGTCGGCCTACTGAGGAGGCAATGGCGAAGCTGCGCGCACGTTTTGAAAGCTACCGAATCCGGGTCACCGTAGGAGGGTAAGGATGAACGACAGGATACAAAGGCTGAGAGAGCAGAGCGTAAATCGAAGGCCCTACATCTCCCCGGAACGCGCAATTCTAATCACGGATTTTTACCAGAGCGGTCTGCCAGAAAGAGTCTCTATCCCCGTCAGCCGGGCGATGGCATTCAAGCATATCCTTGAGAACAAGAGGCTATACATCGGCGATGGCGAGTTGATTGTCGGTGAGAGGGGACCGGAACCCAAGGCAGTTCCCACCTATCCTGAAATATGTACCCACTCTCTGAAAGACCTCGAGGTCTTGCATTCCCGGGAGCGGATTCCATATTTAGTGGACGATGAGACAAGAAAAATATATGAGACCCGCATCATCCCCTACTGGACAGGAAAATCTATCAGAGACCGCATCTTTCAGGAAATGTCCGAGGAGTGGAAAGCGGCGTACACAGCGGGAGTCTTTACGGAGTTCATGGAACAGAGGGCTCCGGGACATACGGCTTTGGGAGACAAAATCTATGCGAAGGGGTTTCTCGACCTGAAGGAAGACATTGGCAGAAGCATGGAGCAACTGGATTACTACAATGATCCGGAAGCCTACGACAAGATGGAAGAACTCAAAGCGATGAACATCGCTGCTGATGGGCTTATGCTCTTCGCCAGGCGCCATTCGGAGAGACTTCTCGAACTCGCGGAAAAAGAACAAGACGAAAAGAGGAAATGCGAACTGGAGAAGATGGCTGAGATTTGCCGAAGGGTTCCTGACCATGCCCCGCATAGCTTCTGGGAAGCCCTTCAATATTACTGGTTCGTTCATCTGGGCGTCATCACGGAGGTAAATCCGTGGGATTCGTTCAATCCGGGAAGGCTTGATCAGCACCTGTATCCCTTCTACAGGCGGGACATAGAAGCGGGGATTCTGACCGAAGAGGAAGCGAGGGAGCTTTTGCAGGCCTTCTGGATTAAATTCAGCAATCATCCGGCGCCACCGAAGGTAGGGGTGACAGCCGAGGAAAGCAGCACTTACACGGACTTCTCTCTGATCAACCTGGGCGGGGTAAAACCGGACGGCTCTGATGCCGTCAACGAGCTTTCTTACCTTCTCCTGGATGTCATCGAGGAGATGCGGCTTGTCCAGCCCAGTTCGATGATTCAAGTGAGCAAGAAGAGCCCCGATCGTTTCCTGAAGCGCGGCATCGAAATAATAAAGACGGGCTTTGGACAGCCTTCCGTTTTCAACATGGATGCCATCGTGCAGGAATTGATCCGACAGGGGAAGTCTATAGAGGATGCCCGGTGCGGCGGGGCCAGCGGATGTGTCGAGAGCGGGGCTTTCGGAAAAGAAGCTTACATCCTGACCGGGTATTTCAACCTCCCCAAAGTGCTGGAGATCACGCTGCACAACAGAGCGGACCCGCGAACCGGCAGAAGAATCGGCGCCGAAACTGGCGAGGCAGCCGCGTTTCGCACATTTGATGAGCTGTTCGCGGCTTTCAAGACCCAGTTGGGGCACTTCATTGACATCAAGATTAGGGGAAACAACATCATTGATCGGCTCTACGCGAGGTATGTCCCCGTGCCCTTCCTATCACTCCTTATTGATGACTGCATAGACAAGGGGAAGGATTACCACGACGGAGGCGCGAGGTACAACACAAGCTACATTCAAGGCGTCGGCCTGGGGACGGCGACCGATGCAATGACATCGGTAAAGTACAACGTCTTTGAGAAGAAGTATGTCACAATGAAGGAGCTGCTGCGAGCGCTGGAAACCAATTACGCCGAGGATAGTAGCCTGAGAGACCGATTCTTGTACAGAACGCCGAAATATGGTAACGACGACGATTATGCCGACGAGATAATGAAGAAAATATTCGACGCGTACTGCGAGGCCACTGATGGGCGGCCTAATCCGAGAGGTGGCTGCCACAGAATCAATCTCCTCCCGACCACCGTTCATATCTACTTTGGGCGGGTGGTCGGGGCCCTTCCAGATGGAAAGAAGGCCACCGAGCCTCTCTCAGAAGGAATTTCCCCCGTCCAGGGAGCCGACCGCAACGGACCGACATCGGTTCTCAAATCGGCGGCGAAAATGGACCACATCAAGACGGGAGGAACGCTTCTCAACCAGAAGTTCTCCCCTCAGCTTTTGTCTGACGAAGACGGGATCACGAAATTCGCCCACCTTATCCGGACGTACTTCAGGATGGACGGTCATCACATGCAATTCAACGTGGTAACAGCCGAAACGCTGCGCGAGGCTCAGAAGAATCCGGAAAAGTACCGAAACCTGATTGTGAGGGTTGCAGGCTATAGCGACTACTTTGTGGGGCTTGGCGCCGACCTTCAGAACGAGATTATTAAGAGAACGGAGCACCGGGAGTTCTGACAAACGACCCGCGGAATGGGCACGAATCAGAGCAGGCCTTTTAGGGCGTGTCCAGGGGCGGCGTGCGGGGCGAGAAAATTCTTTTCGTCAGGCAGCGAGAATCCCGCCCGGGTCAAGTGCTCCCGGATTGGCCTGCGTAGAAACGAACAACATCATTCGAAAGCTAAATTGGGGGAACACGCAAATGCGCATCTTCTTGACCGGGCTGGCAGTCCTTTTGGGGCTGATAGTGGGACATATGGTGGCTCACGCTGAATCGGCAGGCGAAAACCTGGGCCGAAAGATCAAACCGGTAGTGGCGCTGAAGGCAATGCCCTTTGCATTGGAAGATGTCCGGTTGCTGGATGGGCCCTTCAAGCATGCCATGGAATTGGATGCTGCTTATTTGCTTCAGCTTGAGCCGGACCGGTTATTGTCTCGGTTTCGCGCAGACGCTGGACTGAAACCGAAGGCGCCGCAATACGGAGGTTGGGAGAACCTGGGCATCGCGGGACATACGCTCGGGCATTACCTCTCGGCCTGCTCGATGATGTACGCCTCCATCGGCGATGCGCGGTTTCGCGACCGCGTGCGCTACATCGTGGAAGAGTTGAAGCTTTGTCAGAGCGCCAACAGCACCGGGTACGTGGCTGGCATTCCAGACGGCAAGCGTGTGTTCGCGGAAGTCGCGGCAGGGGAGATTCGCACGAAGCCTTTCGAGCTGAACGGAGTCTGGGTTCCATGGTACACCCTCCACAAGCTCTTTGCGGGCCTCATTGACGCTTACCGCTATTGTGCGAGCGAAGAAGCTCTGGCAATTGCGGTAAAGCTTGCCGACTGGGTGGCCCAGACAACCTTACGCCTGAACGAGGAGCAGTTCCAGCGCATGCTCGCCTGCGAGCACGGCGGCATGAACGAGGTACTGGCCGAATTGTACGGGATCACCGGGAATGAGGCGCATTTGAACCTCTCGCGGCGGTTCCATCACAAAGCCGTTCTCGACCCACTGGCGAACAGGGTGGATTGCCTCCCAGGCCTGCACGCAAACACGCAGATTCCCAAATTGATTGGCCTGGCGCGCCGCTACGAACTTACGGGAGATGAAAATGACCGCGTGGCCGCGGAGTTCTTCTGGGACCGCGTCGTCAACCATCACTCGTATGTGACTGGAGGTCACAGTAACCGTGAGTACTTTGGTCCGCCCGACAAGCTCAGCGGCAGGTTGGGACCCGACACAACCGAGACCTGCAACGTTTACAATATGTTGAAGCTCACGCGCCACATTCTCAGTTGGCACGCCGCACCGGAGGTGGCCGATTTTTACGAGCGTGCGCTTTATAACCACATCCTGTCATCTCAGCATCCTGGCCACGGCCGCGTAGTGTACAATCTCTCGCTGGAAATGGGAGGGTACAAGCGCTATCAAGAGCAATTCAGCGACTTCACATGCTGCGTGGGAACTGGCATGGAAAATCACTCCAAGTACGGCGACACTATCTACTTCCATGACGACAGCGGTTTGTTCGTGAACCTCTTTATCGCCTCCACGCTCCAATGGAAGCAAAAGGGACTATTGTTGACGCAGGAAACGCGATTCCCCGAGGAAAATGTCACGCGTCTTTCCTTTACCTGCGAAAAACCAGTTGAGATTGCCCTACGCATCCGCTACCCGTATTGGGCAATGAACGGAATAAAAATTGCGGTCAACGGGAAGCCGCAGAAGATTGACGCCAAACCGCCAAGCTACGTCGAAATTGTCCAGAACTGGAGGACCGGCGACAAAGTTGAAGTGCGAATCCCGATGTCCCTGCGGCTGGAACCCATGCCGGACAACCCGAAGCGCGCGGCTGTTATGTACGGACCGCTGGTTCTGGCGGGCGAATTGGGGCCTGTGAATGACCGGGCGGCATCCGAACCCGACTACGTGCCCGTGCTCCTGACGGAGGGCAAGCCCCCGGCTGAATGGCTCAAGCCCGTGGAGGGCCGATCGAACGCGTTCCGCATGGTCGGTGTTGGGAAACCCCGTGATGTGGCGCTGTATCCTTTCTACCGCACGCACGACAAACGGTACACGGTCTATTGGGATTTTCTCACTCCCGAAGAGTGGAATGAACGCCAAGCTCTGCACAGGGCCGCCAAGGAGCGCATCCGGAAACTGGAGGCGCGAACTGTGGACACGGTGCACATCGGAGACGCGCAGTCCGAGAAAGACCACAAGCTGCAAGGAGAGCGAACCACTTCCGGTGAGTTCAACGGCAGAAATTGGCGGCACGCCACGGACGGGGGCTGGTTCTCCTTCGAAATGAAAGTGCTGCCGGAGGAACGGATGGACTTCCTCTGCTCCTACTGGGGGAGCGATACCAGCGGGCGTGTCTTCGACATTCTCGTCAATGGCAAGAAGATTGCCACGCAAGCGTTGGACAACAACAAGCCAGGGGAATTCTTCGACGTAGTCTATCCAATCCCGGAGGAACTCATCCGCGGCATGGGCAACGTTTCCGTGCGGTTCCAGGCGCAGCCCGGAAAATTGGCGGGTGGTCTTTTCGGACTTCGCACGATCCGCCATTCAGACCCCTGCGAGGGGAGCGGTTCGATTTAGGGCTGGCCGATTGCAGAGCCGGCAAAGTCCGAAGCAGAAGGGCGTAGTTTGCGAAAGAACACAGGAGCTTCCAGCTCGTCGGGTTGCCGGTCTCGCGGATTGGAACACAAGGTTGTCAACAGAGTACAAAGGAATCGAGTATGAACAGGTTGATGCCGATGATTCTCGGAACAGCAATGGTCGCCAGCTCAAATATTGTCCTTGCAGTCGCCCCGCGAAACGATTATCCGTTAAAGCCCGTACCGTTCCGGGAAGTCCGCGTGAACGACCAGTTTTGGGCTCCTCGCCTGGAAACGAACCGAAAGGTTACCATATCCCACGCTTTCAAGAAATGCGAAGAGACGGGCCGCATAGACAACTTCTCGATTGCCGGTGGCTTGATGAAGGGAAAGCACAAGGGGTACTTCTTCAACGATTCCGACGTATACAAGGTCATCGAAGGGGCGGCGTACGCGCTTTCCCTGTCGCGCGACGCGGAGCTTGAAGAATATGTGGACGGCGTCATCGCCAAGATTGCCGCGGCGCAAGAGGATGATGGCTACCTCTACACCGCGCGCACCGCGATGACGCCCGACAGAATGCCCCCGGGAGGAAAAGAACGCTGGTCAGATATCGCCTCCGGGCATGAACTTTATTGCGCGGGGCATTTGTACGAGGCGGCCGCTGCCTATTACGAAGCTACCGGCAAGCGAGTTCTTCTGGACGTGGCTTTGAAAAGCGCGGACCTTATCTCGGAGGTATTCGGCCCCGGCAGAAGGTGTGACCCGCCGGGCCATCAAGAGATAGAAATAGGCTTAGTGAAGCTCTACCGCCTTACTGGAAAGGAAAAGTACCTCAATATGGCGAAGTTCTTTCTCGATCAGCGCGGCCGCGCTGATGGACACCGCCTCTACGGGGAATACAGCCAGGATCACAAGCCCGTCGTCGAGCAGGATCAGGCGGTAGGGCATGCTGTCAGGGCGGCTTACATGTACTCGGGCATGGCGGATGTCGCGGCACTTACCGGCGATGCCGATTACGTGAAAGCCCTCGGGCGCATCTGGGAAAACGTCGTCGGTAAAAAATTGTACGTGACCGGAGGCATCGGAGCACGGGGAGGCAATGAGGGTTTCGGCGAAGATTACCTCCTCCCTAATCTCAGCGCTTACTGCGAGACGTGCGCCGCCATCGCCAATGCTCTGTGGAACCACCGGATGTTCCTGCTGCACGGCGACGCGAAGTATATGGATGTCGTGGAGCGGGTGATTTACAACGGATTCCTTTCGGGCGTTTCCATGGACGGCGATAAGTTTTTCTACCCCAATCCACTCGAGTCGTACAGCGGGTCATCCCGTTCGCCGTGGTTTGATTGCGCGTGCTGTCCCCCGAACATCGTTCGCTTTATACCGTCAATTCCCGGCTACGTTTATGCGAAGCGCGATGGCGACCTCTACGTCAGCCTTTTCATCGGCGGCAGGGCCCGGGTGGAGATGGGCGGGAAAATCGTTCAGATTGCGCAGGAGACACGATACCCGTGGGACGGAAATGTCAGGGTCATCGTAGAACCCGAGAAGCCGCACGAGGAATTCACGATCCACATTCGCATCCCCGGTTGGGCGCGAAATCAGCCCGTACCGGGCGACCTGTATCGTTACTTGCAGCCGATTGATGAAAAGGTGACTCTCAAGGTCAATGGGCAACCGACTTCGCTCGAGGTCGAAAAAGGATTCGCCCGAATTAAGAGGAGGTGGAGCGGAGGTGACGTGATCGAACTGTACCTGCCAATGCCGGTCCGGCGCGTTGTCGCCCACGAAAAGGTTCTCGACGACAAGGGAAAGGCAGCCTTGGAGCGGGGCCCAATCGTATTCTGCGCTGAAGGAGTGGACAACAAGGACGGACACGTTCTGAACCTCCTTTTGCCAGACGATTCGGAACTGACGACAGAATACCGTGAGGACATGCTCAAGGGCGTTGTCGTTGTCCGTGGAAAAGCTCGCGTTGTGGGGCGCCGCATGGACGGCAAGCCGGAAATAATGAAAGGGGAGGTGGATTTCGTTGCAATCCCATATTACGCATGGTGTCATCGAGGTCGCAGCCAGATGGCGGTGTGGCTGGCGCGGGAGGTAGCCGCCGCGAAACCTCTCCCGGCCCCAACAATCGCTCACACGAGTCGCGTGGCGGTCTCGGGGGGAGGCCCAATCAGTGCCCTCACCGACCAGTTGGAGCCGAGGAGCTCCGACGACCACTCGAATCCGTTTTTTCACTGGTGGCCCAGGAAAGGCACCCTGGAGTGGGTTCAGTACGATTTCAAGAAACCAGAGGAGGTCTCTGTCGCCGAGGTGTACTGGTTTGATGATGCCGGCATCGGCGAATGCCGTGTGCCGAAATCATGGCGCATCCTGTACAAGGATGGCGACGAATGGAAGCCAGTGGTCAACCTGGGACCCTATACGGCAGAGAAAGATAAATACAACAGAGTAGTCTTCGAGAAAGTCAGGACGCAGGGGCTGCGACTCGATGTTCAGCTCCCAGAAAAATTCTCCGCGGGCATACACGAATGGCGCGTTGAATAGCGGTCAACGTCGTGTGAGGGCGGCTGATGTTGAGGCGTTCTCTTTGAACTCGGTCAGCGCGCACAGCGTGACAGCCATGAGGGATTGCAGCCGCAGGTCGCTGAATTGGGGAAGGCAATGTGAGAACCGCAGCCGGGCGATATATCCACCAGAAAAGAAATCCCTGTTTTCACCCGGCGCCGCCGGAAGTCGAGCATCGAGCTAACCGCCTCCTCATTGCCCGGGGAGCCGATTCACGTAGAACCACGCGGAGAAAGGCTCCTGCCTCTACGGAAACGCGTTGCCCGGCGCGATTCATCATGCTACCCCATCTCGGCGTCCCGGAGCTCGAAGGTAGTCTCGTAAGTGCCCCTCGGGGGGCTCCCGTCAGTGTCAAACCTTCAATCTAACAAGAGGGATAATGAGAAAGAAACTCTGGCGGCATTTCGTGGTGATTGCCGGTTCTGGGTTAGGTGCGATTGCGGTTGCTTGTCATATTTCAGCTTTCGGTGAGGCGGGGAAATCAGCAAGCGAAGAGCACAATGGCCCCGGCGTTCCGACCGCTGGCGCGGGCGAACCATCGTCACCTCTCTACATGCTGACATACGATCACGGTGGGATTGTGCTCTGGGGACGGGACCATTTTTTGAAACAGTTACGGGACGCCATTTCCTGGTTGGACCGCTATCTGAGCTTCAAGATCGGCCTGGACAACGAAGCGTACACGTACGATTACCTCTTCGAGCACGATCCGAAGATATTAGAGGAATTGCGCGGATGCCTGAAGCGCTATCGCGGACGCTTCGGCATCGGCACCTGCACCTACGGTCAGCCGTTGTCGCAGTTTATCAATGAGGAATCCAACATCCGTCAGATCGCCTACGCCCTGGAGGCGGACCAAAGGCACCTGGGGTGCGCGCCAAGCGTCTACTTGATGAGCGAGCACGCCATGCACAGCCAGATTCCGCAGATTCTGGTGGGCTTTGGGTTCAAAGGGGCCATCATGCGCACCCATTTCATGATGTACGGTTACAATCCGACCTTCAATGTCGCGGTGGGTTGGTGGGTGGGATTGGACGGCTCACGAGTGCCCACTATCCCCACGTATGAGGGGCAGGGTGCAGAGTTCGGTCGCACTACGGCCGACAACTGGATTCTGACGCGCTATCCCGGGCCGGAGTGCAGTACCCCTCTGGAGGATTTCCGAAAGAAATTCGCGCACATCAGGCCTCTTCTTGCCTCGCGCGCTGACGATGCCAAATTGCGAAGGGAGGAGCTTGTGAAAAGGTACGAGGGAAATCCGGAGTACCGGTGGATGCTCCTCGAAGAAATATTTCCCACGTTTCCCGCCCCGGAAAAAGAACTAAAGACGCGCCCGAACGACTTTCACGTGCGGATGCCGTGGGGTTACTGCGGAAACGAAATCTGGGACTTGAGTCGTCGCGCCGAAGTAGAGGTGCTGACCGCGGAGCGCGTCGCGGCCGCGGAGTTCCTTCTCGGAGGTCCGGAGCGCGAGGGCGATTTACGGCAAGCTTGGAAAGACCTGTTGGTGGCTCAGCACCATGACATTCAAATATGCGGATTGCTCAATGATGCTCGGAAGTTCCTGCCAGCGTCTATTGCCGCGTCCCACCGTGTCAGGGATGCTTCCCTTCGCTATGTTGCCTCTCGCATGGAAGGCGGGAACATCGCCCAGGTAACGATTTTCAACCCACACTCCTGGCCCCGAAAGGAGTGGGTGGAGGTCGCCATTTCTCTTCCACCTAAGGCGGCGAAGGAGGTCGGAGTAGTGCACGGCAGGCAACTCGTTCCTGCGGCACTGCTGTCGGCGGACCGCTATTCCGACGGGAGTATTCGCCAGGCCCGCCTGGCCATCAGTTCCGATCTTCCCGCGTTGGGGTTTGTATCGTACGCCCTGGCAGCATCCAAGGAAGTCCAGCCGCGGCGTGGGCCGACTATCGAGATAGACAAGGCAGGCCTCTGCATTATCACACCGCACCTGGAGGTCCGCCTGAATCCGGATGGCGGGATAGCGTCAATGGTTGCGAGAGAAACCGGCATGAGGTTTCTGAAGCCGGGCAAAAGGAGTGCCTTCTTTGTGGGCAAAGTCAACGGACAGGATTGCGAGTCGAAGGGAACGTGGACTCTTGAGGCCGCTGCCGGGGATACGCCATGGGGAATAGCCCGGGAAGACGGGACAATCGCAAACATCCCCTACACTCTAAGAATGGTTTTTCGAGAAGACATACCCCGGCTTGATTGTCGGGTGACCTTTCACTTCGACGGACAGAAAATCGGCCGGCTGAGTGAAAACAAGCGGGACAGCTATTCCCCTTTCCTGCACGAGGAGAAGCTGCGTTTCAAGCTTTTTCCGGCGGTCGAGGAAGGAGCCGTAGGCGTTCGCGATTTGCCCTTTGCCATCGCTGAGACCTCGGACAAGTACGTGGAAGGCAACTACTGGACTGCCCTGGCCGATAATTCCGTCGGCGTGGCCATTTTCAATCGCGGGACGATGGGCTCGGTCCGCGAGCCGGACGGTGGATTCTCGGTGCCTCTCGCCTATGCCATGTACTACGTGTGGGGCACCCGCATGCTCCACGGCGACTATGCATACGAATTTGCAGTCTATCCGTTTACAGGACACTGGACTCAAGCCGACCTTCACCGGCGAGCGCTGGAGTATAGTTTTCCTTGCGTGGGCATCTGCACAGTTCCCGGCGACGGGCGGCTCGGCAATCAGGTCGGTCTGCTGGACATTTCTTCTTCGAATGTGCTCCTGTCCGCGCTTTATGGCAACAAGGGAAGAGTCGTTGCGCGGATGTACGAGCACCAAGGGTGTCCGAGCCAAATCTCGGTCAAATATCTGGTGGGGGCAGCGAGGCTGATGGAAGTTGATCTCGCTGGGCGTGAGGTTGCAGCAGCATCCGGGTCTTTGAGTTTTCAGCCCTGGCAAATCAGGACGATACGCATAGAACCATTTAGGTGAACGCCAACGCGTATATGGGGAAGCCCGAAGGAAAAGGACGATGAGTGAGAATTCTTTTGGAAGAACCGGTTGGTTAATGGTCTCACTCAGCCTGGCCCTGGCATCGTTCCGCGCGCTCTCGGCGGATCGGGAATTCGTGATGCTAAAGCCGGGCGAGTTTCAGGCTGAGATGGGAGAGGGCGCAGATTGGATTGCCAAAAATGTCCCTTTGTTCGAATGCCCTGACAAGCAGATTCAAGAAATATACTACTTTCGCTGGAACGTCTTCTGGAAACACATCAAGCAGACGCCGGACGGATTCATCATCACGGAGTTCACTCCCGAAGTTAGCTGGTCAGGCAAGCACAACTCGATTTCCTGCGCGGCGGGCCATCACATTTACGAGGGCCGGTGGATACGCAACCCGCGGTACATAGACGAATACAGTATCTTCTGGTTTCGGAAGGGAGGCGAGCCGCGGCGATACAGCTTCTGGGCGGCGGATGCGATCTGGGCTCGCTATCTGGTCAACCACAACGCGAAATTGGCCATAGACCTGTTGCCGGACCTGGTCTTGAATTACGAGGCATGGGAAAGCTCGCGCTTGGACCCCAACGGGTTGTTCTGGCAGATTGACGACCGCGACGGGATGGAATATTCCATCGGTGGAAGCGGTCATCGCCCGACAATCAATTCGTACATGTACGGCGATGCCCTGGCAATCGCTAACATCGCGGAACTGGCCGGGAAAGACGAACTGGCAAGGACGTATCGGGATAAGGCTGCCAAGATCAAGCATCTCGTGCAGGACAGGTTATGGGATAAGGAAGCTCAATTCTTTAAGACTCTCCCGCGTGGAGACAATTCACGCCTCGTTGACGTGCGGGAGGAAATCGGCTTTGTCCCTTGGTATTTCAACCTGCCGGACGCGGGCTATGAGGGGGCGTGGAGACAGATTATGGACCCCGAGGGCTTCTATGCGCCCTTCGGGCCGACAACTGCGGAACGCAGGCATCCGAGGTTCATGTTCAAGCACCGCCACGACTGCCTTTGGAACGGTCCATCCTGGCCCTATGCCACAACGCAGACCCTGGCTGCCATGGCCAACGTGCTTAACAATTACGACCAGCGGGTCATAGACAGGAACGATTACATGACGATTTTCCGGAATTATGCAAGGTCCCAGTACAAGAACGGGAAGCCCTGGATCGCCGAAGACCTCAACGGCATAACCGGGGAATGGATCGTGGATAAGCCCCGGAGCGTGGACTACAACCATTCGGGGTTCTGTGACCTTGTGATCACCGGAGTGGTTGGCGTTCGTCCGCGCCCGGATGATCTCGTTGAGGTCAATCCCCTCGTTCCTGATGGGGCATGGGATTACTTCTGTCTTGATGGTGCGTTGTATCACGATCACATGATTACAGTTTTCTACGACAGCACAGGGAAGCGATACAACAGGGGAGCGGGACTTCACTTGCTTGCCGACGGACAAGAAATCGCAGCATCCGATCAACTGAAGCGTCGCATCGTTGCCAAACTTCCGAGCGATGTTCAAAACAGCAAGCCGCGTATAGAACAAAGGAAGGCCAAGCCAACCGCGAAAGCTGTCGCCAAGGCTGAGGCGAGCAGTGGCTGGGTGAAATCGGAGCACAACCCTGTTCTGGGCGGGGAGCTGGGCACTTGTTTTGATGTCTCGGTCCTGAAGGAGGGCGAATCATTCCGAATGTGGTTCTCGTGGCGGCCAAAACGCAGCATTGCCCTCGTGGAGAGCAGCGACGGGGTGCACTGGGGCGAGCCGGTAATCGTGCTCGGTCCGAACAAGTCCACGGAATGGGAAGAGGACGTCAACCGCCCCGTCGTGGTGAAGCGACCCACAGGATATAACATGTGGTACACCGGCCAGGCGAAAGGCCATTCCTGTATCGGGTATGCAACCAGCAAGGACGGTGTTTCGTGGACGCGGATGAGCGAGAAAGCGGTTCTGTCTCCGGAACTTCCCTGGGAAAAGGTCGCGGTCATGTGTCCGCATGTGTTCTGGGATGAGAATATGGGGCTTTACCGCATGTGGTACTCGGGTGGAGAGCAATATGAACCGGATGCCATCGGTTACGCCACAAGCCCTGATGGTTTGGCATGGACCAAGTCGAGCTTAAATCCGATCTTCTCGGCGGACTCGGCGAGCCCGTGGGAGAGGCACAAGGTGACTGCGTGTCAGGTAATCCGCCATCGCGGCTGGCATATCATGTTCTACATCGGTTTTCGCGACGTGGACCATGCGCAGATCGGCTTGGCTCGTTCGCAGGATGGAATGACCGGGTGGCAGCGCCATCCCGCAAACCCGATCATCCGCCCGGGCACAAACCAATGGGACCATGACGCCGTTTACAAGCCGTACGCCGTTCTGGACGGCGAACGGTGGTTGTTGTGGTACAACGGTCGGCGAGGCAGCATCGAGCAGATCGGGCTGGCAACTCATGAGGGTGAAGACCTGGGCTTCTGACAACCCCTGTTTTCGCTGTTCGCCTTGCCTCTTCGGCACGACGAACAGTACTGCGCGGAGGAGTTGTGTATAGGCCGTCTCTTCGGGGAGACATCGGCCGCAGAACGTTCTCGATGGAGTCGCCGTCGCTCACGTTGGGCCTGTGGCTGGTCGGACAGGAGACTGTTGTCTCGTGGTAGCGCCTGATTCCTGCCGCGAGGACGGCCCCGAATCTCGACTGCCTACCCCGGCGGCGGTTCTGGACGGCGGAGGTGAGCCGCTGGGAAAATCGGGACTTCCGTCGAGGTAGCGGGGTGCTGGTCGCAGCGCCGCCATGTTGAGACAGGGGCCTCACGTCATCGGGTTCCCGTCCATGCGCCAGTGACCGGCCCTCGGCACCCCCTCGGGGCGACCTACCCATCACGCTGCTGCGACAAGGCCCATCGCGTCGCGGCTCCAGCGCGGTGTTAGGTCATCCGTGCCTCACTCATTCCAAGAAGAAAAATCCTCTGCCCAACATTGGGTCCAGCGTTCCACCGGCATCGCTGTAAAAGTGCATCTGCCCGTGAATTGTCATTCCTGGCCAACTCACTCTCAAGAAGGCGTTGGCGGTATCCACAACTTCGTATTCATATGTCGCCTCAGTGGGTGGCGGCGTGGCCGAATCGAGCCCTCTGAAAACCCCGTTGGTCGGCGTCGTAAACTCCACACGCAAATTGTAATTGTAACCAATAATCGCGATGCTCCTGCCGACCATGTCCGCAGGCGGCAGCACGCGCTCGGTGCGTCGTATCTTCGAGACCCGATAGAACATAGGCACCTGGACCGTCTTGGCAGACTCCGTCATTGATACCAGTCGTAAGTCCTTCCAGGAATCTGTCCAACGTGCCAGGTCGCTCGACCACTCCACAGTGTAGAGCCAATCGGTATAGTCGCTGTCGCTCCACGAAAGCTGGCCGTTCTTCCCGAAGAAGGTGATCTCTGGCGCCGTCTGGGCACGCAAGACGGTGCCCGCCCGGAGGAAGGCCAAAACGCAAACCACAAGTCCCGCAGACAATATGCAGCGGTGAAGTCCAATCCTGGCGCGCGAGCGCACTAAGAAACTCTTGAACGGGTTCATTTGAGTTTCCTCCCTCTGCTCTTGCTTAGAAGTGTTCTGCCCCGCCCGCGAGGCTGTCGTGATGGCGTTTCGCCCTCGACGCCCGGGGCAGGATGCCGGCGACACATATGCCCTTTTGTGGCTGTCCACCCATGATTCGCCCGGCTGAGGCGCCGCAGGCTCGCAGGCAAGCGCGGCGTTGGCCACCGCTACCACCGGAACACAGCCTGCGTCGGCACGCCAGGAACCATGAGTCCTCTCGCCGAGCCTTTGGGCAAGCCGGCCGCATTCAATCCGCCGCGGCGGCTTCGACGTGACTCGGTGCCGGGCGGCCCCCGTCGCGCGATTCAGGTTTCCGTCCATGCGCCCGGGACCGGCACCGGATAGCCGCCTTGCGAATCGGCCTGGACTGGCGCCGGGCTCTCCTTGGTCAGGCTGTCCACGTTCGGGCAAAACCTGAAATCGGAAGCCATGACCTCGTCCCAGGTGACGATTCTCTGGTAATGGACCGAAGCGCGCCCCATAATGGAGGCAAGATTCGCAAAGGCCGCCCGGCGAACCTCGTTGTGCGGCCGGTTTTGCCGGATGGCGTTCAGCAAGACGTCCCACTCGACCTGGTAGGGGCTAACCTTCTCCTCCTCCGGCTGCCAGGCAATGTTGTCATCCGCGATCCGTTGATCCTTGTAAATATGCACGGTCGGTGCGTGAACGTTGCCAGAGAACTGAGCCGCACATCTCGTCCCGTGGACGAACGTGGCAAAATCATTGTGGCATCTCGGTATGGCACGGCTGTTGACGAGCGCCTTTGTCCCGTCGGCAAAGGTGTACTCAATGGCGTATATGTGCAGGTTCTGGCTGCAATCGGTGCTGTTCGGCTCGCGTCCGCCCAAGCCGTGGGCCGCGACAGGCCAGGCGTCCTTGATCCAGCAACACTCGTCAACCTGGTGAATCATCATCTCGATGAACCACCCTGAAGAAGCCCACATGAAAAAGTACGGACGCCGGATTTGCCAGAGCAGCTCGTTCTCCCCACCCTTGAACGGTTCCAATCGGGCGCCGGCATCCATTCGGTAAGCGCGGATCAGCTGGACCTCTCCGAGCGCGCCGTCGCGGATTTTTTGAATCAACGCCTGCCGTGCGGACGAATGCCGGCACATCAGTCCGCAGCCGATCTTGAGGTTCTTTTTCTCCGCCGCCTCGCCAAGGCGTAGGATGCGCTTCGTGCTTCCTGGGTCTGGGGCAAACGATTTCTCCATGAAGACATTGACGCCCTTTTCAATCGCATACTCCAGGTGGGTCGCCCGGAACGCCGAGTGGGTCGTCTGGATCATCACGTCACCCGGGCGCAGGCAATCTATGGCCTTGCGATAGGCATCGAAGCCGACGAAGCGCCGCTCCTCCGGCGCGTCTACCCGTTGGCCAAATTGCTCGCTGAGGACTTTGTACGACCTTGCCAGCCGGTCCTCGAAGACGTCGGCCATGGCGACAAGCTTGGTCGGCCCGGTCCACGAGGAAAGGGCGTCGGCAACCGCACCCGACCCGCGCCCGCCGCACCCGACCAACGCCAGCCGGATCGTATTGTCTTCCGCCGCGTGCACCAAAGGCAGAGCGACGCCAGCCAGGACAGAACCGGCGACCACTCTTCCACTCTGTGCAAAAAACTCCCGACGAGAGGTTTTTTTTGATTTTGTCAGCGACGGACTCAATGCGTCAAACTTGGTTTGTCTTTTCATGATTGCTCCTATCGTGAATGTCTACTTCATCGTCTCTTTATCCCTCAGGTCTTCGCTATGAGGAAGCGTTAGCTTTCGTGCACCGCCTCCCGGCGGCTCTTTTCATTGTCCGTGAATTCTCGGAATTCATCAAGACTCTTTTGAAAATGCTGATAATAAGGCGACCCTGCGGATGCAACCAGCGAGGTAGGAGCCATCATGGCGTGCCGCAGACCGGCCTTCTCGCGGATCGTGCCCTGAGGCGGATTCACCATGAAGCCGCGCTTCGATGGTTCACGGGCAGAGGTGCGCCCCGGTGAACGGCCCGGTAATAGCAGCTCGGGCCACCCTATCGCCCAACATCTGATGCATAGTGGTCACGCCTGGCCGGGGGTGCCTGCCGCTGGTCCCTCAGGATGCGTTCCAGGCTCCGCCCGGCGCTCACTGTGGGCACGCGTCTGGCATCAAACGAAGCGTCAGTATTCCCGGTCTTTCACGATGCCCGGCTGCGGGACCGGATACTTGCCATCGGCCCCAGCCAGCAGCGGTGCGGGAGAATCCATCGTCAGCTTGTCCACATCGGGCGCGAACTCGTGTTCGCAGTTGAGTATATCATCCCAGGTGACAACCTGGCCCGTGTGGGCGGCCATGCGGCCCATGGAGGTCACCAGGCTCGCTTCCGCCCCCCGCTTCGCCTCGTTGTAGGGCTTGTCCTGACGAATGGCATCTATCAGGTCGTTCCATTCGTTCTGATAAGGGTTTGCCTCGTCCGGCTTGACTTTGGATTCCCAGATCATGTTTGAGCGCACGGGATTCTGGCCCCTGTAAGTGCTGGATGGCATCCCACAATCGCCCTCCTTGGAAGCAATAGCCATGCCTTTGGAGCCGTGAAGGTAGCTCGAATAGATGTTGTGGCAGCCCGTCATGCAGCGCCCGTCGAAACAGAACGTAGTTCCATCGGCATACGTGTATTCGACCGCGTACACGTCGAAATTCTGGTCAACGCTGTCACCGCGGTAGTGTCGGCCGCCAAGCGCCTGAGCCTTAACCGGCCAGGCGTTCTTCATCCAGCCCAGATGGTCAATGATGTGGATGTAGAAGTCGCTATAGTTCCCACCGCTCGCCCACAGAAAGCTATGAAACCGCCGGACCTGGTAGAGAAGATGGCTGACGCCTTCCGGCTTCGGGGGCGACGCGAAGAAACCGATGGGCCCATGCACCCGGTAGCCTCGCTGCAGGATGATGTCGCCGATTTCGCCATCGTGAACTCGCTTGGCCAGTTGCTCAAGCGCCCGGCTGTGGCGGGACATCAGGCCTACGCCCACCTTGAGGTTCTTCTTTGCCGATTCCTCGGCCAGCTTGAAGAGCTTGCGTGTGGTCGGCCCGTCCACTGTGACCGGTTTCTCCATGAAGACGTGCAGGCCCTTCTGGATGGCGTAGGCGAAGTGCACCCACCGGAACGCCGGAGGCGTCGCGAAAATCGCTACGTCCCCCGGGCGGAGACAATCCATCGCCTTCTTGTAGCCGTCGAAGCCAACGAATTTGCGATCTGCGGGCACATCAAACTGCCCAGCAGGCCTGTTCTTCAGGGAATTGTAGCTGCTCGTCAGGCGGTCCTCGAAGACATCGGCCATGGCGACGAGCTTTATCGGGCCGTTCCGGACCGACAAAGCATCCACCGCTGCGCCTGTGCCCCTGCCGCCACAGCCCACAAGGGCCAACTGGATCGTGTTGTTCTCCGCCGCGTGGACGTGCGGAATCGCCACTCTCGCCAGGGCCGAGGCCGCAGCCATCCGGCCGGTGTTCTTCAGAAACTCGCGACGTGATAAGGTTCCTTTCGTAATTTCGCTCATAGCTCGCCTCCTCCTACCCTTTGCTGTTGACTCCCAAAACCACGAAGTTACGTCTATTTCATTTTGCCGACGCCGTCGGCGGGGAACATCGCCAACATGCCTTCTATTGGCTTCAACGATAAGCAGTCGCTCGGTCTTGGTCAAGTGCATAGTTGCGCAACGTGCATTTCTTCCACAGCGCGCTTTTCGAGGAGGACTTCGTCAACCGCGGCATCTTCACGAAGGATTTCTCGAATTGACTGAACGGAGAGAATGAAACCATTTCCCTGTCGTCTCATCGAGCAATTAAATGGCAAAGAGCACGCTGCTTTCAATGTAAAAATCCGGTCTTTCTGACCGAAATGACCGGAATGATGATGACCGGAGCCGCGCCTTTTTCTGGGAGCTCCGACTCCCGGGCAGATTTCCAAAAGGACATCGCCTCGGTCCCTAATCCCGCGGCCGCAGGTTCGATTCGTGCGAGGCGCAAGCAGTTCTTCCCATGGAAGGCCGCGCTGCGGCGTGCCGGTCGCACCTTTCTACGAAAGCCTGGCGCAGGGCATTTCTGTCTTGGCTCCGGGATTGCTCCCGCGACGAACAGGTCGAGCTTCGCGTTGTTCGATCCGGGGATCCAGCGGGATGATACTCTGCAAAGTGCTCCCCGTTTGACACAACCAGGAGGGTTTGAAAGGGGTCCTTTTTCTATCCTCCAAGTGCGGCGCCATTGAGCGCGCGGTTATCCCTCTTTCCAAGACGCGCTCTTTCTTTACCAGATAGGGCCCTGTGGCGGCTGCCAGTGGCGGCGGGTCTGGGGCGAAAAACAGCGGGTGTGAACTTTGCTATGGACGCCCCCGGCATCTCGCACTTTCCTTGCACACTGAAACGGCACCAGGACAGCCAGAGAACTCTGGCCAAGATATGGACCGCTGAGATACCGAGCGGCGCGACGCTTGAACGTAACCGCGAAGATGCCAAGAGGAAACAGACTAAGGCCGAAGGCGCGATTTGAACACACACGGGCTTGCGCCCACCGCGCCGTGAGTGGAATTCGAACATGCGCAATGCCGGCGACTTACAGAAATCCCGGCGGGGACTTCGCAGCTTTCCTTGGCTTTCATTGCTTTTCGAGGGCCGAAACTCCCCACGGTTCTTCGCGCCGAAATTCCACGACTGCTTGGTTGGACCCGAGCTACCCGCGGACGTAGAACCGGCCTTCTGGAATAGAGTACCCTTCCGAACTGCCCGCTTCGAGCTTCGGGAGACAGGCAACTGGTCGAAACCTCGTAGACAAGGCGGCCTTCGGTGCCAGCTAATGCCCTTACTCTCGTTTCAGAGATGGTTTGCACCTACTGCGGAGTATTTCTCATTTCCGAAGGACTGGCCGAGCTATAGTGGAAGAAATGCCCCACCTGTTTGTAATCAGCGACTGTGCCTTCGATTGCGGACATTTGCTTTGCGCAAAATCGGGGAAATGGATTTCTCTTGTTACAAGGAGCATTTGCTCCTCAAGTGCAGTCGAATTCGCTAAACGGCATGTTGCATCTGTAATAGGGGCTATTCGCGTCTGTTGCGAACATGTACCTTCGGTAAGGTTGGGGGAGTTTGCTCGGCCCATTAGACGTCGCCCACCTACATTCACGATCGTATGTTTGTCGTGTTGGAGAGGGGACTCAGCACCGCCTTCTTCAGCTAAAGTTCCCCAGTCAAAAGGTGAACTCCTGAAGGGCGATATAACGTCGTCCTCCGGCTGAGCCCTCAACCGAAGTCAGTCACGTTCGTTTGTGATAGACTGATGAAAAAGGCGCTTGCGGGAAAAAACCGGCCGGTATTCGGCCACCGTGCGGTCTTACATTATGAAAGGCAGAACAGACATTTCCATGGATGCATCCGATCGGTCAGCTTCTGACAAAGACTTATGGGCAGATTTCGTCTCAAATGGGCACGACGACTCCTTCAACGTCCTTGTGCAGCGGTATAAGCTCAAGCTGTTCGATGTGGCGTTCCGGGTATTGTACAACCGGCACGCTGCTGAGGATGCTGTCCAAGGGGTTTTCATCCAATTACTACAACGCAAGAGCGAGTTGCTTGAGATTGAATCGCTTCAATCGTGGTTGTACAAAGCGGTACTGAATTCAGCCCTTAATATGAAGACGAGCACAGAAAGAAGGAGGGAGCGCGAAAAGGCGCAACAGATACCCTCGGCCCTGGAGACTCCTCGGGAGCTGGCAGCGAGGGCCGAGGTGCACCAAGAGCTCGAACTCGCTCTGGCAAAGCTGAAAGACTCGTCACGGATTCCTTTAGTGTTCCATTACTTGCATGGCCTATCCCACGCCGAAACCGGTCACATCATGGGTCTATCTTCGGACGCGGTCCGAAGGCGTATTGTGCGCGGACTGAAGAGGCTCAGAAAGCTGCTCACGGGACGGGGATTGCTGCTGACGGTGGTAGCGCTGGAGGAAAGCCTCAGGGCTTTACCCGCCAAAGCTGCCTCCCCGGACTTTCTCACGTCAGCCTCGTCCCTCATCGAAGCAGCTTCATCTGCGGGCATCGCAGCCAAAGCCGCCGTAACGACCGCATCAGTCATTGGAGGAGGACTGATCATGACTGCTAAGAGCAAGATTGCAATAGGTGTTACCTTAGCTGTCCTATTGGCGGGAACAGTTACCTATTTCGCTACCAGAGCCCCCGACGGAGAACATAGGGTCTCTCCTCGCAAGCGATTGGCCGGGAGGGCGCCTCGCGATCTGCGACCAACAAGGGACGAAGGCGCTCGAGGGGAGGAGGAGACCCTCGTTCAAGCGACTGACACCGAAAGCGACAGATTTGCGGGGTTCGACATTTCAGGGATAGTAGTTGATAAGGTGAGAAATCCCATTGAGGGGGCGAAGGTGCAGGTGCTCTTCTATTCGTGGGACGACATCTCGCTGCGAAGACTCGAATCCTTCCTGCCAGACGCCGGGCCGCCCGAATACAAGACGAAGGAGGACGGGCGGTTCGGCTTTGAGTATCAGGAAGGGAAAAGGTATTTCCTCGGCGCCGAAAAGGAAGACTACGTCGCAGTCCAGGAGAACATGGACGGTCCGAGGAAGGACATCGTCCTCACCTTGATTCTCGGCGGCGCCATAGAGGGCAAGGTGGTGGACGCGGCGACAGGTGTGCCGCTGGAGCACTTCCGAATCGTAACTTCCGAGGACGCCCAAGCCGGCGGCCTGACGTTGGCTCTCTTCAAGAAAAAGGAGGTGGATCTCTACCTCTCCACGGACGGGAAGGAATTTAACGACCCCGAAGGGAAGTTCCGCGTCTCCGGTCTTTCAGAAGGGAAGTACATGTTGACCTCCATCGCGGAAGGATACGCTCAATCGCACAAGGGAGGGATTGACGTCGAAGTGGAGAAGACGACCGCTGGGGTCCTCATCAAGCAGCAGCCCGCCGGCGGCATCCGCGGGCATGTGGTGGACGCCATCGGCAAGCCGATCGAAAGTGCGGAGGTTGTCCAGAAGAATCCTCTGCACTCCACTCCCTTTGGCGAGATTAGGCTGCCTCAACGAAAAGCCCTGGCCACGACGAACGCAAAGGGCGAATTCGAGATGGATAGCCTTCCCGAAGGTACCTTCACCCTTCAGGCCCGCCAGCAGAATTATTGCCCGGCAGAGCAGAAGGTGAAGGTGGAAAAAGGGGAAGTCACGGAGAACGTGGAGTTCCAACTTGTCCAGGGAGGGGTGATCTCGGGTGTGGTACTGGCGAAGGTGGATTTGCAGCCGATTGCCGGCGCCACGGTCAACGCGTCCACTGCCGCTTCCTTTCTCATTCCATTGCCGGGTGGAGCCGAGGCCAAAACCGATCAAAACGGGCTCTTTGACATCATCAAGCTGGAACCCGGCACATACTCGCTCACGGTGACCGCGGAGGACTTCGCCGATAGGACAGTTGAGGACCTGACGCTGGCAGAAAACGAGGCCATCACAGGCCTGATTATTCAGCTTTCTCAAGGAGGAAGCCTTGCAGGAACGGTGCGGGACTTCGCCGGCAAGCCCATTGCCAATCGGATGATCGGCGCTGTCGGTCCTGGTGGGACGAAAATGGGCCAGACCGACGAGCAAGGCAAGTATGCCATCATGAACATGAAAGAAGGAGTGTACACGGCCGGCGCGATAGAAATAGGCGCCACGCCGACCATGGGCGCGAGCCGGGCCGATATGCACTTCGTCCGAATCGAGAACGATAGAGAAACCCGGTTGGATATCGTGGTCGGGGGACCGCGGAAAGTGTACGGAAAGGTGACCCTGAAAGGCGAGCCGCAGAAGGGGCTAACGGTCGCCATTGGCACTTCTTCCAAGGCCATCGCCGCCACTAAGACCACGAGCCAAGCCAGCGATACGACCGATGAAGACGGCCGCTACGAAATGGACAACCTTCAACCAGGAGAATATAGCCTGGCCGTTATGAAGATGGTTGGTATGATGCCGACACCGCTGTTCCAGATGGAGTTCACGTTAACCGACAATGATCTCGAGAAGAATATCGAGCTCCCTGACGGCGGCATCTCTGGGAAGGTAGTGGACGCCCAGACTCGAAAACCGATCGAGGGGGCGCGAATCGCTCTGGAACGGACAGAAGCGAAGGACATACAAACTGCGGCGATTTCGAAACTGGACTTCTTTACGGGAGGCGGTGAGAGCACGGACTCCGAAGGGAAGTACACAATTTCCATGGTGGAAGACGGCTCGTACTGCGTGGTCGCCAGCAAAGAGAGCTATGCGCCTCAGGCATTGACCACTGAGGTCAGGAATTCGCGGGGTCCATCAGACCTCGATTTCTCCTTGAGCAGCGGCGCCACGCTTTTTGGCCAGGTGACGGGCAGCGACCCCCAGCGACGTGTCAAACAGATATTCCTCTCCGCAAACGACGCTGACGGAAGGCGTGTCTATTCCAAGAAGATTAGTCTTTCGGAAGAGGGAGCGTACGAAGCGGGTGGTTTGGCTCCAGGTGAATATGTAGTTTCTGTGGATGCTACCGGGTATGCTCCAGCCAGCAAGAAGGTGACAATTCGTTCTGGCTCGGACAACAGGGCCGATTTCGAACTGACGGCCGGCGGGACGCTGATTATCAAAGCAGTTGACGAGAGAGGAAACCCTGTCCGGGGACCTCGGGTGGAGATGATGGATGAGCAGGGGAACTTCTTCCTGCGTTTCTTCTTCGACCTCAGGGAAGTCATGAACGTGGGGTTTGAAACCATCTTCCGGGAGGACGGCCTCCACGTGAGTCCCAACATCCCCGAAGGAAAATACCGGGTGAAAGTCGGGGCACTGGGCTACGAGGACGAGTTGGTCAACGTCACCGTGCGTGAAGGAGAGCAAACCGAACAGACGGTGACCCTTCGGAAATCAAGGTAACTGGAGCGATTGTCCTTCGGCTTGGGGCGTCGCGGCAGCAATTAGGGCCTTTTGTTGGCACTCTTAGTAGACCCGACCTGTTTCAAAGCTCCTGAGCAACACTGTTACAGTCCCTTCACGAACGTAACAGCTATCGGTGTGTCCGATGCAAATGAAGATTATGAACCACGAGACATCGCCCATTGCGGGATTCGGGCACTCGGCATCCGGCCGCGAGAAATGCCGCGAAACAGCAGACGGATCATCGCGTAAAAGTGTGAGAAAGGACAGAGAGCTCTTTTGGGGACAAAAGCCCCAACAGGTTCTTCCGAACGAATGAACGTCAAGCGCTGGATGCAAAGCTGGCAGATTCGGTTTGGCTCCCTCGGTGTTGAGGTCATCGTGGCTGATGTTGCTCAATCTTCCGTTGTCGTGGACATTGCCGAGAGAACTGTAATTTTAGCCTCGCATCTGACGGTGGTCAGTGCTGACAAGGCGTTGCGCGGCCTTTACAGGCGGTGGGCACACAAGATGGAGAACCCCGGAACCGAATTCTACGCGCTCACGAGTTGTTGAGTCGGCACGCCCTCCATCCATGAAAGAGCCGTTTCGGAAGGGGGGCTTCCGATTCCACAGCAACAGAAAACCGCTTTCCGCCGAAGCCGACCATAAAGGGGAGAACATCATGCTCCCGACGGAGCGTCGAGACCTCACAGAGTTGCAACCCTTTTGCCCCATTCAGCGGGTCCGCTTATCTCGAGGCAGATCGAGCAAGAGCGACATCTGTTCACGCGCCAACCTCGCTGTAAGAAAAACCGACGCATCTGCACGATAACCTGTGGACTGTTTACGATCCGAGACTTCCGCCAGGTAACGGCGCGACAAGTGCAAACATGTCCTCGGCTTGCCTTCTGTCCCTTCCTTCAGGCCTCCAGCAGCCGAGGAGGAACTTCTGACCCGACGCGAAGGAAAGCCAGAACGGCTCCTCGCGGAGAGATACTGGAAGATCGAGGAAGCGCGGCATCGTGGAGAGGAAGAGAACCTCAAGAGGAACCACAGGACGCTATTTCTGACACGCCCTCAAGGAGAGTAACCGCAACTTCAACCAACCCTGCAAGAGTCCATCTTTGCGCGAAACAGGACAGGAACCGGCAACAGTAGACTGTCTCAACCCCCCGATTGAAACTCCCAAATCGCAGTCATCATTCCAGCGTACAAAGCTTGCCTCAGACAGTCCTTCTGCCTTACTGGCAATCGTGGCCGAAGAAGACGCGGGCACGTGGGAAGAGTCTTTGGGGTCCATACGACCGATCCGTGCCCGGTGTGTGGAAATGAGTTTGTGACCGGACCGTCATCTGGATAAGGTGCACGGCCTCACTCGTCTTAAAGGTCGCGGTTTCTCTTGAGCATCCCTGCTCTCGGACCCTCCCTCTTGTGAAAATGGAACTCCGGGCGGATTAGCTCCTCACCGCGCGTACTATTTCGAAAATGGCCACCTGCAAAGGAGAGCGAGGAAAGTTAACTTTCGAAATAGACTCCCCTCTTTTCGAGGACACCTCTGAGTTCGGCATACGGAAGCTCACGGGTTCCGCAATTCCTGGCGGCACAGAGAGCCCCAGCCGTGCCTGCGGCCTGCCCCTGCCCCATGCAGCTTACCGTGTTGCGGGTGGACATGTGTGCCCGATGGTCCGAGGTAATCATCATGCCCGCCACCAGGAGGTTCTCGATTCCTTTCACGCGAAGGGCACGGTAGGGGATTCCGTAGGTGCCCCCATTCCTGATTTGCAACCGCGGCGCCATATCATGGAAACCGTAGACGAAAACGTCATCGTCGAAGTGCCTCCCTCCAATCACGTCCTCGTGGGATATGTCGTAGTCACAGGTAATCTGTCGGCCACGCCGGATACAAAGCGAAGGACTTGTCCTTGCCATAAAGGCCTTCTCGCACCCGGGGACGTATTTCCTGAAGAGTTCGACTGCCCTGTACATGCGCTTTCTTAACTCCAGTTCCGCCCTCGCGACCTCATCCCGGTCCGTGGGACTCACCCGCAGCTTGAGATTCAGCTTGATGAACATGAGATAGTTGTCGTGAACGGTCGTTGTTACTGTTGACATGCCAATTTTGTTGGCCTCCGCTGCGAATTCGGGGGGGAGCTTCGCGAGATGACCGCTCAACCGCACGATCTGTCCTTCCTGGCCGCTTCGAAGCCCCTCAGAATATTCGCCGACCGCGTCGTGCCTCTTGATGAACTCGTAATACTTCTCCATGCTCACGTTGCCGATGCCAACACTATTGGCCACCGGGTAGTCGTTCGGTTCGGTGTAATCCGCACCAGCATAGGCAGCGAGGTCGCCGTACGCTGTGGAGTCCACGAATGATTTTGCATAGACTGCCTCGCGTCCGGTGCGGCTTTCCGCGATGACGCCTTTGACCCGAAGTCCTTCCATAATGGCGCCGGTCAAAAGGGTGTTGACGGCGACGAATACGCCCGCTTCGTCAAGCATCTCAAACGTCACGAGCTTGTACAGTTCTGTATCAATAGCCGTGCACACGGAATCGAAATCGTACCCTCGGGACATTTCAGGGTATCCCGTTGTGCCACCGACCCTCGCCAGTCGTTCGATAACCTCCTCGGGAATTCCTTTGACAACCTTCCGTTTCTTGACGCCGGGGAAAGCCTTCCAGAGATTGTAGAAGCTATGAAGAGCAGTCCCCCCTTCCGTGACGGTCCCGCCCGTATAACCTTTCCTCTCAATGAGCATCGTTTTAGCGCCCTGGCGCGCTGCGGCAACAGCTGCGACCACCCCTGCTGTACCCCCTCCTGCAACAACAACATCGAATTTCCTGACAGGCAGCCTTTTTGGCGGCTCCTCGTAGTAGCTGATAGCCTCAGTGCTGGCCGTTGTTTTACTGGCCTTTTCAAAACCAGCCAGAACACCCATTCCCACCAGTAAGTTGCGCTTGCAGAAATCTCGACGGTTCATGTTCACTCCTTTCCTTGGCGAACAATGACGCAATCCAGGGCCCAGTCGGCCCGGCCCTTTCATCCGGAAGAACTACCACAATCCGAGACAAACGCCATTTGCAGGCGGATGATCGAACCGCTCTCCCTCCCTTCCGACAAGTCTATCAAGTATCCGGGCAAAAGCAAGATGACAGGCTTGGCAGGTGCGGCTGCGTTTAGAAGGGTGGTAGCAAGCGGTAACGCTGCCTCCCCTTGGCCGGGCTGTGCGGGGGCGTTGGGTAACCGGAGTCCCTGCCGTGACCGATAAATCAACTGCCGGACTGTTCCGTAGGAATGGGGGCGATTTCCGCGGCGGGTCCGTCCAACTGCAATTTCACGACCGTATCGCTGCTCTGCCGGTGTTGCGGCGAGACCGTGATCCGCAATGCCATTTCCGTCTGTTCGAACTTCATCTCGCCGCCGGCCAACAGCGTGCCTTCGGTCACCTTCTTCGGCAGGCCAGGCAACGTGAGCGTGTCGCCATTCCACTTCAGGACATGGAGGTAGATGGCGTTGCCTTTGCGGGTTGACGCACCGTAGTTGCCGGGCAAGAACGGTCCCCCGCGCGTGCCGTAGATGCTCTCGCCGTTGCGCCTCAGCCAGTCACCGACGCCTTTGAGCACCTCGACCTGGCGCGGCTCGATGCGGCCGTCGGGCATCGGGCCGACGTTCAAGAGCAGATTCCCGTCTCCCCCTGCGCAGTTGGCCAGAATACGCACGACCTCCGAAACGGATTTGATCGTGTCGTTGGGCTTCCACGCCCACTGTGTGCCGAGCGTCATGCACGTTTCCCATGGATGCTGATCATCATGGCTGCCAAGCTGTTGTTCAGGTGTGTAGTAGTCCGCGAAGGACGAAAGAAGTTTGCGATCGTTGTCCCCTTTGCCCAGGTCGAGCCGATTATTGATGACGATCTGCGGCTGCAACGACTTCACGATCCGGTAGGTGTTCGGTTGATCATAGAGCGGTTCATGTCCATCCCAGTCGAACCACATCAAGTCAATCCGCCCGTAGTTCGATAGAATTTCGCGCAATTCTTCCTGCATCCGGCGGACGAACAGTGCGTTGCGTTCGGTGCGAAAATCCGGGTCGCGCCAGTCCATCGGGGAAAAATACCAGCCGATTCTCAGACCTTGTTTCCGCGCCGCATCCGAAAGCTCCGCGCAAATATCGCGCTTGAACGGAGTGGCCGCCATGCTGTAGCTGCTCGCCCTTGAGTGCCAGAGCAAAAAGCCGTCGCAGTGTTTCGCGGTGAGAACCACGTACCGCATTCCGGCATCCCTGGCAATGCTGACCCATTCCTCGGCATCAAAGCGGGTTGGATTGAAGTCCTTGTAGAGATTGTCATAAACATCGACCGGAATCGCGCCCTGGTTTGGACACTTCGGATTGGAGTTGGCTCTTGACCAACTGATCTCTGTCCCCTTCAAGCTCACAGGCCCCCAGTGGATGAACAAACCGAACCGGGCCTCGCGCCACCAGCCGATTCGGGCTTCGCGCTGTTCGCTGGTTTCAGGCTTCGCTTTTTCCGCGGCGACGTACCCGACCCATTCCAATATCAGCGCCGCAGCGGCAACAACCACCAAGCTGCGAAAAAGCATTCTCATTTTGGCTCTTCTTGACAGTCAGTGAGCTTTTCAACTAACTCCTCAAGAGCCCCGAGTCTCCTCTCCAGCTCTGCGTTCTTCTTTTCCAGAGATGAGACTTTCTCATCCTTTTCCCGGACGATCTCATGAAGCCCTTGGATGGCGGCGAGGGCGACGCCATCGGCGTCAACGGTAGAGATGTGCTTGTCGTCTTCGCCGAGACCGAAAGCTGCGTAGAAATCCTGTGCGGTCGGGCCCACGTGGCGGATAGAAGGGTCCTGCGCCTTGTAGTTCCAGGAGCTAATCGGCAGGGACATCAATTTTGCCAGGACTTCTTTTCCTTGCGCGGGAGAGAGGTTGTTTTTCAAGGCGCGGTCGCTTATGCTCGACCAGGAACCTCCTCCCGCGGAAAGCCGCACGCCAGCGGTCGGGGCACCGCTGAAGCCGTCAATAGCCGAGACGAACCTTGCTCCCCCCGTGCAGCGGACGCTGAACTGGTTGCTCGTGGTGGAGGCGAAGACGTTGTACGATTCGTCCCCCCAGACGAAGGCTCCGTTGTGCTCCGCTTTCGCCAGGAACCCTGCGGCGAAACTATACCACCCGGAGGCAGTGTTTGCCCCGCCCCCAGGAACCGTAGCGGTGAACCCGCTGGCGCTGTTGCCGTATCCCCCGCCGACCGTGGCGTCGTTGCCGCTGGCGGTGTTCTGGTAGCCCCCGCCGACGCTGGCGGAGATGCCGCTGGCGGCGTTGAGAAGTCCCCCGCCGACGGTGGCGTAACTGCCGCTGGCGGTGTTATTGCGTCCGCCGCCGACTGTGGCGTAGGTTCGGTCCTGTG
>Ga0315312_1000214_pt1 | contig 87191 bp, 82 predicted proteins | sample TDP7_MG_FD_203629 | JGI IMG/M metagenome (GOLD analysis project Ga0315312, IMG submission 203629) | Freshwater sediment microbial communities from Lake Towuti, South Sulawesi, Indonesia - TDP7 | ecosystem: Environmental > Aquatic > Freshwater > Lake > Sediment | place: Indonesia: South Sulawesi...
CTGAAATTTGAGAAAGTGTTTAAAAAAGTATTTTAAGGGAGGATAGCCCTTTTTTATCAATGCGTCAAATAGAAATTACACAAAATATTTTACATTACCCTCTTGGGAGATAAATCTCAAGAAATACTCAGTGCAATCTTAAGGCATTAAGGAGGGGAAGGGGAAAAAGCGAAGAGAATTTATTCCCAGCAATTATCGGGATACCACCATCGCCCGCTCAATAAATTGACTTTCCTCCTCCCGCAACTGGCGGGCGAATTCTTCTGCTTCCGCCTTGTTATTAAATTCTCCAATCTGAACTCGATACCAGAGGGTATCCTGAATCTGAGCTACCACTACGTAAGCATTAAAAGTTCCATCGCCATATTTCTTATTTTGCAGGCGCGCTGCCAAAGTTTCAGCATTAGCTCTCTCTCGGAAGGCTCCTACCTGGACAGTAAAAATCCCCTGAAGAATCTTCAGTCTTTCCCGAGCCATACGAGCTTCGGAACTACGGGGGTATTCACTAAGCAATCGGTTATAAAGTTCTACTGCCCGGGCCTTATTTCCTTTTCTTTCGTAAATGGTGGTTACTTTATAATCAATCATGCCTTGTAGATCAGAAACAGGATGTTTCTCTTTCGCTTTTTGGTATTCCACCATAGCCAGGTCATAGTCACCCTTGGCCAGATATACATCTCCCAAACCCATTCTGGCCCAGGGAACGCGATCGCTTTGGGGATAATTTACTATCACTTTCTGAAATTCTATTAGGGCTAAATCATAGAGTTTACTAGCCAGTAAACATAATCCCCCCATGTACTGTGCTTGTTCCACCAGTTTATTGCGAGAGTAAAATACAATTAAATTACGGAATTCTCGCAGGGCTTCCGAATACTGATCATTAAGATAGTAGCAAAAACCTATGGCATACTGAGCTTCCACCGCCCAGGAACTAAGAGGATATTTTTGCAAGATAGTCTGGTATTTCTGAATGGCTTGGGCAGGATCATTTTCCCAGCTGGCCAGACGATAACAGGCTTCCGCTGCCTGCGGACTCTGGGGATAACTAACCAGGAATTTTTCCAGTTCTTTAACCGCCAGATCTGGCTGGCCCTGACGATGATATTGTAAGGCGCGGGCAAGAATTTTGGTGCCCGGATCCTGAGCAGAAGAAATAAGGACTGTGGACAAAATTATTAGAATTAAAAGTCCTGAGAAAAGTTTCAACTAATGAGTGTTTCCCCTCCCGCCAAATTTTAAATTAACTTCTGATCTACCAACAATTTCATAATTATCCGGGAAAGTTTACCGGAATCGTGACGAACATAATTAGTATTGCTGATCAATTTCTCCTTAATAACTTTTAATCCCATCTCCAGTAATCTTTTCTCGTCGATGACTACCGGATGAGCACCTTCTTCCTGATATTTACGAAGCAAATAACGAGGAACTTTTTCCATATTCACAATTACATAATCAAAAATACCGGGCCCGGTATGCAGAAAAATTGCTTCCGTGTGGTCAGCAGCGGTATAACCATCGGTTTCTCCCGGCTGGGTCATAACATTACAGACATAAATTTTGATAGCTGGAGATGAAAGAATGGCTTCCGCCATCCCTTTCACCAATAAATTGGGAATAACGCTGGTATAAAGACTTCCCGGTCCCAGAATAATAGCATCCGCTTCTTTAATAGCCGTTAGTGCCTCCTGGGTGGGCCGGCTATCAGGAGGATTGAGATACACCCGGCGGATACGCCCTTTATTCTCCCGGGAATCGGAAATCCTGGATTCTCCTTTGATTAACTTACCATCTTCAAATCGGGCTTCCAAAATAACATTACTCAGAGTAGAAGGAATTACCTGACCGCGGATGGCTAAAACTTTACTCGATTCCTTGATGGCTTTTTCAAAATCCCCGGTCACCTGAGAAAGAACGGTAATGAAAAGGTTGCCGAAATTGTGTCCTTTAAGATGAGAATCATGGCGAAACCGATACTGGAATAATTCTTCCAGCAGGGGTTCCGAATCCGCCAGGGCTACCAGACAGTTGCGGATATCTCCCGGGGGAGGGACTTTGAATTCCCGGCGTAATCTCCCGGAACTTCCGCCATCATCAGCCACGGTAACAATAGCAGTAATATTGTTGGTATATTCTTTCAAGCCGTGAAGCAGAACTGGTAATCCCGTTCCTCCTCCAATGGCTACCACCCGGGGACCCCTCTTCAATTGACGCTTATAATATATAGTGGAGAGTAAATCAATTTTTTTGTCGGGAATAAAAGTGTGAAGAATAGAACGAACCAGTTTCTTAATCCCTAACACCATGAGGATAATGCCCAGGATTCCTAAAACGGTATTAGTGGTCCCCCACTCGCCGGCAAAGAGAGGCACAAAAACTTTATTTCTCACCAGCAGGAAAGTTTCCGAAACCGCTAAGGAGAAAAACAATACTCCCAGGAAAAGAATGAAAATCCAGCGTTTAACCTCCATTCCCGGAGAAAGCCATTTTATTCTTTTCACAGATTCCTCCTCAATGATTAAAATCAGGAATCGGGCGGATTCTTGACCATTACTTCCCAGAGTTTCTCCGGGGCGGGTTTTTCTTCTGGTTTCTGCTTTCCCGTTCCCATGGCTTCCAGTAGTCTTTTCTCCAGTTCCTGCACCGTATCGTGACCCATACGTTTTAAGCGGTCATTCAAGGCTGCCGCTTCAATGATAATGGAAAGATTCCTTCCCGGTCTTACCGGAATAGTCAGTTTAGGAAGAGAAATATCGAGAATAGTGTAAGTTTCCTGTTCCCATCCCAGACGTTCATAATCCTTATTCTGATCCCAATCCTCCAGGCAAATAACCAACCCCAGGGGCTTACGGTTCCGAACAGCACCTACTCCGAAAAGTTTGGGCACATCTATAATTCCCAAACCGCGGACATCCATATGATGTTTGATCAGTCCCGAACCCTGTCCGACTAAAGAGCCATCTTCTTTACGTTTGATATAGACCACATCATCAGCTACCAGCCGATGTCCCCTTTCCACTAAATCCAGGGCCAATTCACTCTTCCCCACTCCGCTTTTACCGAGGATGAGAATTCCCACCCCATAAACGTCCATCAGCACTCCGTGGATACTGGTCTCGGGGGCAAACTTATCCTCCAGGTAGTGCGCCAGACTGCTCACTAACTTAGTGGTAGCCAGTGAAGTCCGCAACAAAGGAACTGCTTTGCGTTCCGCCTGTTCCCTCAAGGGATGGGGAATCTCCTGCTGGAGAGTAACAATCAGGCAGCGCAGGTCGTATGAAAACATAGTTTCCAGAACTTTTCGCAGGCGGTTTTCCTCCAGAGTAGCAAAGAAGGAAAGTTCGGTGCGGCCAAAAACCTGAATCCGCTGGTAGGCAAAATAGTCGAAATAACCGGCCAGAGCCAGTCCCGGACGATTAATATCAGAGGTGGTGATGGTCTTCTTCAACCCCTTTTCCCCGGCCACCAGTTCCAGTTTCAAGGCTTCTCTCTGCTCATTAAGTAGTTGTTCTACGGTAATTTCTTTCATAATTTCACCCGAATTATAAATTAACCTTTCTTCTAATAAATTTTTTTCTAATTAAATATTATCATAATTTTTGCCCTCAGTCAAAATCTTTCCCCACCGGAGATAAAAAAAGCCCCCCGGGTTTATTACCCGGAGGGCAAAATTTATTTCTTTAAATAGTCTTAGAAGCTAACCGTCAAACTGGTCTCCAGTTTGCTGTAACCCTTGCCAAAGAGAGGGAATTCCTTGTCATCAGCACTATACTTGAGGGCATTGACATAATACTCAAAGGCTAAGGTAGTATTGGTGGCCAAAGCATTGGCTACCTTAAGGTAGTAAGCTGACTCCGGCCGCCAGATTGCGGGCAAGGGCAACAAGCTCCCATCTGGGGGCAGGACTCCCCCATCGTACATTTCCGTCCAGTTATCATCGTAGGCTATAAAAGTAGCATCGTTAAACTGACCGGCCGCTTTGAAGGTCCAGGGAGCCATGGTTACACTACCTTCCAGATAGAAATAGCCACCAGCCTCAGGGTCGGGTTCGCTCATGGTTCTATACTTACCATAGAGGCTAGCCTCAGGCATAGGAGTGAGAGTACCTTCCACAGTCAAGGAAGTAACAGCAACTCCAGCGGTAGTTTCGGAAGTATAGGTTACCGAACCGGAAGCAGTATCGGTAGTAGCCCCCAGTTTTCCTTCCAGCGTGGTTGTCGCAACTCCCCCCAGCGGAGTTTCTGACTTATAAAGGGCACTCACTTCCAATATTTCAGTAGGTTTCACCGCTGCTTTGATACCATAGAGTGTCGTCTGATCGAAATTGGAGGCGAAAGCTCCGGTGAAGGTAAACATACCCATGCTGTAAATAGCATCCAGACCATAACCGCTATCGTAGGTAGTGCCATCCCGATTGAAAGCGGCGATGGCATCAAAGGTGAATCCCTCCATCATGGCAAAAGCTAGTTTGGTCCGGAAGTTAGTAACTCTGCTGGCATCCTTCTCCCACGTGACTATAGAAAGCGGTATAGTTATGCTAACAACGTCTACATCCTCAGTGGCTTCAATATCCGGGTTCATAGCAAACGCCCAGGTGAAGCCCATGGTCTCCGGAGCATAGGTCAACTGCGCACCGGCAACATTGTCATAATCGCCGGTTACGAAAAGCTCCAGAGCGTCCCCCACCTTGGTATTCTTGCCGGAAGTATACATTAACCAGGTTAAGGGAGCCATATCAATGGTGACATCGCCCTTGTCAAAGCCAAAGGCATCGGCATCACCTTTAATTACGGCGTTAGCAGTTACATTCTCGTAAGTCACGGTAACCGTAAATTCCGCTCCTATCGGACCGTCGGTATCCGGTTCCAACAATAGAGGCAAGGTATACCCGGATTGCGTCTCATAGAAGAATCCCACTTTTAGGTCGCCGCTTACCGTTAGGGTGGGCATTTCTACTGCTGCGTGGGCCAATCCCGCGAAGGCCAGTAATAACCCACACGCGATTGCCACTGCAAGTTTCTTCATTGCATTCACTCCTCCTTTTTCCCAGATATTTTAAAAATTCCTCTTCCTGCTGAATTCGAACTAACTACTCAGTTTAAAATTGACTATACTCCATTATCAATTTTAATTCTCTTTCCATCACCCCCTTAGGAATTAATTTAATTCCTTCCCCTCTATTCTACCAGAACTTATTAATCCTGCTATGCCATTATAAACATGCCGAATTATACCACGGCTTTTTTAAACTTGTCAAGAGGGGAAATTAATAAATTTATATTCCCCATTAATTTTTAAAGCTGGTCGGGGCGAGCCGATTCGAACGGCCGACCACTCGCACCCCAAACGAGTGCGCTAACCAGGCTGCGCCACGCCCCGACACCCTACTGCACGCCCATACACCTTAACGCATGCCCCGACACCCTACTGCACGCCCATACACCTTAACGCATGCCCCGACACCCTACTGAATATTAGCAGAATCGGAATTAAAATGCAAGAAGAAATTTATTTCTCCAACGGAAATTTATTCCCTTTATAATTGCTATTCAGCATCTGCCGCAATTCCCGGAGTCCTCGATGAAGCCTCTGCAATATCTCTCTCCCCCGGACATCTTCCAGGCTCAACTCCAGCTGCAATCCACTACCTTCTTGCAGTTTTTTGCGGGCTCCAGGAATAGTATAACCCTCGGCGTAGAGCAACTTCTTTATCTGTAAAACCGTTTCCACGTCCCCCGGTCGGTAAATGCGTCTTCCCGCCTGATTTCTCTCCGGAGCCAGCATGGGAAACTGCGACTCCCAGAAACGCAGCACAAATGGTTTCAGTCCAGTGAGAACACTCACCTCCCCGATAGTATAGACCCGTTTTCTCGATTCCCCCATTTTGGAAAGGGAGAAAGAACCGGTCTCGTTCTCTCTCCCTTCTTCCTCCCTTACCTCACCGCTTCTCTTAATTGCTTCCCCGGACGGAACACCGGAATCTTCCGGGCAGGAATTCTCAGGCTCTCCCCGGTGCGGGGATTCCGACCGGTTCTGGCTGCCCTTCGGCGAACCTCAAATCCTCCAAAACCAATTAACTGCACTTTTTCTCCCTTTTTGAGGGCTCTGGTGATAGAATCAAAAATGGTTTCTACTACCTGACCCGCCATCTTCTTAGTTATTCCTACATTTGCTACTTTTTCCACCAAATCCGCTTTGGTCATGGCTTATTTTTTCACCTCCTTGGTGATTATTTTAACATACCATCCTGACAATAGCAAGAGTTTTTTACGATTAAAGGCCTTAAATTTTTATCCGCACCCCGAATTTATGCTCTTTACCGGCCAGCAAACGCTTAAGATTGGGAATGTGACGAACCACCACAAAGAGAGCCACTAAAATACTGAGATAGGCAATAATACCCTTCCCTTCCCGGAGCCAGACCAGAAATGGAAGAAGAATAGCGACAGTGACTGAGCCTAGTGAAACATAACGAGTAAGAAAAACTATGATTAAGAAAATAACTAAAAGAATAATAACTACTGGAGGAACCAGGGCTCCCATAACTCCGGCACTGGTAGCTACTCCCTTTCCACCCTTAAATTTCAAAAATAATGTCCAGTTATGTCCGCAGATAGCCGCCATTCCTCCCAGAACCTTGACCAGTTCCAGATGATAGGCTTGACGCCAGATAGCAGCGGCCACTAACACTGCTAATGCTCCTTTAACGGCATCGAGGACCATAGCGGCAACTCCCGGACCAGTTCCTAACACCCGAAAAGCATTAGTGGCTCCTACATTCCCGCTCCCATAATTCCTTAAATCAATACCCCGCAACCATTTTCCCAGCAGATAACTGGGGGAAACGGAACCTATTAAATAACCGGTTAACATTATAATAAAAATCTTTGAAACCATCCCTCTCAATCTCCATTAAATTTATTTTTTCCGGGGAATTATTCTTAACGGATTTCCTGTAAATTCCCATTTCTGACGCAGTGAATTCTCCAGATAACGTAAATAGGAAGCCTGCACCCGCCGGGGATCATTGACCATTAAATGAAAGGTCGGTGGTTTAATCCCCACTTGCTGAAATGAATAAATCCGCAAGGACTTCCCATGGTAAAGAGGCGGCGGATAGCGATTAATGGTATCTTCCAGAAAAATCCTGAGGTAATCAGCCGCAATCTGTCGTCGGGAAATTTCTTCCACTTGTTTTACCAGAGAAAGAATAGAAGTCACTCCCTCTTCCGTGCGGGCGGATACAAAGAGCAGAGGAGCATAATCCACGAAGGAAAGGAATTGATAAATTGCTTCCCGGTACTGATTCTTTAACTTTTCCCTTCCGACGACTAGATCCCATTTATTTAAAACTAAAACCATACCTCTCCCTTCTTCATGGACATAACTGGCGATCTTCTGATCTTGCTCCAACGCTCCGGCGGTAGCCTCCAGAACTAATATTACCACATCGGCGCGATCAATACTCCTCAAAGCTCTTACCACACTATATCTCTCAATATTATCGGCAATGCGGCTTTTGCGTCTCAGGCCAGCGGTATCAATAAGAAGAAAGTGTTCTCCTTTCCACTGAAAAGGGGTATCAACCGCATCGCGGGTAGTTCCCGGAAGTTCATCCACGATTACCCTTTCTTCTCCTAAAAGAGCATTTATGAGAGATGATTTCCCTACATTAGGCCGCCCTACCACCGCCACCTTTACGCCTTTTTCTTCCTCTTCTTCCAGAAATGAAGGCAAATCTTTTACCATTTCGGTGAGCAGTTCTCCTACCCCTATTCCATGAAGTGCCGAAATGGCCACCGGTTCTCCCAGACCCAGTGAAAAAAAATCGTAAGCGGAAGGGATTTTTTCCTGGGAATCGATTTTATTTACCACCAGCCTTACTGGTTTACCGGTAAGACGCAGAATGCGGACAATTTCATTATCCAGAGGGTTCAGTCCCTCCTTTCCATCTACCAGAAAGAGAATACCATCCGCTTCTTCTATTGCCAGTCGCGCTTGCTCTCGCACCATGGCCGCCATTCCTTCTTTCGCCGAGGGCTCAAATCCTCCGGTATCTACTAACAGGAAATGCCGGCCGGCGAATTCTGCCTCGGTATAGTTGCGATCCCGGGTTACTCCGGGAGTTGCATCCACAATGGCCATCCTCTTTCCGATAATACGATTAAAAAGAGTAGACTTGCCCACATTGGGCCGCCCTACAATAGCTATTACTGGCTTAGGCATAATTTTTTAGTTTCCCGGAAGACGGAATTACCGGTAGAGAATTTCCGCCCGCCATAACCTTTCCCCAGGATTCCTTCCAGCAAACCCCGGGCAGTGGCAGGCACCACTTTTACTTTCGCTCCCACCTGGCGGGCAAGTTCATCTACGATTATATCATCCAGAAAAACTTTTAGCTGAGATTCATTTTCGGAAACCATTACCTTGGGTATTAAAATTTCTTCCCCTAAATCTTTTCCCGAGAGTTGCCGCTTTATATCCCTTCCGGTAAGTAATCCCGCTACTGTGACCGAGGGACCAAAAAAATCATTCTCCAGTGCTATCAGATTCACCTTAAGACGGGAAATGGAAGAAAGTTGGCCAATAAGCGGAGCTAAAATTTTGTAAGCCAGAAATCCAGTTACCACCGTTACCTTGCGAGGAGAAGTCAACTGAGAAGGAAGATACCTTTTCTCCTGGCAGAAATCTTCCTGGAAACGCACTACCATTCCCACCCCATTCTCCCACTGGGGAAAATCATCGTATTCTTCCACTGAAGGAAGAGGATAACCTGCCAGAAGGTAAAATTCGTCTGCCAGATAGACAAACGTTTCTCCCTGTCGGGTGCGGAATTCCTTCTGCCAGGGCTTTATCCGGTCAATTATCTTCTGAGCATAATCTCCGCTAACCGGGGAAAGAGGATAAAGATGCTGACGATAACGGGTCAGCCCTATCGGGACAATAGCAATGGATTTAACTGCCGGCCAGAAGGCTAATAAATCCCGGATGGTTCGTTCCAGATAAGCTCCATCATTAATTCCTGGACAAAGAACAATCTGGGTGTGCATTTCAATTCCCCCAGCCACTAAACGATGAATCTGCCGGCAGATTTCTCCTGCCCGGGGATGCCGGAGCATCTTACATCGGAGAGCAGGATCAGTAGTATGAACCGAAATATAAAGAGGACTCAATCGCTGGGCAATAATACGCTCCTCATCATCTTCCGTCAAATCAGTAAGAGTGAGATAATTTCCGAAGAGGAAGGATAGACGGTAATCTTCGTCCTTGAAATAAAGGCGGGGACGCATTCCCGGAGGCAATTGATCTACAAAGCAAAAGAGGCATTTATTCTGACATCGCCGGTAAGATAGAGGAGGTAAAACCAATCCCGCGTCTTTATCGGGCAATTTCTGCAGAAGGATAATTTTTCTCATACCCGAACGATAAATTTCCACTTTTAGTAATTCCTCGCTACTAAAAAAACGATAGTCCAGAAAGTCGCGGATAGGCTGCTGGTTGATAGAAATCAAAATATCTCCCGGCTGAATTCCCGCTTCGGCAGCGGGGCTATCGGGAATTACCTTTTTAATTACCAAGCCTTCGGGCATATGCTTTCTGCCAATCCTTAACTCCCCTGAATAAATAATCAATCCCGGAAATAATAGTTAACCAGGCAGTAAGATGCCATAACCAGTAAGCAAAACTAAGACCGGCAAGCACCGCTATAATAGTAGCCGCCTGGAAAAAAGTGGTAATCTTACCGTAAAGGCTGGGAGCAAAATTTACCGTTACTTTGCTAATTTTACTCAAAATCCATCCCAGAACAATTATTAAATCCCGACCCAGCACTACCATAGTTACCCATAAAGGGAAAACGGCCATATTTTCAAAGAAATGATAGCGGGAAAGTATAGGAAGTAAAACAAAAGCAGAAACCATCAAAAGCTTATCGGCGGCGGGATCCATTAATGCTCCCAGAGTGGTTTGCTGACGGTATCGGCGGGCAATCAATCCATCCACAATATCGGAAAGAGCGGCAAAAGTAAAAATGCCCAAGGCCCAGAATCGGAGTCGCAGAAAAAGACTGATAATAAAAAGAGGAATCAGTAAAATCCTTATTAAAGTCAGGAAATTAGCTAAATTCATTTTCCTCGATCTTCCTTAGCCATTTGCCTTAGGGCTTCCGGTAATGTTTCTAATACGTCACCGGCCATCAATCCTATTTCACCCTGGCTTTCAGCGACCAGATCTCCTGCCAGTCCGTGAATAAATACTCCCAGGCAGGCAGCAGAAAAAGCGTCCTTACCCTGGGCCATCAAGCCGGCAATTGCCCCCGTAAGCACGTCTCCCATCCCTGCGGAAGCCATTCCCGCATTGCCGGTAAGATTCACCCGCACCCGGCCTTCTTTATCGGCCACTACTGTGCGGGCTCCTTTAAGAACCACCACCACCTGATAAAGCTGAGCCAGTTCCCGGGCGTAAGCCAGACGATTAGCCTGGATGATCTCCACCGGTTTCTTCATCAGCCGGGACATTTCTCCCGGATGAGGAGTGATTACCAAGGGCGCCCTACTTCGAGAAAGTAGCTGGGGACAGGATGTAAGAGCATTGATAGCATCAGCATCAATGACCATGGGAAGAGTAGTTTCCTCCAGGAGATGATGCATCAAATCTTCAATTTTCGGATGTTGGGAAAGTCCCGGCCCTACTGCTATTACCTGCACTTTTTCCATTAAATTCTTGATTCCTTCCCAGGAATTTTTACCTAAAGTTAATTCCCCGGTCTCGGGCAGGGGATGAACCATCACTTCAGTAAGACGGGAGGCTAAAATAGAATAAATACTGCGGGGAACTGCTAAGGTAACCAGTCCCGCTCCTACCCGCAAAGCCCCCAGAGCAGTTAACGCCGGCGCCCCGGTATAACCTACTGAACCGGCCAAAACCAGAACATGACCGAAGGTTCCTTTATGTCCCGCCGGATCTCTTTCCGGAAGTAACAATTTTACCTCTTCCATAGTAAGCAGGGAGACGGGCAAACTCTCGTCAGTTAGCAGAGAACCTGGCAATCCAATATCTCCTACCACCAGTTTACCGGCAAACCGAGCTCCGGGATAAACTACCAATCCTACCTTGGGAAGCCCCATGGTTACCGTAATAGTAGCCTTAACTACCGGACCTTCTGCCTGACCGGTGTCGGCATCCAGACCAGATGGTAAATCCACAGCTACAATTGGTTTGTGACACTGGTTCATCATTTCGATTATCCGCGCCGGCAATCCCTGAATTTTTCCCGTGATGCCGGTTCCAAAAAGAGCATCAATGAGGATATCAAATTTTTCCAGCCGGGAAGAAAAAAAATTTAGGTCCTCTTCTTCAGTAACCTGGTGGAGAGGAAGACCAATTTTCCGAACAATTTTTAGATTAACGGCGGCGTCTCCCTTGATTTCACTCTCCCGGGCGATGAGAAATATATCTACCTCCGCTCCGTTATTAGCCAAATGGCGGGCTACCACCAATCCGTCCCCACCATTATTACCTTTTCCGGCAATAATAGCAAATTTTTTACTGGCGGGATTGCCAAACTCTGATTCCAGAACTCCCATCACACAAAGACCGGCGTTCTCCATCAATACCAGGCCAGGAATCCCGTATTTTTCAATGGCCTGGCGATCAATCTCCCGCATCTGTTCCGTAGTTACCAATTTCATGTCTGGTCTCCCCGCCCTTCCTCTTCCCGCCCTTGGTGGTAAGGTTGTACCAAGTTTCGGCCTCGCCGTTTGGCTTCGTACATGGCCTGATCTGTTCGCAAAATTAGTTCCTCAGCGTTGGTGGCATCTCCCGGATAAGTAGCCACTCCCAGACTCACCGTTTTATGAACCGGATTAGCTTCACCACTCACAAACTCTGTCCCTGCTACCGCCTGACGAATACGTTCCGCTACCGTCAGAGCACCACTTTTATTAGTATTGGGAAGAATGATAGTAAATTCCTCTCCTCCGTAGCGAGCGGCGAAATCTACCTTCCGGATATTCCCTTGGATCAGCTCCGCTATCTGCCGCAAAAGCCCGTCTCCCAGCACATGGCCGTAAAGGTCATTATATTCTTTGAAGTGATCAATATCCAGTAAAATCAATGAAAGTTGGAAATGATATCTTTCTGCTCTCAGCAATTCCTCCTGCAATCGCTTATTGAATTGACCCCGGTTGTAGAGCTTGGTGAGAGGATCGCTTATTGCTAAAAGCTCCATATTTTGATAAAGGGTATTATTTTCTATAAGTAGAGTAAGATCCTCGGCAATGGTCCAGAGAAAAGCTATTTCTTCAGAAGTAAATTCGCGGTGTTTTAGAAAACTAACATGAAAGGCGCCATAAACTTTCCCTTTTACCATCATGGGAAGGAAAATACTGGTCGGAGATTTAATTTTTCTATACCTTTCGCAGGAGACAAGCAGTTCCTCCGGCAGCGGCTGATTGAATATCAAAGGTTTTTTCTGGCCTACTACCTTTCCTGTTACTCCTTCCCCTACCTTTATCCGGATATCTTTAATTGCTTCCTCCGGCAGCCCTCGGGCTGCTTCTACCCGCAGTTCCTGGTGGGATTCATCCAACAAAAGAATGGTGACAATATCCGCTCCCATTGCTTGGCTGACATCTTCCAATAATTTTTGGAAAATGGATTTAAGTTCTCCCATTTCCCCCAGCATCCGGGCTATATGATATAGTAAGGATAATTGTTGATTGGCATTTTCCAGTTTCCGGATTAATTCCTGGGCTTTCTCGTGTTCCTCTCTTTCTTTAATTACTATATCGGCGAGATAACCGCTCTCTGCGGCAATAAAAAACAACAAAGTCATAAAAATCATATCAGTATAGGTATATCCCTTACCAAGAAAATAAAACCAGAGAAGGCCACTATAAGAAATCATCGCCAATATGGCGGTTACTATTGCGGTATTAAAACCGTAGAGCATCGCTAAGTGAACAATGGAAAGCAGGTAAAGCCACTGGAGACCAACCAGATCCTTCCCTAACAATCGTATAAACAGAGCGATTAAAAAAATATTAAAGGGAACATGCCAATATTTAGTGGCATTATCCAGCCATTTCCTCATTACATAGTAGTTAATTTCGTGACCGGCTTCAAAAAATAATAGAATTCCCAAACCCGGCCATTTTAGACGAATGGGAAAAGGATAAAATACCAAAATTCCCATGAGAACCATAATTGATAAGCGGACATACCACTGCATCGATTTTTCTAACTCAAAAATTACCTTCGAAGCAGCTTCTAATCTTGATCGGAGGATCATTTCTCCAGCACCACCTGAGCGAGGGCATAATTATTGGAATGAGAGAGACTGAGATGAATACAGTTCACTCCCATACTGCGGGCAATGGCCAGAGCTTTACCAGAAAGAAGCAGGGAGGGTTTCCCCCGTTGGTCAAGAACAATTTCCATATCTCTCCAGCAGGTACCCAAGCTCTTACCAATACCGAGGGCTTTAAGCAGCGCCTCTTTAGCACTGAATCGCACCGCAAAATGCTGTCCACTGCGCTTTCGTTTCTGGCAATATACAATTTCCTGGGGAGTGAAAACCCGATCCAGAAGCCTCTCCCCCCAACGGACGATCGCCTCTTCTACGCGATGAATTTCGATAATATCCACTCCCACTCCCACGATCATTGCGAAAAAGATTATAGCAAAAACTTCGTTGAAATTCAATTATGGTTATGATAGCATAGTAATGCTTCGGCAGAAAATAAAGAGGGAAGATGGTGTGGGCCCGACACTGGTATTAGGAGTTATTGGCTCCGACGTTCATTCCATCGGTAATAAAATACTGGAACATGCCTTCCAGGAAGCAGGATTCCGCGTGATTAATATTGGCGTAATGTCTTCTCAAGAAGAGTTTATCCAGGCCGCGCGAGAAAATTCGGCAAATGCCATTATTGTTTCCTCCCTTTACGGACATGCGGAATTGGACTGTCGGGGATTCCGTGAAAATTGCATTCGAGCGGGAATAGGAAACATCCTGCTTTATATCGGAGGGAATATATCTATTGGTAAACAAGACTGGTTTCAAGTAGAAAAACATTTCCAGGAGATAGGTTTTAATCGCGTTTATCCCCCGGGAACTCTACCAGAGAAGGTGATCGCTGATTTAAAGAAGGATTTAAAACTGGAAGAGAAATGATGACGGAAAATATAGTGGTCAGGAATAAGAAAATTCCGGAAGATGAATTCCTTGCCCATAGAGGTGAAGTGCTTTCTCAATGGCCCACGGGAAAGGAAGTAGATTTGCAAGAAGCAATAGATTATCACCTCCGCATTCCGGAAGAAAAGGTTAGTGCCCATAAGTTACTCCGAGCCAAAAAACTCGGTTATACTTTCGTTCAGCCCCGAGCAGGAGTAGCCTTAGTAGACCATCTAATAGAACTTCTGAGAAGGCTTCAGGATGAAGCAGGAGCTGATTTCTTGCCTACCACCATTGACAGTTATAGCCGGCAACACCGTTACCAGGAGGCACAAAATGGCATTCAGGAAAGTATTCGGCAGGGTAGATCAGTTCTCAATGGATTCCCCGCCGTTAATCACGGAGTGAAGAGTTGCCGCCGGATTTGTAATGCATTAAAGGTTCCGGTTCAGGTTCGTCACGGCACCCCCGATGCTCGCCTACTGGCGGAGATTACCTTCGCGGGAGGATTTACCGATTTCGAAGGGGGAGGAATTACTTATAATATCCCTTATGCCAAAAATTTCCCACTGAACGATTCTATTCTTTGCTGGCAGTATGTAGACCGGCTGGCTGGCTATTACCAGGAAAAGGGCGCTCCTATAAACCGAGAACCTTTCGGTCCCCTAACCGGAACGATGGTTCCTCCCTGTTTATCCCACTGTGTCAGCATTTTAGAAATGCTTCTGGCGGCAGAACAGGGAGTTAAAAGTATTTCCCTGGGTTACGGACAGTCAGGAAATTTGCTCCAGGATTTTGTCGCTCTGAAAGCCTTACCAATGCTGGCCGATGAATATCTCATTAAATTCGGCTATCAGGATGTCTCTATCACCACCGTTTGCCACCAATGGATGGGAGGATTCCCCATTGATGAAGCCCAAGCCTTTGCAGTAATTGCCTGGGGAACGGTAGCCGGAGCCTTAGCCCGGGCCCAGAAAATTATTTCCAAAACCCCGCATGAGGCCACCGGAGTTCCCACTTCCGAAGCCAACATTGCGGGAGTAAAAACTACCAAGCAAATTATTAATATGCTTAAAGATCAGACCTTGAAATCCAATCCAGAAATAGAAGAAGAACTTAATATTCTCCTTAAAGAAACTCGCTGCTTGCTGGAGAAAACTCTGGAATTGGGAGAAGGAGATTCCGCTCAGGGATTGTTGCGCGCTTTTGCCTCAGGAATAATTGACATTCCATTTGCCCCCAGCCGATTCAATGCTGGCAAAGCTATGCCCGTGCGTGACAATGCGGGAGCAGTCCGCTTTCTTCTCTTTGGAAATTTACCTTTCCCTCCCGAAATCAAAGAATTCCATCGCCAAAAAATCAATCAGCGGACAAAAACCGAAGGACGACCTCCGGGAGTGCAAATGGTGATTGATGATATCTATGCGGTAGCCGAGGGTTATCTGGTAGGAAGGCCGACATCCTGAAAGGGAAAAAAATTAGAGTTTCCATGAAAATTCGGGAGGTTTTATTTGTTCCAAGCCTTACCGGCTATTATTTTGATGATCAGGCCGCCATTATTGCCGGTGCTGTTCCTGATGGTTTAACCTACCGGGGGATACCAAAAACTTCCGGTTTCCGGTCCATCCGTCAGAAGGGGGAATCGCTATCGATAATTCTTATTCTGGAAGATGAGCAAGTAGCCTTTGGTGACTGTAGTTCAGTGCAATACGCGGGAACGGCGGGAAGGGAATCTCTCTTTATTCCTTCCCAATATACCGGAGATTTTTATCAGGAAATCAAACATTATTTAAAAGGAAAAGAAATAACTTCCTTTCGTGAACTAGCGCCGGAATTTGACCGATTAGAATTAGCCAGGAAAAAACTTCATCCTGCAATTCGCTACGGAATAACTCAGGCCCTGCTGGATGCAGTAGCCAAAGCCCAGAAAAAAACTATGACCGAAGTGGTAGCCGGGGAATACGGAACCGAACCCGCGCGGAAGCCCATTCCCATTTTCGTGCAAACCGGCGATGACCGCTACCTCAACGCTGATAAAGCGATTATCAAAAGAGCGGATGTTCTTCCTCACGCCCTCATTAATAGTATCGCCGGCAAATTAGGAAGCAAAGGGGAAATTTTGGCTGATTATTTAAGATGGCTGCGCAATCGCATTCCTCAACTGGGAGGAGAAGATTATTTTCCTACCCTGCATATTGATGTCTATGGAACTCCCGGCATTGCTTTCCAAAAAGATTTAGAAGCTATTGCCATCTACCTGGAAAAACTAAAAAAGATTTCCCATCCCTATTCCCTGCGGATCGAAGACCCGTTAGATATGGGTGGCCGGGAAAAACAGATAGAAACCCTCGCCCGGCTACGATCCCTTCTTCACCAGAAAGGAATTTCCGTAGAGATTGTAGGCGATGAATGGTGTAATGACCTTGAGGATATTAAAAAATTTGTGGAAGCGGAAGCAGTAGATATGATTCAGATTAAAATGCCCGATCTGGGAGGAATCAACAATTCTATTGAAGCTGTTCTTTATGGAAAAGAGAAAGGAGTAGGGACCTATTTAGGAGGAAGCTGTAATGAAACCGACCGTTGTGCCCAGATAGCAGTCCATATTGCCCTGGCCACTCAGCCCGACCAGATTCTCGCCAAACCAGGAATGGGAGTGGATGAAGGTTTTATGATTACTTATAATGAAATGCAGCGAACCCTTGCCTTACTTCGCCACCGAGCAGGCTCAGGAAAATAGGGACAGCGCCCATTTTTAAAAATAAGACCGCGAAGAGGTGCTTAGTAAACAAAAAGGTGCGGGGGACCGCCAGAGGGGATTGCTGACGTCGCAAATAAGCCACGCCACTCTTAGTAATGGACACAAGATGGTGAGTGTCCTGACTGACGAACGAAGTGAGGAGAAGAACCCCTATGACAGTAACCCCGAAGGGGTAGCTTGACACTGACTACCAAAAATGGGCGCTGTCCCTATTTTAATTACTTTTCTTACCACTTTGGAAACCCAAGACTTTTCCCCGTCGCATCAGAATAAATAGCAGTGGTAAACCAAAAACATAGGCAGCAATAAATTCCCCTATCCCGATAGTGATTACAAAAAGCCAGTAAGGAGATAAATTCTGCAACAAAGGTAGATCAATCTGTGGAGATGTAATTAGTAAATGCAGGTAAGCACTAACTCCCAGGGCATTGATAAGCACCGGGGGCAAAGGGGCCAGCCAAGGTCGTGGCATGCGGGAAGTTAAGAAAGCAGCTATCAGGGTAAGAAAACTTCCTCCAAAAATATCCCACAATCCTAATCCTCCATAAATGTTTGCCCCCATACAGCCAATAAAAAGACCCCAGGCCAGTGAAGGCTCCAGAAAAGGCAAAACCGTAAGTGCCTCCGCAACCCTCACCTGCAGGGGGCCATAACTAATGGGTGCCAGAACAATGGTAATGGCCGCATAAGTGGCTCCTACCAAAGCAATTCGCACTATGGTCAAAAGAGAAAATTTCTTCATCCAATACTTTTAGCTCGACCTATATAGGTATAATCTTGGTTATTACTTATTAGCCTGACCTATAGGGGTATGGTATAATCCTGGTTGTTATCTATCAGCATTAACTAACGCCGGATCCAGGTCATCATTGCTCGCAACCGGGCACCTACTTCTTCGATGGGGTGCCGGGCATCCCGTTTCAGCAAGGCATTGAAGACTGGACGGTTTACCTGATTTTCCAAAATCCATTCCCGGGCAAATTCCCCGCTTCGCACTTCGGAGAGAATCTTCTTCATTTCCTGACGCGTTTGGGCATTAATTATTCTTCTACCTCGAGTTAAATCTCCGTAACGAGCGGTATTACTAACCGAAAGACGCATACCGTGGATTCCCTTTTCGTAGATCAGGTCACAGATCAGCTTCAGTTCATGCAGGCATTCGAAATATGCCACTTCCGGCTGGTATCCCGCTTCCACCAGAGTATCAAAAGCTGCCCGGATAAGTTCGGTAACCCCACCGCAAAGAACTACTTGCTCGCCGAATAAATCGGTTTCTGTCTCCTCAGCAAAAGTAGTTTCAATCACTCCCGCCCGGGAAGCTCCCAAACCTTTAGCATAAGCCAGAGCAATCTGGCGGGCCTGACCGGAAGCATCTTGATAAACCGCCAGCAGGGAAGGTACCCCCCTTCCTTCCAAATACTGCTGCCTCACCAGGGATCCCGGTCCTTTGGGGGCCACCATGATAACATCCACTTCCGGAGGAGGGACAATCTGTCCGAAATGAATATTAAATCCGTGGGAAAAACCAAGAACGTTCCCTTTCCCCAGATGAGGGGCAATTTCTTCTCGGTAAACCTTGGGCTGGATATCATCCTGAACCAATAACTGAATAAAATCTGCCTGACGCGCAGCTTCGGAAGCGCGAAGAGGTTTAAATCCGTGCTCTTCCGCCAGTTTCCAGGCCGGAATTCCCGACAATTCACTTACGATAACATCTAATCCGCTATCCCGTAGATTTTGTGCGTGGGCATGACCCTGAATGCCGTAACCAATAATAGCAATTTTTTTCCCTTTCAAAAATTTAAGATCTGCATCCTGCTCATAATAAATTTTGGTCATGATTTCCCTCCTTACGAAGAATTTAGATTCCAAATACCCGGGGATGATACTACGGAAAGTAAAAAGTAGGCTATTTTTCCTTTTTACTGGCTCGGGAGATGGCGATTTTCCCGGTGCGAACCAGTTCCTTTATACCGAAGGACCGTATAAGATTGAGGAAGGCATTGATTTTCTCCTCATCCCCCACCACTTCCAGGGTGAAGCTCCGGGGGGCAACATCTACAATGCGAGCATTAAAAATACTGGCAATCTGGAAAATTTCTGGGCGGTTGGTATTCTCAGCATTTACCCGCACCAGTATTAATTCTCTTTCCAGATAGTTATTTTCCTGGGTGAGATCCCTTACCGTGATGACATCAATTAATTTATTAAGTTGCTTGGTAACCTGTTCCAGAACGCGTTCATCCCCATCTACCACAATAGTCATGCGCGAAATAGTAGGATCATGGGTTTCTCCTACCGTCAAACTTTCAATATTGAATCCTCGGCTGCTAAAAAGACCGGAAACATGGGAGAGAACTCCGAATCGATTTTCTACCCACACCGAAATTACGTGCTTCATATCCTCCTCCCTTAAGCTAGGCCGCCAATCATTTCATCAATTCCCGCTCCGGCAGGAACGATGGGGAAAACGTTTTCCTCCGGGGAAACCACAAAATCAATTACCACCGGACGAGGAATGGCAAGAGCCTTCTCGATAGTGGGCATTACTTCTTCCGGACGAGTAACCCGTAAACCCACTGCTCCGTAAGCTTCGGCCACTTTTACAAAATCGGGATTTCCAGTCAACCGGGAATGAGAATAACGTCGGTTATAAAACAATTCCTGCCACTGGCGGACCATCCCCAGAAAGCCATTATCGAGGATAGCCACCTTTACGGGAATATTATTTTTAACCGCGGTAGCCAATTCCTGAATATTCATCTGGAAACTTCCGTCTCCCGCAATATCAATCACCACTTTATCAGGACGGCCAACCTGAGCACCAATAGCGGCGGGAAATCCATACCCCATTGTTCCCAGACCGCCAGAACTAATAAGAGTTCGCGGCTCGATAAAACGATAAAACTGTGCAGTCCACATTTGATTCTGGCCTACTTCAGTAGTAATTATGGCTTTCCCTCGGGTAGCCTTCCAGATTTGCTCTACCACAAATTGCGGTTTCACATCACCATCATTATTCTGATTATAGGTGAGAGGATACTTCCGCTTCCATTCATCAATCTGGCGCAGCCATTCACTATGTTTCTGGGGCTTAACCAGCTTGATCAATTCCCTCAGCACATTTTTAGCATCCCCCACAATAGGAATATGAACCTTAATACTTTTGCCGATGGCAGCAGGATCAATATCAATATGAATAATAGTTGCCTGGGGAGCAAATTTTTCCACATTCCCGGTAGCCCGGTCATCGAAGCGGGCACCAACGGCAATGATAAGATCAGACTCCATGATAGCGTAGTTAGCATAGCGAGTCCCGTGCATTCCTAACATCCCTAAAGAAAGGTGATGATCTCCGGGAAAACCTCCCAGGCCTAGAAGGGTAGTGGTTACGGGAATTTCTGCCGTTTCGGCTAAATATTTCAGTTCTTCGGTAGCTCCGGAAATAATAACTCCTCCACCGGCATAAAGGACCGGCCGTTGAGCAGTATCGATTTTATCTGCTGCTCGCTTTATCTGCTGCGGATGACCAGTATAATTGGGGCGATAACTACGAATTTCCACCGTTTCAGGATAGATGAATTCCGTTTCCGTATCCGCTACGTCCTTGGGAATATCAATTAGAACCGGTCCCGGCCTTCCGGTGGAGGCGAGGTAGAAGGCTTCTTTTATTACCCGGGCCAAGTCCCGCACGTCCTTAACCAGGTAGTTGTGTTTGGTAATAGGACGGGTTATCCCGGTAGTATCCGCTTCCTGAAAGGCGTCATTGCCAATCATTTTAGTAACTACCTGGCCAGTTATAGCTACTATCGGAACCGAATCCATATAGGCAGTAGCAATTCCGGTTACCAAGTTGGTAGCTCCCGGACCGGAAGTGGCCAGACAAACTCCAATCTTCCCGGTAGCCCGAGCATAACCATCGGCAGCATGAGCAGCACCCTGTTCGTGACGGGTGAGAATAAATTTTATGGGAGAATCATAAAGGGCATCAAAAATACGCAGTAACACTCCACCGGGAATACCAAACATCACTTCCGTTCCTTCCCGGACAAGGCATTCTGTCAGAATTTCCGCTCCTCTTTTCTTCAAAACTTATTCCCCCTTTTCCCTGGAGGTGGCAGGAATCCTCCCCTACCATCCCTAATCCTTAACCTAACCAAGGAAAAATCTCATCTCTTTTCCCCACTTAATCCTGGATAAAAAAAGCTGAATTCCCGCTAATCTTCTATGAATCAATTATCCTACTTATTTACGGCGATGACGCATTTTGCGCCGATGCTTTTTACGTTTGTGAGTTTTAATCTTCTGAAGATGTCTTTTTTTACCGCTGCCCAATCTTTCTCCTCTCTTCCTTTATAAACTGGAGCGCAAAACTGCTCCGGAGTGAGCGGAAGTGACCAGATTGATATACCGAAGAAGATATCCCCCTTTAACTTTTCCCACCGGAGGTTTCCAGACTGCCTTCCGCCGGGAAAGTTCTTCTTCACTCAGTTTAACCTCCAGTCTTTTAGCAGAAATATCAATTTCAATCCCATCCCCATCCTGCAATAAAGCAATCGGTCCCCCTTCCAGAGCCTCCGGAGAAACGTGACCGATAGAAGCTCCCCGCGTTCCGCCGGAAAAGCGTCCATCAGTAATCAAAGCTACTTCCCGGTCTAATCCCATACCCACTACTGCCGAAGTAGGAGTAAGCATCTCCCGCATTCCTGGCCCTCCCCGCGGACCTTCATAACGGATAATAATCACTTCTCCCTTTTTAATTTTTCCACCTAAAATTGCTTCCACAGCCGCTTCTTCGGAATCAAAAACCCGCGCTGGTCCCTTATGATGCATCATCTCCGGAGCCACCGCCGAACGTTTCACTACCGCACCTTCCGGAGCCAGATTCCCACGAAGAATAACAATTCCCCCCTCCTGACGATAAGGATCCTTAATGGAACGAATCACTGATGGATCTTTCACCTGGACATTCTGCAAATTAACTCTTAGCTTTTTACCGGTAACTGTGAGTTCGTCTAAATGAATTAGACCCTGAGCACCCAATTCCTTCATAAGGGAGGGAATACCTCCCGCCTGATCCAGATCTATTAGAAAATGTTCACCTCCCGGCCGAAGATTACATAACTGGGGTGTACGGTCGCTGAAATAATTAAAAAGGTCCAGGTTGATATCCACATCCGCTTCCCGGGCAAGAGCCATCAAATGCAAAACAGTATTAGAAGAGCCTCCCAGACCCATATCCACGGTTATAGCATTCTCAAATGCTTCCCGGGTAAGAATCTTTCTGGCAGTTAGATTCTGCTGATACAATTCCATTATTTTCATTCCTGCCTGTTTGGCCAGCCGATAACGAGCAGCATAGACCGCCGGTATGGTTCCGTTTCCAGGAAGAGCAATACCCAAGGCTTCACAGAGACAATTCATGGTGTTAGCAGTAAACATACCGGCACAGGAACCAGCGCCAGGACAAGAAACATTTTCCACTTCCAGCAATTCCTCTTCCGTCATCTCACCAATCATAACCTTTCCTAACGCTTCGAAAGGACCCCGCACCAGATCTAGTTTTTCCTGACGACCATTCCGGGTGTAGGTCCCTGGAAGCATAGGTCCCCCGCTAATAAAAATTGAGGGAAGGTCCAGCCGAGCTGCTGCCATCAGCATCCCGGGAACAATCTTATCACAATTGGGAATAAAGACCAGGGCATCAAAAGGATAAGCCTGCGCCATTAATTCCACCGAATCGGCTATTAGCTCGCGGCTGGCAAGAGAATATTTCATTCCTTCGTGATGCATAGCAATTCCATCGCAGACAGCAATGGTGGAAAATTCCATGGGAGTTCCCCCCGCCATTCTCACCCCCGCCTTTACCGCCTCCGCAATCCGGCACAGATGAATATGACCGGGGACTAATTCATTGGCAGAATTGGCAATACCCACTATCGGACGGCTGAGCTCTTCATCAGTGTAACCCATAGCTTTAAAAAGGGAACGATGAGGCGTTTTTTCCAGCCCCTTTTTCATAGCGTCACTACGCATCCCGCTTCTTCTCCTTTACAATGATCATCCTCGGGAGATATTCTCTTTACAATGATCATCCCCGAGAGACATCCTTGCCACTCCACTTTCCCGAGCAGCTTTAGCCACCGCTTTAGCTACCGTTGGCACTACCCGGGAATCGAACGGACTGGGTATTATATAATCTTCCCGCAATTCTTCTTTAATAAGATCGGCTAGCGCCCAGGAAGCTGCCACCAGCATGGAGTTATTAATTTCTTTGGCACGCACATCCAAAGCTCCCCGAAAAATTCCGGGGAATCCTAAAACATTGTTTACCTGATTGGAATAGTCTGAGCGCCCAGTAGCCACTATTCGCGCTCCCGCCACCAGGGCTTTCTCGGGCAAAATTTCTGGAACCGGATTGGCCAGAGCGAAAACAATGGCATCCTTGTTCATAGAAGCCACCGTCTCAGGAGCTAACAAGTTAGCTACTGAAACCCCTATAAATACATCCGCCCCTTCCATAGCCTGGGGCAAACTACCACGAATTTCCTGGGGATTGGTAATGTGAACAATTTCCTCCTTGAAGAAATTCATTCCCTCTTCCCGACCAGGGTAAATAGTTCCCAGACGATCGCAGAGAATTATCTCCCTCACTCCGACCTGAAGAAGTAACTTAGCAGTAGCAATGCCTGCCGCTCCCGCCCCGCTTATAACTATTCTTAATTCCTTCATTTTTTTATTGACCAGTCGCAGGGCATTAATAAGAGCGCTTAAGACTACCACTGCAGTTCCATGTTGATCATCGTGAAATACCGGAATATCCAGTGTCTCTCGCAATCCTCTTTCTATTAGAAAACAATGTGGGGCAGCTATATCTTCCAGATTAATCCCTCCAAAAACGGGAGCAATTAATCTTACTACCTCCACAATTTTTTCCGGATTCTGACTATCAATACAAATGGGAAAAGCATCTATTCCTGCAAATTCTTTAAAAAGGATGGCCTTTCCTTCCATTACCGGGAGTGCCGCCCGAGCTCCTATATTCCCCAACCCCAGAACCGCTGAACCATCGGTTACCACCGCCACCAAATTTCCTTTGGCGGTATAAGAAAAGATATTATCCCCGTCCCGAGCAATCTCTAAACAGGGCTCCGCCACCCCCGGAGAATAAACCAGGCTTAGATCCCGGCGGTCCTTTACCTTCACCTTGCTGGTGAGGGCGATTTTGCCCCGGTATTCACGATGCAATTGCAATGTCGCTTCTCTTAAATCCATTCTTAACCTGAAAAATATTTACTCTACCCTGATAAATATTCATTCTACCCCGAAAAATAATAAAAAACTTGGGCACTGTTTATCTTACCACCCAAGCCTAGGTCGCAAACTTAAATTTATAAAAACCTGGTAGCGCTACGGGGAATCGAACCCCGGTCTGATGGCTGAGAACCATCCGTGCTAACCGCTACACCATAGCGCCACCTCATTATCCCTTAGTACAACCTCATTATCTTTTCCCGTAGCCCAACCTCATTATCTTTTTCCTGCTAAATTAATTCTTGCTCGATTGATAAAGCTTATGTCCTGCTCGATTGAGCTTACAAAATTCTTTACGCAAAAAGTTCGCTAATTTTAAAATAACCAATATAATTATATCAATTTTAGTATATTTTTAGACTCCTAAATTTTTCTCTTTTAACTCCCTAGATTTCATACTTTCCAGAACAATCTCAGTGATTGAAAACTTTATTTGTAAACCTCTTTTCGATGGCCGATAAGATAAATAGTAATCAGTCTTTCCTTTTGTTTTACTGAATAGATTACCCTCCAATCACCCACTCTAAGTTTAAACAGTCCTTGAGGACCTTTCTTCAGCATTTCAGGACTTAAATTATCAAAGTTTTCAGATAGCCATTTAATTCTTTTTAAAATACGCTGTGCAATGATTTTATCCAGCTTACCTAAATCGTCTATAGTTTCAGGCCTAAACTCTACTTGATAAGGCGTCACCACTCCAGCCCCAATTTTTTAGCTGCTTCTTCTGCCAATATACCTCTTTCACCGTGTTCCGCAGCAAACAAAGAACGATCCAATCTCTTCTCGACTTCCTCTTTCAATTCTGATCCCCAATCAGGATCTCCAAGGATTTCTTGAAGTTTTTCCTCTACCACTTCCCGAATTAAATCTTTTAGCTCTTCTATGCTAAGGTCAGCAACTCTCATCCATTACCCTCTTTATAGTCTACCTGAGAAAACTAAAAGACCATCTCTATCAATAACCAAACTCAAGTATTTTTCCTTGTTTAGAAATGAAATTTCGCATTACGAAGTACTGTTCGGAACTCATCTACTGATTCTGGCTGGGGAGGGAGGATTCGAACCCCCGCAGGCAGATCCAGAGTCTGCAGTCCTACCACTAGACGACTCCCCAAGATTATAAGTTATTATAATTTAAGCCTTTTTAGTTGTCAATCCCGGCGACGAAGCTTCCTTTTAAACCAGAGAGTAAGGACAAAATTTTCCAGTAGAGCTAAAAAGATGCATATTCCGGCTATCAAGAAGAAGACGCGCATCGGGAATCCCCCCTCTTCTTGGTAGGTGAAGAAAGCGGAAGGCAGGCCATAGCTTTTTGTATTCGGCGGCAGGTGGTCTCTTTACCCAGCAATGCTATAACATCATAGATTCCTGGACTCACAGTTCTTCCCGTAAGCACCACCCGAACGGGATGAACTAAATCGCCCAATTTGATTTTTAATTTCCCCATCAGGTCCTGGAAAACTTTTTCAATCTCCGACGGAGTAAAAACTGGAAGAGCTTCCAAACCTTCCATTAGCATCCTTAATCTCTCCTTGGTGTCCGGAGGCTGAAGATAACGCTGAGCGGCAAGCGGAATAAAATCAATTCTTTCCTGAAAAAAGTAAGCGGTAAGTTCTCCGATATGAGAAAGAAATTTTAAGCGATCTTTTTCCAGACTGATAATCTCCTTAATCCAGGAATACTTTTTCCGGGTATCTTCCGGGGAGAGGAGGCCCTGCTCAATCAGAAAGGGAATACACAAATCAGTAAGTTTATTCAGGTCCAGCTGACGGATGTAATAGCCATTCATCCAGTCTAATTTCTGACGATCAAAAATAGCCGCACTCCGGGAGACTTTTTCCAGAGAAAATTTTTCCTCCAATTCCTCCCCAGAGAATATCTGCTGGCGATCATCGTAAGACCAACCTAAAAGGGCCAAGTAATTGACGAAAGCCTCCGGTAAATAACCGCGATCCCGATATTCTAATACTGAAACTGCACCGTGTCTTTTGCTCAACCGATCCCGATCAGGTCCCAGGATGAGGGAGAGATGAGCAAATTTCGGTAGGGGAAGATCCAGGGCCTGGTAAACTAGAATCTGACGGGGGGTATTGGAAATATGATCTTCTCCCCGGATTACGTGAGTGATTTTCATGGCGACATCGTCCACTACTACCGCAAAATTGTAGGTAGGAAGACCATCAGACTTCAGCATAACAAAATCATCCAGTTCTTGATTTTCGAATTTTACTTCTCCCCGGATAATATCTTGAAAAATAGTTGTTCCCGGAGGAATTCGAAAACGCAGAGCAGCAGGATAACTCTTCCTCCTACGACTTTCCACCTCTTCCAGAGAGAGATTCCGGCATCGTCCATCATAGCGCGGGGCTTCCCGGCGAACTACTGCCTCCTGCCGCCGGCGGGCCAGTTCTTCCGGTCGGCAGAAGCACCAGTAAGCGGTTCCTTTCTCCAGCACTCGGCGGGCATATTCCTGATAAATAGAAAGACGCTGACTCTGAAAATAAGGTCCGTAGGGACCTCCAACTTCTGGACCTTCATCCCAGTTTAATCCTAGCCAGCGTAAACTTTCCAGAATAGCAGAAAGGGATTCCGGGGTGGAGCGAGTTACATCCGTATCCTCGATGCGAAGGATAAAGGTACCACCCTGACTACGGGTAAATAGCCAGTTAAAAAGTGCTGTTCGAGCACCACCCACATGAAGATAGCCAGTGGGACTGGGAGCAAAACGGACTCTTACCTTTTCCAAGTTTACCTCGCTTATTGTTTACCTCGCTTATTACAAAAATTTTAATGTAATCTCAAATATTCCTGAAGATAAGAATTCCCTCTATTTTACCTATTCTCGGAAATCTGTAGAATCCTTCGGGGATTTTCTATTATTAATTGCCGGATTGATTCTTCGTTTAACCGTTGACGAAGCAAGGGGATAAATTTATTAAGCAGATAGCAAAAGTCACGTTGTTTACCACCCCGGGGTTCCCCTGCGGTATAACCTACGGCGTCCTGGGAAAGCAAAATCTGTTGGGTAAAACCTTCCTCAACGTATTTCTCCACTATCCGGGCAAAAAAATTATCTTTCTCTCCCGGTTCCTTTTCTCCACCGCCAATGGCATCGAATTCCACTATCACACCCCGATGAAATGCTTCTTTAACAAAATATTCCTCTTTTTCTGCCGCTACGTGAGCGTGCACCCAGACAAACTTTTCCCGGGGAAATTTCTCCTGGGAGAGAATTTCTATTTCCCTGAGGGCTGCCTCTCCGGAAATGGTATGACTCACCAGAGCTACTCCTGTTTCGCGACCGGCTACCGCTGCTGCCCGCAGAATTTTTTCTTCCACTTCCATTATCCCCTGGTCACTAACTGCTAATTTGATAAATCCGGCTTTTACTCCGGTATTATTAATTCCCTGAGTGATTTCCCGGATCATCCATTCTGCAATTTGTGAACGGCTTTGTTGATAAGCAAAGCTGGGAACAAAAACTCCTCGGTAGATTCCAGTAGGAGCAATTATCGGAAAGCTGCTCCGGTTAGCAAGTTCCTTCAGAATGAGTATGTTTCTTCCCACTCCCACCGTAGAGCACTCCGCCAGAGCGTCTATTCCTGCCTTCCGCATCGCTCGGATGGAGGGCAATACCACCTCCACCACTTCCTCCAAATCCGCCTTCCCATAACCAGCAGCATCCAGTCCCCTCAGATCCACAAATAGATGTTCATGAGGTAAGATTAACTGCAATTTTTCGGTAGAGATATCTCCCCGCACTGTTCGGATAACTCCCATTTTTACTCCTTTAATATTTCTTTTAAATTCTAGGTAGAGAATACTATATTCCCCAATTATTTGTCAAATCAGTCAAATAGGGACAGCGCCCATTTTTATTGAACCGTTCCAGAAAAAAGGGGACAATCGCCATTAATCATTCAAAAGGAAGCCGGCCTTTAAAAAATCCCCCTATTAAAACCTTATTAAAGTCTTAACTTATTAACGTCGTCAAACATCAAAAATGGGCGCTGTCCCTATTAAACTATTAAAATGGGCGCTGTCCCTATTAAATATTTAAAATTTTCTTTCTCTCTTGACGGAAAGAGAAGGTTCTGTTATCTTTTGCAAAGGGTCTTTTATATGTTAGAAACAAATTTTGACCGCGGAGTTCTGGAAGAGTTACTGAAAAAATTCCCTCCGGAGAAAAGTCTTCTCATTCCCGTCCTTCAGGCTACTCAGGAAAGCTACGGTTATTTGCCGGAACCAGCCCTTCATCGTATTGGGGAATACCTAAAAGTCCCTTTATGCAAAATATATGGGGTAATAACTTTTTATGCGCAGTTCCATCTAACTCCCCGGGGGAAAAACATCATCCGGGTCTGTCAGGGCACTGCCTGCCACGTAATGGGGGCCAGAACGGTGCTGCGGAAACTGGAGGAGGTTCTGGGAATTAAAGCGGGGGAGGCTACTTCCGATATGCAATTTGGACTGGAAACCCTCCGCTGTCTGGGGACCTGCTTTTTGGCTCCGGTAATGATGATTAATCAGGATTATTTTGGTAAAATGACTCCCCAGAAAGTAGATTATGTCCTTAAAAATTACCGTCCCCATAAAAAATGAAAAGATTACTTTCCCTAAATGATTTAGAAAATTTAAGACGCCAACTACTCTCTACTTATAACCCCGATCGTTTACGTATCCGAATTTGCATGACGGGCTGCCGGGCTCACGGAGCAGCGGAAATCTGCCAGGCATTGCGCAAAGAAATTTCTCGTCAGGGAATGGCAGAAGAAGTAGAAATATTAGAAACCGGTTGCCACGGATTCTGTGCTGGTGCTCCGGTAATGGTCATCGATCCTGATGATATTTTTTACCAGCAGGTTAAAGTGGAAGACGTTTCCGAAATTGTTTCTCAGACCCTGAAAAATAGTCAAGTGGTAAACCATCTAATCTACCGGGATCCGATGACCGGGAAAGGATTAATTCATACTTCCGAAATTCCCTTCTACCAGAAACAATTGAAAATTGTACTGAAAAATTGCGGAAAAATTGATCCTACCAACATTAATCAGGCAATAATTAATGGAGCTTATTCCGCTTTTAGCCGGGTGCTCTTTCAGTGCCGTCCAGAGCAAGTAATAGAAGAAGTTAAAAAATCAGGATTACGGGGAAGAGGAGGAGCAGGATTTCCTACCGGATTAAAATGGGAGTTGGCTGCCCGGGCGGGAAGCGGAGAAAAATTTCTGGTCTGCAACGCCGATGAAGGTGACCCGGGTGCATTTATGGACCGGGCAGTACTGGAAGGGGATCCCCACCGGGTGCTGGAGGGAATGCTTATTGGAGCTTACGCCATCGGTGCCCAGCGGGGATTTATCTACGTCCGGGCGGAATATCCCATCGCTGTCCGCCACCTGCAAATTGCCCTCCAGCAATTAGAAGAGATAGGATTGCTGGGGGATAATATTCTGGGAACCGACTTTAGTTTCCGGCTGGAAATAAAAGAAGGGGCGGGAGCTTTTGTCTGCGGAGAGGAGACCGCTTTGATTGCTTCTATAGAAGGAAAACGAGGAATGCCTCGTCCTCGACCTCCCTTCCCCGTCCAGTCAGGACTTTGGGGAAAACCCACCTGTATAAATAATGTAGAAACTTTTGCCAATATTCCTACTATTATTAATCGGGGAGCCCAATGGTACGCTTCGCTGGGAACGGAAAGAAGTAAAGGAACTAAAGTCTTCGCACTGGCGGGCAAAGTCAACTATACCGGATTAGTGGAAGTTGCTATGGGTATTAGTCTCCGGGAAATAATTTATCAGGTGGGGGGAGGAATTCCTCGGCAAAGAAAATTCAAGGCGGTTCAGGTAGGCGGACCTTCCGGAGGATGTATCCCCGATCAATATCTTGACCTGCCAGTAGATTACGGTGCCTTGGAAAGTGTAGGAGCCATCATGGGTTCCGGTGGTATGATCGTAATGGATGAAGATACTTGTATGGTAGATATTGCCCGCTTCTTTATGGACTTTATTCAGAATGAATCATGCGGTAAGTGTGTTCCCTGCCGCATTGGTACCCAGCGCATGCTGGAAATTCTTACCCGAATTACCGAAGGTAAAGGACAACCGGGAGATTTAGAACTACTGGAGGAATTAGCCCGGTCAGTAAAAGATTCTGCCCTCTGCGGTCTGGGCCAGACCGCTCCCAATCCGGTGCTTTCCACCCTCCACTATTTCCGGGAGGAATATGAATCTCATCTTCTGAAAAAACATTGTCCGGCCTGCACCTGTAAAGCACTTTTCGTCTCTCCCTGCCAGCATACCTGTCCTCTAGGAACTGATGTTCCGGCTTATGTATCCCTCATTGCTGAGGGAAAGTTTGCCGCCGCCCGGGAAAATATCCGCGAGAAAAATCCTTTCCCGGCTATCTGCGGCCGGGTATGTCATCATCCCTGTGAAATTCGCTGCCGGCGAGGGAAAATTGACGAACCGATTGCCATCCGAGCGCTAAAACGCTTTGCGATGGATTATACCTCCTGGCGTTCGTCCGTGGTAACCCGAGGAAAAGTTTTGGTCAATAAAAATCCGGAAGCAGGTATAGTGGGAGCGGGTCCCTGTGGTCTAACGGCAGCCTATTTTCTTGCCCGCTGGGGTTACCAGGTGACAGTTTGGGAGACTCTTCCTCAACCAGGAGGAATGTTGCGGGTGGGAATCCCTGATTATCGTTTACCAAAAGAGATACTAGATAAAGAAATTGCCGCCTTGGGAAAATTGGAAATTCGCACCGGCTACCGGGTAGGAAAAGATATTCCCTGGGAGGAGTTACGTAAACAATGCCGGGCAATCTTGATTGCTACTGGCGCCCATCAAAACCGTAAACTCGGCTGTCCGGGCGAAGAAATGGAAGGAGTGCTTGATGGCGTGAGTTTTCTTCGAGATATAAACCTGGGAAGGAAAATAGAAATAGGTTCGCGGGTAGCAGTAATCGGAGGAGGAAACGTGGCTATTGATGCTGCTCGCTGTGCACTAAGGCTGGGGGCGGGGGAAGTAAATATCTTTTATCGGCGGACCCGTCAGGAAATGCCCGCTATTCCCGAGGAAATAGATTCTGCCCTGGCTGAGGGAATAAAGATTAGTTATCTCGTCAATCCCCGACAAATTCTGGGAAACGGCCGGGTTACCGGAATTGAATGTTTCCGCATGCAGCTGGGAGAATACGACCGGGATGGTAGAAGAAAGCCAGTGCCAGTGGAGGGCTCCGAATTCAGTCTGCCTATGGATACCATTATTTCTGCCATCGGACAGGTCCCCGATCTTTCCTTCCTCCCTCAAGAATGGGGAATTGTTTCCCAGGGAACCATTCAGGTAGATCCTTACACATTCGCTACTGCGGTGCCAGGAATTTTTGCCGGGGGAGATGCAGTTACGGGACCGGCTACGGTAATTGAAGCTATTACTGCCGGCAGGGAAGCCGCCATTTCCATTGACCTTTATCTACGGAGTAAAAATCTAATAACTGACCGACCACCGGCTTTTTCCAAAATGGTTAAGCCCGGCAAAAGGCCGGAGGAGGAGCTTTTACCTCAACCCCGGGTGAGAATTCGGGTTTGTGATCCCGGGAGCAGAATGAACAATTTTGAAGAAGTGGAATTAAGCCTTACCCGGGCCCAGGCAGTGAAAGAAGCCGGGAGATGTTTACGTTGCGATCTGGAGGAAGAGTAAAATGAACATTATTTCGCTTACCATTGACGGTCGCCAAATTTCTGTGCCGGCAAACACCACCATCCTTCAGGCAGCCCGAACCCTGGGAATTGAAATCCCTCATCTCTGCTACCGAGAAGACCTTCCACCCTTGAGTACTTGCCGATTATGCGTAGTGGAAGTAGAAGGTGCCAAGACTCTGGTATCTTCCTGTTCCTATCCAGTAAGTGAAGCAATGGTAGTGAAGACCAATAGTGAAAGAGTGCAGCGAGCGAGAAAAATTTCTCTGGAATTAATTATTTCTCACCATCCCCTGGAATGCCTCACTTGTGAAAAAAGTGGTAACTGCGACCTGGAAAAGTATTCTTATCAATTGCAGGTATCTTCCAGCCGTTTTCCGGGCAAAAAAATCAGTTATCCTTTAGAAAATGAAAATCCCTTTATCGAAAGGGACTACAATAAATGCATTCTCTGCGGACGCTGTGTACAAGCTTGTGATGAAGTGCAGTATCAGGAGGTCATCAATTATACCTACCGGGGTTTGGCCACCAAAATTGCCACTCCATTCCATTATCCCTTATCGGAAGCCGGCTGTGTATTTTGCGGACAGTGCGTAAATGCCTGCCCGGTGGGAGCGCTGGTAGAAAAATCCCGCAAACATCGAGGAAGAGAATGGGAGCTAAAAAAAGTAAGTACTATCTGCCCTTATTGTGGTTGCGGATGTATCCTGGACCTCCATATAAAGGAAAACCAGATTATCAAGGTGACCTCCCCTCCCGATAGGGGAGTCAATCGTGGTCGTCTCTGTGTAAAAGGAAAATTTGGTTTGGAGTTTATAAATCATCCTGATAGACTCACTCGCCCCCTAATTAGGATTAAACCCCGAGCGGAAGAGGAAGTTACTGATTCCCTTTCCTATTTCCGGGAAGTTAGCTGGGAAGAAGCTTTTAGTTTCATTTCCCAGAAATTCCAGGAGATAAAAGAACGTTACGGAGCGGACAGTCTGGCAGGAATTTCTTCTGCCAAGTGCACCAATGAAGAAAACTATCTTTTCCAGAAATTCTTCCGGGCGGTTCTGGGGACTAACAATGTTGACCATTGTGCTCGTCTCTGTCATGCTTCTACGGTGGTGGGATTGGCTAAAGCCTTCGGTAGTGGTGCCATGACCAATTCTATTGAAGAATTACGCTATTCCGATGTCATTCTTATCACCGGCTCCAATACTTCGGAAACTCATCCTCTGGTAGCATTGGAAATAAAAGATGCGGTAAGACAGCGGGGGACCAAAGTAATTGTCGCCGACCCCCGCAAGATTGAAATGGTTAATTTCGCCCATCTCTGGCTCCGCCACCGTCCAGGAACTGATGTAGCGCTTTTCAATGGTCTTTTAAATGTAATTATTGAGCGGGAATGGTTTAATAAAGACTTTATCCGGGAAAGAACCGAGGGATTTGAAGAGGTAAAAGCGACGGTGGCCGATTATTCTCCGGAGAGGGTAGAAAATATTACTGGAGTGCCGGCTCATCTTATTGTTGAAGCTGCTCGCTTATATGCTACCGCTGAAAAGGCGGCCATTGTTTATGCTATGGGCATTACCCAGCATGTATCCGGAGTGGACAATGTTCTGGCGCTGGCCAATCTCGCTCTGGCTACGGGAAATGTGGGAAAAGAGAGTGCCGGAGTCAATCCCTTACGAGGACAGAATAATGTTCAGGGAGCCTGTGACATGGGTTGTCTTCCCGATTCCTTACCTGGTTACCAGCCAGTGAGTAATCCCCAAATCCGAGAAAAGTTTGAAAGAGTCTGGAAGGTAAAATTACCAGAAAAAACAGGTTTGACACTGCCAGAAATGATTACTGCCGCTTACGAAAATAGAATAAAAGCCATGTATATCATGGGAGAAAATCCGGTCCTTAGTGAACCCAATATTTTGAAAGTGAAAAAAGGCTTAAAAAATCTTGAATTTTTGGTGGTACAGGATCTTTTCCTTACCGAAACAGCCGCCTGGGCGGACGTAATTTTACCGGCGGTGAGTTTTGCAGAAAAGGAGGGAACTTTTACCAATACCGAAAGGAGAGTGCAATTACTTCATAAAGCTATTGTCCCTCCTGGAGAAGCAAAGCCAGACTGGCAGATAATTGGCGAACTTTCCACCCATCTGGGCTATCCTATGAATTATTTATCTCCGGAAGCAATTATGGAAGAGATTGCTTCTTTAGCTCCCAGTTATGCTGGCATTACTTACCCCCGGTTAGATAAGGAAGGACTGCAGTGGCCCTGCCCTTCCCGGGAGCATCCAGGGACTAAAATCCTCCACCGGGAGAAGTTTACTCGCGGATTGGGGAAGTTTCATCCCCTTCATTATCAACCACCTCCGGAATTGCCCGACGATAGCTACCCCTATCTTCTCACCACGGGAAGGATTCTTTATCATTACCATACCGGAACCATGACCCGGCGAGTAGATGGCCTGGCGGTATTGATTCCGGAAGGAAAAGCGGAAATTAATCCCGGGGATGCTGTCCGTCTGCAGTGTAAGGATAACGATCTGATAGAAGTTTCTTCTCGGCGAGGGAAAATGATTGCCCGGGTAAAAATTACCGAGCGCACTCCTCCGGGAGTGGTATTCATGAATTTCCACTTTCGGGAATCAGCCACTAATATCCTCACTCTGGACGCCCTAGATCCCCAGGCGAAAATACCAGAATTAAAAGTCTGCGCGGTTAACTTACGTAAATTAGAAAATGTTTGAAGCGGCGGCTATCATTCTGGCGGGAGGAAAAAGTTCCCGCCTGAAAATACCTAAAATAAGTCTAAAACTGGGTGGTAAATCTCTATTAGAAATAAATATTAAAAAACTAACTTCTTTGGTGGCTCAGATATTAATTGTCACCTCCAGCTCGGAATCAAGAGAGGATTATACTTTAAAAGAATTGCCTGGGCTGGTGGATAAGTTTGCTGGCAAGGTAAAGCTGGTTTCTGACTTATTTCCGGACAAAGGACCTCTGGGAGGCATTTATACTGGACTTACTTATTCTCCTTATCTCTATAATTTGGTTTTAGCTTGTGATCTGCCTTGTCTTAATTCTCGTCTCCTCGATTATCTTCTGGAAAATGCGGGTGAAATAGATGTCTTGGTCCCGATAATAAATGGATTACCGGAACCTTTACTAGCCGTATATTCACGCCGTTGTCTCCCTTTTATTTCCCAGCAATTAAAAGAAAACGACCTCCGGGTCCGGTCATTTTATCCCCGGGTAAAAGTAAAATATCTTGCCGAAGAAATCTTGCAATTACTGGATCCCCGATTATTCTCCTTTTTCAACATTAATACCCCGGAAGACCTGAATAAAGCTCGCATTCTTTTTAAGGATATTTATGGCAATCAGGAAGAAAAATAGTCGGGGAATTTTTTCCCGAATACCAAGTTTCACCGAATACTTAGAAAGATTTTTTATAGTAAGAACAAAATAAAAGGGGGTTTTTATAAAAAGGAGGTTTTGTATGCAAAAAAGGATAGTTATATTAGTGCTGGCCATATTGCTGTTAGGTGTCGGTATTGGTTCCGGGGTTTATCTTGGTCTCTCTGGCCGCATCAAGACTAAGAAAACAGAGACAATCATAATAGCAGGAAAAGAGCTTCCAGTTAAACCTCTTTTTGAAACTTGGGAACTTCGTTCTGTGGAGGATTATAAAGGAATAGCTTTGGATGCTTTGGTTAAAGAAGTAGAAGTTAAGAATCCGGAAGTATGCTCATATACTATAATAGCGGCAGATGGCTATCAGAAAACAATTGCCTGGAAAGATTTCCAGCAAGGACTCCTGACAAGGGAGAGAAGGACAGTGTTTCCTTCATTACCAAAACAATTCTGGGTTAGAGATGTAGTAAGAATTGAGGTGATAGAATGAACAAAACCAGGACAATAGCTGGAGTTGCAGCTTTTGGATCAATCTGGGGACTACTTGAATGTCTTTTGGGAAATTATCTTCCAGGAGCGGTAATGGCCGGGCTGATTGCCTTTGGCCTGATGGCCTTGAGCCGGTCCATATATCAAAAGGCAGGAATCCAACTTGCTATGGGCATAGTAGCAGGAATACTTATGGCTACCGTTCCCATTGGGGAGTGCGTTTTATGCTCCATCATAGCTGTTATAGCAGAAGCAGTTATTTTTGAGATAATTTGGCTGGTCGGTTCGATAACTATAAAAAAGGAAAAAAGCACAGTTATACTGTTAAGCACGGGGATTGTGTCCGGATACCTTTGTTATATGGGAGGATACTTAACCACCCAGATTATAACCCCATTGGTGGCCTCAGCTTCTTTCAAACTCAGCGAGATTGTAATGTTTTTGCCCCAGATTCTTTTCAAATCTACATTAGCGGGTGTATTAGGAGGGCTTGTCTTACCTACTGTAGCGATAATACCGGAATTTAGGTTCTCTACCATAAGGGAGGAGGCGTATTATCTGACGGTAGGTGTGATTGTAGCTATGTGCTGGATAATTGCTCTATTTATTTTATAATCGGGGTGAAAAATCCATTACGATAGCATAGGGAGACTTACCCACTGACCAGTCCGACTGGAAATAAGCGCTGCTTCCAGAATCTCCTGGACACGATAGCCAGCTTCCAGATCGGCCTGAGGTGTAGTGCCTTCCAGCAAATGCGTAATAAAGTCATAGAGACTAGCTATATGAAACCTTATCCAGCCTATACTAAATTTAGGACCGGGAATGACTGCCGGAGCGGGATAACGTTGCACTGATTCTATCCGCTGGAATCCCCGATACCCGCCATAATTACCTTCCGGTTTCCGCACATCATAAATTTCCAGCCAGTTCGGCTCCATAAGCTGAAATCTTATCGCTCCCTGGTCACCGTGAATCTCCAGTGTCAAATCATCATTGGCTCCAGTAGCTACCCGAGAAACTTCCATGGTACCTAAAGCACCATTTTTAAGACGGAATTGCATTAAAGCTAGATCATCTACTTCTACCTTTCCCCGGCCATTTTTACCAGGTAGAGGTCTTTCCCGGATAAAAGTTTCGGTAGTGGTATAAATGGCCGCAAAATCACCCAGGAGGTAATAGATAAGATCAATAACATGAGAACCAAGATCAAAAAGAGCTCCCCCACCGGCTTTTTCTTTTTCCAGCCGCCAGCTCAGGGGACGCTGGGGATCAATATATCCGGAATGAAGACACTGACTCCGAACAGTAAAAACTCGACCGAGAAATCTTTCCGCAATTAACTCTTTAGCGCGGAGAAGGGCAGGAATATAGCGGTACTGCACTGCCATCTGACCAATCTTTCCACTTTCCCGGTAAGCAGCCAGTATTTCCCGGGCCTGAGCAAGATTCAGCGCCAGTGGCTTATCGCAATACACATGTTTCCCTGCTCTTAGAGCATTCACTACTATATCTTTGTGAAGATAATTGGGAGTGCAGCAATTAATTATATGAATATCTTGTCTTTCCAGAAGGTCAAAATAATTAGTAGTAGCAAATTGATAACCAGCTTGAGTAACCGCCTTTTGTCCGCTGGCGGTATGGGCAGTGCAGACTCCGATCAGATTTATCTTTACCGGGAAGGAATCGTAATAAATGGGTAGGCTACGATAAGCCAGGGTTTGAACCTTACCCATAAAGCCGTATCCTACCATACCTACTCCCAATTCTTTCATCATACTTTCCTTCCTACTCCAGAACATCATGGCTATTGATAATTCCAAAATAATCACGAATGAGAAATGTAACTTCTTCGGCCACCTTTGATTGGCCAGCAGCCACCGATCCCCCCTCTTGAGAAAGGCCTTTTTCATAAGCTTGACGGATATTAGTGCCAATATTTATCTTGGCAATACCATTTCGTATGGCTTCCAAAACATACTCCCTTTTAATGTTAGAGCCACCGTGAAGGACCAGAGGGATTCCAGTCAATTTTTTAAATTTCCTCAGGTGCGGTATACTTAAACGCGCTTCCAATTTTTTCATATCTTTGGCCACTCCCGAAATAGCGCCGTGTATATTGCCGATGGCCACCGACAGCCAATTTACTTCCGTTTCTTCTACGAAACGTTTAGCCTCCTGTGGTAAGGTAAATCCCTGGCCGGTATTAAAAAGTTCCTCATAAGGGGGAAGCGGCCCCTTTTCGTGTCCCCAAACCGCACCTAACTCTGCTTCTACTGCCACCTCTAATGGCCTGGCCATTTGAACTACCTGGCGGGTAACCTTTATATTATCCTCCAGCGGTAAACGCGAGCCATCAATCATCACCGAATGGTAACCCACTTCCAGAGCCTGGCGGATAATGGATTCCCAATCTACCGGCTCCCCATCCTCGTCAATAACCGGCGTATGATCTAAGTGGAGTCGCATATGCTCCGGATTTTCGTATTTTTTATATTCTTCCTTAACCGGGAAGATACCCTGGGCTTGAAACTTTTCCCAGTCCGGCCGCGCTACTTCCATAAGCCCAAAAGAATTGAACTTCTCTAATGTCTCGGCAATTGGTTTTAACATCGGCAGGTAGGCTATGTTGAATGCGGGGATAACTATGTTCTTCTCATAAGCGCGCTGCATAATATCCCGCACCTTAAGATTGGAAAGATCTCTTTTCCTCAACTTAAACTCTCAACTCCTTTCTCGGTTTATTCAACTTTATTATATTATATTTCTTTAGTTATAATCTAAAGCTAATATTAAGAAAATTTCTAACTTAAAAATGGCCACAGCACTAGGGTTGGTCTAGAAAAAGGTATTATTATGTCTTTATATATTCAAATACAATTTGTTGTCAATATAAAAATTTATAAATAGAGCATAAATACCGCTTTCATTAATCCCTCTTGACAATGAAGGGGCCGCTATAAATAAATCTTTTATGATATAATTCTACCTATGCCAAATTTAGGAAATATAGAACAGGAAGAACTCTCTTCCTCTAAGGAAACGGTAAGTGAGCTTCCGCCAAAAGAAGTAGAGAGAGGATTACATCTTTCTCTAATCCACGGAATGCTGGGGATAGTGTTCACCGCCACCACTGGGGGAATGTTTATCATAGGGTACACTCTAAAGTTAGGAGCTTCCAATACCCAGATTGGTATCCTGGCGGCTTTACCCCTGATCGCCAATTTCATGCAGTTTGCCTCTTCTTATCTGGTAGAAAGACGCGGTAATCGGAAGCAAATTTGCCTACGCAGTGCAGGCGCGGGAACAGCAATCTGGCTCTTTGTTATTGCTCTTCCTTTTTTAGTCCCTCCGGGGGCGAAAGGATACCAGTTATTGTTATTATTCCTTCTTCTGGAAATTTCCTATCTTCTAGGAACTCTCAGCACCAATGCCTGGCTTTCCTGGATGGGAGACTTAGTTCCTGAAAGTTTCCGGGGAAGATTTTTTGGAAGGAGAAATATGGTAATTCAGTTGGTAGGACTTTTCTTTGCTATGCTAGAAGGCACTTTTCTGGATCGTGTTCAACGAGTGGAAGGATTCACCCTTCTTTTCGCCTTCGGAATAATTTTTGGATTTCTTTCCTTAATTCCTCTGCAAAAACAGCCGGAACCCCCATTATTGAAAACCGGCTCCCGATTTCGATTTAGGCCGGCATTGAAAGAATCTCTTACCAGTCAGACCCTACAACGTTTAATTATTTTTTCTATCGCCTGGAATTTTGCCATGACTCTGGCGGGCCCTTTTTACCTTGTCTATCTGATTAAAATATTGCGTATAAAATATTTTACTATCGCCGCCCTTAATACCCTCTCCGGAATCGCCGGTTTTATCTTTTTCCCCATCTGGGGTTATTTTGTCGACCGCTACGGTAGTAAACCTCAATTAGTTTTCTGTGCCCTCGGAATTGCTCTTTTACCTTTTATCATGGTTTTCACCACTACTCGTAACTGGTTAATTCTCTTACCTCTTATTTTTATTTTCTCGGGAGCGCTTAGCTCTGGTTTTGGTCTTTCTTCTTTTACCCTGTTAATGAGGGTTACCCCCCGGCAAAACCGTTCTGTCTATCTGGCAGCTTTTTCTACCATCACCGGCGAATTTGCTGCTCTAGCCCCGATTATAGGAGGATGGATTGCTGATTCTTTGAAAGACTTTTCCTTTCCCGGAGGATGGAACAGCCTAAAAATTACATTTTTGCTTTCCGGAATTTTGGGTTTGACTACTCTTATCTTCTTAAAAGCCCTCCACGAACCAGGGGAAAAGAAACTACGAGAATTATTTAAGGGGTTAGGCAGCAATCCCTACCATATTTTAATGCTCCTTTATTTCTTAGCCCGCTATCCTCAGGGGATTCGTAAGGAAAAACATCTTAAGAAATTAGGTAAGCTCCCCAGTTCTATTGCCATGGAGGAAATAGTAAAGGTGATGAACCATTCCCAACCCCATCTGCGAAAAACTGCCGTGCGCATTCTCAGTTTCTCTACTAGTGCCTCCGCTCTCTCAGCGTTGATCAATGCTCTGGAACATCCCCTTGAGGACATAAGGATAGAATCCCTGCTGGTATCGATAAGAAATTGGTGGCGATTAGATACTAATTACCATCAAAAGGTCCGGATGGCGCTGCAAAAATTACTGGGAGATACGGAAGAATTCGACCAATTACTGGATGGAAACGAAAATATTTATCATCTTGGCGAAAAATTTCCTTCTCTTATCCGGCAGAGTCTCATACGGGAAAATATGAAAGAGCAGGCTATTATACTCCACTCTCGCATGCGGGAGGCTTATCAGAATAAGGAATACCCTGCTGGTTCCCTCTATCTGGAAAATCTCTATTCCATGCTAGTGCGATCAGAATTAGAAACTTTAAATCCTATAATTCAAGATAAAATCTTCCTTTATCTGCAAATCCTCTATCAGACATTAGAAATTCAAAAGGAATTATTAAGTCAGGAAATAAACCCTTCACCCCAGGAATTATTTCTGATTTTTCTAACTTTCAATCAACTGGCAAAAATCCTCTCCGCAAGTAGAAAAACGGATATTTAATGTTAAATTAATAATTATTAAGGTGGGAAAATTAGCGAGGAGGAGATTCCTCTTCCTTAAGCAATTTATATTCGATGCCGTCTACCAGCGCTTCCCAGCTGGCTTCAATAATATTTTCGGAAACTCCTACCGTACTCCAGGTTTCCCGGTGATCACTAGACTCAATTAATACCCGGACTTTAGCCGCAGTCCCGGTTTTGGCATCCAACACCCGAACCTTAAAATCGGTAAGCCGGACTTCTTTTAGTTGCGGATAGAACTTTTCTAAAGCTTTCCGCAGAGCATTATCCAAAGCATTTACCGGACCTTCCCCCTCGGCAGCCGTATGTTCTTTTACCCCTTCTGCCCAGACCTGAATGGTTGCTTCCGAAAGGCACTTTCGTTTTCCTTTTTTCTCTACAATTACCCGGAAACCTTCCAGATCAAAAAATGTCCGGTGTTTACCCAGAGTCTTTTTCATCAAAAGTTCAAAAGAAGCTTCCGCTCCCTCAAACTGATAGCCTTCGAACTCCCGCTGCTTTAAAGCTTCCAGAATTTTTTCTGTCTCCGGGGAATCCTTAGTAAGAGGTAAATTATATTCCTGAGCTTTATCCAAGACAGCGCCCGTGCCGGAAAGTTCGGATACCAGTATTCTCCGGCGATTACCTACCAATTCCGGAGGGACGTGTTCAAAGGAAACCGGAGTTTTACGAACTGCATCTACATGCATTCCCCCTTTATGGGCAAAAGCACTTTTGCCTACGTAAGGTTGATCGTCCCGGGGAATTAAATTGGCTACCTCACTAACATAACGAGCAACTTTGGTTAACTCCGGTAACTGAGAATCGGGAATACACTCCAACTTCAATTTTAATTTCAGATTAGGGATTATAGAGCAGAGATTAGCATTGCCGCATCTTTCGCCATAGCCGTTGATAGTTCCCTGGACATGATTCACACCTGCCTCCACTGCCATCAGGGTGCTAGCTACGGCAGTATCAGCATCATTATGAACATGAATTCCCAGCGGAGCAGCAATTTCTTTCTGCACCTGATAAATTATAACCTGCACTTCGGAAGGGAGGGTTCCTCCATTAGTATCGCACAAAACCAGACAATCCGCTCCCGCTTCCCAGGCCGCTTTCAAAGTGGCGAGGGCATAATTAGAATTACTTTTAAATCCATCAAAGAAATGCTCAGCATCGAAAATTACTTCTTCCACTCGGCCTTTAAGATAGGAAACAGAATCAAAAATGATCTTTAGATTTTCCTCGGGTGTAATCCGGAGAACATCCCGGACATGTAAATCCCAGCTTTTACCAAAAACAGTTACTACCGGCATTCCGGTTTCCAGAAGGGCACGCAGATTTGGATCTTCCTCTACCCGGAACCTGGTCCGCCGCGTGCTTCCAAAAGCACTTATCCGGGCGGAACGGAAGGGTAAGTTTTTAATTTGCCGGAAAAAATCCATATCTTTCGGATTGGAGCCCGGCCATCCTCCTTCTATATAATGAACTCCCAGTTGATCTAGTTTCTGGGCGATAAAAATTTTATCCTCCACGGAAAAGGAAATACCTTCTCCCTGGGCTCCATCCCGCAAGGTAGTATCATAAATTTTTATCTGCCGCATAATACATCCCTCCTACTCTCCAGAACCGGTAGAGTTTTGAATGAAAAATTAACTTATAAAAAATTATTTACCACGAACCAAAGAAGTCCCCAGATCAAATTTCTCGTGAATTGCTCTCACTGCTTCCTCGGCATATTTCTCTTCAATGATGCAGGAAATTTTAATTTCCGAGGTGCTGATCATCTGAATATTGATACCGCGGTCTGCTAAAGCACTAAACATTTTGGCCGCCACTCCGGGATGACTACGCATTCCTACTCCCACAATAGATACTTTAGCAATGCCCTTATCGGAAATTATTCCTTTAGCTCCGATTTCCTGGGCTACCTTCTCGACAATTCCCAGAGTTTTCGCAAAATCACTCCTGGTTACCGTAAAGGAAAGATCAGTAATTCCGGCCACACTTACGTTCTGAACAATCATGTCCACATTAATATCAGCATCAGCTATGGCCTGAAAAATTCTTGTGGCAATCCCCGGTCGGTCCGGGACTCCCAGAATAGTAATCTTAGCTTCATCCTTATCGTGAGCCACTCCATTAATTACTGGTTTTTCCATGTTCCCACCTTCCTCAGTAACAATGGTTCCCTCCTCCTCATTAAAACTGGAGCGCACATGAACAGGAACCTTATAATTTTTGGCAAACTCTACTGCCCTTAAATTCAAAACCTTAGCCCCTAAACTAGCGTATTCCAGCATGGCATCATAAGATATAGTCCGCAACTTGTGGGCTCCAGGAACAATGCGGGGATCAGCAGTATATACGCCGTCTACATCAGTATAAATCTCACACATATCCGCATCCAGAGCTGCGGCTAAGGCTACTGCCGTAGTATCCGAACCTCCCCGGCCAAGAGTAGTAATGTCCTCATTAATATTGATTCCCTGAAAACCTGCTACTACTACGACCTTACCTTTAGCCAGTTCTCGGCGTATTTTTTCATCGCTGACGCTTAGAATCCGGGCTCGAGTATGTACATTATCAGTAATAATTCCCACTTGGGATCCCGTAAAGGAGATGGCATCACACCCTAAAAACTTCAGAGCCATGGTCACCAGGGCAATGGACATCTGTTCCCCAGTAGCTAACAAAACATCCAGTTCTCTTTCGTCAGGAGTGTTGGTAACTTTATAGGCCATTTTAATTAGTTCATCAGTGGTATCTCCGGGAGCGGAAACCACTACCACTACCTCGTGACCCTGAGCTCGAATGCTAGTTACCCGCTGGGCAATATTTTTAATTCTTTGGGCATCGGCCACTGAAGTGCCGCCAAATTTTTGGACTACTAAAGCCAATTTTATCAACCTCCAAACACTGCTCTTTTACCCAAATTATGCCAAAACTGGAAATGAAAAAACTTTCTCCTCCCAGTTTTCATCTGTCCCAGGAAAAAGGGCATCAATTCATGCCCTTTTTTTATTAACCAGCCGGTTTTCTTGGCTTCTAACTCATCAAAACTATTTCCCCCATCCCGCGGATGACTGGAATCATAAATGGCAAAAGGAACCGGTTCCGAAGAGTGAGTCTTAAGGGAAATGGGAGTAAAATGATCCGTCAGTACGAGAATGCGATAGGAAGGTAAACCTGCTAATCTTTCTTGTAGATATCCTACTATTTTTTGATCAAAATCCTCAATTGCCCGGATCTTGGCTACTACGTTACCTTCGTGGCTGGCTTCATCAGGAGCCTCCACATGAACCCATACAAAATCCTTCTTCTGAAGAACTTTCAGCGCTGCTCGTGCTTTTCCTAGATAATTGGTGTTCAAGTAGCCGGTAGCCCCCGGCACCTCAATCACGTCCAGTCCTGCTCCCGCCCCGATACCTTTAACCAGATTCACTGCCGAAATCACTGCTCCTTCGAGTCCGTATTTCTCCCGGAAAGAGGGTAAGTTCATCCGTCGTCCTCCACCCCAGAACCAGATCATATTAGCGGGATCTTCACCCAATTCCCGTCGCACCTGATTGATTTCGTGCTTTTCAAGTAATTGCCGGGAAGCAAACATTAAATCCCGCAACAATGCTCCTTCCTTTCCGGAGGGAAGATAGTCGGGAAAAGATTTTCCGGCAATATCGTGCGGAGGAACACATTTCACTATCCGCCCATTCTTCCAGACCATCAGATGACGATAACTTACCCCGGAATAAAAACGAATATTTTGATCACTCAATTTCTCATTTAAAAAATCGATAAGAACTTTAGCTTCGTGGGAAGGAATCCTTCCCCCACTATAATCCACCAGAATGTCATCCCTTACCGTCACTAAATTGCAACGATAAACAATATCCTTCTCTTTTAGCGGTATCCGAAAATTAACTGCTTCCAACGGTCCTCTTCCGGTAAAATATTGTTTAGGATTATAACCCAAAATATTCAGGTTAGCAATATCACTTCCGGGAGACATTCCCTGAGGAATGGTTCCCACTCTCCCTAGTTTTCCTTTTCGGGCAAGAAAATCGAGATTGGGAGTGCGAGCACTCTGCAAAGGAGTTTTACCGCCAAGCTGGGATAAAGGATAATCCGCCATCCCGTCGCCCACCAGCAATAAATATTTCATACCGGGATTAAATTTCACCCCCTAAAGATAACCCATAACCGAAAGTACCTCTTTTATTTCTGCCGAGGCCACTTGCGGCTGGCCGATAGACTGGATTGCCCGATCGGGATCCTTTAACCCGTGTCCAGTTAAAATGCATACTACTCGCGGTATCTTATTCTGGGAAGAAAAATTATGAAAATATCTCCTCTCGGCAAGTTTAAGAACTCCCGCTACCGGAGCGGCGGAAGATGGTTCACAGAATATCCCCTCTTTCTGAGCCAGCAAACAATAAGCTTCCAAAATTTCATCATCGGTTACGGTATCAATTAATCCCCCGGATTCATCACGGGCAGCCTCCGCTGATTTCCAGGAAGCAGGATTACCAATACGAATGGCGGTAGCGATTGTTTGTGGGTTAGTGATGGGATATCCCCGAACAATGGGAGCAGCTCCTTCTGCCTGAAAACCCAGCATCCGGGGCAAAAAAGAAATCTTCCGGTGATCATAATACTCATGGTATCCTTTCCAGTAAGCAGTAATATTTCCGGCATTACCCACCGGGAGAGCGTGAAAATCTGGTGCCTCTCCCAGGAGATCGCAGATTTCGAAAGCGGCAGTTTTCTGTCCTTCGATCCGATAAGGATTAAGAGAATTAACCAGAGCAATAGGATGGCTAAAGGTAATTTCCCGAACCAGTTGCAGGGCCTGATCAAAATTTCCTTTAATGGCGATTACCTTGGCTCCGTGCATCAAAGCCTGTGATAGCTTCCCCAGGGCAACAGCTCCCTGGGGAATGAGAACGAAACAATCCAGTCCTGCCCGGGCGGCATAAGCGGCAGCAGAAGCAGAAGTGTTACCGGTGGAAGCACAAATCACTGCGCGGAAACCCTCTTCGCAGCATTTGGAAATAGCAACTGTCATCCCACGATCTTTAAAAGAACCGGTGGGATTAAAACCTTCGCACTTAAGAAAAATTTCCAAGCGGGTCTTACGGGATAGATATTCCGCTTTCAAAAGAGGAGTATTACCTTCTCCCAGAGTTATCACGGGCGTGCGGTCACTCACTGGCAAATGCTCCCGGTAATGATGAATCACTCCTCTCCAGGCCCAGCGCACCATTAATAACTTCCCTTTCACGAATTTACTCCTCTATCAATTTTTTTCTTGCTGATTTAGTCCGGAATTCTTTTACGGTAATCTTTTCTTTATTATGGAGATATTTCCTTAATACCTCGGGAATGACAATACTTCCGTCTTCTTGCTGATAATTTTCTAGAATAGCCACCATTAACCGGGAGGTAGCCAGGCCGGAGCCATTAAGGGTATGGACATAACGCAGACTTTTTCCTTCCCGAGGACGGTAACGAATATTCCCCCGCCGAGCTTGATAGTCCTCACAGTTACTGCAGGAAGAAACTTCATAATAAGCTTTCTGGGCCGGGAGCCAGACTTCGATATCTATAGTTTTAGCCGACTGCTGGGCTAGATCCCCGGTTACCAGAAGGGTTACCCGATAAGGGAGGTCCAACCTTTTTACAATATCTTCGGCGTCCTGGACCAAAAATTCCAGTTCCGGATAGGAAGTTTCGGGAGTGACAAATTTATAAAGTTCAATTTTATTGAACTGGTGCACACGAATCAACCCCCGCTCCTCTGCTCCGTAAGTCCCCGCTTCCCGACGAAAACAGGAAGAATAAGCAGCATAACGGAGTGGTAAATCTTCCTCCCGGAGAATTTCATCTCGATGAAGATTGGTCAGTGGGACTTCCGCCGTAGGAATGAGATAGAGATTATCATCGTGACACTTATACAACTGAACTTCAAACTTGGGGAGATTCCCTGCCACCAGCATGCTTCTGGTATTGACCAGCTGTGGTGGTAAAATTAGTTGGTAATCCTTTTCCTTCACCTGGACCTCTATCATATAATTGAGTAAGGCCCATTCTAACTCCGCTCCCCAGCCTACATACATGGGGAACTGAGAACCACTTATTTTTGATGCTCGGTCAAAGTCCAGAATGCCCAGTTCCTTTCCGATTTCCAGGTGATTAAGAAGCGGAAAGTTAAGATTCAATTTTTTTCCACCTTCCCTTAAAACCACTTTATCTCCACTGTTAAGACTCACCGGCACACTGTCGTGAGGAACATTGGGAAGTTCCAGCATGATTTGGCGAATTTCTTCTTCCAGTTTTTCCAGTTCTTCCTTTCCCATTCGGATCTTCCGGGCCAGTTCCTGCATGCGGACAATGCTTTCTCCCGTATCTTTACCTTCCTGCTTATAACGGGCAATCTGCTGGGAACCAAGATTCTGTTCGCGCTGCATCTCCTCTATCTGGGCCAGCAAACTTCGCCACCGACGATCTAATTCCGGAAGCCGGCTCAGGGAGATAGAAGGATCGCGACGTTGTAATTTTTTTTCCACCAATTCCGGATTTTGCCGGATAATCCTAATGTCTAACATTTTTATTATCCTCGCTCCATACGAATGAGAACGGTGGTATCCTTCACCACCGGGAGCTGATCGATCTTTCGTAAAGCTTCCCGCATTTCCTTTTCTCGAGCTTCATAAGTAAGCATTACAATGGGGACAATATCTCCTGATTTCTGCTCTTTCTGAATCACCGCCGAGATGCTGATCCCATGCTCTCCCAGGATTCCGGAAATCTGAGAAAGCACTCCTGGCTGATCGAGTGCCGAAAATCGCAGATAGTAACGGGAAATTATTTCCTCAATTTTTTTAACCCTGGGGGCAGTTAATTTATTTGGGGGCATCACATTTGGGACTCGGGCGGCCACTCCACTGGCGATATTGCGGGCCAAATAGATAATATCGCTCACTACCGCGGAAGCGGCAGGCATCTGGCCGGCACCCAATCCGTAGAACATAGTAGCACCTACGGCATCCCCCACAATGTAGATGGCGTTATAAACATCATCTACTGCTGCCAGCAAATGATTCTGCGGAATCAAGGCCGGATGCACCCGAATTTCCACTTCTTGATCTTGATATTTAGCAATGGCTAACAGTTTTATAACCGATTCAAATTCTTCCCGGGCATATTGAATATCTTCCAGCTGCAGATAAGTAATTCCTTCAGTATAAATCTCCTCTAATTTAACATCAATACCGAAAGCAATTGCCGATAGAATAGAAATCTTATGGGCAGAATCAATACCTTCTAAATCCAGTCGCGGATCAGCTTCCGCATAACCCTTCCGACGGGCTTCCTCCAGCACCTGGGAGAAACTTTTTCCTTCCTTCGTCATATGAGTAAGAATATAATTGGTAGTTCCATTAACAATTCCGTAAATAGCTTGGATACGGTTAGCAGATAATCCTTCGTTAAGAGATTGAATAACCGGTATACCTGCACCTACACTGGCTTCAAAATAAATATCTACCCGATGATTACGAGCGGTGCTAATTAGTTCCTGCCAGTAATTAGCTAACAAAGCTTTATTGGCGGTAACAACATGTTTACCCTTCTTCATAGCTTCCATCAAATAGGTGTGCGCGGGTTCGTATCCTCCGATTAACTCCACCACCATATCGATCTCCGGATCATCAAGAATTTCTCTTATATCAGTGGTTAGCATATTGCGAGATACTTTCACTTCCCGGGGAGTGGTAATGTCCTGATCCACAATTTTTTTAATTCGCAAGCGGGCACCAACTTTACCCTCAATATGGGAGAGATTTCTTTCCAGTATTTTCAGTACTCCGGTTCCCACATTGCCAAAACCAATCAATCCCACATTAATCAATGATTTTTCCATTGGCCGCTACCTCAATAAAACTTCCTTCATTTTTTCCAAACCTTTCTCAATACTCTCCCGTGAAGTAGCATAGGAAAGACGCAAATACTCATCGCAACCAAATGCAATACCAGGAACAGTAGCTACTTTGGCAGTCTCCAGTAAATAAGCAGCTAAATCCAATGAATCACTTATCTGCCGCCCATTATAATTTTTACCATAAAGGTTACTTACCCGCGGAAAAAAGTAAAATGCTCCCTGAGGGAAAGAACACTGGATACCTTTAATTAATTTTAATCCCTCCCACATTAAATGGCGACGATGGCTAAATTCCTCCACCATTTTCTGCACTTCATCTTCAGAAATTCTCAAAGCAGCGATGCTTGCTCGCTGAGAAATGGAAGTGGGGTTGGAAGTAGTATGATCTTGAAGCCGACCTATCGCCTGAATAACTTCCCGGGAACCAGCAGCATAACCAATTCTCCAGCCGGTCATAGCATAAGTCTTAGAAACACCGTTAACCACAATAGTTCTTTCTTTTATCTCCTTACCCAGCGAAGCAATACTTATTGGCTTCACTCCATCATAAGTAATTTTATGGTAAATTTCGTCCGAAATAATGCATAACCGAGGAAAAGGTAATAACAGAGAAGCTAATTTCTCCAGTTCCTCTTTTCCGTATACTGCTCCGGTAGGATTATTGGGGCTATTAAGAATAATTAACCGGGTTCGAGAAGAAAGTAGCGGAGCCAATTTTTCTACCTCCAGTTGAAATCCATTTTCCTGAGATAAGAAAATCTTTTTCGGACGGGCCCCGCAAAGTTTTATCATTTCCAGATAACTTACCCAGTAAGGAGCAAAAATAATTACTTCATCACCTTCCTCACAGAGAGCAAAAACAATATTGAACAGTGCATGCTTGGAACCGCAGGAAATAATAATTTCCTCCTGTTCATATTGTAGGCCTTGCTCCTTCAGCAATTTCTCCCGAACCGCCTCTTTTAGTTCTGCTATCCCGGAACTGGGGGTATATTTGGTAAATCCCTGTTTAATTGCCCGAATAGCTTCCTCCTTAATAGCCTCGGGAGTGTCAAAATCGGGTTCCCCGGCGGCAAAATTTATTACCTCGAGACCTTGTTGCTGCATCTGACGGGCACGGGCACTAATTCCCAGCGTAAGGGAAGGACTAATACTTTCTAACCTGCGGGTGACCATCAGTCTTCCTCCTTTTATTAATTATAACATCACATCAGAAATTTATTACTGGGAACAGCACCCATAACCTCCTCCGGCTTGCGCATCAATAATCGTTTAATATTCCTCAGAGCTTGCTTGATGCGTTCTTCGTTTTCCACCAACGCAAACCGGACATACCCTTCCCCATGTTCACCAAAACCAATGCCGGGAGAAACAGCTACCTGGGCTTGCTCCAGAAGCAGAGTAGCAAATTCCATAGAGTTCATAAAAGAAAATTTAGGCGGCAGAGGTGCCCAGACAAACATTGTTGCCCGCGGTTTTTTAACCGGCCAGCCCATCCGGTTTAGACCTTCCACCAGTAGATCCCGGCGACTTCGGTAAGTCTCGCAGATTTCGCGAACACAATCCTGCGGCCCTTTCAGTGCAGTAATAGCAGCAATCTGGATAGGAAGAAAAATACCATAATCGGTGTAACTTTTCAGTCGGGCTAACCACTCCACAATCCGGGAATTACCAAGAGCGAAAGCAATACGCCAGCCGGCCATATTGTAAGATTTGGTCATGGAGAAAAGTTCCACTCCCACCTCTTTTGCTCCTTTTACCTGGAGAAGGCTGGGAGGACGATAGTTATCAAAAGTCATATCTTTATAAGCGAAATCATGGATGACGATTAAATCTTCCCGACGGGCAAAATCTACTATCTCCTCAAAAAAACCGAGATCGACACAGGCGGTAGTGGGATTATGAGGATAACTAATAATCAAAAGTTTCGGCCGAGGCCAGAAGGATTCTTTTTTAATTCGGGAAAGATTAATTATAAAATCGTCTTCTCGGCTTAAAGGAATACTTACTAAATTTCCTCCGGCAATAACTACGCTGTAAAGATGAATGGGATAGGTGGGATTGGGTACTAAAGCTACATCCCCCTCATCCAAAAGGGCCAGTGCCAGATGGGATATTCCTTCCTTAGCTCCGATAACTACCACCACTTCCTTCTCCGGATCCAGACTCACTCCCAGATCCTCTTCGTAACGGCAGACAATTGCTTTACGTAAATTGAGAATCCCCCGGGAAACTGAATAACGATGGGTGCGGGGATTCTTTGCCGCTTCACAAAGTTTCTCTACAATGTGGCTGGGAGTAGGACGGTCGGGATTCCCCATTCCTAAATCAATCACATCAATGCCCCGGGCCCGTGCTTCTACCATTAAGTTTTTAACCTTACTTAAAAAATAAGGTGGCAAGCGTTGAATTCGTTTCGATTCTTGCATGAAATCACTCCCCTATTCAATGATGGCAAGAACTTCGCCTACTTTGACGGTCTTACCTTCCTCGGCTAAAACTCGCATTAATCTTCCCGAAGCGGGAGCAGGAAGATTAAACACTGCTTTATCGGTAGTCATCTCTACCAGGTCTTCTCCCTCCTTAATACTATCCCCTTCCTGTTTTTGCCAGAAAGAAATGGTCGCTTCATTCACTCCTTCCGCCAGTTCCGGTAATTTCACTTCCATATATCTCACCCCCTAATTATTTTTGGGTAATTATATCCCAGTAAAGTTTTTCTATTCTCTTGGCCGGGAATAATTTAGCAGCACGAAATGAGCTACGCACAAAAGGACCAGCGGCTACTCCGATAAAACCCAGAGAAAGAGCCTTTCGCCGGTAATTTTCAAATTGCTCCGGCTCTATAAACTCTAAGACTGGATAATGATGGGAAGAAGGAGAGAGATATTGTCCCAGGGTGAGGAAATCGCATTCCGAAGTGCGAAGATCTTCCATCACGGAAATTACCTCCTCTTCTTTTTCTCCCAGTCCCAGCATCAATCCCGACTTGGTATACAAGCCGGGCATCTTTTTCTTCACTTCTGCCAGTAAATTTAAAGAACGAAAATAGTCCGCTCCCGGTCGAACCGCGGGATAGAGCCGGGGAACCGTTTCTAAATTATGATTAAAAACTTCTGGAGGAAATTTACTTATCCAGAAAATCGCTTCCTGATTTCCCTGGAAATCAGGAGTTAAAATTTCCACTGCTGCCCCCGGCAGCAGATGCCGGATGGCCCTCACTGTCAGAGCAAAATGTTTCGCACCTCCATCAGGTAAATCATCCCGGGTCACGGAAGTTACTACTATATATTTCAAACCCAGCCGACGGGCAGCTTCCGCTACTCGTTGCGGCTCTTGCTCATCTACCGGTAAAGGAATCCCCTTTTTCACGGCACAAAATGTACATTTACGAGAACAGACATTCCCCAGAATCATAAAGGTAGCAGTGCTATCGGCGTAACATTCTCCCAGATTAGGACAGTGAGCAGATTCACATACTGTATGTAACTGAAGATTTTTCAGTATCTCTCGGGTCTCTAACCAGTTTTCCGACCAGCAAACTCTTTTTTTAAGCCAGGCAGGAAGACTCCTTCCCATTTTACCTCTCCCCATTTAAGATGGAAAACTTTGGAGAAACTTTCAGTAATTTTTTGCACTATCTCTTCCCAAGAAACTTCCTTCCTTAGTATCTTCTCCATAGAAGTATAAATTTCACTTTGAAGACCACAGGGTTTTATAGGAGGATAAAATCCGGGATAGGATTTAACATTGAGCGAAAAACCGTGATAACTAACCCATCGCCGAATCCCCACCCCAATAGAAGCAATTTTCCGATTACCAATCCATACACCGGTGAAACCAGAATTCCTTCCTCCCTTTATCCCCCAATGCTGGAGAGTATGGATAATTACTTCCTCCAACTGACGCAGATAGTGGTGGACATCCTTTCCATGATTCTGTAAAGAAAAAATAGGGTAACCTATCAGTTGACCGGGACTGTGAAAAGTTACATCTCCCCCCCGATCAATTCGGTAAATAGCAATTCCCTTTCTTTTTAATTGGCTTTCTGGAATTAAAATATTTTCGTTATGAGCACCACGTCCCAGAGTAATAACCGGCCAATGTTCTAATAAAAGCAGGGTATCAGGAATCTCCTCCCCAATGCGAGAATCCACCAGTCGCCTCTGAAGATTATAAGCGACGGAATATTCCATTCTCCCTAAAACTAAGACTTTTCCCTCTTTATCGTTCATACTAATAAAATAATTAAATGGCATGAATAGCCATTTTGTCTACATCGTAGGCGGCTTCCATGATAACTTCCGAGAGAGTAGGATGAGCATGGATAGTCCGTGAAATTTCCTCCGTAGTAGCTTCCATGCTCATGGCTAGCGCTGCTTCCGCAATCAGGTCAGTGGCATGGGGCCCCAGAATGTGAACTCCCAGCACCTCTCCCGTGCGGGCATCGGCAATAATTTTTACCATCCCTTCCGCTTCGCCCATGGATTGCGCTTTCCCGTTAGCAGCAAAATTGAAACGTCCTAACTTCACTTCGTAACCTTGCTCGCGGGCTTTGTCTTCCGTCAATCCCACACTGGCTACCTCCGGGGAGGTAAAAATACAGTTAGGTGTTACCCGATAATCCATCACCGCTTCCTTACCCAGAGCATTCTGAGCAGCCACCATTCCCTGACGGAAAGCTACGTGGGCCAGAAGGATCTTCCCGGTAACATCTCCTACTGCATAAATTCCGGGGATATTGGTCTCCATGTGCTCATTTACCACAATTCTTCCTCTTTCCGTCTTCACCCCCACTTTCTCCAGACCAATATCGGTAGAATTTAGACTCCGACCCACCGCTACCAGAACCTTTTCCGCAGTGAGAGTTTCTCCATCCTCCAGAACTACTTCTACCACACTATCTCCAGAATTTATCTTCTGCACTTTTTTCCGGGTAAAAATTTTTACTCCCCGTCTCTTAAAAATGGCTTCTAACTGTCGGGAAATGGTCCGATCTTCGGTGGGTAAAATCTGAGGAAGCATCTCCAGTACAGTCACTTCTACACCCAGTTGGGAAAAGAAACAGGCGAATTCACATCCCACCACACTCCCTCCGATGATGACCATTCGGGGAGGTAATTCCTGCAGGGATAAAACCTCCCGGCTGGTAAGAACCTTTACCCCATCAAAATTAAAAGAGGGAAAAACCAGCGATTCCGAACCGGTAGCGATAATAATCCGGGAAGCTCGAATTTTCTCGCTCCCCCCATTCCCCTTCCTAATTTCTAAAAGACCCGGCTCCAGTAATGATCCATGACCGGTAATCAAATCCACCTTAAAGTGTCGGAAAAGAAATTTAACCCCTTCTACCGACTTATTTACAATTTTTTCTTTCCGGGACATCATCGCTGGGAAGTTAAAATTAATTTCCCCGGTCTGAATTCCAAACTCTAAAGACCTCCTCAGCAAAGCCACTAAATTACTACTGCTAAGAAGTGCCTTGGTAGGAATACATCCTCGATTAAGACAGGTCCCGCCCACTTGTTCTTTTTCAATTACGCAGACTTTCCCTCCCAGACGGGCAGCTTTCAGAGCAGCCACATATCCCCCGGGGCCGGCTCCAATCACGGCAATGTCATAAATAGCAGACATTCTTATACCTCCTTAAACCCTCTAATTCTATTCGCCCGCCAACATTCCTAATTATTCGGGAAGATAGTGCTATTTCCGGCGAAGAACCATTGGTCTCTCCTGGAGACCTAATTGAGCAACAATTTTATCTCCCGCCCGGACCGCATCGGCGAAGGTGGAGTAACCTTCTACTATTACGCGATATCGAGTCCCTTCTGGCAGTTCCGCTACCACCACCCGAGCAGAGTATTCCAGGGATTTAAGTTTTTCTTCCAGACGCTTAGCGCTTTCGGCTCGGGAATAAGCTATTATCTGCAGATAATAGTTATCTTGAGTAATTGTCTCCCGCGGTGGAGGGCTTTTGACCACTGCCGGAGTGGACACCGGTGATGGGCGCGGAGTAGGAGTAATCTTTGTTGGAATAATCTTCGTCGGAGTAATCCTTGTCGGAGAAGGTATCTCTTCCGGCATTGAAGGTTCTATTAACGCCGGAGTCACCTCCTCCTCAATCTCCAGAATCGGTTCTGGTGTCTCCTCTTTCCTCTGTAAAAAGCCCAGCTTGATCTCTCCTTTACCCAGCATCCCCCGACCGACCATAACGCCGATAAGAAAAATTAGACCGGCAATCACCAGAAACCCTACTACCATAACTAAAATCTGTCCGGGGGTAAATAAAAATCCTTTGCGAGATTTCCTTCCTCGCTGATATTGCATCATTCACCTCCAAGAAAGCGATAATCCAGAACCACATAAGTAAGAGTTTCCGGAAGGGTTTCTCGGGTAATTTCCATGGTGGATTGTCTACGGACATTGTTCTTTCCCGATATAAATTTATCCACCGAATCTAGAGGGTAACGTAAAACCGAAGTCCAGTAATGCATGGGAATTACTATCCGGGGTAATAACTGCTGGACCACTCTATGGGCATCAAGAGCATCAATGGTATAAATTCCCCCTACCGGTATCATCAGCACATCAACCCTGCCGATTTCCTGCAACTGCTCCAGGGAGAGTAAGTGCCCTAAATCTCCCAGATGGCAGAGAGAGATTCCCTGAGAGAAGATAGTGAAAATCAGGTTCTTTCCGCTCTTTTCTCCCTGGAAATCATCGTGAAAAGTGGCAATCCCTCTGAACTCTACTCCTCTTAAGGATCTTTCTCCTGCTTCCCTTATCAGTATTGGTTTTCCACCCCAGAGGCTAGCGGCGGAATGATCATGGTGCTCATGACTTATGAGGACAATATCAGGAGACAATGAAAGAATAGGATAGCCTACCGAATCATCAAAAGGATCAATCAGTATCTTTAATCCCGAAGTTTCCACCAGGAAACAGGCATGCCCTAACCAATTAATTTTCATATTTTCCCCTTTTATTTACTTAAATGCGCATTTTATCACAGATTAAATGCCAAAGCAAATACTCCCCCTGCCTCCTTTTAATGTCCCGCCGAAGGAAAGAAAGATTCCTTTCCCAAAAGCAAATAACGTCGCACCATATCCAGTGCCGAATGGGCAGCACGAGCACGAACAATATCCCGTGAACCCAGGAAACGAAACTCCCGATAGAAAGTCCCTTCCTTGGTTGCCAGAGCAATGAATACCAATCCTACTGGCTTTTGGGGTGTTCCTCCAGTAGGACCTGCAATTCCGGTGACTCCAATACCCAGATCTGCTTTTAAAAGCGTTCTTATTCTTTCCGCCATAGCGGTAGCCACCGGAGAACTCACCGCTCCATAAGTTTCCAGCAGTTCAGTGGGGACTCCCAACTGCTCACTCTTAACCTGATTGCCATAGGCCACCACACTCCCCAAAAAGTACTGTGAACTACCGGGAACATTGGTTATCAAATAGGAAATCTGTCCTCCGGTACAGGATTCTGCCACTGCTAAGGTACATTTGCGAGTGGTCAGCAGGGAACCCAGGACCATCTCCAAGGTTTCTTCACCCCGACCAAAAACATTTTCTCCCAATCGCTGACCGATTTTCTGCTCCCATTCGGCAAGTAATTTCTCCACATTCTCTTCTGATTTATCCTGGGCAGTCAGATGAATTTCAATATGGGTCTGGTGAGCCTGAAGTCCTACCGTCAACTCTTCTCTTCTCACAAATAGATTACTAATCAATTCGTTTACCTTTGACTCTGCCAATCCTATTACTTTCAGTATTCGCCTCCCAATCCACCGGATTTGACCATACTTTCCCTTTAGATAAGGCATCACAACTTCTTCCACCATGGGCATCAGTTCCACTGGAGGACCAGGAAGAGCAATGATCTCTTTATTCCCATGGGTAATGATAAGCCCAGGAGCAGTTCCTCGGCGATTCTCAATAATGTGAGCACCCCGAGGGATCAAGGCCTGTCGGATATTAATTCCCGGCATGGTGAGTCCACGTTGCTGGAAGTGGTCCTGAATCCGGGTCAGCACTTCTTCATTAAGTACCAGCGGTTGCTCAACTACTCGAGCAAAAACTTTTTTGGTCAAATCATCCTCGGTAGGACCTAATCCGCCGGTAGCTACAATGATTTCCACTCGCTTCAATGCTTGGCGAAGTGCCTCTTCAATTTGTTCTTCATCATCTCCTACCGTGGATTTATATTGAACATCAATTCCAATAGAAGTCAGTTGCCGGGCTAAATAAACAGCATTGGTATCTAAAATTCTCCCGGAAAGTACTTCATCGCCAATGGTAATTATTTCTGCTCGCATTCTAACCTCCTGCTAATGTGTCATTAGATATTTAATAAACAAAAGTAAAAGATGAGCATAAATTCCAGCCACTATATCGTCTATCATGACCCCCACCCCCCCTTCCAACTTCTGTAAGCGGCGAATGGGAAAGGGTTTCCAGATATCCAGCAGACGAAAAAGAATAAAACCCAGAAATGCATACCAAGGACTCCAGGGAAAAAATAGCATAGTTATTAAGTAGCCGGTAATTTCATCAATGACAATTTTATGACTGTCTGACTCCTGAAAAATCTTTTCCGCCCGGGAAGATACATACCCACCGATGAGCAACCCACCCACCAGAACAGCAGAATATATTAGCCGGGGAAAGTGGGAAAGGAAAAAATAAATCAGGACTCCTACCAGAGTGCCAGTGGTTCCGGAAAGATAAGGAGAATAACCGACATACAGTCCCGAGGCTACGATCTTTTCCCATCGCCCCATCTCAGACACCACGAATAAGTTGACGATTCTTCCAGAGATATTCTAGTCCCGAAAACACTGTAGTGATTACTGTTACCCACATTAAATAGTAAGGACCGTATTTAAGAATAAAACCGAGCCATCTTAATTCCTGAGAACTATTGAAAAGGGAGACAATATCTACCTGCCAGATATTATGGAAAAAAGAACGAAGAGTAAGCAAGAAAAGAATGGTAGCGATGGTGAGCATTTGGGAAGTGGTTTTAAATTTTCCTGCCGGACTAACTGCAAGGTACTTACCCTGGGAATGAGCCAGAGTCCTTAAACCAGTAATAATAAATTCCCGGCTAATAACTGTGATTACCATCCATCCCGGTATTCTCAGATCTTCTATAGAAACAAAAGCAATTAATGCTGCGGAAATCAAAAGTTTATCCGCTAACGGATCCATGAACTTACCGAAATTGGTTACAATTTTTCGCCCCCGGGCAATGCGCCCATCATAAAAGTCAGTGAGAGCAGCGATGATGAAAACCATTAAGGCCAGAAAGCGGGTATAGAGGTTATCCACGAAAAGCAGAGTCATAAGTAGAGGGACTAAAATGATCCTGGTAAGAGTAAGTTTATTAGCGAGATTCAATCCTTAACTCCTGATGAAAGGGCGGACAATCTACGCCCCACGTTACCTTTCAGAAGCCTTCGCTTCTTAATTAGAAGCTTTTCAATTTGGTAACTTCATACTACCCAGTTGCTAAATCATTGTCAATAGCCATTATTCCATCTAATAAGCCCTTAGTCTTTCTTTCCAGAGTATCTCTCTAATCGGTCCCAGATCCAGATGTTCCCAGGGAAATATTTCTTCCCGGGAGCGTTCCCTAAATAAATAGAATTCCCGGTCCAGATGGGAACGAAGCCAGGACTCTTTCCAGGAAGCTCCCCGGTGCATTTCCAGGAGCACTTTTCCCAGCCGGCGATCTCCCCGGGCGAAGACTGCTTGAATCATAGATTGATGGATATCTTCGCTTAATAACCGTAAATTCCCTCCGGGAAGCAGTACCTTCCGAAGATAGGCAATCTTTTCCCTTAATTCTTCCGCCGGAACCATTCTTTCCCATTGGAAAGGAGTCTGCGGTTTGGGAATAAAGGGATTAACACTAAGAATAATTTCCACTCTCCGATCAGTCCCCCGGGCGATGGAAAAAACGGCTTCTCTTATCTTCTCCACTAGCTCAATTATTCCTCGCAGGTCTTTTTCTTCTTCCCGGGGTAATCCCACCATAAAATAAAATTTTATTCGGGAAATCCCTTTCCTTACCGCCAACTTAACCGCCTGCAAAATTTCTTCCTCAGTCATTTCTTTCCGAATAACTCTACGCAGATCGGAAGTACCCACTTCGGGAGCTAGAGTAATGGATTTTGCTCCTCCGGCCGCCAGTGCTTCCACTAAACTCTCAGAAAGGGAATCAATTCTCAAAGAAGAAACACTGAGTTTAATTTTTCTCTTCTTCAATTCCTGAGAGAGGAATGAGATCTCGGGATGGTCGGAAACGGCTGCACCTACCAAACCTACGCGGCTTTCTCCGGAAGCACGGTCGGCTATCAATTCCAGAATTCGGGAAGCGCGTCTTATTCTAAAAGGAGAGTAACCAAAACCGGCTACGCAAAAGCGACAACCGCGAGCGCATCCTCGAGAGACTTCCACTAAAAAGGTTCGGCCAAACTCAGTGCGGGGAGTGAAAATTACCGAACAGGTATCCCAGAAATTTAAATCTTTCACCCAGCGTCTCCTTATCCGAGCAGGCCAACCTTCCCGGGGAATAATTCTCGTAATCCGGCCGGAAGTATCATTACCAACTTCATATCCTCCGGGAACATAAACCCCTTCTATCCTGCCCAGAGTTTGTAAAATTTTCTCCTTGCTTTTTATCCCTTTTTTCTTTTGTTCATAATAGAGAGCAAAAATTTCGGGAATAACTTCTTCTCCTTCTCCCAGCACAAAGAAATCAACAAAATCTGCCAGTGGTTCCGGATTAAAAAAGGTGATGGGTCCTCCGACCATAATTAAGGGATGGGTTTCATCCCGATCGCGGGAAAATAAAGGTAAGCGTCCGGCTTCCAGAATTTTTAATACCTGTAAGTAATCCAGTTCGTAAGAAATAGAAAAACCCACAATATCAAATTCATAAAGCGGGCGAAAAGATTCCCAGGAAAAAATGGGGGTGTTGGTGCGCAGATACTCCGGCCAATCTTCTTTTTCGGGCAAGAAGATACGTTCACATACGGTATCCCGTCGACGATTGAGAAGTCCGTAAACGGTTTGAAATCCAAGACTGGACATACCTACATAATAGGTATTGGGAAAAACCAGGGCCACCGAGATTTCCGCCCCTGATTTATAAATAGTTCCCCTCTCCTGGGAAAGAAAATTCTTTATCTTTTTCCGTAGATACCACGACATAGTCACCAAACTCTTTACCAAATTATAACATACAGTCTTCCAACTATTTCCAAGACTTTCCCGGTTATCGCCCTTGACAACTGATAAATATAAGAATTATACTTTAGCCAGAGTTATAAGAAGGAATGAAGCGTCCTCGTAACTTAAAATGGAAGCTGCACTATTATTTCCGGCGAATGGTTCGTCAGCACGGCTCTCCTCACAAAATTGCTCTGGGAGCAGCAGTAGGAGTGTTTCTGGGTTTTTTCCCCACTTTTGGTGTGGGAACCTTTCTTGCCCTTTTGTTGGCAACTATTTTCCGCCTAAATAAAATTGCTGCATTAGTGGGCACTGTAATTGGCATTCCCTGGTTTGCTCCTTTTATCTGGACGGTGAGTTATTTACTGGGGGCATTTATCCTGAGAGAAGACTGGCGGAGTTTTCTTGCTAATTTTCAAGTCCGAGAAATTCCCCAGAGGGCTCTTTTACCTTACTGGCTGGGAAATTTTATAATTTCTCTTACTTCCGGGGTGATAACCTACGTGGTAATTTTGCAGATCATCCAGATTACCCGAAGGCGAAAAAGAAAGGCCCGCTTGCAAAAAATCAAACTCAGTGAAGCGGGAGTGGAAAAGAAATAATACCGAAGCAACAAAAGTTTAAGAAAAATTAGGTCATGATAATAACTTTTCCAGGAGGAGAATAATTATGGAAGAAGAATCAGATGGGGACCAATTTTTAAAAATAAACGGTGTCTGGGTAGATCAAACCCTATTTACCCGGCGCTATGACTGCGATGTTAGTTATTACGGCTGCAATTCCCAGTGTTGCTACCGCGGTTGTCTCTTACTACCAGAAGAAATTCCCCGCATACAGAAAAAACTTCCCTTAATTTTACCTCATCTTTCTCCGGAAAAAAAGAACTTCCTTTCTCGTTTCCCTTTTTATAAAAGCTGTGCTCGTGATTGTCCTGTCTGTGAGGCAGAAAGGGTAGAGAAGGAAAATCTTCGATTCTACTGTTCAGATATCAACCGGCTGGTATGTACCCAAGTGATAAAAGACCAGTGCATCTTCATCTTTAATGATGGAGGAATTCTCCACTGTTCCCTTCATACTCTTGCTCTTTCCCAGGGATGGAAGTTGAATGTTATTAAACCCTTGGACTGTATACAGTTTCCTCTGGCCATTCGGAAACATCAGGGTGAAAAATATCTCTATTTCCAGAAAGTAAAAGCTCTTTGTCATCTTCCCTGTCTACTCCTTCAGAAACCTGGTCCTCCAATGTACCAAACTCTAAAATATGTCATCACCACCCTCTTAGGAGAGGATTTTTATCGGTCATTGGAAAAAGAGGAATCCCATTTTAATGAGCGGGAGAAGATGAAATGTCGGTTACCTTATTTACCGAGTTAAAAGAAGAAATAGTGAATTTCCTTTCCGGATTAGTGAAAATCAATACCTCTAATCCTCCAGGAAATGAAACTGCCGCTGCTCGTTATCTGGCCGAGTTTCTAAAAATGAGCGGGATGAAAACAGAAATTATCGAATCTGCTCCCGGAAGGGGAAACTTTATTGCCCGACTACCAGGTAATGGTACTGGTCCCCGACTTTTATTATTATCTCATCTGGATGTAGTTCCGGCTAAACCGGAAGAATGGAAGATAAATCCTTGGGATGGACAGCTGCGGGAGGGTTTCATCTGGGGTAGAGGTACCGTAGATTGCAAAAATCTGGTGACCATGGAAGCTTTTGTCTTCAAATTGATAGCCGAGAAGAAATTGCCACTGCGGGGAGACCTCATCCTAGCAGCAACTGCTGATGAAGAGATGGGTGGAGAATGGGGAGTAAAGTGGCTGGTGGAGAACTGTTATGATAAAATTGCTGCTGATTTCGTTATCAATGAAGGAGCGGAACCGCCTCTCCGCATAGGTGGGAAGGATATTTTTACCGTACAAACCGCGGAAAAAGGTCCCCTCTGGTTAAAAATACTAGTGGAAGGTATTCCCGGTCATGCCTCCCTCCCCGGAATTGGTGATAATGCTATTCTCAAGATGAACCAGGTTCTCCAGAGATTACAGCAGTTACCGGGAAGGGTTACCCTTCATCCGGTAGCCAGGGAATTCCTTCAGGGAATAGCAGACACACTGGAATTCCCCGGAAATCAGCTCCGTCCCGATAACCTCGAAGAATTTCTTCACTGGGTTTCTTCCCGAGAACCTGCCCTGGCCGAATTAATGCGGTCCATGACCAGAACCACTATAACTCCTACCGTTATTCAAGGAGGAAACAAAGAGAATGTAATTCCTTCCAGTTGTGAACTCACCTTGGATTGCCGGGTCATGCCCGGAGAAAGTCCTGATTTCATTATGAACTCCCTCCGGGAAGCTCTCCGCAGAATCGGGCCCTTAAAAGTGGAATTCTGGAAAGGAAATCCTCCCGGTGAATCTTCCCCGGAAACAGATCTTTTCCACCTTATCCGAAAGGTAATTACTGCCTATGTTCCCAAAAGTCAGGTGCTACCCACGATGGTGGCCGGAGCTACTGATTCTCGTTACCTGCGGCCGCAAGCTGTTTGTTACGGATTAGAACTAGGGAAAGCAGATCTTCCTCCGGAGGAAATGGTGGGTATGATTCATGGGGTTAACGAAAGGATTTCGGTTGACAACCTGATTTTTGGGACCAGCGTTCTCTATGAAATTGTGCGACGATTCCTTACCGCGTAGAAGAGTCATCTTCGGTGATCGGGAGAAGTCGGGGAACGGCCCATAAAGTTTCCTCTCGCTCCAGGCGGACCTTACCCTTCTCTCCGGGAATCCGGCGAACATAGCGCCGGTAGGTAAAAGAGACCAGTACCGCTTCTTCCTTTTTTAACCGACTGAAAGAGGCGGCCAGCGAGGCTGCCTCTTTAATAGTCCGGGGAGGAATGGATTCCTGTCGATGGGGATTGCGGATAATTACATGAGAACCTGCCGCTTCCCTTACATGAAACCACATATCTTGAGGATGGGCTATCTGGAAAGTGAGATAATCATTCTGAAAACGATTTTTCCCTACCAGAATTTCGTAACCGTCCGAGGAAATAAATTTGCGAAAAGGTAAAACCTTCTTTTCTTTTTTCACCGGATAACCCTTGCGAAGCAGTTCTTTCTCGTAGTTTTCAATATTGGAAAAAGATAATACTTCTATTTTTAATAGTAGATCGTCCCAGTAAGAGATTTCTTTTTCAATCTTCTGACAACGCTCACGGATAATAGCTGCCCCTCGGTGTGCCCGGGTATATTTCTGATAATAGACACGAGCATTCTCCTGGGGAGAAAGTTGAGGATCGAGGGAGATTTCTACTTCTGGAAAGGGAGGATGGAAAAGATTCTTTATCCTCACTCTCTCCTGCCCTTTTTTAATTTCTGATAGATGAGCTAGAATTAAATCTCCTTTTTCTCTTTCTAGTTCCGCCGATTCTATTTGTCGCAGTTGAATTTCCAGTTTTTTAAAAATTTTTTCCTTTTTTTGTTTCTGCCGGAAAGCTAACTGTTGGAGATTTTTTTTCTTTTCGGCTAATTCTTCTTCCTGTTCTTTACTGGAGTAATAAAAATCTACTGCTTCACTCATGTTGCCAAAAGTTAATTTTCTCCCGGGAAAAGTTTTCGGATTTATTACCGAAACTTCTATCATCTCTCCGGTGGGGGAAAATAAAATTACGGGAGAAAAACGTTGATTTCGCAAAGAGGAAATAATATCAGAAAATACTTGCCAGATTTTCTCCCGCTCTGCCAAGGAACTTGCCAATTTCAGAATTTCTTCTCCCATAGCGGGAGATATACCCCGAAAATTTTCCAATCCTGCCATCGGAGAATCGAAGCGGGAAATAATGGTCAGGAAATCCTCCCGGGCTATTTCCAGTGGGTTCCAACCGGGAGGAGCTGGAGGCGGATAATAAATTTTACCCGCTAAAATTTCTCGATAACGGTTCTCTCGGGAAGTAACCGGTCGTAGACACTCAATTATTTCTCTACTCTCAGGGTGTAAAAGAATAAAGTTACTGTATCGGAGACAAAGTTCCACCACCAATAAAGAGGAATCTTTCTCCCCTAAGGGATTTTTTTTCTGGGTATAAATTTTCACCAGGCGGTCAAAATTTTCCTGCTGTAAATCTACTATCCAGCTTCCGACCAGCCACTTGCGAAAGGTTTGCACCGCCGGAGAAATAAAATCATTTTTGCGAGGAGACGTAAGCCGGATATGAGGATAACGGGGATTAATGTCAATCAAAAGATAATAGCGGTTTTTCCAGTGCCGGATAACCAGCATCACCTGATAGGGAGGGAAAGAGTATAAATGGGTTATCCTTCCCGACACCAGTTTTTCTTTAAGTTCGGATATTAATGCCCGCAACAATAAAGGATTCAATTTTACTCCTAAAAGAGAGGAATAGTAATTTCTTTCTCGTCCATTTCCCGAAGAGTATGCACTCGAGCAGTTAATTTTACCTCCCGGGAAGCCACTATCCGGACTTTGAAATTGGACCGGGTAACACTCTTAGGAGGTAATACCACTCGCCGTTCACTACTCTCCCGAAACTCCACCCCTTCTCCCGTCACCATTAAAGTCACTACCTGACTCACCGGCCAATCATTATAAAGGATGACAGTAAAAACCGTTTCCTGACCGGTAACCAGTAAAGGTGGAGTAGCTATTTCCAGATACAATTTTTTGCTGCCCGTAATTTTTAATTCCCCTTTACCTACCGCTCCTTTTTCACTTACTGCTTGAGCCAGCAAATACCAGGTCCCAGTCTCCCGAGGAGTAGTTAAAGCTAAAACCTTCTCCTCCCCTTCCCCCACCCAGAAGGCAGGCTCCCAGTAACCGCTGCGGGGATAGATAGGAAAGGACTCTACTTTCACCGGATCCTTATCTTCCATTATTTCACCATACATGAAAGTTTTTACTTCGGGAATTTCCCTAAAGTAAGAATCTTCCAAGGTAGGCGGACTAAGTCCAGGAGCACCAAGGAGGTTTAACCAGACCTTCCCGGCACATTTTTTAGCCGAGAAATCCTCAAGATAAAGATTAACATTTATCCTTTCCCCCGGACGAAATTCATATTGATCAGTTCGCAGATAAACCTTTAATCTCTTTTCCGGAACTAAAATTTTTACCATTCGGGTGTGATACTGAATCTTTTCCCTCTGGACTAAATGCACCTCGATACATACTTCCGGGAAATATTCCGGGGAAATAGGAAATTCCCAGTAATAGCTAGTTCCGGTAAGAGAAACCGGTTGGCAATGTAGAATCTCCTTTCCCACCACCGTAACCCAGAGATAAGATTGTTCTACTGGAGAGTTGATCAGCACTCGAACTTTTTCTCCGGGAAGATAAAAATCACGGTCGGTTATAATTTCGATTTCTTTTACTGGATAAAACTTACCTTGATAGTTTTCCCCAGTTACCAAGAAAGAACCTTCCTCCTGCAGCCAACTTCCCCGCATATCGAGGTAAGAAAGTAAACAACGATAATATCCTTCCTGGGGTGGATTAAGAGTAACCCTTCCCTGGGCAGCAGGAGGAATTTCTTCCTCCCTCACTATAATTTCCCGGTCGTTTTCCTCCCGCAGCCAACGAATCCGTAAGTTGGTAGAAATAGGTCTTCCTTCCCAATCAGTAATAAGGAAATCGAAACCTACTTCTTCTCCCAGAAGATATATCCGCCGCTCTCCTTTTAACTGCAATTGGTAGACTCCGGGAACTACTTTCCAGGAAATACTTTCTTTTAGCTCCGCTCCCTCAATACTAATCGTGGTTACCATCAAAAATTGTTCTTCTTTCTCCACTCCGGGCAAGGTAAAAGTAATGACCGCCCTCCCCTGAGCATCAGTCACTACCTTTCCTTCCTGCCAGAAATTCCATTCTCCTTCTCCGGTCCTCCGATAAATTTTATAGGCCGGTGCTTTCTTGGCCAGGGGATTTCCCTTTCCATCCAACAGTTCCACATTAATACTGACATTTTCTCCTTTAAAGTAACGCTCGCCCCCCATCAGTCTTATATGTCCCGTCGAAGAAGAGAACGGCAAAATTTCCAGTGAAATCCTGCCCGAAATATTATCCACTTCGGCCTCCAGCCAGTAGATACCGGGAGAAACCGTGGACTCCGGAAAATAACTATCCTGGAAAATACCAAATACATCGGAAATCAACTGATTCTGATAGACAGTCTTTCCCGCGGGGTCCTTGATCCTTACCGCTACCTGCTTTCCGGAAAGCACAGCGCCATCTTTTCCCCACAATATTCCTGTGAATGGTACTGCCTGATCAAGTAAATAGAATCGCTGGCTGGGATAAAGAAAAATTTCCCCGGCCGAGGAAACCGGAAAACCGAAGACCGTTACCCCTTCATCTTCTCCCGCCCTCACCACCGCCAGTCCCTGTCCGCTTCCCGTTCTAATAATTTCACCGGTGTAAATACCTCCTTCATCCGTTTCCCCCTGGGAAAGCAGCCCCTGTTCATCATAAATCCGCACCGGAGAGTGGTTAAGAGGAATTCCTTCCTGATTATCAAAAGCATAAGTCATAACCATTTGCGGAGAAACTTTAACCAGCAAACTAAGAGGAGAAATAATTAGCAGGCAGCGCGATTTTCTTTCTCCTCCCAGAGCCTCCAGGAGATAAATCCCTTTCTCTATCTCAGAAAGAGTGATGGTATGCTGAATACCATCTACCACTTCCGGCCTAACAATTTCCTCTTCCCATTCCCGGACGATTCTTTCAGGAGAAAGACTCCAATCTAATATCTCCCGCCAGGAAATATCACCCGCCAGATCAAAAAATAAATCCAGCCGATAAACAGTTAGCTTTACCCGGTGAATCTTACATAAAAAGAGGGGGAGAGAAATGATCTCCGCCGGTCTCTTCCAGAAGCAGAGATCCCGCCATTCCAAATTCACCGGTATTTCCGGAAGATAAAAATTTACTTCCGGGGTTACCTTCCCTTCCTCTATCATCACTCCTGTTAGTTCCCGCTCCCGAAATCCGGAAAGTCTAGCCTTTAAATGATACCCTCCCGGAATAAGTTCAGTTAACTGATAAGAACCTTCTTCATCGGTTACTACCGGAGGCAGGGTTCCCCGGGGACCACTGGCTATTATGGTCACCCCCGAAAGGGGCGTAAGACTATCTTCTCGAAAGACCCGGCCTTTTAATAATCCGGGAATCAAGGGCTCCAGTCGCAAATCAATACGGCGAGTATCCTTGCCTATACGGATAGTAATTTCCTGCACTATTTCCCGATAACCCACTGCCCGAACCCGGAATAGATAATTACCCGCTGGTATATTCATAAAACGAAAGGAACCACTGGCACCGGTAATCTCTGTCTGCTGAAAAGGGCGCTCCTTGGAAATAAGCACCACTTCTGCTCCCCGGACAGGAGTTTTCCCATCTTTCTGGTAAATAACTCCCAAGATATTTCCTACCGCGCCTACTTCTAAGGGAAGCATCAAAATCAGAATCAATATTCCGCCAAAAAGAAAAAATTTTTTAAGCCGATTAACCCAGAAATTCTTTTCTATCCAGATCATTCTTTTCTTATCCACCATTCATTAGTATAATTCTCTTACTTCTGGAAATCCCTGAAACTATATCAAATATTATATCCCAATTTTAATCTTCGGCAAAGAGATTTTGGCCATTCCTGGCTTTGATCTCCTCCCGGTTATATTGACAATAAGAGGAATTTTAAGATAAAATTCCACTAATGATTTGCAGTATGACCGGATATGGGAGAGGAGAGGTTTCCCGGAAGGGAATTTGCTGCACAGTAGAGATAAAATCTTATAATCATCGTTACCGGGAAGTTATTGTAAAATTGCCACCATTTCTTTCTCCCTGGGAAAACGGACTACGGAATTATATTCTAAACCGTAATTTCCGAGGAAGATGGGAAATCTGGGTAAACTGGGAAGTAAGTGATGGCGCAGAAAACATAAGGATAAATACCGAACGGGCCCGAAAATATTTAGACGCTTATAAAATTCTTCAGAAGGAGTTAGGTCTTAAAAATGACCTCACCTTGAGTTTCATTGCCAGTCTTCCGGAAATTATTTCGCGGGAAAATTCACACGCCGATCCGGAAACCGTTCGGGATATTTTATACCGGGCAGTAGACAACAGTATAGTTATGCTCCAGGCCCGGAAGGAAGAAGAAGGTAAACATCTCTTGAAGGACATTTCCGCCCGCCTGAAAATATTATTGGAACTAATAGGCAAAACTTCCCAGCGGGCACCCCGGGTAGTGGAAAATTACCGTCAAAAACTCTTCCAGCGGGTGAAGAAGTTTAATAGCAGCCTATTCCTGGACGAAGGCCGGCTGGCAATGGAGGTAGCTCTTTTTGCTGAAAGGAGTGACATTACCGAAGAACTAATCCGGTTGAGAGCACACGGTAAAAAATTCCAGGAATGTTTAAAGCGAAATGAACCCGTGGGAAGGGAACTGGATTTTACCCTCCAGGAGATGCAGAGAGAAATAAACACTGTGGGAGCAAAATCCAGCGATTTAGAAATTAGCCAGTTAGTAATTGCTATGAAAACGGAAGTAGAAAAAATCCGGGAACAGGTCCAAAACATTGAGTGATAAGAGAGTAAGTAAAAAATGCCGGCTAATGGTTTATTAATTGTAATTTCTGCTCCTTCCGGAGCCGGGAAAACTACTCTCTGCCGGGAACTGTTAAAAACCCATCCGGAAATCCGGCGCTCAGTATCCGTAACCACTCGCGTTCCCCGACCAGGAGAAATATCGGGAACCGATTACTATTTTATAAGCAAGGATCAATTCTGGAAGATAGTAGAAAATAAAGAACTTGCCGAATGGGCACTAGTTCATGAAAATTATTATGGTACCCCGCAAAAATTTTTAGAAGAAACTATTAAGCAAGGAGAAGATGTAATTCTTACCATTGATGTCCAGGGAGGAAGTCAGTTAAGGAAAAAATATCCCCAGGGGGTTTTCATTTTTGTCCTTCCCCCTTCCTGGGAAAAACTCGAAGATCGATTGCGGGGACGAAAAGCGGATTCCGAGGAAATCATTAACCGGCGGTTACAAAATGCCCGGGAAGAAATTCAGCATCTTCAAGAATATGACTACGTAGTAGTAAACGCTGACCTTTCCCAGGCAGTAAAAGAACTGGAATCAATAATTATCGCCGAGAGGTGCCGGGTAAAAAGAAAAATAAGGGAAGAGGTCTGAACAGGGGATAACATGCTGGAAGGAAAAGAAATTGTTTTAGGAGTAACGGGAGGAATCTCCGCTTATAAAGCAGCAGAATTGGTCCGCCGCCTTTGCCAGGCGGGAGCGAAAGTCCACGTTATTATGACTCAAGCCGCCACTCGCTTCATCACCCCCCTGACCCTGCGTGTTCTCTCCCGGAATCCCGTTATTACCGATATCTTTGCGGAACCAGACCACTGGGATATGGCTCATATCGCCCTGTCGGAAAGAGCAGAATTGTTTATCATTGCTCCCGCTACTGCCAACATTATCGGAAAATTAGCCCACGGAATCGCCGATGATGTTCTTTCTACCACTATCCTGGCTATCCGGGCTCCGGTAATTATTGCTCCGGCAATGAATGATAACATGTACCAAAATCCGGTAGTTCAGGAAAATATTCTCCTTCTTCGGCAAAGGGGATTTCATTTAGTAGAGCCGGAATACGGAGAACTGGCTTCGGGGAAAATGGGATGGGGAAGATTGGCCTCGGTAGATAAGATTATGGTGTTGGTGGAAAGAATACTTTCCTCCCGAAAAGATTTCCTGGGAGAAACTGTATTGATAACTGCGGGAGCAACCCAGGAACCGTTAGATGCCGTGCGTTTTATTTCCAATCCCGCCAGTGGAAAGATGGGCTACGCTTTAGCCCGTGCGGCCCTAAACCGGGGTGCTAAAGTAATTCTTATCAGTGGCGGGACTCATTTATCTCCTCCGGCGGATGCAGAATTTATTTCCGTCCGAACTGCCCAACAGATGTACGAAGCAGTTCTCACGTATTGGATACGGGCAGAAATTGTCATTATGGCAGCAGCAGTTTCCGATTATCGTCCCCGAAAAGTATTTCCCGAGAAGATTAAAAAAGAAGCCGAGAGCTGGGTGCTAGAATTAGAAAAAACTCCTGATATTTTAGCTCATTTAGGAAAAGAGAAAAAAGGACAAATTTTAGTTGGCTTCGCCGCCGAAACCAAAAATATTATCGAAAACGCCCAGAAAAAATTAAAAAATAAAAATCTCGATCTCATCATTGCTAATGATATTACCGCTCCTGGATCAGGTTTTGGCACTGATACCAATCAGGTAACCTTAATCACCGCCAAAGGGGAAATTGAGCATCTTCCATTACTTCCCAAAATAGAAGTAGCAAATAAAATTCTCGATAAAATCCAAACTATTAAGGGAAAGAAATTTTGTGAGAAATGAGGAAAAATTATCGTGCCGGAAGAGGAAAGTATTTCGTGGGCACGGCAGTTTTCCAGGTTAATCAGCGATATTTATACCTACGCTGAATTTTGCCAGCGCATGGGAGACCGGGAACCCATCTTTCGAAGTTCCACCTCACAATCGAAGCTCGAAGAAATCCGGAATCAGACCAAGCATTGTCAGAAATGCCGACTTGGAAAAACCCGCACGCAGTCCGTTTTCGGGGAAGGAAATCCCCGGTCGCAACTGGTCCTGGTGGGAGAAGCACCAGGATACGAAGAAGACCAACAGGGACGTCCTTTTGTAGGCAAAGCAGGACAACTCCTCACCCGGATTATTGCCGCCATTGATCTCACGCGCGAGGAGGTATATATTACTAACGTGGTTAAATGTCGCCCTCCCCAAAATCGCAATCCTCTCCCCGATGAAATTGCTGCCTGCGAGCCCTATCTTCATGCCCAGTTGGAAATTATTCAGCCCCGGGTGATCTGCGCCCTGGGAAATTTCGCTGCCCAGACACTTTTAAAAACCAAGAATACCATTTCCCGGCTACGTGGTCGCTGCTATAATTACGGGAATATTACGGTAGTTCCTACCTTTCATCCAGCAGCCTGTCTGCGCTTCCCACAATACAAGAAGATGGTCTGGGAAGATATCCAACTGGTAAAGGAAACATTGAAAGATGTTTCCCGGGAGTGAACTCATTCTGCGTAAGGTAAGGGCTCAATTTAAAGTAAGGGCTCAATTTATTGAGCCCGAAGAAATGGGTTTGATAAATCAAACCCCTACTCATCTTGTAATTACATCCCCTCACTTTTTTCCTTTCTCCACCGGGGGAGGTCCACCGAAGTCTGATTAAAGGAGGCAGTAAAGCTACGAAAAGAATCGCCGTGGTAACCAGTGGTGGTGATGCCCCGGGAATGAATGCCGCTATCCGGGCAGTGGTTAGAACTGCTATTTATCGCGGTCTCCAGGTATGGGGAATAGAACGAGGTTTTCAGGGGATGATTGAGGGCGATATGCGAGAGATGAATCTGGCTTCGGTAGGAGGAATCATCAACCGAGGGGGTACCATTTTACGCACTATCAGAAGCGAAGAATTTAAAACCCAGGAAGGACAGACAAAGGCAGTAGAAAAACTTAAAAAATACGATATTGAGGGATTGATTGTTATCGGAGGGGATGGTTCCTTCCGGGGAGCTCATATTTTAGATACCATCTGGGATATACCTACCATTGGAATTCCCGCCACTATCGATAATGATGTTTGGGGAACCGATGAAACCATTGGATTTGATAGCGCCATAAACACTGCTCTAGAGGCTATCAATAAAATTCGGGATACCGCCTTTTCGCACGAAAGAATTTTTGTGATTGAGGTTATGGGAAGGGAGCGAGGATTTCTCGCTCTCCGAGTGGGCTTAGTGGGAGGAGCAGAAGCAATTATTATCCCGGAAGTTAAGTATGATATCCAGAAACTTTGTCGACGCATAAAGGAAGGTTACCGGCGGGGTAAAACTTCCTGCATCATTGTAGTAGCTGAAGGAGCGGAAAGAGCTATTTATCTAGCTTCCGAAATTGAGAACCGAACCAAATTTGAAACCCGGGTATCTATTTTAGGATACATTCAGAGAGGAGGAATTCCCACCGCCCGAAGTGTTCTTTTGGCCAGTCGATTCGGGGCAGCAGCAGTGGATTTATTAATTAAAGGAGAAAGAGGAAAAATGATTGGTCTCCAGGGAGAAACTCTCACTCCGGTAAGTTTAGAAAAAACTTGGGGCGAATATAAACCCATTGATCTTGATCTCTACCATTTAGCAGAAATCCTTTCCTTATAAACCCATTCGTTTAATCTATCCGGCGGACATTAACCCGGGAAAGTAATTTTTCTACTTGTTCCCTCTGACATAATCCCGTTCCCGGAGACAAGACACTGGCAGTTCCGGCGGCCACGGCGAACCGAACAGCTTCTGCCGGATCTTTTTTTTCGGTGAGACTTAGAACTAACCCTGCTAAAAAGGAATCTCCAGCTCCTACTGTGCTTCGGATTGTAACCGAGGGAGGAATTGCTTCCCAGCATCCTTGCTGGCAAGCAAGAATTGCTCCTCGCACTCCGCGGGAAATAGAAACTAATTCTATTCCCTGTTGACGAAGAGTAAAAGCGGCATTTAGAAAGTCATCTCTTTTCCTTAATTTTTTTCCCAGTAATCCTTCCGTCTCCTGGCGATTAGGCTTTATAAGAAAAGGTCTTCCCTCTGCTCCCAGGGATAAAGGAAGTCCCTCGCTATCCAAAACAGTTTTTACACCATAGGACTTAACTAATAAAATGATTTGACGGTAAATATACGCGGGAACACCGGGAGGTAAACTACCGGAAAGAATCAGAAACTCCGGGAGAGGATAAAGATGGAGAATTTTTTCCTGCAATTGGGAAAGTTCGGAAGGAGAAATTTCGGGACCCTGTTCATTAACTTTCAATCGGCGATTTTTTATTCGGTCATAAATAAGAATATTAATGCGCGTCTCGCCTTTTATTTCCAAAAAATCATGATGAATTCCTTCCCGATTCAGAAGCTCCCGCACCCATTTACCGGTATAGCCTCCCAGTAAACCCAGCGCTAATGATTCTTTCCCCAATCGGTGCAGAACCCGACAAACATTTATCCCTTTTCCTCCGGGATCATCACGCACCTCTTCTGCACGATTAATTACTTGTCCTATTATTAGATTACTAACAGTAATGGTTCTGTCTAAAGAGGGATTCAGAGTGAGGGTATAAATCATTTTGGGAACTGCTGATCCTCAAATGGATTTTTTTCAAATTCTGCCTTCTAAGGCTAACAGAGCTCCTCCAATTATACCGGCATCATTACCAAGCCGGGCAGGAACAATTTTTGCTCCCTGACTAGCAGCAGGTAAAGCCCGCCGCTTAACGGTGGCTTCTATTTTCTCGAGCATATCAGGAATTACTTCCAGGACTCCTCCCCCGAGTATAACTAATTCGGGATTAAATATATTGATTAGATTAGCCACACCAATTCCCAGATATTCCGCACTTTCTTCCAATATCTCCCGTGCTAAGCGATCCCCTTTTTCCGCTGCCCGAAATATTAGGGAAGGGAGAATATGAGAAAAATCTCCTCCTACCATCTCCCGGATAAGAGAATCTTCTCCTTTAGCCAAGCGTGTTACCGCTCTTCGGGCAATCGCCGGTCCCGCCGCCAAGGCTTCATAACAGCCGTAATTACCACAACCGCAAAGCGGTCCCTGCGCTTCTATGGTCATATGACCGATTTCACCAGCGTAATTACCTGCCCCGCGAAGTAATCGGCCATTAATAATAATTCCCGAACCTATCCCGGTTCCTACAAAAATACAGATTATATCCCGCCCCCCTTGACCCGCCCCGAAACGATGTTCTGCTATCGCCATCAGCCGCACATCATTGTCTACCAGAACTGGTAACCCCAGTAAGTCGTGAAGATTTTTACTCAGCGGTACTCTCTCCCAACGGAGATTAGGAGCGAAAAGCACGGTCCCACTACGGGGATCAATCTGGCCAGGAGCGCCTACCCCCACACCCTTGATATTTTCTTTAGCGATTGCTAATTGCCGAAGCAAGCGAAAAATAATATCCACTATGCGATTCGTGATTCGGGAAGGTCCTTCTTCCACCGGAGTCTCCTCCCGTATCTTCAGAAGGATTTCTCCTCTTTCGTTCACTACCCCCACCGCAACCTTACTCCCTCCCAGATCTACTCCTATGACCGGGATAGGGTTTTCTAAAGGCATTTTTTACCTCCGTTAGGCGAAATAATTAATTTCCAATTTAGCCAAAAATTGGTTAGAAACTGGTGCGGCGTTTTTCTCTTGCTGACTGGCAGGAAAGGCAAAGACGGGCATAGGGAACTGCTTCTAATCTCCCGCTATTAATCATTTCCCCGCATTCCTCACATCTTCCGAAAGTACCTTCTTCAATTTTATAGAGGGCGGTTTCAACTTCACTCAGTAGCTTCCTTTCGCTATCGCTAAGACCAAAAAGAAATTCCTTTTCGTAGGCATCGGAAGCTTGATCGGCTAAATCTTTTAAATCATCCCGATAAGTTTCTTTACCACTATTCTGACTTTTCTGAACGTTCTTTAATAAATCTTGCTTAAGCACCAATAACTTATTCTTATAACGATTTAGTAGTCTAGGATCCATTTTTTTCACCTCTTACTAACGTACTACTTTAATGGTCTGCAAACCATTAGTCCGACCTTTGATTTTACTTCCGGAATGGTAAAGCGCAAGAAGATATTCATAAATTTCCGGGGTAATCCGCTCTCCCGGCACCAAAACCGGTATCCCTGGAGGATAAGGAGAGATAGTTTCTGCGCACACCAGACCCAGAGAATCTTTCAGGCGTACTGTTCGGGTAAGGGCGGAAAGAGCCTCTCGCGGACTAAGAACCATTTCCGGCACTTCCCGCGGAAGTTCCTGGGGAATTAAATCTCCTTCTGGTTTCTTGCGCTGCATCCGGGAAATGGATTGTAATGCCTGGAGAACTCGCTCCATATCTTCTGCCCGGTTACCAAATGTAACCAGAAGCAAAATATTCCATTGGTCAGCATATTCTACCTGAATGTGATAATGTCGGTTGAGCAGAGTCGCCACTTCATAACCGGTAAAGCCGCTTTGCCGAACATTAACCGTGACTTTGGTCACATCCAGATCATGAACTCCGTAAAGACCGATAATTCCCCGACCAAATGAAAAAAAACCATCAGTAGAATTAATACCTTGCCGCAATTTCTGGGCCAGGTTTATAGCCTTTTCCAGTAATTCTCTTCCCTGAAGAGCCATCTGCCGTCGTGCTAGATCCAGAGAGGCCATCAGAAGGTAAGAAGGACTGGTGGTCTGGAATAATTGTAGTGCTTTTTTCAATTTGATAATGTCCACCCTTCCTCGCTTAGCATGGAGCATAGAGCTCTGAGTAAGACCACCAATAATCTTATGCGTGCTTTGGACACAGATGTCTGCTCCCGCCTCCATGGCGGAAATAGGTAGGGCTTCATGAAACTTCAGATGAGGACCGTGAGCTTCGTCCACCAGTAATACTTTACCGTAACGATGAACTATAGAAGCAATTTCTACTAAATTAGTAGCAATTCCATGATAGGTGGGATTGGTAATCAACACTGCCCGGGCATCTGGAAATTTCTCCAGGGCACGAGCAACCACTTCTGGCGTAACATTTAAAAATATATTTAATTCCGGATGAAATTCTGGGGTTAAATAAATAGGGGTCACCCCGGCGAACATAATTCCTGCGGTAACTGACCGATGGGCATTACGGGGTACAATTATCTTGTCTTGAGGATAACAAGTGGCAAAAATCATGGCGTGATTTCCACCGCTGGTACCATTTACCAGAAAAAAAGTGTTATCTGCGCTGTAAGCATCAGCCGCTAATTTCTGTGCTTCCCGGATAACCCCAGTCGGTTCGTGAAGAGAATCTAATTCGGGAAGGAGTGTGAGATCCATTTTAAAAATATTTTCTCCCACCCATTGTCGAAACTGAGGATCTATCCCTTCTCCATGTTTATGTCCGGGAGTGTGAAAAGATACTTTATTCGCACGGCTATACTTAACCAGAGCCTCAAATAGTGGAGCACGATACTGTTGGTTATTCAATTTTTCACCTTCTATTAATATTTAATTATAAAAACAAGGTGCCGGTACCTCGTTATCAATTCCTTCATCTACCAGCACCTTCTCTTTAAACCACTGCAAATACGGGTTTGTCATCCTCGATAATATCCAGTTGCTGGGCCAAAGCTTCTCGTAAATTTTTGGGCAATTTAAAAAGACCATTGTGCAAATACCCATCATAAAATCTTAAGCCAGCAACCCCTCTTTCTTGCAAACGCCGTTCTACTTCTTTTTCGGTTAGTCTTCCGGGATCCAACTTTTCATTTTTGCAAGCTAGGGCAAATCCCCAGGGTAAATCGAAAGAAGGAACAAAAGCCTGAAATGTCTTCACTACCGGAAATACTGTGGTCAGGGTTCGGTAAATTACACTATGCAAATAAAGGAAACGCATACTGGTAGAACCTGCTTGCACCGCAATGATTCCGTTTTCCGTCAGATGATCGCGCACGATCTGGTAAAATTCACGAGTATAAAGTAAATAGGAAGGCCCATGTTCTACCGGTTCCGTAATGTCCATAATTATCACATCGAAAAGTTGAGGGGATTCTGAAAGATATTTTCTACCATCAAGGTAAAAGACTTTCACCCTGGAATCATCGAATGCTCCGTGATGCCATTCTGGAAGATATTTTTTACAAAGCTCCACTACCTTATGATCGATATCCACCATAACTGCTTCCTTCACTGTCCGGTGGCGCAAAACTTCACGCAAAGTGGCTCCCTCAGCACCGCCAATTATCAGCACCTGTTGTGGCGAAGGATGGCTTATCATCGCTGGCTGAACTAGCGCTTCGTGATAAATAAATTCGTCCACTTCTGTAGACTGAGTTCTTCCATCTAAAATAAGCGTCTTCCCGTACTCCTGGGTTATTAGAATTTCGGCAAACTGAAAGTTTGTCTCCTCAGTCACCAAGTACTTGCGCACTCCGTGCATGTGCGCTTCGTAAGGACTATAAAATTCAATAAACCAGCGCCCGCTTTTCACCTCCGGCATTTTTGTTTTCCTCCAATTTCGGTTTATGCCGCAATTTCTCTACCGGTAAATTCAGCCACCCCCGCTTCATCTCAAAAGCGGTTAGATTTTTAGCCTTAAGTGCTTGCGCTACATACTGATGAGCCATCCACGGATCAATTTCTTCCCCGCAGGTAAAAAAATCAACCGCGGCATATCCATATTCTGGCCAGGTATGTATTGCCAGATGTGACTCCGCAATAACTACCACGCCACTTATACCATGGGGATTAAATTTGTGAAAAACAGTGTCTACTACCTGGGCACCAATTTTTCTGGCTGCGTTTAACATTAATTCTTCTACTGCTTGCTGATTATTAAGAATTTCTTCCTCGCAACCATATATTTCAGCTATTACATGACGGCCCAGAGTTTTCACTCCATGTCTCACCGCCTTTCCTTATTCTAAAATAGGGTTAAGAACACGAAGTCCCTAACCCTGCTTAAAAAATATTATTTTTTTCACTTACATATTACACTTTTTTATTTCCTTGTCAAGAAAAAATTAAATCCTCAGAAACGTAAGTGAGACAAGGATTAGCTGCCATTCTGGAAAAATTTCATAAAAAAATACACCTTTGAGAAGGTGTATTATAAAAAAAATTAATCTAAAAATTTTTAAATTATTTCGAAAAAGAATCCTCACTTTTCCGATGGAGAAAAAGATAACGATTTGAATCCCAGATCAAAAGCCACCCGCTCTACAATTTCCAGAGAAACAATATCTTTTTTAGTAAGGTAAACCTCAAAAAGAGCATTATCACAAATAGTATTAACCAGCCGGGGAATCCCGCGGGAATAGGAATAAACTACTTCTTCTGCTTCCGGAGTAAAGAGGGAACGATTACTACCTGCCACCTTCAGGCGGTGTTCGATATAGGCCCGAGTAGATTCCAGGGAAAGAGGCTTCAGAATAAATTTCATTTCTACCCTTTGCCGCAGTGGTTCATCCAGAGCCAGAGACTCTTCCAGTTCTGGGAGACCGAACAAAATTATGGAGAGCAATTTTCTTGCCGGAACTTCCAGATTGAGTAGGCCTCGGATTTCTTCCATAATTTCACGCGTTTTTAACATATTGGCTTCATCAATCAGGACTACTGCCTGTTTCTCGTCATCATAAATCTGCATTAACCGTTCATAAATCTGGGTTAAAAGTAGTCCTTTGTCTTCCGAAGGTTCCTCCACTCCCACCTGAAATGCTATTTTCCGCAGAAACCAACTAGGAGTAATAGCACTGTGAACAATTACCAGCAAGGCCGCTTCAAAGCGTTTAGAATCCAAGCGATCAAGAATTTTTCGCCCCAGCAGTGTCTTGCCGGTACCAATATCACCCAACATTACTGTCAGCCCCTTAAAAGTTTCAATGGCATGCAAAAGACGCATCATGGCTTCGGAATGCTGTTCACTCTCAAAGTAAAAACGACTATCAGGAGCATTAGAAAATGGTTGTTCCTGCAGGCCAAAAAACTCTTCGTAACTCAAAATTTCCCCCTCACTTTCTCTGAAGAATCATACAAAAGAAATTTTGGATTTTCGATCGCGGACACGAAATCCTGGTTTTTCTTCTCCTTCCGACGGCTTTTCCAGTTTTTTTTCCCCTTTTCCTTCCGATGGCTTTTTCAGTTTTTCTTCTGGTTCTGACTTTTTAGAATCTTTATGCGATAAGTTTAACTTCTCTCGTGAAGTAGGAACTTCACTGATGGAAATTATCTGCTGGAGATGTTCAATTCTTTTTTCGACATCCTGAAATTTTTGCTGGGAAAGAATCTCCTGGAAAATTTTCAATGCCATTCGGCGATTACCCATCTTTTCATAAACTGAACCCAGATTGTACTGCAAATCTAAATAATCCTCTGAAGAAGGATAAACTTTTTCTCTGGCTTTCACTACATAGCGGATAGCTTGATTATACATTCCTTTTTCGGCGAAACACATTCCCAGCAATTTCCAGCACGCGGGAGAATCTTCTCCCTGTCGAACCGCTTGTTGCAACTCCTGAATCGCCTCCTCTATCATCCCCTTCTCGCGAAATTCCTGCACCTTCAACTCCCATCCCGCTAAACGTTCTTTCCCGGAAATATCTGCTAATTTTCCACCCGACACAGGAATGACCTTTTCCGCTACCTTTTGAACAGTCATTTCTTCCGGCGCCCTGGTAGTTAGTTGCTCGGCGGTCCCGGAGGGAGCTTCCACCTGCATTTCTTCCAGAACTTTTTCCAGCGATTCCCTGGCCTCTTTAACTGGCGACACGATCTCTTTTTTTAGTGTTTCCCTTTGCGTCTCCACTTCCTGTTCAGTAGATGTTGGCTCCAGAGGAGAAATTTTTTCCCGAATGCGCTTCCATTCCTCCTCCTGATTTTCTTTTTGGTAAAGGTCGGCAGCAGTAGAATAATAACTCCAAGCTTTGGCTTTCCGGCCACGAGCTAAAAGGATATCCCCCATTATTTCCTGGTTCCGGGGATTATAAGGATCAAGAATAACTAATTTTTCCCAGATCAGAAGAGCATTTTCCCATCGGCTCCGCTGCAAATAAATTTTGCCCAGCAATTCCAGACTTTTGAAATCAGTAGGATTTTTCTCCAGAGCGGTGCGTCCCTTTTCCAGAGCTTCCTTAATCTCTCCCGATTCCCAATGAATACGAGCTAGCTCATAGTAATCACGTAACATCCCCAGCGTAAACTCCGGTTCCCCGGGTAAAGAAAGTTCGGTAACCGGGGGAGAAACAGCGGGGGTGGGAGAAGATGCTTCCTTTTCCTTACCTATTTTTTCTGCCAGACGATCCTTCCAAGTGCGAGCATTCTCATCCTCAGGATTCAATTGACAGATTTTCTTATAAGTCTCCCAGGCTTCTTTATCTAACCCTTGGTCAATATAATAGTTTGCCAATTTCTGATATTGTTGCAGGGCTTCATTACGGTAACCTTGATCTTCGTAAATTTTAGCCAGAGCAGAGTCGGCCCGGTAATAACCAGGATCCAGGCGAAGAATTTTCTTATAGAGGGCAACGGCCATTTCCGTAGCTCCCACTGCCTCGTAAGCCTGGGCCGCTTTGATGTATTCCAGACAGGCATCTCGCGAAGCACCCTGACGAACATAAACATCCCCCAGCAGGTTATGCACTTCCCAGTCTTCAGGCGCTACCTCCAGCCACCGGCGATATTCGACTATTGCCTGAGGTAACTTTCCTTGCCGGGAGTATCGAGAAGCGCGACGTAATATTCCATTACGATCTCGAGGCATTATAACTCACCATCTTACCTTATCATACCACTGGATAAAGTCATTGTCAAGGACGCAATTCTGAGAGGAAAAAAGAACGGATAGAATTTTATGAAGAATATAAAAGTGGAGCGGGAAACGGGATTCGAACCCGCGACATCCACCTTGGCAAGGTGGCGCTCTAGCCAGCTGAGCTATTCCCGCTCAGATAAAATTGAATTGCCCGAACTGGTGCGAGAGGCGGGATTTGAACCCGCATGGGTTACCCCACTAGATCCTAAGTCTAGCGTGTCTTCCAGTTCCACCACCCTCGCTTACATTTAATTTAGCATAAATTCTTCCCAACTGTCAATTCCGCTACTTTATATTATCTTAGAATAATAGTAAATAAGAAGCATCCCTTTTTCCACTTCTATTCTTACCTGGGTAGATACCAGTTCATTACTGATGGTCCGAGTATGACCCAGATAAAGTGTCTCCCGGTTTAGAGGATATTTCAATCCTTCACCACTCACTCCCATTACTTTTTCCGTCAAAGGCAGTAGAGAAAGATAATCTCCAGGCCGGCCTTGCAGCATCATAGATTCTTCCTTCAGCAGGAAAAGTTCTCCTGCGCCGTCTATAATCCGGGCCTTTATTCCATGCTCTTTCGCCAGCACTAACAGAAAAACATTAGCCAGAGAATGATCCAGACGACTGCCAATAGCCCCCAGGATGGTCACTTCTTTTGCCCCCCGGCTAATACAGTACTCCAGGGCTAATTGAGTATCGGTCTTATCTTTTTCTCGGGGATAATCTATAAATTCTACTTTCATAATTTCCAGATGCTTACGAACCTGGGGATCCAGTGAATCTCCATCTCCTATCACTATGTGGGGCAAAATTCCCAGTTCCTGAGCTACTGCTGCTCCTCCATCTGCTCCGATGATAAAACTCTCCTTTTCTTTTAATTGGGATTGAAAGCGTTTGATACCCAGATAATTACCCTGGGCAATTATGTAATAATGAGGTAGGGAACCCTTATTCAAATTTTTCCTTCCTTTCTCGCCCGACGGAGAAGTAGCTGTAACGCCAGAGGAGTTACCAGAAAGCAAAGAAGCATCTGCGGTCCCATATAAGTACTATTGTAAACCAACGAATACCACCAAACACTCTGGCCCGGAGGTGCATAGGAGGCAAAGAAAATAACTCCGGAAAAGTAGTGAGAAAAGAAACGGGCAATGGAACCCACAGCTATTCCAGTTATAATCCAGGGTAGAAAGCTACTCGGAAAGTAACCCGCCAGTCCGCAAAGTGCAAAAGGTAGGGGGTAATCCAGGATTACTTGTGCCGGATGAACGATATAAGGTGGTTCCGCCAAAGGCAGGGGCAGAAGACGGATAAGGCCAAAAATCAATCCGGTAGTAATTCCTACCCGGGGACCTCTGCGAAAGGCCAGTAAGAAGATAGGAAACATTTCCAGAGAAATAATTCCCCCCTGAGGCATTTGATAGATGCGAAACACCGAAAGAACCCAGGCCAGAGCTACTCCCAAACCAATTTCGGTAATTTCACGGGTACTATATCGCCATTTCATTTACCGCCTCCATTCTATAAAATTATTCTTTACTAACCGAAGGGAGAATGCGCTCCACCCAGCGTCTGAAACTGCGGGACTCGTCGAAAAATTTCCCCAGAAGAAAACCTAATCCGGTGAAGAAAGCCAGGAAACCTGTCCTCCAGAAACCAATGGTTAGCCATAAAGAACTAATTGTAAGACCGAGTAAAAGACCGAGTATTTTCCCTCGATGACGACTAACAATTAACAGTATCCATTTTTCATCCATATTTTTCTCGTGCTAAACTGCATTTAGCACTTTTACCTCCCCTTTTAAGATTTTTTACTTGCGACCGCTCATTCTCCCCATTATCTCTTCTATCCTGCGGCTTTCCAGTGAGATATTAGAGACCAGCACTTTAATTTGGTTGACCCTCTCAATTCCTAAGATATCCTGGAGATACTTCTTAATGGTGAACTGTAAATCATTAGCTACATCGGAAATGTTATTGTTAGACCAGAGAGTAACAGTATTGCGTACTTCCAGTCCCTTTTTGCTTGCAGAAACTCGCGAACGAATAGATTTAACCTCGGGAATCTCGCTAGCGATCTTCTTAATAAAATCCTCCAGAGCCGCCAGGGAAATCCGAACTTCACCAAGGGAATTGCGAAAAGCAATAGTCTGCTCCCGATGCCGATTCAGGAAAGAGAAAATCCAGATGGAAAAACTAATGGTAATCAGGAAGAATCCCAGGGTAAACAGACCTATTTGCCGCACCTTATTTCCGGCAATGAACCCCAGGAAACTCTGGACCTCATCCCAAGTGAACCAGTGAATACTTAACAGAATAGAAGCAATACCCACCATCAGGAAAATTATGGTCGCCAGGGTCAAAATTGCTTTTTCCAACATCCTCATAGTTTTTCTACTCCCTTCCTTATAAGCGATTATTTCTAAATTTCCTTAACCGTTCTCACTCCGTGAATTCTTACGTTCACCTCCATCACGTTTAAACCAGTCATATTTTCCACCGACTGTTTAACATTTTCCTGAATTTTCCAGGAAACTTCGGGAATGGAAACACCATACTCCACTACTACTCCCATATCAATAAAAACCTCCTGCCCTACTACTTCTACTTTCACTCCCCGATCCCAGTTCCGGCGACCAAGAATTTCCACAATCTCTCCTGTTAGCCCCCCTCCGGGACTCAAATCCGCCACCCCCTCAACCTTCAGGGCAGCAATCCCGGCAATGGAGGCAATGACTTCGTTGGCAATCTTTACTGTTCCCAGATCGCTCCCTCTTTCATTCATTTTCCTTTCCCTCTTCTTTTTCCATTAAATCAATAAATCCAGTATGAATATCACCTTTCAGAAATGCTGGTTCTCGCAATACTTTTTTGTGGAAAGGAATAGTGGTCTTAATTCCTTCAATGACATATTCGTCCAGAGCCCGCTGCATTCGGCGAACGGCCTCCTTACGATTCCGACCATGAACAATCAATTTAGCTAACAGAGAATCATAATGAGGAGGAACGGTGTAACCAGAATATACGTGAGAATCTACCCTTACTCCCGGACCTCCGGGAACATTATAAGAAGTGATAGTCCCCGCACAGGGAGTAAAATTTTTTTCCCAGTCTTCGGCATAGATTCGGCATTCAATAGCATGCCCATTAATCTCCAATTTCTTACTCTGATTGCCCCGGAATTTTTCTCCCATAGCAATCAGAACCTGCTCTCTAATCAAATCTGTGCCGGTAACCATTTCCGTAACCGGATGCTCTACCTGTATACGAGTATTCATTTCCATGAAATAGAAATTCCCATTACGATCCAGCAAAAACTCCATAGTTCCGGCATTAGTGTAGCCAATAGCCCGGGCGCCAACAATAACTGCCCTACCCATTTCCCGACGCAGCCGGGGAGTAAGGGCTATCGATGGAGATTCCTCTAGCAATTTTTGATGCCGCCGCTGCATGGTGCAATCCCTTTCTCCCAAATGGATGACATTACCCTGCTCATCGGCTAAAATCTGAAACTCAATGTGCCGTGGTTTCTCAATGTACTTTTCAATATAAATGGTAGGATTGCCAAAGGCCGCTTCTGCTTCCACCCGTGCGGTAGCGAATGCATTAGCAAGTTCCCCTTCCGAATGGACAATCCTCATCCCCCGACCTCCTCCTCCTGCTACCGCCTTTATAATTACCGGAAAACCAATTTTTCGCGCCACCGTCATAGCTTCTTTCTCATCCACTATCGGACCGTCACTTCCAGGAATCACCGGCACCTTAGCTTTACGCATGATCTCCCGCGCTTTTACTTTATCTCCCATCAGCCGAATAGTTTCTGCCGTGGGACCGATAAATTTAATTTTACAGGATTCACAGATTTCCGCGAAATGAGGATTTTCCGCCAGAAATCCGTATCCGGGATGAATAGCTTCGGCACCAGTAATCTCGGCAGCACTGATAATCGCCGGAATATTAAGGTAACTACGAGAACTGGAAGGAGGGCCGATGCAGATGTGTTCATCGGCATAACGCACATGTAAGGATTCTGCGTCGATTTCGGAATAAACCGCCACTGTACGAATATCCATCTCCCGACAGCACCGTATAATCCGGAGGGCAATTTCCCCCCGGTTAGCAATCAGAATCTTTTTGAACAAACTACTTCCCTCACCCTAAGGAATCGGCCTCTACCAGGAATAACGGTTGCCCATATTCTACCGGTTGTCCGTTCTCCACCAGAATATCAACAACCTTTCCCTGAACCTCGGATTCGATTTCATTCATTAATTTCATAGCCTCGATAATGCAAACTGTTTGGCCAATTGTAACTGAAGACCCTCTCTCTACATAAGGAGTAGCCTCCGGAGCCGGTGACCTAAAGAAGGTCCCCACCATAGGAGCTATAATGGTTACCAAGTTAGACTTTGGAGGACTTAAGGAGGGAGCTCTTTCCTTAGTCACCAGGGGAGGAGTATTATCTTCGGGAGGAAATGAAGACGCCACTATTCCGGGAGATACCGAAATATTCATGGGAAATCCTCCTCCCTTCCGGAGTCGCACTTTGAACCTCCCCTGTTCCACATCGAGCTCAGTGATTTGGCTGTTATTCATCAATGAGATTAATTTTTTGATAATTTCCAGATTCATTTCCTCTTTTTCTTTGCCGGCCATTAGTATCCTCCTTGGGCGGAATTCGGGTCCTAAATTCTCTCCAGATACACTCCTTTACGAGTGTCCACCCTTATAGTATCGCCCTTGTTGACAAAGAGAGGTACCTGGACCACGGCCCCGGTCTCCAGTTTCGCCGGTTTAAAAGCGCTGGATACCGTATTTCCTCGGAAACCGGGTTCAGTTCCCACAACCTTTAATTCTACAAAGGTAGGCAATTCTATACTAACAATTTTCCTCTGGTAAAAAAGCGCTTTCACAGTAATATTTTCTTTGAGAAATCGTAAGGAATCTCCCAATTGGTCAGCAGTTAGTGGAATCTGCTCATAAGTCTGACCATCCATAAAAAAGTAGTGATCGCCTTCCTGATAAAGATATTGCAGTTCTTTTTCTTCCAGACGCACATCCTGTATCTTCTGTTCGGCATTGAAAGTTTTATCAATTACCCGACCGGTACGGAGACTCTTGAGTCTGGTACGTACAAAAGCACCTCCCTTACCGGGCTTTACATGTTGAAATTCTACTACTTGGTATAATTCTCCCTCCCGGTCAATAATCAATCCCGTTCGCAAATTGGCTGCTAAAACCATCCGTTTTCCTCCTAAATCTCGATTAATTCTTTCGGTGCCCGGGTAAGAAGTTCCGTACCATCCTCATGAATAACTACCATGTCTTCAATCCTTATTCCTCCCCATCCCGGTATATATATTCCTGGCTCTACCGTTACTACCATTCCCGCTTCCAATTTACCACGGCTTCTCCAGGATATAGCGGGCAATTCGTGAGGAGAAAGTCCCACACCATGGCCCAGTCCGTGACCAAAATATTTATCGTAGCCCTGGGCTCGGATATGCTCCCGGGCCAGGGCATCTGCTTCCAAAAATTTCATACCTGCTCGCATCCGGGAAATCACTCTCTCCTGAGCTTCCTTTATTACCTGATAAATTTTTCGGAAGCGACGAGTTCCCTTCCCCACTACTACCGTTCGGGTAAGATCGGAGTGATATCCATCCACTCGTGCCCCGAAGTCCATTTTAACAATATTTCCTGCCCGGATTTTTTTATCGGTGGCTATTCCGTGAGGAAGGGAGGAACGAGTTCCCGACGCAACAATGATGTCAAAAGCTGCTTTTTCCGCTCCCCGGCGACGCAGACCGGCTTCAATTTCCCAGGCAATCTCCCTTTCCGACCTGTTGGGAGTCAGGAACGATAATATCTCGCAGAAAGTCTCATCGGCAATCTTCGCCGCCTGACGGAGAAGCCGGATTTCCTTCTCCTCCTTAATAGTCCGGAGGTTTTCCACCCACCCTTTTACCGGTATCAAACGGAGAAAATAAAGTTTACGTTTCAATTCCCGGTAAACTTTATAACTAACCGATTCCTCTTCTAATCCTAACTTGGAAATAGACTCTTCTTTCAACACCGAAATCAAAGTGTCAAGCATAGAATTTTCCTGCAGTATAATCCGGAAATCAGGCACTTGTTTCTTTGCCTGCTGGTAATAACGTGAATCGGTAATTAAAATCCGGTGCCCGGGGCCAAAAATAATGGTGCCCCAAGAACCGGTAAAACCACTGATATAATATTGGTTAGCGAAATTATTATTTTCGATATTTATTATTCCCAGAGCGGATATTTTTTCTTCTCTTAGTTTCCGTTCCAGTTTTTCCCAGCGAAGATGACGATCCAAGAGAACCCTCCTCCCGGGCGTTTATAATATCAATGGCTGCCTGTAAGCCCAAAAGATAACTGTTCAGGCCTAACCCGGAAATTTGTCCTTCAGCCACTCCGGCAATATAAGAATGCTTCCGGAAAAATTCTCGCCGGTAAATATTGGAAAGATGAACTTCCACGGTAGGGATTCCCGTGGCACAGATAGCATCCCGGATTACTATACTGGTATGGGTATAAGCTCCGGGATTAATAATCATTGCTTGGGCCCAGTTACGGGACTGGTGGATAAAATCCACGATCTCCCCTTCGTGGTTAGATTGCAGAATCCGCAGCTCCACTT
>Ga0315312_1000215_pt1 | contig 87102 bp, 94 predicted proteins | sample TDP7_MG_FD_203629 | JGI IMG/M metagenome (GOLD analysis project Ga0315312, IMG submission 203629) | Freshwater sediment microbial communities from Lake Towuti, South Sulawesi, Indonesia - TDP7 | ecosystem: Environmental > Aquatic > Freshwater > Lake > Sediment | place: Indonesia: South Sulawesi...
ACCTGAAAAATGCGTGAAATTCCAAAAATTTTCAGGTTAGCCTTTTGATTTTATGACTAAAAGATGTATAATATAATTCAAAAATCCTTTATGTCACAAATGCACCCAATAGGTGCATTAATGCCACATGCCAAAAGGTATCATAAAATTCAAAATTTCCTTCGGGGAAACTGCTGTTACACACTTTGGTGGACTTTTCCTAATTCATCAATTTTGTCAAAAGATCAAAATCAGATGGTTTCTCCAAAAGTATATAAGATATTACCAATATCACGAACATTATTATATTTCAGAATTAATTTTATTCATTTTTTACTATATTATTTCTGGTACATTACGTATAGAGAATATACGCCCATTGCAATTCAATGGTGTGTTCAAAAAACTTCTTGGAGTAAAGACTTTTCCCAATCCTACTACTATAAGACGGTTCTTGTATCGACTTACCCCAAAAGCTATTCGACAGATTGTTCAAGTTCACAATTTACTCCAACAGAAACTATTCTTTATCCATTCAACTCAAACAAGCGTTATATTCGATTTAGACCCAACAGTACTTACAGTCTATGGCAAACAACAAAAAGCCAGGGTGGGATACAATCCAAAGAAATCAGGCAGAAGATGTTACTCCCTGTTTCTATGTTTCGAATCCAACCATCAAGAGTTCTGGCTTGGGAAATTAAATTCTGGGAATATCCATCCTGTAACTTTAGCAATACCTTTCCTGAAAGAATGCATAGCCAAATTGCCAAAGACCGTAAAAAGAATTCGTATCCGAACCGACTCTGCCTTTTTCAACCACAAGTTTATAGAATTCTTAGAAAAAGAAGGAATCGGTTATACAATAGAAGCAAGAGTCACCAACCCGATACGAGGAATAATTCAGAAAAAAAGATATCACCATTACAAAAAGGACTGGGAAGTAGCAGAGTTCTATTATCAGCCAATGACTCATTCCCATATCAGGTGGAAAAAGACCCATCGTTTTGTAGTCCAACGTCGCCCATTGCCGGAAGAGCCGGAAGAAACAGCCCAACTAAGTCTTTTTACAATAAAAGGATATGGTTACAGAGTTCTTGTAACCAATCTGAAATTGAAACCCAGACATGTTTGGAACTTCCACAATCAGAGAGCAAAAGGTGCAGAACTGAATATCAAAGAGCTAAAACACAGCTATCCATTAACAAAGATTCCAACTCAGAGTTATACGGCAAATGTTGCTTATCTTCAAATGCTTCTATTCTCATTCAATATTGTCAACTGGTACAAACGCCTATGTCTTCCAAAAGAGTTTCGATACAAGACATTAAAGACTATTCGCCAGGATTTGATATTGGTACCAACGAGACTAATAACACATGGACACGAAAATATGCTCAAGTTCCCTGTTGGTTATCCATATCAAAAATTATTCTATCAACTTATGGAAAAGATCGAAAATATGAAAATTTGAAAAATTTGTCCAGACTTGAAAATATCGTCTCGTCGCAAACACATTAAAAACATAGCAACTTCACGCATTTTTCAGGTTCAGCCTGCGAAAGGGTCGCCGTCCCGATGAATAAATCGGGACAAGTCCGGCGACGGGTTCGAGATGGTGAGGACCCCGGCCGGATTGAGCGAAGCGAAAGGAGGTGAAACATGCGTAAAATTGGAAAAATCTTCAGGTTTCTAATCCCTGTCATTGCCTTGGTAGCTTTAGTGGTATTTATGACTGGAGCTGGGAGACGGAGAAAGGTAGAAGAAGATATCAGGGCGAAGACCATTCGGGTCGTCGAGGAACTGTGGAACAAGCGCAACACTGCCCTAGTGGACGAAATATACAGCCCCGACTTTGTTCGATACATGCCTGCTCCCACTGGGAAGGTTGAAGGCCGCGAGGCCTTCAGGCAATTCCTCGCACAGACCTTCGGCGACTACCCCGAGCGTCTTCAAGTCACGATCGACGACATAATCGTCGAAAGTGACAGACGTACTATAGCGTACACCTTCCAGGGCACACACAAAAGTGGCGTGCAGTTAACATTTAAAGGATGCTCCGTAGCCCGATACGTGGACGGAAAAATGGTCGAAGAGCGGGAGTATTGGGATATGCTAGAAGTATTGCAACAGTTCGGCTTTAAGTTGGTCCCCCCGGGACAGTAGGGCAGGAAGTAATCCTTGTACCCTACCTTTCCGTTGAGACAAGTTAGGAAATAGGTCAAAGCTCGTTGCCGCCACATGCCTAACACGGGGTTGCCGACTTCGCTGGCTTTGTGCGAATCACCTCCTTTTTGGCGGCGACTTCGGCAACCCCGGGACCGTTACCCAACCAATAATCCTTACTCCACTTTTGGGAATATTCAGGATTTTGCTCTAACCTCGGTTTTGTAAACCTGAAAAGCCTTTCTAGGGTTTCTCGCCTGAGAAGCAATTCCACGACGATACAAACAATAAAATTGTACTTGACCTATTTTTAAATTTTTGTTAATTTTACTCGTGCTCAGAGCACTATAAAAGTGCACAAATCACACTCCCTTTAAGCGATTTTTAAGCATTTTTTCTAGATAGCGAAAGTAACTTTTTGCCCGCACGAATTATAGACTTCTCTCTAATGGTCGAACCTATGAGGAATGGAATTAAGGTACTAACTTTCCTGGTAATCTGCGCCTGGGCAATATTTTGTAGTTCCACCCATTTATGGGCCAACCAAACTCAAGAACTCACGATTCAGCCAGGGCCGGAGAAGGGGTGGGACAGCTATATATCAAAGGATTGTGCCGAGGAGAACCAGAACTTTGGAAACAAGCAAGATATGGCTGTCGGAAAGCGTGATACCAAACGTAGTTTGATTAGATTTGATCTGACTTCCATACCGCCTGATACTATTATCTTGTCGGCAGAATTACAGCTCTGTCTGGCGGGAGAGTACTATTTTCCTCAGAAGAGGGTGATTTACGTACATAGAATTACCGGTTTCTGGAAGGATAAAGAAGTAACCTGGAATAAGATGAGAGAGGGGCAAAACTGGCAATCGCCAGGGGGCGACTTTGATTGCGTAATAGAGAATGCAACGTGTCTTATTGGAACAAATTCCGGCTGGGTTTCCTGGGATATGACGCGGACGATAAAGGATTTATTGGAGGGAAAATATCTTAACTTTGGTTTTTTGCTGAAGGAGCAAAATTGTGACACAGACGCAATTTGGTTTCTGTCAAGTGAGGCAGATTGGGAGACTTATCGTCCGAGATTAGTAATATCCTATGGAGTAGAAGAGAAAAAGGAAGAGGAAATAGGTGCTCCTTTTATCAAGGTTTACCCCAATCCTTTTAAACCGAGTGAGGGTCACACGGAAATCACATTTACTAACCTTCCCCCGGGTGCATATGTAAAAATATTTCATATTGAAGGTAGGATAATTACAACTCTTAAAGGGGAGGGTGGGGAAGCAAAGTGGAAGGTAAAAGATATTGAGGGAAATAACATATCCAGTGGGTTGTATCTTTATCGTATTGAAAGCGAGAAAAAATGTCAAACCGGAAAATTAGTAATTATCAGATGAACACAAAAAGTAAATTTGAAGGACTTTGGTGTTTGGTGCCCTGGAGTGAGTAGTATGGATTCGGACTACGGTGAGTGGGATCAAATCTATAGAGGCTATCCCTTAGAAGCTCTACCTTGGGAACTCGGTAAACCGAGGAAAGTTCTAGTTGACCTTGTTGAGAAAGGCCTGATAAAGAAGGGGAAAGCTTTAGACATATGTTGCGGGGCTGGAACCAACGCACTTTACCTGGCGAAAGAAGGCTTTCAAGTTACTGGAATAGACATCTCTTCTAAAGCCGTAGAATATGCAAAGGAAAAGGCCAGAAAGGCAAGTGCAAGGATCCAGTTCCAAGTACAAAATTTTCTAAATCTTCCCTTCGAAGACGAAGAATTTGACTTTATTTTCGACATGGGTTGTTTTCACCATGTGAAGGTCGAGGACAGAAGCACTTTCATAGGGGGCATACATCGAGTTTTGAAAAGAGGCGGCTCCTATCTCGTGGTCTGTTTTAGTTACAGGAACGGTCCAGCATGGAACCACTTTACTAAAGAACGGATAATCCAGCTTTTCTCGAGTCATTTCAGAATCAAGAACATCCAGCACATAGCCTCTGTTGAAGGAGACGGATATAAGCGATACTTCTATTCGGTTTTGATGGAGAAGAAGTTGTAGGTCCACTTTTTGATTTAGGGTAGATAGTGTGTTGATTGATAATATTAGCAATAGTACGGTTAAGGTACAAAAATGGAAGGATAAATGTAATGATGTGCTTATTTATCGTCGTGTGAAATTGTCGTTAAGAAAGGAGAAATAGAACAATGAAGGCATTAGCAAGAATTATATTATTAACCTTGCTGGTCGGATTGATTACTGTTTCCGTTCACTCCCAGGAGAATTTGTGGTACGAACTAAATGGCAAGGTTGTTTCGCTTTATCAACAAGGACGATATTCAGAAGCAACCAATGTAGCTGAAGAAGCCTTGAAAGTTGCAGAAAAGACATTTGGGCCGGACCATCCGAGCGTGGCAACATCCCTGAACAATCTGGGGGAAATTTATAGAGCCCAGAATAAGTATGCCGAAGCCGAGCCACTTTACAAGCGGGCACTGGAAATAGGTGAGGAAGTCCTTGGGCCGAACCATCCCCGTGTGGCGACATTCCTGAACAATCTGGGAGAGGTTTATAGAGCCCAGGGCAAGTATGCGGAGGCCGAGCCACTTTACAAGCGGGCGCTGGCAATAGATGAGAAAGCTCTTGAGCCCTACGGCCGCGATGTGGTAACATCCCTGAATAATCTGGCAATACTTTATCATTCCCAGGGCAGGTATGCGGAAGCTGAGCCACTTTACAAGCGGGCGCTGGCAATATTGGAAGAAGCCCTTGGGCCGGAACATCCCGATGTGGCAAGTATGTTGGAGAATATGGCGGAGTTTTATAAGAATATGGGAAATGAAGATGAAGCGAAAAGGCTGGAAGAGCGTGCAAAAAGAATTCGCGCAAAAAATCAATGATGAACAACAATCAAACAGAGACCGAAAGAATTTCAGCAGAGCTGCCCAATTTTTGGGTTGGCTATATCATCGCCGCGCTCTTTCTTATTGGACAAATTCTGCAGGTTATTGTTAGATTAATTTCGGTAAAGCAGAGAGTCTCTCCTATGATTTCTCCAATAGGAGTAGCAGGGTGGATATACTGGTTTATTTGCATCTACCAAATGCACAAGGTACTTGCAGAACTTACAAATTCAGCATATCCAATAAGCCCTGCCGCTGCGGTTGGATACCATTTCATTCCATTGTATAATGTTTATTGGATAATCAAATGGCCTGCGGAAATTGCAAAGTTTGTAAATGCCCATCTGGGTCGAAAGGCAACTTTCAAAGGCATGGGGGTATTTCTTTTTATCGCCCCGTTTCTTATAAGAAAGGTGGGTGCGGGTATACCGTTAATCATAGTCTTTAGCGTTGGACTCTATTTATCACGAAAGATTTTGCAAGTGATTCAAAAGAGCAATGCACCAATTCGTGGTTCTATGTGACACAAATTTGGCACAAAGCCGCCTTATTACAGGGTGGTTTTTTTCCCTTCATCAAATGTTTTTTGCACTGTAAAGAGCCTTCCCAGAGTTTCCTTTCTGAAAAGCAAATTACCGATGGTACAAACAACAAAATTGTACTTGACATACTCGTAGATATTTGTTATTTTTTGTTGGCTCGAAGTCTGAACATCAATATTACAAATCACGCCACAGAGCATCGTCTCCAGCAGAATGAAACAGACAACCCTTCCATATCCACGCCGTAGTCCTTTATTATCATGAGACTCTATATTTGTCCGTGCCGGTTCCCGCTTTTTTATTCCTCGGATATGAAAAAGGACCCCGAGCGCTTTATCAGGCAGTTCGGAGAAAAGGAGGCAATTATAAGGGAGGTGAAAAAATCAAGAGCGAACTCAGACATGTGCTGAGTCACACATCAAATAAGGAGGTGAAACATGCGTAGAATTGGACAGATTTTCAGGTTTTTAATCCCTGTCATTGCCCTGGTAGCTTTAGTGGTATTTATGACTGGAGCTGGGAGACGGGAAAGGGCAAAAGAAGAACAAATCAGGGCCAACGTCCGTCGGATCATTGACGCCTGGAATAAGCACAACTTGGATGTATTTGACGAAGTGTATGCTCCCGACTTTGTCTACCACCAATCTCCCTCTCCGGATATCAAGGGACTCGTGGCTTATAAACAATGGGGCGCAGCCCTCCTCGCCGCTTACCCAGACTGGCATATGACACCTCGCGAGGTAATTGTCGAAGGGAACACACATGCTGCACCGTGGACCGGTGGCGGCACAAATACCGGAAAATCGCCACTCTATCCCTTTCCGCCCACCGGCAAGCAAGTGACATTCACCGCATGTTGCTACGGCCACTGGGTCGATGGGACATTGGTCGAACAGTGGGAGTATGTGGATACTCTAGGCCCATTGCAACAGCTCGGCGTCATCCCCCGCTGAAGTGGGGCGGGAAGTAATCCCTGTGGCCTACCTTTCCGTTGAGGTAGGTTATGGATGGTCAAAGCTGGTTACCGCCACATGGTCTAACACGGGGTTGCTGACTTCCCTTGGCTTCATCCAAACACTTCCTTTCAGCCTGCGACTTCGGCGACCCCGGAACTGTTAACAATAGTTCTTAATTAACCTTTTGGGATATTCAAGATATGGTCTAACCTCGGTTTTGTAAGGCAAAACGGAGGTAAATACAAAGAAAGGAGGTGAAACATGCGTAAAATTGGACAAATTTTCAGGTTCTTAATCCCTCTCATTGCCTTGGCCGCCTTAGTGGTATTTCTGGCTGGAGCTGGGAGACGGGAAAGGGCAGAAAGGGCAAAAAAGGTCCGTGGAATCGCACTGATCTATGAAGCCTGGAACACGGGCAACGTAGCCCTATTGGATGAAGTACACAGTCCCGATCTTGTCCGACACGGGCCGGGTTCGCCCTGGGGCGAGGAGGACTTCAAGAGCAATAAAGAACGCCTTCTAAAAATGCTCAAGGACTACCCGGGGTTTAAACTCACGATGGACTTCCTACTCGTCGACGGCGACAGAACTGCTGATAGGTACACCTTTCGGATGCCATTGGGAAATGGCAAGGAGGTCGTATCGTCGGGAGTCTGCCACCATCGCTGGGTGGACGGCAAAGTCGTCGAAGTTTGGGAGTATGACGATTTGGTAGGCCTGTACCAACAGCTTGGCTTTAAGTTAGTCCCTCCGGGGAAGCAGGCCGGGAAGTAACTCCTGTAGCCTACCTTTCCGTCGAGCTAGGTTAGGAATGGTCAAAGACGGTTGTCATCAGATGGTCTAACACGGGGTTGCTGACTTCGCTGGCTTCGTGCGAATCACTTCCTCTGTGGCGGCGACTTCAGCAACCCTAGAATCATTATTCGAAATTCGAGTCCGATGGGACGTAACTCGCACTGGATGACTTAAGGAAGAAGGACAAGAGGTTTCGGCAAGATAGTAAGTTAATAGAAGGAGGATGCTGATGTGTGAATTCTGTACGCAACATGGGGAGGGCCAGAAATGGTATCTGGTCATGCGGAACTACTCCCGCGAACTGCTTGCCCAGAAAGGGCGGGTGAAGTTGATGGACGACTTCTTTGCCCACTTTGAGGCGAAAAATGGGAAAGCGGTGGCACAACTGGATGCCATCAGAAACAATCCCGTGATCTACGGCTTTGTTCGGCGCATGGCTACCCGCAAGCAAAAGGCTGAGCACTGGGGCCAGGTGGTGCCCATTGAGGATGTGGAGCGAATTGTGGACCTGCAGGATTCCATCGTCCGGCTGCCCTGTGTCTGCCGCAGCCTGACTACGGGCCGCGAAGCTCGCTTTTGCTTCGGTTTCGGTAGCGACCCGACGGGTCTCTTGGGAAAGTATCCTGACTACTCTCATAGCCTCGAGGTGCTGGAGAAGGAGGAGGCCAAGAAGCTCCTGCGCTCCTTCGACAAGGAAGGTATGATGCACTCCATCTGGACCTTCAAGGCGCCATACATCTACGGACTCTGCAACTGCGACCAGGATTGCCTGGCCTACCGTATCCAAGTGAAGACAAACCTGATGCAGAGCATGTTCCGCGCTGAGTACGTGGGAATGGTCAACTGGGAACTCTGTGACGGCTGCAAAAAGTGCCTATCGCAATGCCAGTTCGGGGCGATCCGGTATTCCAACAGCATGAAGAGAGCTACCATCGAGATGATGCAGTGCTATGGCTGCGGCGTCTGTCGGGCGGTGTGCGAGAAGGATGCTATCACCCTCAAGCGCAGAACCGAGTTCGCCAAATTGCCATGGTAGAAAGAGAGGGAACAATGAAGATAAAAATCAACACCCAGGCTTGTGGCAATCCACTAGAATGTCGGCTGTGTCTGGATCGCTGCCCGGAGAAAGTGTTTGGAACTTATCCTCGTGGGCGAAGGGCGCCCGGCGCGGCGGCTCGGGACTGGGTCATCATTCCTATGTTCGCTTCTCAATGTACGGACTGCCGGGAATGCTTGGCCTTCTGTCCTCGGCAGGCCATCTCGCTGCGGTGACCATCGGCTTTCCAGGAGATGATATCGCTACTATTGCCTGGACTAAGAAAGGATGCGTTTTAGGGTAACCAGGGGAGTCTGACCTTATTTTCCATCATTCATATTTTAAAAATCAAGAAGCGGGATAAATAGTTGTTATCTCTCCCACAGGAAATTTTTAATGAAAATACTTGTGGTATTTTATTCAAGAACTGGTAACACAAGAAGAGTTGGAGAAGAGATAGCCAAAAACTTGAACGCTGACATTGATGAGATTATTGATAAGAAGAAGAGGAGTGGAATCATTGGTTGGCTTGGGGGTGGGATAGACGCCCTTTTCAAGAAATTAACAGAAATAGAAAATAAAAAGAGACCGGAAGAATATGACATAGCCATTATTGGAACTCCTGTTTGGGTGGGTACCATTTCCCCTGCAATCCGAACCTATCTCTCACAAAATAAATTCAATAAAACAGCTTTTTTCTGCGTCTATCGGACCGATAAAGGTAAAACGTTTAATGAAATGGAGAAATTAAGCACAAAACCGGAAGCAGTATTAGAGATAAAGGATAGAGAAATAGAAAAATCCAAAGAAAAGATCAAGTCCTTCTGTCAAACTTTTGGATAGGGTCTGCCAGAAAATAGTAACTGCCCTTGTTTTCTCCCGAGTACCTGACTCATAATCTCTAGTCCCGCCTTTTTTCTTCTCGATAGTCCTTTTACAGCATTAAATACAGACCTCATAAATGGCTACATTCATTCCCACAAATTATGGGTTGACAAGGCCATTGGAATATGGTATTAAATTACCGAATAGAGAATCTGTATTCTGCGATAATAACGGAAGGCTCTTCAGAGACGTAAACAGGTCCTGGAAGACGGCAAAAAGAGGGGCTTGCAATAATGCTGGCGTAGCTCAGTTGGTAGAGCAGGGGTTTTGTAAACCGCTTTAAGCCCGACGAGAAATTTCCACACCGACGAAAAACCTATTCACCATTCATCACCAATAGTCATCAATTTGTGCCTCTAGTTGACACAAATTTGGCACAAAGCCGCCTTATAACAGGGCGGTTTTTTTCCCTTCATCAAATGTTTTTTACACTGTAAAGAGCCTTCCTAGGGTTTCCTGTCTGAAAAGCAAATTCCCGATGGTACAAACAACAAAAATTGTACTTGACATAGTCATAAATATTTGTTACTTTTCTTCTCCTGAAGTACGCATATCAATATTACAACTTACCGCAACCAGCATCATGTCTAGCAGCACGACACAAACACCCCGATTGCTGGAAGAAAACTCTGAATAAGTAGAAAGAATTTACTCACACTGCTTTGTATCCACGCCATAGCTCTTTATTATCATAAGACTCTATGCCTGCCCGTGCCGGTTGTTGCTTTTTTTATTCCTCGGATATGGAAAGAGGGTCCCGAATGCTTTATCGGGCAGTTCGGAGAAACGGGGGCAATTATAAAGGAGGTGAAAAAAATCAGGAACGGACTCAGCCATACGCTGAGTCACACATCAAATAAGGAGGTGAAACATGCGTAGAATTGGACAAATGTTTAGGTTTTTAATTCCTGTCATTGCCTTAGTAGCCTTGGTGGTATTTCTGGTTGGGGCTGGGAGACGGGAAAGGGCAAGACTAGAAAAAAACAAGGCCATTGTCCGCGCTAGCGTTGAGAAGTTCTGGAACACAGGGGACCTGGCCGTAGCGGACGAGTTTTACGCCACCAACTGGGTCGAACACCATCCCGGCGTGCTGGGCGAGGTTCGTGGCCTCGAAGGGTTAAAAAAATGGGCCAAGGCAGAGTTCGTCGGCTTTCCTGACATGCGTGTCACCATCGAGGACCTTGTCGCCGAAGGGGACAAGGTAGTGAAACGTTGGCGAACTCGGGAGACGCACACAGGCGAGTATTATGGAGTCCCGCCAACCGGAAAGGAAGTGACGAATATGGGGACCACCATTTACCGCATCGCCGACGGCAAGCTTGCGGAAGGCTGGTGGAGCTATGACAGCTTGGGCAAATGGGAACAGCTCGGCTTTAAATTGGCCCCGGCGAAGAAGTAGGGCAGGAAGTAATCCCTATAGCCTACCTTTTACGTTGAGACAAGTTAGGAAATAGGTCAAAGCTCGTTGCCGCCACATAGCCTAACACGGGGTTGCTGGGTTCGCTTGGCCACGTTCGAATCACCTCCTTTCGGCCGGCGACTTCAGCAACCTCGGAAACATTACCCAACCAATAATTCTTATTTTACTTTTATTCATCAATAATTACTATTTTGTGCATCTAGTTGGTGCAACTTAGACGCACCTTTTAGTCAGAACTGTTGGAAACATAAAATATTGGGAAATTGCTCACTTAGAGAACCGAGGTTAATCTTTCTATGGCCGACCTGGCTTAATAGAACTCGGTTTCCCCCGAAAGGGGTTTGAGTGAGCCTTTTTATTTGTGATAGAAATACCCATGAAAAATATTAGATAAGAGGCGCCACTTACTTGAATTATGAGTTGACAATCCAAGTGAAATATGGTATTAAATTACCGAATAGTGAATATTGCTTCAGCGATGAGAATGGTAAGTCCTTTCACAAATATAAACCGTTGATAAAAGACGGCAAGCAAGGCCGTTTTCCACAGTGCTGGCGTAGCTCAGTTGGTAGAGCAGGGGTTTTGTAAACCGATTTAAGCCCGACGAGAAATTTCAACATCGACGAAAAACATATTCACCATTCATCACCAATAGTCACCTATTTGTGCCTATAGTTGACACAAATTTGACACACCTTTTGGATAGGAAAGCATAATCTTTTTCTTTCATCGAGCGGTTGTTGTATTTTAGTAAGTTGGTTACACATTACAATAAGGATTTTGAATATAAGTTTTTCTATTTGGTAGTTTATAGTTGACTTTTGATTTGGGCGAAAGACCTCAAGGCGAAAGTTAAATATAGGTTCTTTAAACCGGGAGTCGCTCGAAAATGCTTTGAGGTCGCTCCCGGTTTTTTAAGGGAAAAACAATGAAAAATCTGATAAAATTCTTAACTACCCTTAAAGTTTCTGACGACTTTAACAAAAAAGCCGATATTGTGTTATTTAATGGAGACTGTTTGGATTTGTTAAAAGAAATTCCTTCCGAATTTGTAAGATTGGTTGTTACTTCCCCACCTTATAATATAGGAAAACCATATGAAAAACGCCTGAATTTAGACACATATTTGTCTCAACAGGAAAAGATCATTAAAGAATGCGTGAGAATACTAGCTGTGGATGGTAGTCTATGCTGGGAGGTGGGAAACTATATCAATAAGGGCGAAATAATTCCTCTTGATGTCCCGATTTTTTCGATTTGTAAATTCGCTGGATTAAAATTGAGAAATAGAATTGTTTGGCATTTTGGTCATGGTTTGCATGCTAATAAGCGTTTTTCAGGAAGATACGAGACAATAATGTGGTTTACAAAAAGTGACTCATATATCTTTAACTTAGATGCGGTAAGAATTCCACAAAAATATCCTCAGAAGAGACATTATAAAGGTCCAAAGAAAGGACAATTATCGGGACATCCTTTGGGTAAGAATCCAGGGGATGTGTGGGATATCCCTAACGTGAAAAGCAACCACCCTGAGAAGACAATACATCCCTGCCAGTTTCCCGTTGAGTTAATAGAACGGTTAGTTTTGGCATTTAGTAAGCCTAACGATTGGGTTTTCGATCCCTTCATAGGCGTAGGTTCCACAGCAATTGCTGCAGTCTTACATAGAAGAAGAGCAGCGGGGGCTGACATAGTGCCGGAATATATAAAAATTGCCAAAGAACGTATTCTTTTACTCTCTAAAGGGAAACTAAAACTACGTCCTATGGGAAAACCTATTTATATCCCACCAGATAAAGATACAGAATTGTTCCAAGAGTTACCTTTTAAGGATTTGTAGGGAAGTCGGATGATACCTATAGCCACCTATTCATTCAATAATGGGAAAGAGTTCATATCAAAGAATCATAGAAGAGAATATCAAGAGGTAATTTCAATAATAAAATCCGTGGATGCCTCTCGGTGCAAGACCAAAGAAAGTAAAGAAAAAACTATGCCGGGAAAGCTCTTATATTCCCCTGTTGCCTTAAATAAAGAATTTAAAGAACGATTCAAGAAAAAAGAATGGAGAGCCATTCGAATAAGTGTTAGCACGAAGATACCAGAATTAAAAACAATGCATAGTGGATTTAGAGAAATGGATATGGTTAAGAATAGATTGGGAGTAGAAGTTCAGTTTGGTAAATATGCTTTTATGGTTTATAATGTTGCAGCTAAGATGACAATTTTTTCTAAACAGGGTATTATTGATTCTGGCATTGAGATAGTTCCGGTGTTAAATTTGGCAAAGCAAATGTCCACGGGAGTTTCATATTTTGAGCAAATGAAAACAGATTTGGAATATAGGGGAGTAAGTAACATAGATATACCGGTATTAATAATTGGAGTAGATGTGGAGGACTAATAAAGAGTCGATGCTCGCATAATCATATTTTTGTTTCTTGGTTTTTCAATAGAAAGGAGGCTATGCATATATGTTTATAGATACCTCAAGTATAATTACAGGTGCCATTTCTTTCATAAGTGCACTTGTTCTTTATAAAATTGGAGAGAAAAAATCAAGGTTAGTCTATTACGTAAGTAATATGTCTCGATTCGAGATAAAACCTCCAGGAGCATCTTCTTTTAAATTATTTAGTCATAGTCTTACTATTAGAAATAATGGAAAGGCAAAGGCTGAAAGAGTAGAAATATCTCATAGTTACTTTCCGGAGAACTATGATATGGTGCCTCAACGGCCCCATGAAATAAGGCCATTCCAGAATACCAAAATTCTATATTTTGACTATTTGTCAAGTAAAGAGTCTGTTACGATTTCATACCTTTATCCAGCCCCAATCATTCCTGAGCAGTGTTATAATTACATAAAATCTCAAGATGGATACGCAAAGAAAATCGAAATAGTAGGAAGTCCTAGAATTCCCAAAATTATCAGTATTATTTTGATGGGACTTGTGGTATTAGGGTTTATAACCTTCATTGCTCTTTTAGTCAGAACGTTTCTCGGAATATTTTCATAGTAGACTGGGACTTGGAGATGGTGATAGGCTGCAAAAGAAATGGGGCCCCATTGCTATTAGATTTCAAAAAGAAGGTTTATTTCGGATTAGACAAAGAGGATTTCTATTTTCCTTTTGGTTTTGATTTGAGTGGTTTATGCTCAGTGATAGGCGAATATAGGATTTTTGATCGGGATATCTCCCATTTTTAATCTGGCGTAAGACCTCAAACGGCCAAAAAGTAGGAAAAAGCTACCCAAAAAGCCGGCCAAGAGAAGGGGAAAAATATGAGCGAGACGAAATTCAATAAGGAAAAAGCCGCATCTATTGTTAAGGAAAAGTTTTTGGATTTGGAGAAGGAAGAGCCTATATTCATGGCTTTTGTAACAATTAAACCTTTAGAGGTAGACCCAATAAGTGGCAATATTCTGAAAGGTAAGTTTGGGTATGGTCATGCGGGATATATTGACCGTGTGTTGGCAGCAGGTGTGCTATACCACATGGATGAATTGTCAAGAGAAATAACAAAAAAATATCTACAAGCAAAATGACATTATTCATAATGCATTGGGTTTATTCCGCTTTTTTGATTTTGGCATGATTAAAAAACATTCCGGTTATCTTAAGTTACGCATAGTTAGATTTGGAAGGCAAATAAATGGATGGCGTTTTCACACTACCGTATCCTGAATACGTAGTAGCGACATACCTTCAAAAGCTCCTTAAGGTGAGAGAAGGTTATTCTATTCAGATTCCACTTAGTCGGCAGCAGAAAGGTATTGATTTATTTGTATATTCTTCAAAATCACGAAAGGCTGCTTCTGTTCAGGTCAAAAGTTCAAGAGCATATCCCGGCAAAGTTCCAAAAAGAAAAAGCATGAAAGAGAGATTTGATAATGCTCTTTGGTTCAGAAATTTCGACTACAAAGGAGGTATGGCTGATTTCTACATGCTTTTTGGGCTGTATCGTAAATCGGGTATTATTAATAAGAGACTTAATAAGACCAAAAAAACTCGAAAGTGGTGGGATTATAAAATTCTTATTTTCACGGACAGAGAGATGGGAAGATTCCTTGAAAGTCTCGTAACTAAACAAGGGGAAAAAGAATCATTCTTTAGTTTCGGATTTAATGACTGGTCAGATGAGATTTTTGCTGTACGTGGTTTTAAAAGTCCAAAGTCTTGTAAGAAAGATTTGATTGGGAATAAGATTGGCGCGATAAAAAATTTTTTAAAGCAAAAGAAAGTAACATAAAGTTTGACAGTAGTTAAGACCAGATTGGCAGGTCACTTTGTTCGCCCGAATGCCTTTGGCCCTCAGCAAAGCTTGCGAAACTTTAGCTAAGATCGGGCCCAATTGATGAGGATTATTTCATGAGGGAGGGTGAGTTTAGAAAATATTTACAACTTCAACATCTTTCTGCCAATGGGATCACTGCGCGGTTAAGCTGGTGCAAAAGGGTCGAAAAAGATTTTGGGATCGACTTAGAAGATGTTGCAAAATCTGAAACAAAGATGCAAGAGCTAAGGCGCGGGGTGTACGATAATCAGAAATATACCTGGAGACAACGACGCAATTTCCCTAATGGATTAAGGAAATATTTTAAATTTGTAAACGGTTATGAACTTCCGCGACTAAATAGAAACAGTTTATGACAAAATTGACTTATCATTGCTTCAAGATTGCTCGCACAGTTATCAAGACACCCTAGGGTTCTTCCGTTCTATTATGTGGCAATACTCGTGCTGTTTTAGAATTTGCGCAATATTGCCTCTTTTGCAGGACATAAGTAACGGTTCTATATTGCTTCTTGACGGGTAAGGGGCTCGAACTTTTGGGCGCTCAAAAAATTTTGCTTTGCAAGCACGTCTTTTTATGGGAAACTTCATAGCCAATCGTTCGCAAAAACATATCAAAACGAAAGATATACTGACGGTAGGTTTGGAAAGGAGGAATAGACATGAAGGAACATAAAGTAGAGTTGGTTGCGAATGAAGGAATATTCAGGGGACTTGCTAAGCAGAATATGATGTTTCATCAATGTTTTGGAGAATTAGTCGATAATGCAATTGCAGCTAAGAGGGATGATCGGAAGTTCAAGGTAGATATCATTTTCATAAGAAATGAGTCGGAAGATAGTGTTGATACATATATAGCAGATAACTCAAAAGGAATGAACTTAGACATATTTAGAAAAGCTTTGCAGCTGGGAGAACCTGCAACGATTACAAATCGGTTAAATGAGCATGGTTTTGGGATGAAAAATGCTCTTGCAACGTTGTCTGGAGAAAATGGTTATTGGAAAATCTGGACAAAGCCACTGGATGAGAAGACTATTTATACTGCGGAAGGACCCTTTAGACGAGAAATGCGTATAAAAGAGGAGAAGTCTTTTCCAGCGGAAGATTTCTTACCTGCGGACATCTCCACGCTAATTAAAGTAACTGTAAAATTATCCTTCTTCCAAACTGTCCAAGGGCGAGGCGCACCTTCGACAGATTTGGCAACTTTAAGAACCTGGTTGATTGAGCATTTAGGAGTATTTTATAGGGGATATATAGAACAGGACCCGGAAACTTTTGATAATACGGGGACAATAGTAGTTTCTATAGGAAATGATTCCTTACAAGTGCCGCCGGTCCCTGTGCCCCTAGGGAGTATGAAAACGGAATATATTAATGTGGAAATTGGTGGTGCAGTATATAATATTACGTATAGATTTGGAACTTTGGATGAGGTAAAACGAGATTCCTTAGTTCGTGGAAAGAAAACGAAGTTTTATTATCAAGGGAATATTCCGACCCAGGGAATCGACATACGGTTAGGCAAGAGAGTAATCGCAACCAAACAAGTTGAAACTATATGGAAAACGGAAAGTGGGGACAGCCAACTCTCGCGACATAATAACTACAACGATTTCGTTGGGGAATTACTTATTCCAGAATTACCGAGGGGGATATTAAGTACGACGAATAATAAAACCGATTTTAACCTAGACGACAATAATTGGTCAAAAATCTTTAATAAGCTTAATGAAATTCGTCCGATAAAACAAATTAGAGAGAAGAGTGAGAAAGATTTAAGAGATAAATGGATGAGTATGTTGAGAGCGACAAATCCTGAGGATACTGTTGTTGATGACAGATCCGTGTGGCCAACAGGCACAAAAATTGATGTGTATAGAAAGACCGCAGACGACAAAATAATCATATATGAACTGAAAGTAGGAACGGGCTCTCCCATATTTCTTTATCAACTGAGGATGTATTGGGATGGTTTGGTATTACAAGGTGAACAACCAAAAGAAGGAATTCTTTTGGTTGACGATTTCAATACTGATTTGGAGGAGATGGCAAACAAAATGAATCAATTACCACCTCCTTATTTTCCCACTCCCCCCGGAAGCTCAAAACCTCCTACTCCCAGTAAACCATATAATTTTAAAATAGAAAGGCACAAGGACAAGGGTCTCTAAATACTAAGCAAAATTTATATTTATTCTATTTTTGAAGATTCACGAATTTTTCTTCATTATGCTTCGTCGGATAAGAAGGACTTTTATTCAACCATCAGCACGAACTTGATTAGCCAGAGTGTTTACTTGGGCTGGGTTTCGGAAGGCCTTGAGACTGTTGAACGTGGTCTAGTCAAGAGGTGAGTTCTGGCAAAGGAAATGAAACTGTGCCTGCCCAGAAGTTGACCCTTCGGGCGTCAAGAGTGGCGAAACTGTCAGGCGAACTTTGGGGGGATGAAAGTTTATGCGAGTAATATTCATGGACGAGTCGGGTTATTCTCTTAATTGGCAGTCGGATTTAGAAACACAGCCTTATTATGTGGTAAGCGCGGTTTGCTTTCCATCCGAGCAGCTCTCGGCCGTATACAAGAAAATTAGGGAAGAGGTTATTAATCTAAACATAGAAGGCACTTCGCGTGCCCTCGGCCATGGATTTGAGATAAAAGCACGAGATATTTCACGAGGTTCTGGCTACTGGGGGACTCATAATGATGAAAGAAATGCGGTGCGGAAGACAATGCTCGCGGTTCCTAGAAAGTATGACGGTACGGCATTTGTTGTTATTATTGACAAACGGGCCCATAAAGAGCATTATGCTTGGCCGGCTGACCCATATGAACTGTCCCTCGAATTTATTTTCGAGAGGCTACAAATGTTTCTTTCCGATATTGGTGATTATGGTATATGCATTTACGACCAAAACAAGCGGGTTGAGGATGCTCTCCAAAATGCTGCAGCTAATCTTATACGGGAGGGGAGTGAACTTATTTATTTTAGTCGATTTTACAACTTGCTTGTGATCAAGAGATTTCGAATCGATCGGATTATCGAATTCTCTTTGGGTCGATCCGAATACTCTGTTGGTCTGCAAGTTGCCGATTTCTTTGCAACAATGACTTATGCTTATATGAAAGATGGGAAACCTTCACCTTGTGGATGGTGGGATGTGCTGGAATCATCGCTTTATCGAAAGGATGGAAAACTGCAAGGAGTCGGATATAAAGAGTTTCCATAGAGCTATTGTGCAGTTTTGCCTAATGTAGCACAAAAGGTTCGGTTCTTGCAACGCTCACATAAATTTTGGCGGTGTAATGATCTTTTGCAGGTGGAAATGGGCAAATTTAAGATGAGACTAAAACCGATTTTGGGCTGCATTTTCTTGTTGATTATTATTAAAAAATCTGTTAAGGTTTAGTAGGAATTTCCCAGAAATAGAGTGATGGAGGCCTTGAAGTCCAGAGTTGACACAAAGTTGACACAAATTTGACACAGGGGCCATCTGTTGGGAGCGAAAAAAGAGTAGGCTAAGAAAAACCTTTTATGAATAAAGGTCTGACATAATGCTGGCGTAGCTCAGTTGGTAGAGCAGGGGTTTTGTAAACCTCAGGTCGTAGGTTCGAATCCTATCGCCAGCTTTCAGCCTTGTTTATAAAGGGTTTTAAAGCACTTTAGAAAAATGGGCGGTCAAAAAAAGCAAGAGGGGAATAAGAGGGGAACTATGAATAAGAAAGAAGAAACTGTATCAGGTTTTCCTCGTGGAGGAGTTGCCAAGACATTAAGAAGAATATTGTATCGTGAATTAGCTAATAGTCAAGTTAATACAATAGTAGTTGTTTTATTCTCTCATCTTTTAGTTGAATATGCAATTGAGGAATATATATTCAAATTATTGACATTCGCTTTGCCAGGAGGGAAGGCGAGACCAAAACTGGAGAGCAAGTTCTGGAAAAATATTCAAAGAATGCCATTTATGAAAAAATTGGAACTACGCATCTTCATCTATGGTATAATATTCGCGAGGATTAAAAAATAGGAGGAAAAAGATGATTATGGAAGAAACAATTGCCGAATTGACGACCATTGACCCTTCTGGAGAAAGAACAACCTTAAGAGAAACTTTTTACTTTGCGCGATGTGACGGCTGTGGGTATATCTTTGGAGCAGACATTAGGGAAAGAGAGGTCTTGATGCAGATACTTCTTCAAATAGGTTGGAAGACAAAAGGAAGGAAACACTTTTGTCCAAAGTGTCAAAAAGGAGAGTATAAGCAAGAAGCCCCAAAGAAAGAACCAGTTCTCCCGAGAGTATCAGAAAAGAAACCCGAGGAGAGAATAGTTGCAGCAAAGAGAGCCAAAGCCAAAGGAGATTGGGGAAATTTTAGAAGTTGGAGAGGTTGGGTTACTCTTTTCATTATCTTATTATGGACACTGGGTCCGGTAATTTTAGCCTTTTGGCTTCAGAAAAAACTGGGCTGGTAGAAGGGATGAAAAATGAATAGAATAAAAAGCTCCAATGGAATTGTAGAATGGGGGAATATCATTATTCTGACCAAGATTTAATTTGTAAATAATATGCAGGTAAAAAAGAAAGGAGACAAACTCACATAAGTGGGTAGTCTCCTTTTTTGTTAAGTAGAGATTCTGAAATGGAAACAGTAAACAAAGTTTGTCAAAAATGCAGAAAGAGGTGTAAACAGAGACCTGATTGTGAAATCATATATTGCCCTATGTTTGAACGAGCAAGGCAGAAACCAGATACAGCCAGAAAAGTGGCTGATGTAAGAGAAGTGGTGATGAAAGTAAAATAGAGCCACTCCATTTGCCCTTACAAGCCCGAAATGAAGTCAACCAATGATAATCCATTGGTGGAAATAAAACGGGCTGGTAAGAAGAGATGTAATGAAAGCAGTAGTAAGTTTTTTGAAAACTAATAAGAGAAAGAGAGAGAGTAAAGCAAAGGTTTGGCTATATGGATAAATAAATAATTCTATGCTTATGTGTTTTGGGAAAAATTATGAAAAAGGGTCGCAGGACATTCAATGCCAGACATCAAAAAAACAACCAGACCTGAGGTTGACGAAACCTCGGGTGGCTTTCCATAAGTTTATCAACAAAGGGCATTTTTAAAGACGCATTAAAAGAGGGAAGGAAGAGGTGACAAGGCAAAGATTGACAAAAGGTGGGAATTTTTGGGAACTTAAAAAAACACTTGCCAACCATTTATTTCATTAGTATAATAAAAGCGGCTTTGCCTGTTTTTTAAACCTCAGGTCGTAGGTTCGAATCCTATCGCCAGCTCCAGAGAAAAAAACAATCGAGAGTTAAAAAGCAGGAATAGTTGGACCAGCAGAGGCTGAGTTTACATAGGGACAGGTGGCGGAGCGGTTAATCGCACTGGACTGTAAATCCAGCGGACGTAGTCCTTCGGAGGTTCGAATCCTCCCCTGTCCACATTATCTTTTGGGGGAAAGTTGGAGGCGGGAGTAATTCAATGGTAGAATATCAGCCTTCCAAGCTGAATGTGCGGGTTCGATCCCCGTCTCCCGCTCCAAGAATCAGAACAATAGTTTGATGCTGTTGTCTATGCCCATGTAGCTCAGTTGGTAGAGCACATCCTTGGTAAGGATGAGGTCACCGGTTCAATCCCGGTCGTGGGCTTGAAGAGATAATAAAGAAGGAGGTTATTATGGCAAAAGCAAAATTTGTGCGAACTAAGCCACACGTAAATGTGGGGACAATTGGACATGTAGACCACGGGAAGACTACGCTGACTGCGGCAATTCTACTCTGTCTATCGAAGGTGGGGAAGGCAGTACCGAAGAGGGTGGATGAGATTGACAATGCACCTGAGGAGAAGGAGAGAGGGTTAACCATTGCCATAGCGCACTTGGAATATGAGACAGATAAGAGGCACTATGCGCACATAGATTGTCCCGGGCATGCTGACTATGTGAAGAATATGGTGACGGGGGCCGCTCAAATGGACGGGGCAGTTTTGGTAGTGAGTGCAGCAGATGGGCCGATGCCGCAGACCAGGGAACACATTTTATTAGCTCGCCAAGTAGGGGTTCCGCACATAGTAGTTTTTCTCAACAAGGTTGACCAGGTAGATGATAAGGAGCTTTTGGATTTGGTGGAGCTAGAAGTGAGGGACCTGTTGACGAAGTATGAATTTCCGGGAGACAAGATTCCGGTAATAAAGGGGAGCGCCACGGAAGCCCTGGGCTGTGGATGCGGGAAAGAGGAATGTCCGAAATGTAAGCCGATACTTGAACTTTTGAAGGCGATAGATGATTATATACCTGAGCCGAAGAGGGATATAGACAAGCCATTCTTGTTGAGTGTGGAGGATGTGTTCAGCATAACGGGAAGAGGGACAGTAGCCACCGGTAGAGTGGAGAGAGGGAGAGTAAAAGTAGGGGACAATGTAGAGATAGTAGGGATACAGGAGACGAGGAAGAGTGTGGTGACCGGGGTAGAGATGTTCCGGAAGACGCTGGATGAAGGGAGAGCAGGGGATAATATAGGAGTACTTCTGAGAGGTATAGAGAAGGAGCAGATAGAGAGGGGGCAGGTGGTAGCAGCTCCGGGGACAATAACTCCGCACACGAAGTTCAAAGGTCAGGTATATGTACTGACGAAGGAAGAGGGGGGCAGGCATACGCCATTTTTCACGGGGTATCGTCCGCAGTTCTATTTTCGGACGACAGATGTGACGGGAGTGATAAAACTTCCGGAGAAGGTAGAGATGGTGATGCCGGGAGACAATATCACCCTGGATGCAGAGTTGATAACTCCCATAGCCATGGAGAAGGAGTTGAGGTTCGCCATCCGGGAGGGTGGACATACTGTCGGTGCAGGAGTAATTGCAGAGATAATAGAATAGGGAGTGCTCGGGATTTGGTTCACTCGCTAAGAATTTTTTGGTCTTTGACCACTGCCAAAAATTTCAGGAGTTTAGCGAAATTCCCTTCGGTCAGTTTCGGCTAAACTCTTTTCTTCAATTTTTGGCTAAAAATTCTAACGCTCGCTATACCAAATCCCCTCACATCAAGAGAGCGGATTTAAAGCTCCTGTAACTATCCCTTCATCCTCAGGGAATTAAGAGGTAGGGTTAGTCTATTTGCTTGGAGTTAAAAAGTGGCTAAGGCTGAGATAGTAACCGTTTTTCTCGTCTGTAGCAATTGTAAGAGGCGAAACTATACATATAGAAGAAACAAAAAGAAGAAGGATCCTAAGAAACTTGAACTAAAGAAGTACTGCAGGTTCTGTAGAAAACACACTATACATAAGGAAGCAAAATAGGGTCAAGGAGGAAAAGAATATAGGCCTGTAGCTCAATTGGTTAGAGTAGCGGTCTCCAAAACCGTTGGTTGGGGGTTCGAGTCCCTCCAGGCCTGCCAACTATTTCTGGGCCTGACCGGAGTGAATGGTTAGGGACTTGAGAGGGTGAAGGACAACTCGAACGCTTGCGAGCGCCGGGGTCATCCGAGGAAAAGAGCGGAGCGCGGAAGCGAGCAAGCCGGACCCTGAGGCCGAGGGAGGAAGGGGAGAGGCCGAAGGGCGAGTCCCTCCAGGCCTGCCAACTATTTGTAAGCCTGACTGGAATGGATGGTTAGAGAGTTCTGAGGGTCAAGGACAACTCGAACGAAAATCCTAAGTTTTCCTTGTTGGAAATGGAGAATTTAGGATTTTTTATTTACGGGGTTCGCTTGACTACTTTTTGATTTTAGTTCTTGTCTTAGACAGTTTTCTTTTATATAATTTGCAGTAACAGGTATGCGATTAAGGAGAATAAGGATTTCCTTAATGGCTGAAGTTCAAGTTAGTAAAAATCTAGGAAAAATAAAGAGAATAGGTATTCTAATCTTTTTAATATTCTCTGTTCTGATTTTGACTACCTATTGCGCCCACATTCCCTACAGGGGGACAGGAGGGGAATTGAAGATGGCAGGAGAGACTAAGTCTATATCTCCTTTCAATTATGTGCAGGAGGAGTTCCCGGTAGAAGTTAAGCTGGTGGGGAAAAAGAAGGGATATGTAATTAAGAGGATTACTTTCGCTACAGCATTACCTGCTCCCGCAGAAGATAATATGGTAAGAGGCTACTACTATGAGACAGAAAAAGAAGAGAGGTCACCGGCAATTCTCATACTGCCAATTGCCGGAGGCAACTATTTCTTTTCCCGGAAAATGGCAAAATTTCTCGTTTGTCAGGGAATGAACTGTTTGTGGCTGGAAAGGGGAGAAAGGCTGCTAGATTCTAAGGGAGACCTGGATGTTGTCAGGAGGCGGTTTATAAAGACTATTGTTGATGCTCGAAGAAGTATTGACTGGCTAATTGACCAGAAAGAGACAGACCCGGAGAGGATTGGGATTGTAGGAGCAAGTCTGGGTGCCTTCCTGGCTTCCCTTGTGGCTGAGACAGACCAGAGGGTTAAGAGCTCTGTGTTTATCCTGGGTGGAGGTAATTTGGCTAAACTTCTGTCCGAATCGAGAGAGAAAACAATCCGCTCTTTTAGAAAAAGAGTTATGAAAAAAGAAGGTCTCACACAGGAACAATTTTTCCAACTGGTTTCTCAGAGATTGGCCGATGTTGATCCACTGGCATTTGCCGGGAGGCTCTCTCCCCAAAATGTCTTAATGATAAATACAGTTAATGACCTCATTGTCCCGCGTGACTGTACCTTAGAGTTCCGGTCCAGCGCTGGCGAGCCTGAACTGATATGGCTGCCCTTTACACATACTTCTTCTTTTCTCGCCTTCCGATATGCCCGACGGAAAACGCTGGAGCATTTCCAAAAGACTCTCGCCAAGAGAGATTAGGAAACTCTCGGGGCTTCTCTCGGGGAAAATGACTCTGACCCCCTTTTTGGTGTGGTTGAATTTTTGTAGGGGATGTGGTATAATCAGTTGCACCAATTTTTTGGCGGAGAAAAATTGAAAAATGACTCTGACCCCTTTTTTGACCCCATTTTCGATTAGATTCGGTACAGCGGGCTGGCGAGCAGTTATTTCTGACGAGTTTACGATTAGTAATGTCAGATTGGTGACCCAGGCTATAGCCAACTATCTCCAGGAAGAAACTGTGGCAGACAGGCGACAGGTTCTTGTTGGTTATGACACCCGTTTTATGTCGGAGAATTTTGCCAAAGTATCGTCCCGGGTTCTGGCAGCTAATGGCATAAAGGCACTCATTACCACACGCGATGTTCCCACCCCAGCCTTTTCCTATGAGATTTTGCGGAGCCACACCCAGGGAGCGATTAACATTACCGCCTCCCATAACCCTCCCGAGTACAATGGCATAAAATTTTCTCCAGCGTCAGGTGGCCCGGCGCTCCCGGAGACAACGAGTGCTATTGAGAAGAACTGCGCTTTGCTCATCCAACGAGAATCTTCTATAAGCGATATCTCCTGGGAGAGAGGGATAGAACAGGGACTGATAGAATATGTTGACCCGCGGCCAGAATATTTAAAGAGAATTGGTGAACTTGTAGATTGGGAAAGAATAAGGAAGGCGAGGCTAAAAGTTGCTGTTGACCTGATGTATGGGACAGCGCGGGAATACCTGGATGTGCTCCTTGAACAAGCGGGATGTGAACTTAGAATTCTTCATAACTGGAGAGATGTGCTATTCGGTGGTTCTCCGCCAGAACCTTCTTTTTCTTACCTGGGAGAACTGGTCAGAACAGTGGAGATAGAAAAGTGCGATTTGGGGCTGGCTACTGATGGTGACTCGGACAGGTTCGGGATTATAGACAGGGATGGCACCTTCATTTCGCCTAACCAAGTCCTGGCGCTCCTTCTGAACCACCTGGTAAAGAGTAGGAATCTGAAGGGTATAGTGGCCCGCTCGGTTATGACTACCTCTTTTGTAGATGCCGTGGCAAGGATGCACGGTATCAGGGTGAAGGAAACACCTGTTGGTTTCAAATATATTGCCCAGGTGATGGCAGAAGGTAATATGATTATTGGTGGCGAGGAGAGCGGAGGATTGACAATTGGTGGACACGTGCCGGAGAAGGACGGCATTCTGGCCTGTCTCCTGATTGCGGAGATGGTCGCTTTTGCAGGCAAGTCTATTGGAGAAATTCTCAACGATTTATATAAAAATGTAGGAGTTTTTCTGAGTGAGAGGATAAATTTCCATTTGAGAGAAGAAGAGATGGAAGCTCTCAAAGGAAAACTTAGAAAGGATTTACCGGAAAAAATTGCTGGCTTGAAAGTGGAAGAGGTAGTTAACATGGACGGGCTAAAATTCATCCTGAGCGATGGGAGCTGGTTGGGAATTAGATTGTCCGGGACTGAACCTGTGGTCAGGTTATATGTTGAAGCCCACGAAAAAGAAAAACTGGAGAAACTAAAGGAAGCAGGAAAGAGGCTTATCAGGGGAAGATGAAGATTCTTATCTGTCCGGATTCTTTTAAGGAGAGCCTTTCGGCGGTTGAGGTTTGTAATTGTATTGAGCGTGGCCTAAAAAGAGCCAATTCTAAATTCAGAATAGAAAAGGTTCCCCTCGCCGATGGAGGAGAGGGCACTGTCAAGGCACTGGTTATGGCTACAGGGGGCCGCATTTTTAAATGTAGAGCAACTGACCCCTTGGGCAGGAAAATCTGGGCGAGGTATGGAATTCTCAGCGATGGGAAGACAGGAGTAATTGAGATGGCGGCTGCGTCGGGGCTGGCCTTGGTTCCCCGGGCTAAGAGAAATCCTCTGGTGACTACCACTTACGGGACGGGCGAGATGGTGGCAAGTGCGTTAGAACGTGGCTGCCGAAGAATTATTATTGGAATCGGTGGCTCAGCAACGGTTGATGGTGGAGCGGGAATGGCCCAGGCATTGGGAGCGAGACTTCTGGATGGGAAAGGGAAAGATATTCGTTTTGGTGGCAGAGAGTTAGAGAAATTAGAAAAGATAAATCTAAAATTTATGGACAAGAGGATTGCCAGAACGGATTTTATCATCGCCTCTGATGTTAGAAACCCGCTCCTGGGACCTAAGGGAGCGGCTCGCGTTTACGGGCCACAGAAGGGAGCGACGCCAGACATGGTGAAGAAGCTGGAAAGGGGACTTTCCCATCTTGCCCGGGTGATAAAGAAAGAACTATCCATTTCAGTGGAGAATATTCCTGGCTCGGGTGCAGCTGGTGGTTTGGGAGCAGGACTTTACGCTTTCCTCGGTGCAAAGATGGAAAGCGGGGCCAAACTGGTGATGAGGATGGCGGGCCTGGAGCAGCGAATCAAGAAGGTCGACCTGGTTATTACTGGAGAGGGCAAGGTAGACCGGCAGACCCTCTATGGCAAGGCGGTAATGGGTGTCATAAGAATGGCAAGAAAATACAGGGTTCCGGTAATTTGTATTGCCGGGTCTATTTTGCCGGAAGCCAGGGATTTATACGGGTTTGGCGTTAAGGGGCTGCTTAGCATTACGCCCAAGCCGATGAGCCTGCAGGAGGCGATGAAAGAAAGTAAAAGCTTGCTAATCAATACTTCGGAAAATCTGGGACGTCTGATATGGCCAAAAATTGTTGAGAGAAAACGATGAATAGAAAATTCTGGATTATTTTGGGCATTGTAACGGTTATTCATGGCTTGATAAATATATTCATCGGTTTGGGCGACGACGAGGCTTACCACTGGGTATGGAGTAACCATTTAGCGCTCAGCTATTACGACCATCCGCCCATGGTAGCGTACATCATCTGGTTTTTTACGCGGATTTTTGGAACGAGCTATTTTACGGTACACCTGGGAGCTTTAGTCTGCGTAACTCTGTTTATTATAGTCATCTATGAGTGGTCAAAGCAGATGTTCTCCTCTAAAGAAGCGTTATGGGCGGCGATGATTCTTCTTTTTATCCCCATCTTTTTTGTGGCTGGAACCGTAACTGTCCCCGATGCTCCCCTGGGGCTCTTCTGGGTTCTAACTTTATATTTGGTATATAGGGCCCTAAATGGAAACAGGCCTCACTACTGGTATCTGGCCGGATTGGCGATGGGATTGAGCAGCCTGAGTAAATATAATGGGATTCTTCTTCCCGGGATGGTATTTCTATATTTGGTATTTTCCCGGGAGCACAGAAACAGGCTTTTAAGAAAAGAACCTTACATCGGGCTACTAATTGGGTTAATTATCTTCTCTCCCGTACTTATCTGGAACTATCAGCACGATTGGGTATCTTTTCAGTTCCAGTTTCTCTCTCGCCATCGAGGAGGGTTATCTTTTGTTCGCTTTCTCCAGTTCATAGCTGCCCAGTTCACTTACCTTGCGCCTCTGGCATTTGTCTATGCCTGTTTGGGCTTCTATCGCCTGGCGAGGATGGGTTTTGGAAAGAATAGATGGGAATACCAGTACCTCTTTCTTACTTCTTTCCCGCTCGTTGCTCTATTTGCTTTGAACAGTTTCGTTTCCCGCTCATTCAAGCCCCACTGGCCTGCGCTCGGTTACATTGGAGGAATATTGGGAGCGGTCGCGATAGGAGGGTTGTCGCGAAGAGAAAGGAATTTTCTGAAGATAAATTTCTCAATCTGCATTCTTTTTTTGAGCGTAGCGGTGGGCCATTCATTTCGTCCTTTCCTTCCCATTCCTCCGAAGCAGGATATTATGAACGACCTGTATGGATGGGACCAGGTTAGTAAGGCAATAGATGGGATGGAGAAGGAACTCCCGAATGCTGTCTTTCTTTTGACAGACAGGTATCAGATTGGTGCCCATTTGAGCTTTGCCACGCGGAAATATATATACACTTTTCGGCCGGGGCGGACGAGCCAGTTTGACTTCTGGCAAGACGTAGAAGGGCTCAAAGGTAAAGATGCTGTCTATGTAACGCACAGCCGCTATTTTAAGGACCCAAATGATATATATAGGTTTCAAAAAATTGAGCTTGTTAAGGAAGTAAAACTCGTCCGTGGTGGGAGGGAAGTGCGAACTTTCTACCTCTACTATTGTCAGAATTTTGAGGGATTGAAGTGAAGAGAGAGAAGATTCTCGTCGGCATTGGTTTATTAGTCTTGGCAACCATTATCCATCTTCTTCCTCAGGTAAATAGTTTTCTCTTTTATTGGATGAACCATTTCCATTTTCGCTGGTTAGATACTATAATGCTTCCTATAACCTATTGTGGAGACGGGACAGTGCTATCTATTGTAGCGATTGGGTTCTGGAGGCTGCGTGGTGGGAAAAAGTTTCTCCAGTTGGTTTTGGTACTGATAAGTGCAGGAATACTGGTTCAGATAGTTAAGTACCTTTTCCCTTCTCCTCGGCCAATTTCGGTCTTTTCGGATATTCAGGTTCTGGGTCCTGTTTTAAAGGCACGCTCCTTTCCCTCAGGCCACACTGCTTCAACATTTGGGATAGTCAGTTTTATTTCCGGGGAGTTCCCCAAATTGGATACGCTTATCTGGGTAATGGCGGTACTGATTAGTCTCTCTAGAGTCTATGTCGGAGCCCATTTTCCCGCAGACGTTCTATTTGGAGCAGGCCTGGGATACCTGCTAGGTAATATTTATAAACAACAAATTAAATAGGGACAGCGACCATTTTTCAGCAACCAGCAATTAAGATACTTAGGTGGCCCAGGAGAAAAGTTTCCCATCGGATTTATTGGAGAGCAGAGGTCCGACAGGAGCCCAGAACCCGATGGGAGGCGTCGGACTCCCTGGGAGCAGATTCGTATAGATAGAGAAACCTTGTGCGGAAGGGGTGACAGCGAACGAAGTGAGCGCAATAAGGGGAAACGAAGAGTTTCCCCTATTGAGCACAGGCTGATTCACATAGGAGGTAGATTATGACCACAATTATTGATGTCTGGGCACGTGAGATTTTAGATTCCCGGGGGAACCCTACGGTTGAAGTGGAAGTTATTCTGGAGGGCGGGGCAATGGGGAGAGCAGCTGTTCCTTCCGGAGCCTCTACAGGAGAACATGAGGCAATAGAGCTCAGGGATGGCGATACGAAGAGATTCCTGGGCAAGGGCGTGCAGAAGGCAGTGGCAAACGTGAATGATGTTATCGGCCCAGCGCTGTATGGTTTGGATGTTACTGAACAGGTCACGATTGATAATAGAATGATTGAGCTGGATGGAACTGAAAATAAGTCAAAATTGGGGGCAAATGCAATTCTGGGCGTCTCTCTTGCCTGTGCCAGGGCTGCCAGCGAAGCGGTGGAGTTGCCTCTATATCAGTACTTAGGAGGCCCAAATGCAAAAGTTCTTCCGGTTCCTTGTTTAAATATCCTGAATGGGGGCAAGCATGCGGATAACAATGTGGACCTGCAGGAATTTATGATTGTACCTGCTGGCGCCTCCTCCTTTCGTGAAGCTATGAGGTACGCTGCTGAAACTTACCATAGCTTGAAGGCAATCTTAAAAGAAAGCAAATTGTCCACTGGTTTGGGTGACGAAGGGGGATTCGCTCCCAACTTAAAGTCAAACGAGGAGGCTCTACGATTAATTGTTCAAGCAATTGGGAAAGCGGGATATAAGCCGGGAGAGGACATCTATATTGGCATTGACGCTGCAGCGTCGTCTTTTTACGATGGTGGTAAGTATATTTTGAAGGCAGAAAATAGAGAAAGCGATGCGCGAGAGATGGTCAATTTCTATGACTCAATAATTAAGAAATATCCTGTAATTTTCATTGAGGATGGATTGGCTGAAGATGATTGGGATGGCTGGAAACTCTTGACCAACAGGCTCGGCGAAAAGATACAATTGACCGGAGATGATCTTTTTGTCACAAATATGAGGAGGCTGAAGAAAGGGATAGAACTAAATGTGGCAAATTCTATCCTTATTAAACCCAATCAGATTGGAACTTTGACTGAGACCCTGGATACCGTGGAGATGGCGAAAAAAGCAAGCTATACCTGTCTCTTCTCGCACCGGTCTGGCGAGACAGAGGACGACATATTGGCAGACTTGGTAGTGGCCACTAACGCCGGACAGATTAAGAGTGGCGCTCCCGCCAGGTCGGAACGATTATGCAAATATAACCGACTGATGAGAATAGAAGACGAGCTGGGAGAAGAAGCAGAATTCTATAAATGGAAGATAAAGAGCTGATAATAGATTCAGGGCCAAGAGAATGCGTATAAGTATACAAAAAAAGAGAATTCATGAAAAGGTGCTGATGTTGATTGTCATAATCGGCGCCCTCGTATTCCTTTTTGCAAATAAGAATTTTCAAACTCTAATAAATTTGAGAAAGGAGATTGCTCGGTTAAGACAGAAGTTAGTCGGTCTGGAAGAAGAGAATCGGAGGCTAAAGGAAGAGCTGGAAGCGGTTAAAAATGATCCCGAATATATGGAAGGCCTGGCGCGCAAAGAATTAGGATTGATTAAACCAGGAGAAATCAAATACAGGTTTATTGAATCTGCAGAAGAAAAATGACTTGACTGAATCTGGTTATTTTCTTATAATTAGTTGGCGGTTTGCCGGAGTGGCGGAATTGGCAGACGCCTTGGACTTAAAATCCAATGGGTATTTAATACCCGTGCCGGTTCGAGTCCGGCCTCCGGCACGGTGGACATAAAGATAGTATGGTAGCCGGACCGAATGTGCGGTTTGAAAATGGTATTTGGTGAAAGGACGCGGGGTGGAGCAGCTTGGTAGCTCGTCGGGCTCATAACCCGGAGGTCGGCCGTTCAAATCGGCCCCCCGCCACCAGATTAGATTGGAAGCTTAAGCAATAATCTAACAGGATGAGATTGAATAGGGATGGAAGGCCTGGCTTTAAGGCCAGGTCTTTTCATAAATGTCTTATCTGGAGGTTTGGCAATGGACGGGGAGAAAAAGAAGAAGGAGATAAAGAATATTATAAGAGACTACAAGAGATTGTTAAATCTGCATGAGTACAGGATTACTTCGCGGTTCAAAACAACCCGTGAGGATAATGATTTGAGGGGCTGTTACGCATTAGTCTATGTGGATAACCCTAATAGGAACATTTATCTCAGATTCAATACCTGGGATTCTATCAAGATGAATGGGAAGAGACTGAGGAAACTAGTCCTCCACGAGCTTCTTCACAGTTTCTTCTGGGAGTTAAGCGACTTGTTCAGCGCTACCATGGACAGGTTTGAGATTACTCCAAGGCAAAAGGAGCTATTGAGAGAAAAGTATGATAACATAGAAAATAGAAAGATTAACCAGTTGATAAATGTGATGTTAAGTTGGAAAGATAGGAGCAAGAAGAAGGCGCCACTTGTAAAAGATTGACAAAATTGATAATCAATGGTATAATAGGTATAGAGAAATATAAGAAAAAAGAGAAAAAAGATGAAAAAGAGACTAAATATTTTGGTTGTTGATGATGATGTAGTTATTCGTGAACTCTTTGAAAGAATATTAAAAAGGGAAGAGCACAGGGTACTTACCGTGGGTAATGGGGAAGAGGCGATAAAGATTGCGGGGAAGGAGCCTTTTGATATAGTCTTTCTGGATGTAGTGATGCCAGGGATGGATGGGCTGGAGGTTTTCAAAGTTATTAAAAAGATTAATTCTGAAGCAATTGTAATTATGATGAGCGGCTATCCAGTGGAAGAAAGGATAAAGGAAGCGATAAGACTGGGAGCCACTGACCATATAGAGAAACCATTGAATGCAGATAAGATCCTGACCATAACACAGGTGGCTGAATACTTGAACATCCGCGAGCTGACGGTTTACAAATTGGCGCGACAGGGCGGGCTTCCTGCGTTTAAGGTTGGTGGACAGTGGAGGTTCAAAAAAGAACTGCTGGATAAGTGGATAGCTCAGGAGACAGAGAGAAGCAAGGTCTTTGAGCAGCCGAAGAAAAAAGCTGGTAACGAGTAAGTATTTTAGTAATAAATAGAGGCTTGGCCGGGAGAGGCCAAGCTGAAGCCTTTTTGCTAAACAAGAGATCCACCATTATCGTTCATTGAGACGGTAGTGGTGGATTTTTTTGTCTACTTCCTCCCAATTTAAGTACAGCTTAAAAAATTAAAAAAAATACTTGACAAAAATGTATAAATTTTATAGAATTCATCACAATATGATAAAATACAATAAAATTGATAACCTTTTATTATAGAAAGGAGGTGTAAGGGACATATTGTTATCTGGGCTATTCGGCCCAGGAATTTTTGAGGAAGGAGACTTTTATGTCTAAGATAGGAATGATTTTCGCTTTCTTGATTTTAGGAATCGCGTTGCTTTCCAATCCCGTCTGTGCGGCTGAAAAGACCCTTATCACAAAGGGGAAATTTGTGGACTTATTGATAAGGGTTATGGCTCTAGAGGGGGAATTACCCCCTGAGGCCGCAAAGCTCTCTCCTGACGACCTCTATAGGACAATGGTAGCAATCTTGGCCAACAGGGGTATACTTCAGTTCGTGGGGACAGACCGTAATGAGAGATTGAGAAGGGGGGAACTGGCAGATTTTCTCTACAACGCAGTGGTAAAAGTGCCTGAGGCGCTTACGGTAGTGGACAAGATAGCTTTCCTCGCAGACAGAGGTCTCATTAAGAAGGGGAAACCGACTGAAGCTATGATGGAGGAGGAGGTCATGAATACCCTTCGTATGCCAGAACTGGTATTGGCAATTGTGGAAACTTATATTCGGCCCCCTATCCCGGAAGTAACCAGAGGAGAGCTTCCCGAGGTAAAGGAGCTTTATGAGGACCCGGCAAGCCCCATAACTCCATAAGGTGCGAGATTTTTGGTGGCTCTGGCCATCCCGCTTGCGGTTACCTAAAGAAGAAAGTTAAGACAGCGAAAGCTTACAAGAGATCAATCAGAGAAAGATAATACCCAAAGTTTACTGTTCCTAATAAATCAAAGGGGGAAATATTATGAAAAATAGAACTTTATTTCTTCTTCAGAGCTTATTGTTAGCTACTCTCCTTTCTATGAGCGAAACGGCTACCGAGGCAAAAGAAATCAGATTGGGGCCTGTTCGATTTAAGCCTTTGGTCAGAATTCAACAAAAATATGAAGACAATATCTTCCTTGAGGTTACAGACAAAAAAATCGACTATATCACTACTGTTACTCCCATCTTAGCTTTTGAGTTGCCTTTTGCTGGGTACCGGGCTAGCTTGGGTTACGCCTTTAACGCTGTCAAATTTGTTAATCACCCCCGTCAGGATTCTTATAATCACGAGGTCAATGCTTCACTTGGATTCAATTTCACAAATTTCAAGTTAGAAGTGGAGAATGATTTTGAAGACACCAGGGAGATAGCGGATACAGAGTTGTCTAGGCGGATACACCGGGCAAAAAATGATGTTAGAGCGGATGCTTCTACTGAGCTCAGTAGAATCAATTTGGACTTTGGCTTCCGCAACATATTTGATGACTACAAAGAAGCCGCCTGGCAACACGAAGACAGGTACGAAAGTATTTTTGCTCTTAAGACAAGCTACCGTATACTCCCTAAAACTTCCCTTCTTCTCGAGTACAATTTGGGAGGGGTGAGGTACTATAGCGCTCACAATCCTAATGCCGATTACCATCAAGGTTACATCGGAATTGAAGGCAGGTTGACGGCGAGGTCCTTCTCCATAATAAAGGTGGGTTACCAGGCACGAAATTATAAGCGTTCCGGGGTCGCGGACTTTTATGGTCTGGTTACTTCAATAAGCCTAACTGAAAGGTTCAGCGGAAATGACATAGCCAAACTTGCCTTCGTTCGTTCCGCAGTTGAGTCGACCTATGGAGTGAATAACTACTATGAGGCTAATCGGCTTATTGCTGAGTATAGCCACAAGTTCACTAAGAGATTCGCTGGTACTTTGAGCGGGGCCTTCCAACTCAATAGCTATCCGCGGGAAACCACTGAAGGAAGCGAGTCTAAGAAAAGGAAAGACACTTTGTGGTCTACGGGTATCCGGTTAAACTACGAATTCCGCCGCTGGATGTCTATAGAATTAGGATATAACCACGACGCCAGGGATTCCAACCTTGGTGTTTTCGATTATGGAGATAATATTACGACGCTGACTTTGATAGCAGAATTATGAATTAAACCGCAGAGAAGAAGTGAAAATGGAGAAAAAAATGGAAAAAAGGTGTAAGCCCTCTTTTTTCTTCGCCGTACTATTAATGATTCTTGTAGTTAATCCCCAGAAAGAGCTAGTCGCCAAAGATCAGCCTTATGAGAACGGGAGAGGGAGGAAGAACTGGAAAGGAAGGGAATATAAAATTCAGCCACTGGATATCTTGAAAATAAACATATATATGGAGGATGATTTACAGAAGAACTACCGTGTTTCCCAGAATGGCTGTATCTCTTTTCCTTTTATTGGAGAGGTCCGGGTTGTTGGCTTGACGGTTTCTGAGTTCGAAGAAAAACTTACCAAGCTTTTGCACCCGGATTATTTCGCAAATCCCCAGATAAGTATATTTGTGGAGAAGTACCATTCCCGCAGAATATTCATTTTGGGAGCAGTGAGTAGTCCGGGATCTTATGACATTCCCGAGGAAAAGGACCTCACCATAGTAGAAGCAATATCTTTGGCTGGTGGCTTTACTGAGGAAGCTGCGGTCAATAAGACCAAGATAATCAGGGTTGAAAATGGCTTAGAGAAGACTATGGTGGTCAAGATAAAAGACATAACTAAGGGCGGTGACAAGAGTAAGGATATCATTTTGAAACCAAACGATATTGTCATTGTCCCGCAGAGCTTTTTCTAGTACTCGGGGGGAGTTCTATGCAGGATTTAAAAAACAAGCCAGTGCATTTGAGGGACTATTTAAGGATTATCCTCAAGAGAAAATGGGTAGTTATAACTTCCCTCGTAGCTTTACTAGCAATAGTGTCATTTTTTACTTCCAAGATGGAACCCATCTATCAGGCAGCCTGTCAACTGCTAATTGAGAAAGAAAGACCTGATGCGGTAAGTTTTGAGGAGATGATAGGGATAGATACCTTGGACCAGGACTACTATCAGACGCAATATAAGATTTTGAAGAGTAGAAGTCTGGCCCGGGAAGTCATCCAGAAACTTGATTTGACAGGTATTGAGGAATTCTCTCAATCCCCGCCTCGGTTTAATCTCCGCGCGTCCTTTAAGAAGAGTAGAAGCAGGGAAGATTCTACTGCTAAATCCAATTCTTTGAATATGGAAGAAGTAGTTGACAGATTCTCAGAAGCTATTGTGGTCGAGCCAGTCCGAAGTACCCGCCTGGTTATGATAAAGGCGAGATCCCGAGATCCCAGATTGGCCGCGCACATAGCCAACACTCTTGCCGAAACTTACCTCAGCCAAAATTTAGAATACAAGCTTTTTACTTCTCGGCAGGTATTAGAGAAGATTGTTCCCAAAAAGGGGAAAACAGGGTCTTCCCCTAATGATATAAATCTTAATGAGTTGGTTGTGTCTCTTCCTTCCGTAGTGAACCACCCTTTGATTCAGAAGCTGAAACAACAGTATGCTGAACTTGAGGTGAGTTACGCCAGCCTTTCCGAACGCTATGGACCGAAACACCCTAAGATAATTAGTGTGAAGTCGGCCCTAGAAGAAATGAGAGAGAATATAAATAAGGAGACGAAGAGGATAGTTTCTGCAGTCAAAACAGAACTCTCCGGGAATTTAAAAAGCAGTAACATCAGGATAATTGACCTTGCCGAAGTGCCCAAGAAGCCCATTAAACCCAACAGGAAACTAAATCTTATTCTGAGTCTGAGTAGTGGCTTAATCCTGGGTTGTGGATTAGCCTTTTTCTTTGAATATTGGGACGATACTTTTAAGACCCAGGAAGATGTAGAATTATACCTCGGTCTATCATTCCTGGGCCATATCCCTACCATTAAATTACGACATCGCCTAAGAAAAACGGAAACTAATATAGTCGTCTACATCCGTCCTAAATCAGCAGCTTCTGAGGCGTTTCGAAGTATTAGGACGGGGATAGAATTCTTACATTCAGCAAAGCCAAAGCCCTTGAAGACGATACTGATTAGCTCTAGTGGGCCTCAGGAGGGGAAGACTCTTGTAGCAGTTAATTTAGCCATCACTATGGCGCAGGGAGGGAGCAGGGTTCTCCTGGTAGATACGGATATGCGCCGCCCAGCGATACATCGGATTCTTAAATTGAATAATTATCTCGGACTTTCCAACTATCTCCGGAATGAGTCTGAGCTGCAAAGGATAATCCAGGAAACTTTTATCGAAAATCTCAAGTGCATCTGCTGTGGTCCTCTCGCCTCTAATCCCTCTGAATTGCTGGGCTTGATAAGAATGAAAGAATTTATGGAAGAAGTAGTAAATAGGTTTGATAAGATTATTTTCGACTCCCCCCCTGTATTAAGCGTCACCGATTCGTTAGTTTTGAGCAAGCTCACAGACGGGGTAATCCAGGTTGTTCGATTTGGCAAGTATCCCAAAGATATGATTCAGCGGGCCAAGCAGACATTACAAGAGATGGACATAAACATAATTGGTGTAATCCTGAATGACATTGACGTGGAGAGAGCTGGCCGCTACTATTATCCCTATTATTATCGTTATTATCACAAAGGTTACTATCATCAGGAAGAAAGAATAGATGAGAGCTAAGTAGCAACCAAAATTATGGAAAGAGTATGTCAAGGAATATTAGACGGAGTCCTAATTTCTATCATCGTCTTTACCCCTTTTCCCTTTGGCTCAGTCCAGCCATGGGCTATTGCCGTTATAGAAGTAGCTATTCTGATTTTAGGTCTCTTCTGGTTCTTTAAATTCCTCGTCCGGGGCAAAATTGAATTTGTTAGAGCGCCTCTCAACTCTCTGATTATTTTCTGGTTAGGATTTATCCTCTTTCAGCTTTTTACCACCACCTCCTATTTCCAAGCAACTAAAACCGAATTCTTCAAATCTCTCTGTTATTGTATCATTCTTTTAGTAGTTTCAAATAATATCCAAAGAAAGATTGAAATCGAAAAAATTATTACTACTCTCATCATAGTAGGTTTTATCCTCTCCCTATTTGGCATAATTCAAGACTTAACCTGGAATGGGAAGATGTTCTGGATATTTCCTTTAACTCATAGAGGGAGGCCTTTTGGTCCTTACGTAAATAGTAACCACTTTGCTGGCTATATTGGTATGCTCATTCCCTTAAGCGTAGGATATCTCTTTACTCTTGGGAGCAAATATAGCCTTTCTCTGAAGTCCCTTCTTCTCTTCGCCATTCTGGTTATGGCAGGCGCTCTGTTCTCTTCTTCTTCCCGAGCGGGAATAATTAGTACTCTTTTGTCCTTGATTTTTATGGGTTTCCTGATAGTAAAGTTGAAATCTGCCAAAATAGAAAAACAAATCCCCTTTGCTTTCGTAGTGCTGTTCTTAATCGGCTTAGCCTGGTTCGGGTCAAGCCATATTGTGGATAGTCTTTCACATTTAAATGACCCGAGCTGGGAGGCGAGATTGTGGGTCTGGAAAGGAACGATTAAGATAATTAAAGACTTCCCTTTTCTGGGAACCGGGTTCGGAACTTTCGTCCATATCTTCCCTAAATACCGGCTACCCGAGACAAAAGTCTTCTTTAGCTATGCCCATAACGACTTCTTAGAACTTTTGTCTGAGGGAGGGGTTTTGGGTTTTCTACTCATTACCATTTCATTATTCTTTTTCTTGAAGAATACCGTAAAATTACTATTTTCCCGCCGAGACACTTGGGCAATCAATCTCACTGTAGGAAGTTTGTCCAGCCTTTTTGGTATCTTTATCTTTAGCTTTTTCGATTTTAATCTCCATATCCCGGCTAATGTCGTTCTTTTGTGTGTAATCGTTGGACTTACTACCACTGTCGTCAATTTGCGACCGAAATTGGGAGAGAATGGCACGCTCTTTGACAGGAGAACCCTTTCTCTTAGTCCAAGGGTAAGAATGGCTTTATATCCTTCAGGGATAATTGCCTTCGTCACTTTAGCCTTCTTGGTAGTCAGGCCTTTTTTAGCTGAGCGAAACTTTAAACTTTCCTTGAAAGCTGAAAATCCCGAGGGGAAAATTGAATATTTGAACAGGAGCATTCAGTTGGAACCATATGATGCTCGATACCACTATCAACTTGCTCAAGTTTACGGGGAAAGGAAAGATGACTGGTCTTCTGCTCTAGATCATTTTAGACGGGCTATATCCCTGAATCCCTATAACGCTCGATATTATGAAGGCTCGGGATTCGCTTATGCTAATCTGGGCAGAGAAGAGGAGGCAATAAGATACTTAAGAAAGGCTGCAGAACTAGAGCCAAATAATTCCTATCCTCACCGTAACTTAGCCCTTTTCTACCTCTACTATGCAACTAAAAAGGGCTCTCCTGAAAGTTATATTCAGGATGCTATCCTTGAATATAGAAAGGCTATTATCCTTGAACCTTCGTTTACGCCAGAGGCGTTGGAAAAATTCTCCGAATTAATTAAGGGATGTTGGCAGTTGAAAACCATAATTCCTGATACGCCCGCAGCCCACTGGGAATTGAGCAAATATCTCAAAAACAAAGGCAGAAAAAGGGAATCGGAACAGGAGTTTCGGAAGGCAATAGAGGGTTGGGAGTCCCAACTTTTGCATGCATCGAATTCTGGTGCAATAGAAATCTATAAGCACTTGGCCAGTGCCTATTCAGATTCAAAACAGTACCCCCAGGCCCTGGCCCAGTATCGGAAGGCGTTGAGCATAGCCCCTCGGGATGCCTGGATTTATTATTTAAGGGGAACGTTATATCAAGAATTGGGCGATGAGGATAAAGCCATTGATTCCTTTACACAGGCCATCTCTTGTGACCCCGGACATAGCTGGGCCTATTATAAGCTGGCTAGAATCTATGAATCCCAGGGCAATTCAGCTAAGTCATTTTCGCTGTGGAATGGGATTCTGAATATTAGAAATGGCGACCCGGATGCAAAACGAATCGCCAAAAGGGAATTAGAAAATATAAGATAGATTCTGTTTAAGTGATTATATTTCAAAAAGAAAAAGACAGGAGCTATTAGGTAATGGAGACATTGACAATCAAAGAAGAATCGACTCGGAAATTACAAATAATAGATAAGAAAAAGGTAGCTGAATCTCTTTCTAAAAGAGTTGTGCGTGGAGGGATATGGATGTTCTCTCTTCAGATAGCCAGTAGGATGCTGTCATTAGTTAGCACTGTTATTTTAGCGCACCTGCTGGCTCCTGATGATTTTGGGCTTATGGGGATTGCTTTACTGGCTATGGGAACAATAGAAACTTTCTCCCAAACCGGTTTCGAGAGGGCATTGGTTCAGAGAAAGGGAGAGATAAAAGAATTTTTGGATACAACGTGGGTATCTCTAATCATAAGAGGAATTATGATATCAGCCATTTTGTATTTTTCCGCTCCCTTACTGGGTACCTTTTTTAATGCTCCCAAAGCGATAGACGTAATAAAAGTTATTGCTCTTATTCCATTAATAAACGGCATAGCTAATATCGGAGTCGTATATTTCCAGAGGGAGTTAGAGTTCAGAAAAAGGTTCCTTTACAAAATAGGGGGGTCTTTCACAGGTACTATTGTGACCGTATACTTAGCCTTTCTTTTCCGGAATGTTTGGGCTTTGGTTTATGGTGCACTGGCCGGTTGCCTGGCAGAATTTGTTCTCTCTTATCTAATTCATCCTTATCGGCCTAAATTTAAGTTCGATTGGGAGAAAACGCGTGAACTTTTTAATTTTGGCAAATGGATATTTATTCTAAGTATAATTGTCTTTCTTATAACTTATGTAGACAATGCGTTAGTGGGTAAACTACTCGGGATAACCTCACTCGGTTTCTACACTATGGCATATAAATTTAGTAATTTACCTTGTACAGAAATTGGCCATGTAGTTTCCCAGGTAAGTTTCCCGGCTTATTCTAAATTGCAGGACGATCTACCTAAATTAAGAGAGGCTTATCTTAAAGTGTTACAAGCAGTTACTTTTATGTCGATACCTATAGCTGGGGGGATATTCATATTGGGCCCTGAGTTTACGAAGATATTCTTAGGCGATAAATGGATACCTATGATAGGCGCATTAAGGCTATTATGTATAGTAGGAGCACTGCGAGCGGTTCAAAATACCTACGGGGTATTTGCGGGAATTGGAAAGCCAAAAATAGGAACTAAAATAACTGCTTTGACTCTTGGTTTTATGGCACTCACAATTTATCCATTGACAGTAAAATTTGCGATTATAGGCACAGCAATGGCACTTATTATTTCATTTTTTCTATCTACCTGCTACGGTGCTTGGCAGGTACACCATATATTAGATTTGGACTATTCTAAATTTAGTAAAGTCATAATTTTACCCATCCTCGGTGTATTTGTCTTTACTCTACTTATTAGCCTTATTCAATCTTTCCCTTCATACAAAGTGAACATGCTCTCTTTTTCAAGTCTTGTAGTTTTTTTAGGCATTATTTATCTGGGAACAATTTTATTATTGGACAGATTAATTAATTACGAGTTGAGAAGTTTGAGTTCATTGTTTTTTGATAGTTTAAAATTAGAAAGATAAACTTGCAAAAGGAGAAAACAATTGCATCTGGTTTCAGGCCGACCCAAAGGGTTAGCAAAAGCGATATTACCACCACCTCTTTATAAGAAAATTGCTCTTGGATGGTATTATTTTGGCTATTACTATAATCAGTTGTTTGGCTATAATGAATTTTATATAGATAATGATTATGAGCGCTACTGGGCTAAAAGACTTGATATAAAAAGCCATGGATTATATACCAGTCGGAGGATAAAAAAATTTAGAGAAATAATAAAACTGGTAGAAAGAAACAGCAGTGTTTTGGAAATTGGTTGTGGGGACGGGATTCTATTAGAGTTGTTAATTAAAGAAAAATTGGCAGCATCAGATGTTTTGGGTATTGATATATCTGAGCATGCTTTAAATGCTTGTCGCACCAAGGGTATAAAGGTAAAGAGAATAGATGCATTCTGTGCAGATTTCATCAAAGATTTGGGTGTTTTTGACTACTTAATAATGGCAGATTTCATAGAGCATATTGTAAATTCAGAATTATTGCTTAAATTGATAAAGCAAAAAATAAAAAAGGGAATTATTATTAGTCTTCCCAACACTGGATTTTTTCTATACCGTTTAAGGCTTTTGTTTGGGAAATTTCCCATGCAGTGGGCGAGAGGGGAATTTATCGGAGTTCATCTTAGATTTTGGACCCTTCGCGATTTTAAATGGTGGATTGATAGGTTAGATTTTATGGTGAAGGATTTTCTTCCTGTTCAAGGAATTCCTTTGCTTAAGAAAATATGGCCAAATTTATTCTGCAGTGTAATGATATTTTTAGTTGTTAATAAAAGTAATACGGAAGTTCAAGAGAATCTTATTAACAAAAAAGTATTCGCAAACACTGGGCTTGAAAAGCCTATTGTTTTTCGCAATATGCACGGAAATTATAGGAATATGTTACACAAATAAACAGCAAGAATTAAAGTTAATATGGCTACGGGAATTTTATACATTTATCATAATGCTGATGCTTATGGCGGCGGGGATGAAAGTTTATTAGCTTTGTTAAGTGGACTCGATAGAGACAAATTTAATCCTTATGTTTTATGTACATGTGACGGTATTTTTACTAACAAGTTAAGGGGATTGGGTATTGAATTTAAGATAATAGACAAAGACTACCTTGAGCGAATAGGACGATTTCGTTTGCTTTTTCTACTCATTCAGCTATCTATCTTTATTAGGAAAAGTAAAATCAAATTAATTCATATAAATTCTTTAGGGAAATTACATTATTTGACCGTGCTTTGTAAATTGATGGGGATTCGCTCGGTATATCATCTTCGGAGTTTGATTGTAATAAGAGCAATTTGTAAGAGAACACGCCTTATTGTAAATCTTTCAGATAGAATTATAACTCATTGTAAACATATGGAGAAAACAGCGATTGAAGCAGGATTAAGTAAGAATAAAATTTGTGTAATTTATAATGGTGTCGACTTAAATAAGTTTAGACCTGATATATCAAGAGAAATATTTTGGAAAGAGTTGGGTCTAAATGGCGGTACTAACCTTATAGGGATGGCAGGAAGAATTGTACATTGGAAGGGATGTGATGATTTTATAAAAGCAGCAAGAGAAGTGGTTAGTTCTATTCCCGATACCAAATTTGTTATTGTAGGCGAAGCACCTGAAAAAGACTATTTATATGGATTGACTAAATTATCAGAGAAACTTGGTGTAAGAGATAAGATAATATTCACCGGCTTGCATTCTGATATGCCTAAAGTTTTTGCTGCATTGGACATATTTGTTTTGCCATCGTGGGAAGAGCCTTTTGCTCGGGTGGTATTAGAGGCTATGGCTGCAGCCAAGCCGGTGGTGGGAACAAATGTTGGTGGAACACCTGAACAACTGATTGATAATGTAACCGGTTTACTCGTTCCTCCCAGAAATTCTGTCTATTTAGCGGAAGCTATTATAAAAATATTACGAGATAAAAAAATTGCTAAAGAGATGGGTGTTTTTGGGCGAAGGAGGGTAGAAGAAAGTTTTGGATTGGACCTTCATGTAAGAAAAGTTGAAGATGTATATAATATTTTAGTGCCAGCCAGATAACTTTGAGGCATTTGCTAAAATAATAGGATTACTTAGATTGGAAAGATTTATGGAAGAGGTAACTATAAGTGAAAAAGGCTCTAATCACAGGAATAACAGGACAGGATGGCTCTTACTTAGCAAAGTTTCTATTACAGAAAAAATATAAAGTATATGGGACATATCGTAGAATATCGACACCGAATTTTTGGAGATTACAGTATTTGGATATCTTTGATAGGGTGGAGTTAATCCCGGCTGATTTATTAGATTCTGCCTCCCTGGTAGAAGCAATAAAAATTTCTAATCCTGACGAAATATACCATTTAGCAGCACAGAGTTTTGTAGGAGCTTCTTTTGAACAACCAGTTGGTTCTGGAGAAATCACAGGATTAGGTGTAACCAGGATGCTTGAGGCTATAAGAGAAATAAATTCAAAAATAAAATTCTATCAGGCCTCAACCAGTGAACTTTACGGAAATGGAGGTATAAGTCCACAGACAGAAGAGACACCATTTAAGCCTGCTAGTCCTTACGCAGCTGCTAAGCTTTATGGGTATTGGATAACCCGAGGATACCGAGAAGGATATGGGGTATTTGCCTGTAATGGAATTCTATTTAATCATGAGTCACCCCTTAGAGGATTGGAATTTGTAACCAGAAAAATATCAAATGCAGTGGCTAAAATAAAACTTGGTCTTCAAAAGGAGCTGAGACTTGGTAACTTAGAGGCAAAGAGAGATTGGGGTTATGCACCTGAATATGTAGAATCTATGTGGTCTATGCTTCAGCAGGATGAGCCAAAAGATTATGTAATAGCAACTGGTGAGACACATTCGGTGAAAGAATTTGCTGAAGAAGCTTTCAAAATCGCTGGATTGAATTGGGAAAGGTATGTTGAAGTAGACAAGAGATTCTTGAGACCTTTGGATACAGACTTTTTACAAGGAGACTATACAAAGGCAAAACAAAAATTAGGATGGAAACCGAGGGTTAAATTTAGGAAGCTTGTAGAAATTATGGTAAAAGAAGAATTATATAGGTGGCAACGTTGGATGAAAGGAGAGAGATTCCCTTGGGATGCACCAAATTATCCAAATGAAAACAAGATATTATCACGCACCTTTGCTCTGGACCGGTGATTTCATATAAAGAAGGAGTAAAAAATGGATGTTGAAAGGATAAGTTTTAATGGTATAGATTATGCTATTGTCTTAAAAAAGGGTCTCCTTGTTGAAAAATCAATCTTTTTTACTAAGCCTGAAAATCCTATGCAGTTAGGAATAATAAAACATGAGGCAGGTTACATTGAAAATCCTCACATTCATATAAAACCAAAAGTTTTTCCTGATATTCAACAAGTATTATATATTACTAAGGGCGTGGTGACAATAGATTTCTTTAACGATGATGGTAAAAAATTGAAAGAGACAACATTGGAAGAAGGGGATACAATTTTACTTATGTTTGGAGGCCATGCCATTAGAGTAATAGAAGATTTAGAGTGTCTCACAGTTAAGCAAGGTCCTTATGTAGGTATAGAAGAAGATAAAATAGATTTAATATCCGGAGATAAAAGATGATTTATGTCTGTGAACCATCATTAGGTGAAGAAGAGCTCCAGAATGTTATTGAAGCTCTAAAAGATAATCAAATTTCCGGCACATTTGGAAAATATATAGGGGAGTTTGAAAGAAAATTCAGTAGTTACTGCGGATGTAAATATGGTGTTGCCACTACCAGTGGAACTACTGCCTTACATTTAGCTCTTGCCTCTCTGGGTATAGAGAAAGGAGATCAGGTAATATTATCAGCTTTAACCAATATAGCAACAGCATATGCAGTTGTTTATTGTAATGCTACCCCAGTTGTAGTTGATTCTGAGCCAGTAACATGGAATTTAGATCCTGATAAGATTGAAGAGCATATTACTGATAATGCAAAAGTCATTTTACCAGTTCATCTATATGGTCATCCTTGTGACATGGACCGAATAGTAAAAATTGCAAGGGAATATAATCTTTGTGTAGTTGAGGATGCAGCAGAGGCACATGGTGCGGAATATCTTTCTAATGAAGATAAAAGGTGGAAAAAGGTCGGAACTATTGGTGATATCGGTTGTTTTAGTTTTTATTCTAATAAGATAATTACTACGGGTGAAGGAGGGATGATTGTCACAAATAATCAAGAAATTTATGAAAAAGCAAAATTGCTTAGAAACTTAGCATTTTCTAATGATGTGAGATTTAGGCATGATTATTTAGGATTTAATTATCGGATGACCAATTTACAGGCAGCAATTGGGGTGGCTCAAGTAGATAAAATTGATAAGATTATTGAGAAGAAAAGATATATAGCAAAGAGATACAATAATGGTCTGTGTGATCTTGAAGGCGTTACTTTACCTGTAGAGATGCCCTGGGCTAAGAATGTTTATTGGATGTATTCTATACTGATAGAACGAGAATTTGGCCTTAGCCGAGATGAAGTTATTGAGAAATTGAAGGAAAAAGGTATTGAAACAAGGACATTTTTTATTCCTATGAATCAACAGCCGGTCTTTAGAAAAATGGGTCTGTTTGAAAACAAAAAATGTCCAGTAGCGGAAGAATTGTCACAAAAGGGCTTATATCTTCCATCAGGCATTAATCTAAGTAATGAGCAGATAGATTATGTAATTGATTCCATTAAAGAGATAAGAAGTGGAATTCAATGAACGGATATCATAAATGTGCTAAATATTACGATTTAATATACTACGACAAGGATTATGCTAAAGAATGCAATTTCTTAGAGGAGATTTTTACCAAATTCTCCCAAAAGTCTGTTTCAATTCTCGATTTAGGATGTGGCACAGGAGGCCATGCTATTCATTTAGCGAAAAGAGGCTATGATATTACTGGTGTTGATATTTCAAAGAAGATGATAGAAGTAGCAAAGTCTAAGATAACACAAAGAGATGGCAAAATAGAATTTTTTGTTTCTCCAATGCAAGAATTTGGCTTGAATAAGAAATTTGACGTATGTATTAGTATGTTTACTTCTATAAATTACCTATTATCTTACAATGATGTTAAAAGAACCTTTACCAATATCCGATCTCATCTGAAAGAGAAAGGACTATTTATTTTTGACTGCTGGAATGGGATTGCTGTAATGAAATCTTATTTGCCCGTGAGAGTTAAGGTGTATAGAGATGAGAAAGACGAGATAATTAGAATTTCGGAAACTAAGGTTAACGAACTGAAACAACTATGTGAAGTGAAATGGACGTATATAGTTATTCAAAAAAATAAAGTAAAAGATTACTTTAACGAATTATTGAGACTACGGATCTTTTTTTTAGAAGAATTATGTTATTTATTAGATATTTGTGGATTTAGAGTTTTAAAGATCTGTCCTTTTATGAAAATTGATAAGGAAATATATGAAGACACTTGGGACATAACTCTAATAACAGAATTGAAAGACAGACATAATGATTAAATCTGATAAGAGAATAAAAAAAATTGTCATATTTATTAGTTCTCTCTTTAAAGCAAGCGGCGGAGAAAGGCTGATATACGAGGAGGCAGGATATTTTAACAGAGAGGGGCACGAAGTGATAATCTTAACATTTGCTTATAGAAAAGATGCTCTATTTTTTCTCCGCCCTGAATATTATCAGCCCGATATTCATTTGATAAATGTAAAAGGACGTTTTAATAAATATATATCTTTGCGAAGAAAGATAAGAGAGTTGAATCCCGATATAATAATTTCTGCTTATCCCGTTGATTGTAGATTCTTATATTTTGCAACGCTTTTTACAAAATTCTCATATTGTACTCATATTTACGCAACTATGTTTTGGTTTACTCCTCAACAAGACTTGTTAAAATATTCATATTTTTATAAAAAAGTATTCAATGAAATAAGAAACTCTGTTTTTGGTCATAGAGAATTTATTCCGGTGGAGAGACCCAATATGCCTGTGATGAGAAAAATAATGTTAGAAATAATTACTTTTTTAATACATATCTCTGTAAGAAAAGCTAACATTATATTTACATTTTCAGAACAAATGAAGTGGGAGATAAAAAAATTGTATGGCAGAGATTCTATTGTTATAAAAGGTGCTTATCCAGCGGGAGTGTTAGATTATATCCCTAAACAAGATATGAAAGTTAAATTAAGGTTAAATGGTAAGAAGATGGTGTTGATTATAAATACGTTACAGCCGCGCAAGAGAGTAGATTTACTAATAAAATCATTTGAAATTGTTTCCGCGAAAATTAACAACTGCATACTGGTGATAGGCGGCGATGGGCCGGAGAAAGAAAAGTTAGAAACTTTAGTAGAAGATATGGGAATTGGAGATAAAGTTCTATTTGTGGGTCGCATCCCCGAGGACCAATTGTGGGACTATTATGCATCCTGCGATGTTTATGTCTGTCCGAACTGGGCTGATTTCGTATTGACACCTTATGAAGCATTGGCATTGGGAAAGAAAGTTGTCTGCTCCTCCGAAATAGATTTCGATGACTGTTTAAAGAACTGCCCATATATTTTTATTGCTGAGCCAAGTCTAGATGATTTTGCCAGGGTCATAGAGAGGGTTTTGAGAGCAAAGGTAGATGGGAAGATAGATAGAGAAATTTTGGAAAGATATTCCTGGGAAAGCTATTCCCAGAGGATACTGGATGAGCTGGAGTTAATAAGCGGAAGAAGAGTATGAACATAATTTTTAGACATCAACCATGTGTTATATGTGGAGATGACGATGCTCGACAAATTGGTATTCCCTATATTCCAGAAAAATTTACAGAAAATAGAGTAAAAATTCCAGATATATCCATAGTCAGATGTAAATACTGCGGATTTTGTTATGTAGACCCAATGCCAATTGATGGGATGGACGAGCTTTATGATGAGCAATACTTTGGTGGGATACCTACTAAATGGTGGCAGCGAGCGCGGAGGAAAATTATTCCCAAGAGCCGGTTTGATGTAATAGAAAAGTATCTTAATTCACTAAAGCCAAGATTCTTAGAAGTAGGTTGCGGACCAGGATGTGGGCTGAGAGAAGCTAAAAGACGAAATTGGCAAATATACGGCCAAGATGTAACTGACGTTTTTGCAAAGGAGATTAAAGATGAATTAGATATTGAAATTTATGTTGGAGAATTGAGGGAAGCTAATTTTCAGGAGAATTTTTTTGATGTGGTATATTTAGATAGTGTAATAGAACACGTACCTCTACCTACAAAAATGTTAAAGGAAATAAGAGACATCCTTAAGCCTAATGGATTAATTTACATCGTAACTCCTAATGTTGATGCACTTATTAATAGATTTCGTGATTTAGTTTTTAAAGTTACAAGAAGAAATAGAACCTCAAAACTATGCCCTTTTACACCTCCTTATCACCTAGGAGGATTTACAGAGCAAACATTCAAAAAAATGTGCCAAAAGAATGGTTTCCAGATAAGATACTTCAAAATATACGCAGGCAAAAATGAATGGCGAAAGCAAACAAAGAAAAGTTGGGATATAAGAATAAGACATTTGGTTTATTTTCCCGTCTATTTATTTGGTGAAATTATTGGCAGTGGGATAACTATTGAAGCTGTCATTTCGCCGAGGAACCCTAAGAATTGAAGGATAGTGAAAAGATTACTTACTTATGCAGATAATATTTAATATCATAGCAATAACTATAATAGTTATTCTGATTATAAGACTATTTTCCAAGTCTATACCAGAGTCTTTTGATGAAAAATGGAAACGCAAACTGGTAGTTATTTTGGCCGTAGCCATTATCATAAAATTGACAATTGCATCCATTTGGAATTTAAAAATAGGACACTCTCTTTATATACATGATGGAATACCTAAGGATAGTGCTATCTATCATTTAGTAGGGCAAGAACTAGCGCGCTATTTCAAGCAATTTATTTTTTACAAACTGGATTTGTTAAAGATATACGGTAAACAGTTAGGTTATCATTACTTAGTCGGAATTATTTATGTTATTTTTGGACATTACCATATAATGGTTTCAATTATTGGCACTTTGTCAAGTATTGTAATGGCAATCTTAATGTTTCATATTGCATATCACCTGTTTAATGAAAAAATTGCTTATTGGACATTCGTTTTTAATCTATTCTACCCCCATTATGTTTCTGCATCGTATTATATCTTAAAGGACATTTGGATACTGTTTTTGATTACGCTTTTTGGATGGTTAACTATTAAAACTAAAGAAAAGAAGGGTCGCTTAATTAGTTATCTGTGGCCTTTAATAATTGCTGCAGCTGTTTACTTTTTTAGACCACCTTTAGCTTTAATATTGATAGGTGCTGGTGGATTACATTTGATATTAGAATCAAGTTTTAAAGAAAGAAAAGTTGTTAAAGCTATATTCGTTCTGTTGATATGCCTTACTGTAATAATTGGAGTAGGTAGACTATCACTTCCTTATGGTAGAAGCTCTTTTGAAAAAATAGGAGATTTCCAAATAGGTCAAGAGGGTTATTTTGGGGAACCTGCTCCTGGCTACCTTGAAGGTGCAAGAGGGCCCAAAGAGATTATCTTTAGAATAATTACTAATCCGGCGGCAGCTTTAAAAGATTTTGTTCGTGGCACAATTCTTATTTACTGGGGTCCTACCTATTTCTATCAGCGATCCGGTGCCAATCTATTCTATGCATATGATAACTTTGTTTTCTGGGAAAATTTAGGGGGAATAATGAGAATCTTCTTAATGCCTATGGTGATATTCGGTTTCTTTTATTGTTTGAGGAAGAAGAAGGCAGAGACATTTTTATTTTACAGCTTTTTCATAATTTGGACATCTTCAATGATAATTATCGTCAGTAGAGCTTTGCGGTGGATTTTATGTCTGATGCCTTTTACCCTTATGTTCGGTGCCATTGGAGTTGACAATTTTAATAAGATTAAGCCCTTCTATATTTTGTATATTTTGTTCCTCAATATACTTATAGTTGCTAATATAACTTTATGTGACAATTTAATTGTAGCTAAACCGCTAGCTATATTGACCTCAATAGGTTTAACTTTAGCATTTGTTAAGAATAATCATACTTTAAAATATTTGTTTGATTGGATGATAAGAAATAAATAGCAGAGATTTTGTTATGTCAAATCAATTTACAATTGTTTTCGTAGAGAAAACAGAAAATATAGATGACATAATACCATTTTCTGGAGGTGATATCCGGATTATAAGAGTATTGAAATATCTAATCAAGAAGGGAATCTCAGTAAAGTATATTCACCTTGATGATTCTCCAGCCCTTATTAATAAGAAGCGCATTCTCAAGAATTTCTGGCTTATATATGTTTTTGAAAGGATGAGGGGTAAAAATTGCATAATTTTGGAAAATTATATTTATAGGCAAGAAACATTTATTTTCAATTACTGGATTTTATTCAGAAGAAAAACAAAGTTAGTAGTTCTGTTAAATTCTTTAAGCTATGTTCATTATAAGTCAGTAGTGAAAAAGATTATTGATAAGATATTAAGTGTTATTTTTCTCATGCCAGCTGACTTAGTTATTACCAGTGGGAAAGCGTTAATAGACAAGTTGGTTGTTTTAGGAGTCAAGGCAGACAAGATAGTCCCTATTTATCCAGCCCTGAGAGAGGGCTTTATCAATATCAGAGTTGATAAGAATAGAATCAAATCATGCAGCGATACCATAAACTTATTATACGTAGGAAGAATGGCTCCGATTAAAGGACTGGAATATCTAATAAGGGCGATGGATTATTTAAATAATGGGAAGATTAAATTACTTATGGTTGTAAATCCTTCACCTTATGAACCCTATGAGAGGGAGATTGTAAATTCCATCAATAGATTTGGGCTATCAAAAAAAATAGAAATCAAAAAAGGAATTCATGAACCACAATCCCTAATTGAGATATATAAAGCTTCGGATATTTTCATATTACCGTCAATATGGGATACATCCCCAATTGTAGTTTTAGAAGCAATGTCTTGTGGCTTACCAGTAGTTGCATCTAAAGTGGGAGGGATACCCGAATTTGTTAGAGACGGAACTTCGGGAATTCTATTTCCTCCCAAATCTCCAAAGGCAATAGCTGATTCCATATCAAAGTTAATAAAAAATCCTATACTTAGACAACAAATGAGTAATAATGCTGTTAAGGAATCGTCTTGTTTCGGGAAAAGGTGCTGGGAGGATGTAGGAAATGAATATTACCGAGTATTTCAGAAACTATCAAAAGCAAGTTAATGATGAAAAGAGTTTTTGGGTTGAACATGCGAAAACAGATTTATCAAATATATAGCCTTATCACTGGCAAAGATTGGCAAAAATATTCTGATTACTTAGAACAAAGCCAATGGTGGGAATATGGAAGAATTAGAAAATTCCAATGGAATCGGCTTAAGTCTATCTTAGAGCATGCTTATTCAAATGTACCATATTATACAGAAAAATTCCGGAAGGCAGGGATAAAGCCAGATGACATCAAGAATTTTGACGATATTAGAAAAATTCCATTTTTGACTAAGAGCGATATACATAGCAAATATAACCAACTATTGGCGATTGATAAAAAACGAAAAGTGGAAGTCTGTTCCACAAGTGGCACGACGGGAAATCCCAGAAGGATTGTAGTAGACTACGATGCCTGCGCTCAATATAGAGCACTGGCAAGAAGGAATTTAAGATGGTATGGAATTGAAATTTTGTCTCGTTATGGCAAGATTTGGGGGATGCCGTTAGCGGGGAAGAGTTTTTGGCAGGAAAAGTTAAAAGATTACATATTGAACTGCATTCGATTGGACATATTTGATTTATCTGATAGTTCCTTAGAAGAATTTTATCACCGGTGCAAGCGTCTTCATCCACTTTATCTTTATGGATATACCAGCGGTATATATCGGTTTGCTCAGTACTTAGAAGGTAAGAAAGGTTCAGCCAAAGAACTGGGATTAAAAATAGTTGTCGCCACATCTGAAGTAATCTATGATTTTCAGCGTGAGTTGATAGAAAGAGTTTTCTGCTGTAAGGTAGTAGCGGAGTATGGAGCTGTGGAAACAGGCATTATTGCTTATGAATGTCCTAATGGCAATTTGCATATAACCCCGGAGAATGTTTACATTGAAATAGTTGAAGGGAATGATCCAGTTCCTCTAAACGTGTACGGAGAAGTAATCATAACCAATCTTTCTAATTATGCTATGCCTATAATAAGGTATAGATTAGGGGATATCAGCGCATTATATAACCAGCGATGTCCCTGTGGGGTGAATCCTGGATTTCCGTTACTCAGACCGGTTTTAGGTCGCACGGTCGACCTCAGTCATCATGAGGCAATAGAAATTTACTATGCAATATATTATGCGATGAAAGGTAGGATTAAAGCAAAGGCTATCAAAGAATATCAATTAGTAAAATTAAATGAAAAGAATTATATCTTGAGAATTGTTAAAGGAAGCCAATTTAATATTAATACTCCAACCCGAATATCTGAAAATATCTGCCAGGCATTAAAAGGAAGAATTCGGGTCCAAATTGAGCATGTTGACTTTATTGAAAGAGAACAATCTGGAAAAACCAGATATCTTATTTCCAGAGAGCAAAGGATATGAATCAGTTAATAACGCTTACTGCAGTGGGAGATATATTACTCGCAGATGAAGTCATTATAAGAAGGGGGAATACTATTGTTAACAAAAATTGTATAGTAAATGACCCTTTTAAATATACAAAAGGGTTGTTGAACGATTCTCACATAACCTTTGGAAATTTAGAATGCCCTTTATGTATTCATGGCATTCCACAAAAAGACAAAGATGTAATAGGCAGAGGTCATCCCCAGCATGTTCGTGACCTTGTCAAGGCGGGGTTCAATGTTGTTTCTATTGCTAATAATCACATAATGGATTATGCTCCTGAAGGACTTTTTGATACCATTGAGGTTCTTTCCAGCCATAGAATAAAAAGGATAGGCGCAGGTGAAAATTTGAAAGCAGCCAAAAGACCTGCCTATTTTGAAGTTAATGGAATCAGAGTGGTTATCATGGCCTATTATGGTACTACCAGTACAGGCAAATATGTACCTGGAACAGCAGGTGGGAAGTTCTCAGTGGTGAAAAGGGATTTGGCTGAGGTCAAAAGGTCGGTAGATATCATTGTCTTATCCTTCCACTGGGGTAGTGAATATCTTACCACGCCGCCCTATATCTATGTTAAATTTGCCAGACAACTAATTGATGCAGGTGCTCATGTAATTTTAGGTCATCATCCTCATGTTCTGCAGGGAATAGAGCGGTACCGCAAGGGGATAATTGTTTATAGCTTAGGTAATTTCGTATTTGATACTTCAATCCATCCGGTTAATATACCGGAAACGAGAGAAAGTATAATATTGAAATGTTATCTATTGAAAAACGGCATCCAACATTACGAAACGATACCTATTTACATCAATGATAGGAATCAGCCAGAGGTTCTCATGGGTAAAGATAAAGAAAAAGTTCTGGTTATGATAGAAGAATTAAACAAAAACTTAAACAACCCAGAAATGTTAAAACATAGTGACAATAGATTTATTGATGCAGGGATAGATTTTTTTCTTAATCGGCAATTCTTACATTTTCTTAGATTTTCCTGGAAAGACCTGCGTAAGTATCCTTTAGTTTATACATTAGGAATTATAAAAAGACTTTTGAAGAGAATATTTAAGATTCAGGAGCAGTTATGAAAATACTCTTAGTGCCCAACTCTTATCCTCCACAAGTGGGTGGGCTGGAGAGAGTGGCTGCTGATTTAGCAGAAGAATTGGTAGAGAAGGGTCATAATATAAATGTGGTAACCTGTGTCGCTGGACATTCCAAGAAAGAAATCGTTGATTCTATTAATGTTTTTAGAATCTTGTATCCAGTTCCTAGACCGCCCTTCAAGAAAATGAATGGAGCCTACTTTTCTTTCCTTGTTAAGTTTTTCCTATGGCCGATATATGCCACTATAAGTTTCGTTAACCTGGCCAAGATCATCCAGGCGATGAGACCTGATATAGTTAATCTTCATTACATAGGTGATAATGCCCTTTATGTTATTATTATGAAAATTCTGATGAGATTCAAATTGGTAGTTAGTGTGCACGAGCTCAGGAGAGGTAATCGGAGGTTAGGGCGTAATCTACTAATAAGAATTACATTAGGTTATGCAGATAAGGTGACCTCAATTTCTAGATATAGTCTGGCGTCGGCAAGAAGGTTCTACCCTCAAATTGAGAGAAAATGTACGGTGATAGGCGACGGAATACATCTGGACCAATTGGAAATGAACAGAAGCGAGATAGTGGACTATCGTTACATCCTTTCAGCAAGACGGTTTACTTTCACAAAGGGAGTAGATATTTTGGTTCGTGCTTTCCAGTTAGTGCATGAGAAATTTCCTAATTTACGCTTAGTTCTGACCGGTGATGGCCCAGAGATGCAAAGATGTAAAGATTTAGCTGCGCGGTGTGGGATTAAGGATTTTATCGATTTTTTTGGGTTTGTGGAGCGGTCCATGCTTATGGCGTTGTATAAGGGCTGTGAACTCTTTGTACTCCCTTCTAGGAAGGAAGGGTTTGGTATTGCTTTACTGGAAGCAATGGCAGCAGGAAAACCAATAGTAGCTACAAGAGTAGGCGGAGTACCTGAAGTTGTTAAGGAGGGGGAAAATGCTATTTTAGTTGAGCCAGAATCGCCTCGAGCCTTAGCAGAAGGAATTATACACTTGCTTAAAAATTCTAATTTAGCAGACCGCTTTGGGAAGAGAGGTATGGAGATAGTTAAGAATTTTACTTGGGATAAGATTGTGAGGAAATATATTGCTGTGTATAATTCGGTGAATAAGGCCTGAACAGAATGTAAGGGAAGATAATGAAAAATTCTCTTAATATCGCTCTAATTACTCCCAGGTTAGATATTGGGGGAGAAGAGTTATCAACAATTTCTATTGCCAGAGAACTCATCAAAAGAGGTCACAATGTAACATATATATCCAAAGACGGACCTTTGTTGGAGAAGTTGAGAGAAGAGAATATACCATTTATAAAAGCGAGTATAGACGGAAAAAAACCGTGGCATTTCTTAAGTGGTGCTTTTTCGTTAAGAGAAGTTATGACTAAGAATAAATTTGAATTTGATATAGTGCATTGTGCAGAGCCTCGACCGACAATTATGTCTTTTATAGCAGCCAGAATTTCTATGCGCAGGAATATAAAAATAATTTGGCACGACCGCAATACAAAATATCACTTCATAGCTGGAGGAATATTCAATTTTCTTGCAGATTTTGTTATTGCTATATCGGATTTTGAGAGAAAGAAGTTGATACATTATGGATTATCAAGAAAAAAAATTGAGACAATTCATAATTGTTTATATCTTTCAACTTCTGAACATGTTGATAAAGATAATAGTGAGAGAGGAAAATTAGGATTGTGTCATGGTGATAAAGTGGTAGGTATGGTTGCAAAGATGATTCCGGAGAAAGGGCATCGTTATTTTTTAGAAGCGATCCCTTCTATTTTAAAATATTCTCCTCAAACAAAATTTCTGTTAGTGGGAGGAGGTCCGCTAGAAAGAGAGCTCAGGGAGCTTGCTTACAAACTCAATATCTACAAGAGTGTTGTATTTGCAGGTTATTATAAGAATATGGGGAAAATATACACTATTATAGACATTCTTGTACTTTATTCCTGGAAAGAGGCATTTGGAAATGTTTGTATTGAAGCTGGCGCATTTGGGAAACCAGTAGTTGCCAGTAATGCGGGTGGAATTGCAGAAGCAGTCGTTGATGGTAAAACAGGGATTTTGGTTCCTCCTAAAAATCCTAGGAAATTAGCTGAAGCGATTATCTACCTTTTAGAAAATCCTGATATTGCGAAAAAGATGGGAGAGGCGGGAAGGAAAAGAGTGAGAGAATATTTTACTATTGAGAGAGTGGGGAATGAAGTTGAAAAGGTTTACGAACATTTAACAGGGAATAGACCGTGAAGCAAAAGTGGACCTATCCTGAATATGTAGAGAAGACTGCCCCTAGCCCAATCAAGAAATTTTTCAGAAAAAGTCTGAATACTATTGCGAGAATAACAGTTTTTCCACAGATAAGAATCTTGGCCTATAGAATGATGGGGATTAATATTGGCAAAAATGTATTTATCGGACAGGACTGTTACCTTGATGATACATTCCCAGAACTTATTCATATTGAGGAGGGTGTGACTATTTCTTTTCGCGTTACCATAACAGTACATGGAGAATGCCGTGTAAGAGGTATCAGTAAAGTATCTCCTGTGACCATCCGAAAGAATGCATTCATAGGAACAGGGGTAATTATTTTGCCTGGTGTTGAGATTGGAGAAAAAGCGATTATAGGAGCAGGAGCAGTGGTAACCAAAGATATTTCTCGCGAAATAACTGTAGTTGGTAATCCCGCAAGGAATTTAGAATGAAAGATACGGTGAGGAGTAGAAAGATAATTGTAAATGAGATAGTCAACAGGTATGAAGGGCGAGTACTAGAAGTAGGCTGTGCTTTAGCCTCGCTTATTGATAAAAATGGCGTAGTCGGTTTAGATGTATTACCAGCGAATAGAGACCTATTTTGTCAGGGAGAGGCTGAATTAATGCCTTTCAAAGATAAAAGTTTTAAAGTTGTTGTCGCGGGTGAACTCATAGAACATCTATTTAATCCTGCAAGATTTTTGAGGGAGTGCTACCGGGTTCTCAAAAATAAAGGCATGTTGATAATTACAACACCCAATAGAAAAAGTTGGGTGGAAAGGATTTTCAAATTGAGCCATCCGGAAGGGAATAGAATCAGTATCTTGAGAAAAATAGTAACCTCAAGACAATTCAAGAGGGTGGTCGGGTATCAGTCCATAGCACCCCCGGAATACGAGCCCTTCGGGCACAAGCGGATTTTTGATAAAGAAGAATTATTCGGACTTTGTTGCCAAGAAGGCCTTTTTTCCTCGCGAGATTTTCTTACTACACTGTATTTTGGCTGGAATTCTAAAGTTGGTGTCATAGTTTCAAAATTTAAGCGCCTGGCTCACTCAGTGCTACCACAAAGTTTGCATGAATCTATGATTTTGGTGTTGAGAAAGTGTGACCGGGAAACGAAAGAATAACTTGATGAATATACTTTTTTTCACTGCGCGCATCCCCTATCCTCCTGACAGAGGTGATAGAATAAGACCCTATTACATGATTAAACATTTGAGTCAGAAACATTCCGTCTCTCTTCTAACTTTTACTGATTCAGGAAATGAATTATGGCGACTTGAGGAGTTAAAGAAATATTGTCAGGATGTAGAAGTGGTAGTAATGTCTAAATTGAGGTCATATTCTAATCTATTGTTACATCTATTTTCTAAAAAGCCTTTCCAGTGCTCCTATTATGATTCAAAGATAATGAGACAGAAAATCAAACGATTAATGCAAAAGCATAAATTTCATATTGTTCATATATTTCCTTTAAGGCTCGCAGAGTATACTAAATATTTTGGAAATAGCAGGGTGGTTATTGACTTCTGTGATTCTAAAGCTCTACTCCATAATAGACTTATGTATTTAAGAAGTAATCCCATAATGAAATTAGTCAATTTTGTAGAATGGCTCAAAATGAGATTTTACGAATCCAGGATTTGTAAGAGTGGTGCCAGATGCATCGCCATTTCCTTAGTGGATAAGAAAACCATTGAAAAAAGAAGTAATCTAAAACAACTGGAAATAGTTCCCAATGGCGTGGACCTTTCATATTTTGCAACTCAGAGAATTCCTGAAGAGGAAAATTCTTTAATCTTTATAGGTAGTATGGACGTTATTTGGAACGTTGACGCGGTGCTCTATTTTTATAAAAAAATATTTCCAGTCATTAGAGAGAAAATTACAGACATAAAATTGTATATTGTGGGAAGGAATCCCTCCCCTAAAATTAAACAATTAAATAGAGACCCTAATGTTATTGTTACTGGTGATGTTCTTGATGTTCGCCCTTTTATCGCCCGCTCTGCTTTGAGCATAGTGCCGATGAGGGTTGGTGCGGGGATAAAAAATAAAATTTTGGAGAGCATGGCGATGAAAAAACCGGTAATCTCCACTGCCATCGGGGCTGAGGGAATTGAAGTAAGGGACAATGAAGATATCTTAATTGCCGATGACCCGTACGATTTCGCTCTGAATGCGGTGAAGATGCTGGAGAACGGTTATTTAAGGAATAGGTTAGTTGAGAATGGATATAAACTAGTCAGAAAGAAATATAGCTGGGTTTCAGTAGTTGACGATTTGGAAAGAATATATCAAAGTATGATAGCTAATGAAAACCAGAATCGGGAGTCTATTTATGCTGAGAATTGATATGCATGTTCATACAAATTATTCACTGGATAGTTTTATCACTCCAGCACAGTTAGTTGGTGAATGCCAAAAGAAGAAAATAGACTGTGTATGCATAACCGACCATAATACTATTGACGGAGCCCTGGAATTCAAAGAGAAGGTTAATGTCAGAGTAATCATAGGAGAGGAGATAGAGACAGAAAGAGGAGAGGTCATTGGATTATTCTTAAAGGAGGAGGTGTCGCCAGGACTTTCCTTCATAAGAACTATAGAAATGATAAAGCAACAGGATGGCATTGTTTATGTTCCCCACCCTTTTGATGGGTTCAGAAAGTCAACAGTGGATATCTCAATGCTCCAGCAGATAATTGATAAAATTGACATATTAGAAGTATTTAATTCCCGAACTCTATTTCCGCAGGCAAATAGATGGGCGCTCAACTTTGCCCAGCAACATAACATTATTCCTGGAGTAGGAAGTGATGCCCACAATGTATGCGAGGTAGGGAATTCATATGTGGAAATGGAGGATTTTGCTGCCCAGGCAGAATTTATGAGAAGCCTGAAGGATGCCCGTTTATTTATGCAAGGGACTCCGCTTTTTGGCCGCCTGAAGGCGAAAGCTAAGAAAATCTTTACCTGTGGCAGCTATTAGAGGCAATTCCAGGAGGACGGAAAGAATGCATAAGGTCTTTGTAACCGACGCCGGGCTCAGGAATACGGTAGCAGTTATGAGAAGTTTGGGCAAAAAAGGTATAGAGGTTACTGGCGGAGAAGGCTCGGCTCTGGCTATGGGTTTCTATTCTAAATATTGTAAGAAGAGAGTTATCTATCCATCGCCAAAAAATAGCCCAGAAAAGTGGCTTGATTTTGTATTGCGAGAATTGAGTTGCGATAGATACGATATGATGTTGCCGATGGATGACGATACGGTTGCCCTGGCAGCCAGGAATAAAGAGCTTCTTTCAAAATATGCCAGGATACCGGTTCCAGATTACGATACCCTTATGAAAGCCAAGAATAAAGCAATAACCTATGAATATGCAATTAAGAATAATATCCCTTTTCCGAAGACATATTTTGTCAATAATTTAAAGGAAGTAGAAAAATTAAACAATCGTATACCTTTTCCGGTAGTCATAAAACCTAAGGAAGGATCTGGAGCACGGGGCATAGTATATGTAAAAGACCGTGAGACGTTATATTGTGAATACTTGAAGGTTCATCAGAAATACGAATTTCCATTGATTCAAGAATATATCCCGCCGGGAGGTTCAACTTACGGAGTCTTTCTTTTGTTGAACGAAGATTCCGAGGTAAGAGCGGTCTTTGCCCACAAGAGAATCAGAGAATTTCCTATTTCCGGAGGCCCGAGCACCCTGAGAAAAGGCGTTTGGAGACCTGATTTGATTATGCTGGGATTTAAATTATTGAGGTCTATGGAATGGTTTGGAATTGCTATGGTAGAATTCAAAGAAGATCCCAGAGATGGAATTCCGAAGCTGATGGAAGTCAATCCCAGATTCTGGGGATCATTAGAATTATCTATTCTTTCAGGAGTTGATTTTCCTTATCTGTTATATCGTATGGTGGTAGATGGTGAGATAAATCCTGTTACCACATATAGAATCGGAATAAGATGCAGGTGGCTGGTGGGTGATATTCTCCATTTCTTAGCCAATCCGGAAAGATTTACTATGAAACCGAGTTTCTTTAATTTTTTTGATAGAAAGACCGGTTACGACGTTCTATCCTTAAAAGACCCTGGACCTACTTTGGGCTTTCTTATCTCTTCTGGTAGAGACTTGTTTGATGGGAAGAAATGGAAATATGTCCTCAGGAAGAATTGAAAAATTAATGGTGAATCTATTAACTGTTGACCTCGAAGATTGGTTTCAATCATCGTTAGAATTATTTGATAAAATCCGGGAGCCAGAAAAAGTTTTTCGTCCCACAGGTAGGGTGGTCAGTAATACACGCAAATTATTGGATATTCTGAAAGAATGCAAAGTAAAAGCCACATTTTTTGTTTTGGCCACAGTGGCACAAGACTTTCCTGATTTAATCAAGGAGATTTACTTACAAGGTCATGAAATTGCCACACATGGATATGGACATAGATTGATTTATAAACAGACAAGAGAGGAATTTCGAGAAGATTTAAGGAAATCGATAAATATTATTGAAAGTATTACCGGGGAAAGGATATTGGGATATCGAGCACCCTATTTCTCTATCCGAGAAGAATCGTTCTGGGCTTTCCAGATTTTAAAGGAGGAGGGATTGAGATATGACGCCAGCATTTTTCCTTTAAAAAGGAGATTGTACGGGGTTGGCGATATGGATAAGATTGAAACAGATGGAATCGTTGAATTTTCTGTTTCGCGCACAAATTTGCTTGGTTATGAATTCCCTTTCGGTGGAGGAGGGTATTTACGGTTATTTCCCTATGCTTTAACTAAATGGGCGATAAGAAAAATAAATAAACAGGGGAAGCCTGCAATGGTGTATATTCATCCTTATGAAATAGATAGCGAAGATTTTCAAGATTATGGATTTGGTAATAATTTCAAGAAAAAATTTATGAGATTTACTCAAGAATTTAATAGGGAAAGGACAGAAGACAAAATCAGAACGTTATTGAGAGATTTTGAGTTTACCGCGATTAGAGATTTATTGGAATCACGAGCGGATAAGAAGGCCCTAAAAATGGTTAGTTCGGAAAAGAAATGGGATACATAGTCTTATTTTATATGTGCTATTTGACTGCCTTAATTTTGACTCCGCTGGTAGTGCGCTTCGCTTCTGCCAATGGTTTTCTGGATATTCCGGGGGATGACCTCACAATTCATAAAATGCCCATGCCCCTCTTTGGTGGGGTGGTAATATTCGTATCGTTCATCGTGGCAATCTTATTTTTAAATCTTATATTGGACCTGGAGTTCCCAGGAGCGAAGAGTGCAGTTATTGCCGGGACTATTATCTTTGTAGTTGGCTTGTGCGATGACATAAGAGATATAAGTGCCTATATTCGCCTGTTTGCCCAGATTTCATCGGCGCTGGTAATAACAATAGTAGATTCTCCGATGAGAGTGTTTAACTCAAGTTTTTTCAATCTATTGTTAACCATCTTTTTCGTCGCTGGAGCCTGCAATTCAATGAATCTTCTAGACGGCATGGATGGGTTGGCTGCAGGAGTAGGAATCCTCGTAGGGGTCGGCTACTTGGTATTGTCTTTATTGTCAGGCGATGCAACGGGTAGGATTTTTTCTCTGATTTTCGTAGCCGTTTTGGCTGGCTTTCTCCGATATAATTTCCATCCTGCTCAAATCTTTCTCGGAGATAGTGGAAGTAATTTTGTTGGATTTTCTCTGGCCTTTTTGGCAATTAATTTTTCTAAGCAAAATCCGGGTTGGGGAGGGTTATTAATACCTGTTGTGCTTATGGCTATACCTATTTTGGATACAGCAGTGGCCATAATAAGGAGACTGCTTTCCCGCAGGTCCATCTTTGCTGGAGACCGATACCATCTCTATGACTGGCTGATGCGAAAAGGGCTGTCACAGACAAAGGTAGCCATTATCGCATATGCGATTGGGCTATTGTTCACCATAGGCGGCATAGCCATAAGCATCGCCGGAATATGAGAAGATTATAATTGAGGGCGGAATTGAAAATCAATTTCAGAGAAAGATGCGTCCCTATAAACAGTCCTACGCTTCCTCCTGCAGAATCGTTAATCAGCGACCTGAGTGAGGTATTAAATTCGGGACTCATTACCAATAGCAGATATGTATGTGAGCTGGAAAAAAAGCTGGCTAAGTATATGAATATCAGGAATGCAATCTGTATGTCATCCTGTACTTCAGGGCTGATGTTAGTGGAAAGATGTCTGGGTCTTAAAGGGGAGGTCATTGTGCCCAGCTTTACCTTTCCCGCAACAGTACATACCTTGGTATGGAACAATCTGAAGCCGGTGTTTGTGGATTGCGACCCGAAGACATTTAACTTGCACCCTCTTGAGGTTGAATTAAATATAGGAGAGAAGACATCGGCAATACTTGGCGTCTATATATTTGGAAATCCACCGGAAATAGAATCCCTTTCAAAGTTAGCGAATAAGCACGGCCTAAAATTGATTTTTGATACTGCTCACGGGCTGGGAGCAATGTATAAGGCCACTTCTTCCGGAAATTTTGGGGAGGCTGAAGTATTCAGCCTGGCTCCCACAAAGCTGGTCACTTCAGGGGAAGGTGGGGTCGTGGCTACTAATAATGATGAATTGGCAGAAAGATTGAGATTGGGAAGAAATTATGGGAATCCCGGAAATTATAACTGTTCCTTAATTGGTCTGAATGCGAGAATGCCAGAACTGAATGCAATATTGGGTTTGAAGACTCTCGAGTCCTTAGAGGCTAATATATTCAAAAGGCATAGGTTAGTATCTCTCTATAAGTCATTGCTCGGAGAGATTCCAGGAATCTCTTTTCAGGAAGTCCGGGAGGGCAACCGTTCTCCTTATAATTACTTTTCTGTACTCATTGAGCCCGATAGATTTGGGATGACCAATACTAATTTAAAGTTAGCTTTAGAGAAACGGGGCATAGCTACCAGGGTCTATTTCTCACCGCCGGTCCACAGGCAGGACGCTTACAGGGAGTATTACGAAGAATGCAAAGATAGACTTCCCGTGACAGAATGGGTCTGTGAGAGAATTCTCTGTTTACCTCTCTTTTCACATATGAGTGAAGATATGGTAAGGTACGTATGCGATAAGGTAGAAAAGATTCATTGGGAGAATAAGAAGGTTATCAAAGTGGGAAGGGTATAGTAAATGAATAGGTCAACCAGCAAATTTATATTTATGGCGAGTGATGTATTGCTTATTAATGTATCTTTTGTTATATGTCTTCTCTTAAGGTTTGATGGTCGGATACCCTCCTATTGGATTAATATGTACAGGATGACATTTTGGGTCTATTCAATCATCTGTCTGGTAACTTTCTCCTTCTGGAAATTCTACGACCATGACTGGAGATATATGACAGCCAAGAATCTTATGAGAATTTTTGTAGGGGTGATAGTAGGGCTCTTTCTTTATGTTGTTTTTCTCTTCTTCATTAATCAGTGGACGTTTCCTCGCACTGTCATATTTATGGCTCTAATTTTCACCACTGTCTTTATTGGAGGCAGTAGGCTCCTGGTGCATACGATTTTCAGCTATGGGAAGAATTTTACTGGAACTAACGGGAAATTGTCTAAAAATGTCTTAATAATCGGCGCAGGAGACTCAGGAGAAATGTTGGTCAGAGATATGGCAAGGAGAGGGAATATACCATATAAGCCAGTTGGCTTTCTTGACGACGACCCCCAAAAAAGAGGAATGATTATACGCGACATTTCAGTCCTGGGAGAAATTAGCGAAGTTGGAGAAATTGCTGCCAAAAAGAAAGTTGAGATGATTATCATTTCTATCCCCTCGGCTACTCCTCAACAGATGAAGCGCATCATTAATATTTGCAGGGAGACCGGCCTTGAGGTAAAAACTGTGCCCTCTCTTTTCTCAATTCTTGATGGTTCGGTGAGCATTAGCCAGATAAGAGATGTTGAACCTGAAGATATTTTGGGACGGGAGGTTGTTTTAGAAGAATTTGACGAGATAAGGGAGTGTTTAGAAGGGAAAATAATCTTGATTACTGGAGCAGGAGGGTCTATCGGTTCGGAACTGAGCAGGCAAACGATGAAGTACAAACCAAAGAAATTAATCTTGCTTGATAGTTCTGAATATGGCGTTTACTCAATTCATTCAGAGCTTGTAGAAAAATATGGGAAAGATTTGCTCGTCCCTATAGTTGCTAATATTCAACATGGGAAAGAGATAGACAGAATATTCGGTAAGTTACAACCGGATATTATCTTTCACGCTGCCGCATATAAACATGTGCCGCTGATGGAAGAAAATGTGGAAGCAGCAATTAAGAATAACATCTGGGGCACGGCAAATTTAGCTACCTTAGCAGAGAAATACGGTGTGGATAAGTTTGTTCTGGTCTCTTCTGACAAGGCGGTTAACCCCACTAATGTGATGGGAGCTACCAAGCGCATTGCCGAAATGGTTATCCAGTCTCTGAGTAATAGTAGCAAAACGAAATTTAGTGCTGTGCGCTTCGGTAACGTTCTGGGAAGCAATGGGAGCGTGTTGCCGTTATTTAAAAGACAGATTGCCCGGGGAGGTCCGGTTACTGTTACTCATCCGGAAATTATCCGGTACTTTATGACCGTTGCGGAAGCAGTCCATTTGGTTCTGACTGCGGCAGCTATGAGCAGGGGCGGTGAAATATTTATTTTAGATATGGGAGAGCCGGTAAGAATTCTGGACATGGCGAGGTCGTTGGTTAGGTTGTCCGGTTTTGAGCCGGAAAGAGACATCAAGATTGAATTTATAGGGCTGAGGCCTGGAGAAAAATTGTACGAGGAGCTTATTGGCAAAGAAGAGAAGATTCAAAAGACAAAAAATGAGAAGATTCTTGTCACCAGTTCTCTTGGATTTGAGAAGGAGAAATTGTTTCAAGCCATGGAAGAATTATGGCAGCTGGCAAATAATACAAACGCGAAAGGCGTTTTAACAAAAATCTGCGAAATCGTGCCAGAGTATAATGGAAGGAATGCTATTTTCAATAAAGGATAGAGATTGAAAAAAAAGCTGAGAATTCTGGTAGACGACGACAATAAGGAAGTATGTAGACTTTTCAAAACGATGTTAAAGGTTGAGCCGAAACGGGGAACTTTTTGCTTTCAAAGTAGGTGCGTAGTGGGGGTTCGTAAAAGAACTATTAGATAAATAGATTGCCCAGGAGACAAAGAGAGTTAAACCCTCCGAGGAATCTAAAAAATTGATAGAGAGCCAAGATTTTCATACGTGCGAAATTCGGCTGCTTAGTGGTTAAGCGCAAGTTTTTTCAGAGAAGAAATTTAAAAAAGCAGTTGACAAAAGCCAGAAGTTAGATTATAATAAACAAAAGAAGATAAAAAGGGATAAAAAAGACGCATTTTGGCGCCCTTTTATCTTTCTTGATTCAAAATAGATAAAATATGTAAAAAAACATACAAATACCTTGATATCAATTCTTAAAAAGGGGACTTCCATGTATAAGCCAATCGCAATTCTCTTTCCCTTCCTATTGGGGGTTATATCACTTTTCAGTCCCGGGGACATTTATGTGGCTAAAAGACCTATTATGACAAGGGGTAAATTTGTTGACCTGTTGATAAGAGTAATGGGTCTCGAGGCAGAACTGCCTCCTGGTGCAGAAAGTCTCTTGCCGGATGACCTCTATCAGATGGAGGTAGAAATATTGGCTAAGAGCGGGCTTACTCAATTTGTGGGAACTAATCGTACGGAAAAATTGATGGGAAGAGAGTTACCGGGTATTCTTTATGATGTTGTCGTAAAGGTGCCTGAGCCAGTTACAGTAATTCAGAAAATAGCTTTTCTGGCAGAAAGAGGGTTCATTAGAAAAGGGAAACCTGGAGAAGCTATGACGGAAGAGGAAGTATTGTTGAGATTTACATGCCATCTCCTCTTTCGGAAGTAACTAATTGAGAACCTGCCCAAATTAAGGAGCTTTATGAAGACCCAGCAAACGCCTAATTTGAAGTTGGCTCTGAACTATACTCAAAAAAATGGAATCTATAACACGGATGGCAGGGATAAAAATATGGATTTACAGGGAATGATGAAAGTTAGCTTTAAACCATATCTGTGTAATCTGGGTTTTTAAATCCCTGCGCCGTTAGAAATCAAAGATTTTCTAACAGGGTGAATGCAGTCTGTGTTCAAAAGAAAGGAGGGTCGCTGTTCCGACGAATAAGGAGGAACGGGTCAGCGACGTCCCGATGAATGAATCGGGGCAGGTCACCGACTGAAGCGGAGCGAAAGGAGGTGAAAAAAGATGGCAGTAGAAAAGGCGATCGGTTCTTCCAGTTTGGTCGAAGTTATTGACCGAATCCTGGACAAGGGCATAGTTATCGACGCCTGGGTAAGAGTCTCTTTAGTGGGTATTGAATTACTCGCGATTGAGGCCAGAGTGGTGGCAGCATCTGTGGAGACGTTCCTGAAGTATGCTGAAGCGATTGGCTTGACCGTATCAGCAGCCGCTGCTTAAGGATTGGTCGGTAACTAAGCCCCGTTAGAAATGTGATTTCTAAACGGGGCAAAGGATTCTTGCCGAGTCATCCTTGCGTCCTAAAATATTCGGGACAAAAAGCACGATTCGCCAAGAAGTTCCTTGAAAAAGGAGTAGACAAAAGCAATGCCCTTGACAGAAGAGATGAAAAATTTTGTGAAAAGTTTTGTTTCCTCTTACGAAACGAGAGTCCAGAGTATAGGAGCCATCTTTGATACTACCCACGAACTCCTCGAAGGTTTTGGAGAGTCCCTCCTTGATGCAAAGCAAGAGCGGGAAAAGGTTAGTTTAGAACTACGAGATAACCTTGCCAAAAACGAATCTCTAAGAAGGAAAGATTTTGACAATATGATGCAGGCGATTCTTTCAACTCAAAATGAGAGGGAAAAGGAAGTAAGGAACTTGTTGAAGACTTACCTTAATGAACAGAAAGAAATGGCACAGGCTTTAATGCAGGAGTTAGACAGGTTTAAAGACACTCTGGCAAAAGGGGAAGTTCAAAGGGTTAAAGATTTTCAAGGCATGTTCAAAGAAATCCTTGCTAAACAGGAGAAAAGAAAGGAAGAGGTTACTTCTAAGCTAAAAGAGTTTCAAAAAGACCAGCAGGAAATGGCGGAAAGACTTAAAGAAATTTTAGCTAAAGGAAAGAAGCTTCGGATAAAAGATTTCAAATCAATGCTTAAGGAATTTAAGGCCCAATATAAAAGGCGGATAGCTCGACAAGAAGAAAGGAGGGAAGAGGTTAGAAATCTGCTCAGCAAATTTAATAAGGAGAAAGTAGAAGCAGATAAGAATTGGCGAGCTATGCAAAAGAAGGACTAACTACCCTGAGGCAGTTTAAGCCGTTAGGAAAGTCGAAGAGGAATATGACACTGTCAGAAAGGAGGTAATAAAAATGGGTATAGCTTTGGATATGAAGAAAATTGCTGATGACATTGCTACCTCTTATGATTTGCGAGTAAAGGGGTTAGGAGAGCTGGTAAAAAACAGTCACGATATGCTCAAGGGATTTCAAGGGGAGCATAAAGAAATGGCTTCTAACCTTAGGAGAAGTCTTGAAGAGGGAGAAACTGACAGGCTTAAATCCTTTAAATCTATGATGGCAGAGATTCGGAAAGGAATAAAGGAAATTGAGACCTATGTGAAGAAGAAGCTTAAGGAATTCTCCGATGCTCATGCTGAGATGAGTGGAAAACTGAAGAACGACCTGGCTAAATATGTAGTTGGCATATTCAAAGAAACAAAAAGATTAATGCAAAATATTGAGGCGAGACAAAAAGCCAGGAACGAAGAAGTCGCCAATCTCTTGGAAACTTTCAAAGAGGAGAGAGAAAAGATGGCTACTAATTGGCAAGCTCTAACTGCTACTATGGCTAAGAAAAGGGGAAGCAAGCCTGCCAAGGTAGAAGCCGGGGTGGAAGTAAAGACTGTGGAAGAGGTAGTTAGAAAACCTAAAAAGAGAGGTAAAAAAAGAGGAAGAAAAAAGAAAAGGTAACTGAAATCTACCCACACATCAGTTATGTTCGCGCTGCTGCTTTTTAAGATTCGGTCGAGGTATTGAAGTATAAAGCATGTAAGCGGAGACGGTGTTCCGCTTTGTGCTGAATACACGGTGCGACGCATAACTGATGAGTTCATTGAAGAGTGGTGAGAGGATGAAAGCGATAACTTGTGCATTCTGTAAAGGAACGGGTAAAGACCCCTTCAATCTGCTATCTGAACTCGCAACCTGTCAGGTTTGTGCAGGTGCAGGTAAGGTTGAGATTAAGGAGCCAGTGATTAAGTGTGCCTATTGTAAAGGCACTGGTGTCTATCCTCGTAATGGCCGGGTTACTTGCACAGTTTGCAATGGAAAGGGAAGTGTTACTGTGAAAGGCGCCACAGTTCCTTGTCCTGAATGTAAGGGTACTGGTCAGGAAATAGATAGCGGTCTCCCTTGTATTAAATGTGGAGGTAAAGGGGTAGTTTAAGAGATGATTACCCAGCTTGATTTTTGATTAGGTTGATTATTTGTTAATAATCTATCTGTATAATCTGGTTTTGTAATCCGTGGAATCTCCCACGAGAGGAGGTGAGAGGAAATGGTTGATGAGATGACTACGGTATTGGAACCAAGTCCTTTGTCAGACTTTGTGGAAACAAAGTATATAAAGGATATTACCAACAGGGCACTTTCCTACATTAAGGCAGGTTTTCCAGTCCATTTTAGAGGGGTTTCAGGTACAGGCAAGACAACCCTTGCTATGCACATAGCAAGCAAAATTAAAAGACCCGTGGTTCTGATTCACGGCGACGAAGAGTTTACTACCTCTGACTTAGTTGGTGGCGAATATGGCTATAGGATTAGAAAGGTTGTGGACCGCTTTGTATCCAGAGTCTTGAAGTTGGAAGAGGATATGGTAAAGCGTTGGGTCGACAATCGCCTGACTGTGGCCTGTAAATATGGATTTACCTTAATCTATGATGAGTTCACGCGCTCTCGCCCAGAAACAAACAATATTTTGCTTTCTATACTGAGCGAAAAGATGATGGATTTGCCTGCTGGTCGTGGAGGTGAGGAACCCTACCTAAGGGTCGATCCAGATTTCACCGCTATTTTCACATCTAACCCCGAAGAATATGCTGGAGTCCACAGGAGTCAGGATGCCTTAAGGGATAGAATGATAACTATGGATTTGGACCACTTTGACTATGAGACGGAAGTTGCTATCACCCAGGCAAAATCTAAGCTTTCTAAACCACATGCCGAGATGATAGTTAATATTGTAAGGGCCTTGAGGGAATCTGGAAAGTGTGAGTTTGCACCAACCATTCGTGGGTGTATTATGATTGCCAAAACCCTTAAAGTTCAAAACATCCCCCCTGCCAAATCTAATGGCGCCTTTATGGAGATATGTCAGGATATATTGGCTTCTGAGACAAGCAGGGTTGGCTCAAAGACGAATCAAACCAGGGTAAGAGAGATAGTCAAAGATTTGGTTGAAAAATGTGGTTAGTTATTGAAGGAGGATAATCTCAAATGGTTCTTATCCGAGCATTTTCTAAGTTAGATAAGAATGGGAAGATAAAACTTCCCCGCAATATTCAACGGGAAGTACGCTTTAAAGAACGTCAATTGCTTGAAATAAAGATTGTGGGGGCAAGTAGAAAGAAAGGCATCCTTATCACTTCAAGGGAATTCGCCAGGTAGACCTCGTTAGAAATCAGGTATCACATTATTTGGAGATGTCTCCAACGGGACAAAGATTTTAATCAGGAGGGAAAATGGTTAGACGACTTACAGAATTAGGGGGATTAAGAGATATAAGAACTATGCATAGCGTCAAAAAGAGGTCCATTCCTCGAGTGCAAAGTTCAACCTATTTAGATTTGTATATGTTATATAAAGAGAAGGATAGATTAGAAAAAGAAGTTTATATTTTAGAGAAGAGAAAAAAAGGAATCCAGAAAAGGCTCGATGAGATTATTATAGAAATGGGCAAATTAGAAAAGGCAAAACCTATAAGAGGAAAAGTAAATCGCGAGAGATTTGAGAAACCTTCAGGAAAAGAATGGAGGACTATACCTCTAAAATATTAAAGGAAACCCAATTGATGAATCAGGAAAATGGAATAAATGGATTGGAAAACGTTCGACTTCAAAAGTCGGAAGGCAGGTAGAAAAGGAGAAGTTTTAAACAAAAATATATATAAATGTGGATTTTGTAACGGAAAAGGATTTATGCTTTCTAAGAAGAACATGAAATGTTTAGCATGTTAGGCAGAGGAACTATAAGAGTCCAAACCCCAGCTGTGATATACGCCTATTGTAACGGGTCAGAGAAATCGCATTTAAATACTGACCTTACCTGTATTGTCTGCCATGGGAGAGGGGTTTTGAGTGTGCATTCTAAAAAGCTGGAGATATGCCCTACCTGTAAAGGAAAGGGCATACAAGGGGGAGGCAATGTTCCCTGTCTGATAGGTAGGGGAAAGGGTTTTGTGGTAAAAAAGTGGGTAGGCTCTACTTATTGCTATGATATGCTATGCAGACTTTAGAAAAGGAGGATTGCGTTGGGTCTTTCGCGCGTTCATCTTGCAGGACACCTGCAAGGAGAAAAAAAGCAGGATAGGGTAAGAAAGGAGATTAGCAGATGAGAGAGAAAAAAAAGAAGAAAGAAGAAAAGGAAGGTTGGGATATTAATTTTGGTATAGGCAAGCTAAGTCTGGGTGGGTTGTTCAAGAGTATAGAGAAATTAGTTGACTTGGCAGCAGATTTAAAAGAAGCTGGAGGAGAGATTAAGAAAGAAGGCGAGATAGACCTGACCCATCTTAAAGAAGGGATGAAGGGGGTTTTTGGGTTCTCTATAAAGACGGCTGTGGGGGGAACACCAATAGTGGAGTCTTTTGGAAACATAAAAAAGACCCCTAAGGGCCCTGCGGTTGAAGAAGAAACAGAACCCATGGTAGATGTCTTTGACGAGAAGGAGCATATTCTGGTAGTAGTAGAACTTCCTGGCGTTGAGGAAGAGGATATCAAGACAGAAATAAAAGACGACATCCTCAATATATCAGCTGAGAGGGGAGAGAGGAAGTATAGGAAGGAGGTTCTCCTTCCTTCCAAAGTCCAGGCAAAGCCCATTTCTTATACGTATAAAAATGGGATTTTAGAGATAAAACTCAAGAAACAAGCCCCGTAAAATTGTGAAGGGATCTGTCTGGTTGGGCACCGTTTACGGCGCTGTTTGGTCGGGCACTCTTCCGAGCGCCCTCATCGTCACCCTAAAGGGTGACCCACCTATACGTTGCAAGGTAAGTAGGGATGGTAGAACCAGACTACGCGGCTCGGTGTGAGGGTTACGGAGGCAAATTAAACCCCGCACATAAATTATGTGCAGATTGATAAGGAGGGTAAATTAGACCCATGAAGAAGCGCGATCTGCAAAGGATACAGAAGATGGTAAGAATGGTTCAGAACTCGTTGAAGCTAGCGTCGTATAGGATAAAGAGTCAAATTCAAGATGCTGAAGTTTCGGAGTATGCAGACATAGTCTACGAGCACCCCAAAAGGGCCGCAACGATAGTTTTTAACACGAGGCAGGTAAGTAGGGAACTAAAAAACACTATCATACATGAATTGTTACATTTATTTATTAGCAAACATTTGGGTGTAGCTGAGAATGTATTTGAGAGGCAAAAGAAGCACAGGTCGCTAAAGAAATATCAAAAGGGCGAAGAAAAAGCCATTAATATATTGGCTCCCTTATTAGAAAAAGCAATTTTTAAATGAACCCTCACCCACTTACTGTGAACAGTAGCCATCCCCAGGGACACTGGGTTTGTGGTGGACGAGAACAGTTTAGCCCGCACATAAGTTGTGTGCAAGACAACAGTGAGAAGTATATGCCCAAAACATTAACCTTAAAAGTAGCAGAAGCGAGGCCTCGCGATGTGGGAAGAGGTATAGCCAGAATAGATCCTAAGGACCTGGAGAAGCTCGGTTGTGAAATCGGAGATGTTGCCCAAATTGAAGGTAAGCGAAAGACAGCTACTAAAGCGATGCCTGCATATATGGAGGATAGAGGCAAAGGAACTGTTCAAATAGACGGGATTATCAGAGAAAATGCACAAATCGGCTTGGACGAGAAAGTCACCATAGAAAAAGCATCTCATAAGGCTGCTGAGAGAGTTACCTTATCCCCTATTACGATAAGTGGATTGCGAACTGAAAAGGATACCCGATATATTGGCCGCCTTTTAGAAGGTCTTCCTTTAGTCGTTGGAGACAGAGTCAGGGCTACTCTATTTGGTGCACGATCTTGTGATTTTAAAGTAATAGATGCAGTTCCCAAGAATGAAATAGTATTGATTCAGCCTACTACGGCTATCAGGATGGAAGTAAGAGAGGGGGAAGAAAGGCGTGGCCTTAAAATTTCCTATGAAGATATAGGAGGCTTAAGTAAACAGATTCAAAGAATTAGAGAAATGATAGAGCTTCCTTTGAAGTATCCTCAGGTTTTTGAGAGATTAGGAATAGAAGCTCCTAAAGGGATACTTTTACATGGACCCCCCGGTTGCGGTAAGACCTTAATTGCTCGGGCAGTAGCTAATGAAACTGATGCTTATTTTAGCAGTATAAGTGGGCCTGAAGTAATGGCCAAATACTATGGAGAGTCTGAGGCCCGTCTGCGGAGTGTATTTGAGGATGCACAGAAAAATGCACCCGCTATTGTCTTTATTGACGAATTAGATGCCATTGCACCTAAACGTGAAGAGATGGGAGGGGAAAAACAGGTTGAGCGAAGGGTGGTAGCGCAACTTTTGGCTCTTTTGGACGGCCTGGAAGAGCGAGGACAAATCATTATAATAGGTGCTACTAACATCCCTAATGTACTGGATTCAGCTTTAAGGCGACCGGGCAGGTTTGACCGGGAACTATCCATTCCTATTCCTGACAAGAATGGAAGGCTGGAAATACTTCAGATTCATACTAGAGGTATGCCTCTGGCAGAAGATGTGAATTTGGAGAAGCTGGCTGAAATCACCCATGGATTTGTGGGAGCAGATTTAGAAGCTCTGGCAAGAGAGGCAGCTATGGCCTGTTTGCGAAAAATATTGCCTAAAGTAGATTTTGAATTAGCAGAAATACCTTATGAGACTCTTTTAGAATTACAAGTTAGTATGGATAATTTTATGGAAGCACTGAAAGAAATAGAACCTTCTGCCATCCGTGAGGTATTTGTTGAGGTTCCTGATGTGAAATGGAGTGATGTGGGTGGGTTGGAAGATATAAAGAGACAGCTTACGGAGACAATCGAATGGCCTTTAAAATACCCTGAACTTTTTAGCAAAGCCAAAACCCTGCCTCCTAAGGGCATATTGCTTTATGGACCTGCGGGAACAGGTAAGACCTTGGTTGCCAAGGCAGTGGCTAGTGAAAGTGGAGTTAATTTTATATCAGTTAAAGGCCCGGCACTGATTTCCAAGTATCTCGGTGAGTCAGAACGTGGTATCCGCGAGGTATTTCGTAAGGCTAGACAGGCATCGCCAACAATTATCTTTTTTGATGAGATAGATGCCCTGCTGCCCATCCGAGGTATGGGAGGGGGAGATTCTACTCATACCACAGAGCGGGTTATTAGCCAATTCCTTACAGAGTTAGACGGGATAGAAGAGTTAAAAGGAGTGGTTGCCCTGGGAGCTACTAACAGATTCGACTTGATTGACCCGGCAGTACTTCGCCCTGGGAGATTTGATTTACTCTTAGAGTTTCCAATTCCAGATGAAGCGACGCGGCTTGAGATATTTAAGATACACACCAAAGGCAAACCATTGGATAAGGATGTCAATCTTAAATCACTTGCTAAGATAACCGATAAATATACGGGCGCAGACATAGAAGCCATCGCCAGGAAAGCTTCAATGTTTGCCATAAGAGAGTTTTTAGAGAAAGAGAAAGCTAAAGCTCATAAAAAAACAGTTGAAGGGTTTAGCATCAGAAAGAAGCACTTTGAGAAGGCAATAAAAGTAGTTAAAAAGTTAGATGATGGGGGCTGAGATGGTTAAGATATTAGAGAGGTTGAAAAAGCTTCTTAAGACAAGGGGTGTTAAGAAAGAAAAGCTTAAGTTCCAGCAAGAAGCTAAACAACAATCCAAACCGGAAGAAAAACCCGAAGAACAAAAATAATCTCTGTGACATTAGCAATTTAATTTAGGATTAGCTGAAAAAAGATGCGGGTTTTGTATAGATTGTCTACGTAAGGAAAGTACTATCAGGCCTTTCCTTGAGGCGAAGAGGATTGTTATGGGTGTAACGGGGAAATATATCTACGGCGTCATAAATTCTATCGCATATCTTCCAACTGAGGAGAACCTCTTTGAAGCAAAAAGGTGTGGGGCTAACAGGGTTTATACTATTTCCTATCAAGATATTTCAGCTATAGTCAGTGACTCAGAAATTATTGATTATACCCATATGCTCAAAGACGCTTTAGCAAAACAACTTATTAGACATCAAACGGTAATCGAAAAGGTAATGCTCACGCACACAATTATCCCGCTGAGATTAGGGACTTTTGCCGTAGATGAAGATGAAGTTAGACATATTTTGACAAAAGGCTATTCAGTAATTAAAGATATTTTTAATAAAATATTTGATAAAGTAGAAATTGATGTGGTTGCCACTTGGAGTGATTTCAATTCAGTCCTTAAGGAGGTTGGCGAGGAAAAAGAAATTAAGGAATTTAAGGATAGACTCTTAGCTAATCCTACGGGGATAACTGTAGGCGACCAGCTGAAGGTGGGAGCTATGGTTAAGGACCACTTGGGTAAGAAAAGAGAAGAATACGCCCTTGAAATAGAAACATCATTAAATAAAGTTAGCGAAGATATCAAAATCCATGACCTTATGGATGACACGATGCTCATTAATGCGGCCTTTTTAATAAATAGACTTCAAGAGGGAAACTTCGATAAAGAAATAGAAGCGCTAAATAATAGTTTTGGCGAAAAATTGAATTTTAGATGCATAGGCCCACTGCCACCTTACAGTTTTTACACGCTGGAAATAAACAAGATGCAATTTGAAGAAATAGACTGGGCGAGGAAGAAACTTGGGATCTGGAGTGATTCTATAACTAAAGATGAAATTAAGAGTGCCTATCGAGCAAGAGCCTGTTCTTCCCACCCTGATAAAAATCCCGGGATACCCTGCATGGAAAGAGAATTTGATGAGGTGACCAGAGCCTATAGGATTTTATGGGAGTACTGTCAGGGAGATATTTGTTCTCTTAATGAGGGCGAATTCAAAAAGAACGCAATTTTAGTAAAGGTGAGAGGGTAGTATGGAAAAGGAAGGTAAATATATCTATTGTATCATCGGCACAAAGCAGGAAAGAAATTTTGGGGCCATCGGGATAGGTGGTAGAGGCGACGAGGTCTTAACTATTGGTTATAATGATTTGAGCATGGTTGTAAGCAGCTATCCCCTGGCTAAATTTGTTGTGGACCGGCAGAATATGTTAGCCCATGAAAAGGTAATTGAAGAGGTGATGAAAGAATTTGATAGTGTGCTCCCAGTTAGGTTTGGTACTATCGCCTCAGATGCCGACGAGATAAGGAATCTTTTAGATAGAAGATACAGAGAATTTAAGAATGCCTTGAGAGATATGAACCACAAGGTAGAGTTAGGCGTTAAAGGAATATGGAAAAATATGAATACTATTTTTAAAGAGATTGGAGAAGAAAACAAAGAAATTAAAAACTTAAAAGAGAAAATCCAAAATGAGGCAAGTAAAAAGAATATTCAACTCAAGATTGAAATTGGGGCAATGGTTAAAGAGGCTTTGGAAAAGAAAAAAGAGAAAGAGGCTCAAGATATTGTGGATGTTTTAAAAAGGACATTTGTTGACCACAGACTCACTAAGACCATTTGTGATGAGATGTTTATGAACGCTGCCTTTCTGGTGGATAAAGGTAGAGAAAAAGAATTTGATAATATAATGGACGAGTTGAGGCGGGAATATAAGGACAGAATTAAATTTATGTATGCAGGACCTCTGCCTGTATTTAACTTTGTTAATATTGTTATTTATCCTGAGGAGTGGGAGAGGTAGTGTGGCTTTATCCGGGACAGAAGTAGACATTATAAATAGTGTTGCCCGAATAAGACAAGCAACCAAGGACCAAATAAGAAGAGAAGTGGGTTTTTCTTTAGACTATATTGGCTTTTTATGTCGATATTTGCTCAGAAAAGGTTATTTAGATTTTTCTGGTGGGTATTATTCCTTAACAAGGACGGGAATAAAAAGTTTATTGACCGAGGAAACAGCGAAGATTGACCGGAAATTAATCAAAGAAGTCGCCAGTGAAGTAGCTAAAGAGTTTAGCGGAGAGTTAAGAAAAGAAGTCAAAAGAATAAAGATACCGATTAGACAAATAAGCCAAGAAGTAGAAAAGATACCAGAAGAACAGATAAAGATAAAGACCGATTTTGAACTTCCCATAGAGGATGAAAGTCTGGCTTTAGAAAGTAATATTAATAAAATAGGGGCTAAACTTGAAAAGGAAAAATCCGATATTGGTAAGTCAGTCAAATTATTTAAAGAAATTCAGAAAAGAGGGAGGAAGCGATGATTAAGAGGAAGGAAGTAAAAAAGGTAGAAAGTCTTAAAGGCGAAATACAGAAAGGTAAAGGTATTGATATAGGGACGGTGTTTGTGAAATGTGCCCAGAAAGAAAGTGAGGAAATAGTTTTTCGCTCTCAACGAAATGCTTTCTTCGAAGTAGAATACACAGATTTTACTAAGAAGATACTCGATAACTCTAAGGTAAAATACATCATAAAGGAAGATAAACTCTATGTGGTAGGTGATGAGGCCCTACAATTTGCAAATATGTTTAATAAAGAAACAAGGAGGCCACTATCAAGAGGTGTGATAAGCCCTACAGAAAAGGAAGCTCTTCCTATGGTGGAACTATTGATAAAAAGTGTGGTGCGAAAACCCACCTATAAGGGAGAAATAGTCTACTTCTCCGTTCCTGGCGAGCCTCTGGATGCAGATTTTAATATAATATACCATATAAAGATGGTCGAAGGATTCTTAAGGACTTTGGGTTATATCCCAAAGCCAATCAATGAAGGTCATGCAATTATATTATCCGAGTTGGCCGAAGAAGATTTTACTGGGATGGGTCTTTCTTTTGGTGGCGGGATGGTTAACGTCTGTTTAAGTTTTATGTCAGTGCCCATATTTAAATTTTCTGTGGTTAAGGCTGGCGACTGGATTGACCAGCAGGTGGCTATGGCAGTGGATGAGACAGCCAGCCGGGTCTCAGCCATAAAAGAATCCTCTCTTGATTTAAGTAAAGATGGAAATTTGAGTAAAATTGAAAGTGCCTTATCTATATACTACAACCACTTAATCGAATACGTCATAGAAAATATAGAACAGGAATTCACCAAGGCAAGAAGAATGTCACAGATTACTAAACCTATAACCATTGTTCTATCCGGAGGGACTTCGCTTCCTAAGGGTTTTAGCCATAGGTTTAAACAGATTTTAGACCAGTTAAAACTACCTATTCCAGTTGGCCAGGCAAGGATGGCAGCTCAACCCTTGAGGTCAGTGGCTAAAGGCGCATTAGTTGCAGCTAGCGCTGATGAGGGTAAGAAATAGATGGACCTCGTTAGAAATCTAAAGAGCAAAAATTTAAATGATAATTTACCAGAGAAATCTTTATCAAGCAAAATTTCTAACGGGGTGGAAGCAGCCGTGTCCCACAAGAGCGGGATCCCGCCTATGGCGGGAAAAGAAGGTAAGTATATTTACTGTGTAATAAAGTTAAACCAATATCAATCATTTGGTCCTTTGGGGATTGGGGGAAGAGGTGATGAGTTATATACTATCTGTTTTGATAATATTGCCGCAGTGGTGAGCAATTCTCCAATTATGAAATATTCAGTTTCAAGAGAAAATACCATTGCCCATGAGAAGGCAATTGAAGAGGTTATGAAGGAACATACAGTTTTGCCGGTTCGATTTTGCACAATTGCCGAAGATGAAGAGAAAGTTAAGAAGATATTAGAAAGAGAGCATGATAAATTTGTAGATTTGTTCAAAAATATGGAAGGCAAAAAAGAACTCGGGCTAAAGGCAATATTCGAAAAAGAAATTATTTATAATGATATTTTAGAAAAATATGAAGATATAAGAGTATTAAAGGAAAGAGTCGCGGCATCTGGTCCTGAGAAGATATATTATGGACTTATGAAAATAGGGAGGATGGTAGAGCAAGCCTTAGAAAAAGAGAAGGAAAAATATAAAGATGAGATATTGGATATCTTGAAGCCTTTGTCAGAGGATATAAGATTAAATAATCTATATGGTGAAATGATGATTATAAATGCTGCGTTTTTGGTAAGCGAAGATAAGGAAACAGAGTTCGACCAAAATGTCGAGGGACTTGCAGAAAAGTATAGCGCTAGAATAAATTTCAAATATGTGGGCACGCTGCCGCCATTTAATTTTATTAATCTGGTAATTGAACCAAGGGCGTATTAACTCTCTTACCATCGCCTCTCCCCGTTTTGGGGAGAGAAACTTTCTCTACCCTCCCCCCGTGGGGAGAGGATTTAGCCCCTCATCCTCTCCCTCTCCCCATAGGGGAGAGGATTTAAGGTGAGGGGGAAAGTGTCGGAATAAGCGCGGGGGTGAAGATGTTCTTAATTGATGATATATTACTGGCACCATTAAAAAGTGTGGTTTGGATGGGGAAGAAGATTAATGAGGTGGTAGAAAAGGAACTATTTGATGAGGGGCATATAAGGGAAAAACTTATGGAATTGCAATTAAGGCTTGAGTTGAACGAGATAAGTGAGGAGGAATATAATAGACAAGAAAGAGAACTTTTAGAACAATTGGATGCTATTAGAAAAGCAAAGGAGGAGGAATGAAAGTATCTAATATAGAAGATGTTAGAAAAGTAGTTACTGAGTTCCTAAAGAGGGCCCTCAATATCAAAGATGTTAAAGTAATTAAGGTTACAAAGATTGGCGAGGGCTGGGAGACTGAGGCAGAAGCATATGAGGAAAGTTCTTTTATAAAATCTCTTGGGTTACCAACCAGAGTACAGGATAGGAATATCTATGCCGTTAGACTGGATGATAATTTAGAAGTCCAATCGTATGAACGGAAAGAGCAGAAAGGCTAAAGAAGTAATCTTTTGAGGCGTAAATATGCAAGTAGGTAAGAAGCGACTTTTCTATTTGTATTGTGTTACAAATCGAGTACCAAAACTAAAAGAGGTAGAAAATTTAGTTAATAACCTTTATTTCATTTCTCACCGAGGAGTTTATGCAGTGGTCGGTGAAGTTAAAGAAAGCGAATTTAATGAAGAAAACCTGAAGACGAATCTAGCTAATTTAGAGTGGATTAAGGAAAAAGCGAATAGCCATGAGAAGATAATAGAAAGCGTAATGAAAGATACTGGTGTAATTCCCTTTAAGTTTGGAACCCTATTTAGTACTAAAGATAATCTAAAAGCGTGCTTAGAAGAACACGCAGAAGAACTCAAAGAAAATTTAAGGAACTTAGAAGGCAAAGAGGAATGGGGAGTTAAGATTTATTGTGATATGGAAAGGCTAAAGGGGAGCGTTATTAAGGAAGAGACTGAAATTTTAAAAATAGAAGAGGAGATCAGTTCTTCTTCCCCAGGGAAGGCTTATTTTCTTAAAAAGAAAAAAGAGGAATTGATAAAAGATGCGGTAAATAAGAGAATCAATCGATATACTCAAGAGAGCTTTGAGATATTAAAGGGACTTAGTCTAAAGACGCGAATAAACAAGTTGTTGCCCAAAGAAGTAACTGAAAGAAAGGACGATATGATTTTAAATTCAGTTTTTTTAATCGATAAAAATAAAGTAGTAGATTTTGTGAATACAGTAGAGGGTATTAAGATAAGATATGCTGGTCAGGGGCTCTTTTTTGATTGCACTGGCCCTTGGCCTCCTTATAATTTCAGTATCATAGAGAAGGCCTAAATGGAAGGCGTTATTACAAAATCAAAAGATGTAACTCTTTTAGAAGTTTTAGATAGGGTTTTAGATAAAGGTGTGGTCATATCCGGAGATATAGTTATTTCCTTGGCCGACGTCGATCTTATATACGTTGGATTAAAGGTCCTGATAAGTTCCATAGAAACAATGGAACGCTTAAGGGGAGCGCCGTTTGCAGGCGTGCAAGAGGAGCCGACATAGTGAACCCCGTTAGAAACTAATGTGTTCTACCGGGGGTAGTAAGGGGAGGTTTCTAAGAGGGTGAAAATATATAGCTACGCTATAATAGATTCTAATAGCAAAATAAGTGATTCCATTAATGGCTTAGAAGGAGTAGGTGTTTATAATATCTATTATCGTGATATAGGAATAGCTGTAAGCGAACTGAGCGAACAGATTCAGGATATAACCCAAGAACATATTTTAAAGCATGAAGAGGTGGTAGAAAAACTGATGGAGAGTTTTACAGTTCTACCAGTCAGTTTTCTTACGCTTTTTAAGAAGAAAGAGGATGTTCTTTTGATGATGCGAGAATATTATAGCGATTTTAGAGAGAATTTAGATAGATTACGTAATAAAATAGAATTTGGGATAAGAATTATCTGGTCTGGTGAAACCATAAGAAGTCGTATAATTGATACCTGTAAAAAAAGTAGTGCCAACATATCCATAACCGATACTTCGCCGGAAAAAAGTTTCATCAAAGAGAGATTCGAAAAATATAAATTAGACAAAGAATTTCGAAAAGAAGCGAGTAAAGTCATTACGCTTATTGATGATTTTTTTAGTAGATTTGCAGCAGAAAAGAAGCTGGAAATATTGAAGAGTGACAATTTGCTCTTAAGTGCATCTTATCTGGTAGAGAAAGAAAGACAGGGAGATTTTAAGGAGGCATTTGAACGCGCAAAAAGAACTCCCGGTGACCTTAAATTTCTCTTAAGCGGCCCCTGGCCACCTTATAATTTTATTGTCTTAACTAAAAATGCAGATATCTTTACCCCGTTAGAAATACCTAAAACTACGGGAATACAAATTTCTAACGGGGTTTAATATAAAACCTGTTTACCGAAATTTGACAGATGAGAGTGTGGTATGACTATAAATAGAATGGTAGAAACAGATTCTCCGGAAGCTTTTATCGAAGAGATAGAGAAAATACAGGGAGCTCTTCCTAAAAGAATTGACGCTAATCCCAAGAATGTAGAGAAGGGTCTGGTAAAACTAGTCCTTACGCTTATAGAATTAATCCGAAGATTATTGGAGAAGCAGGCGATGCACAGAATTGATGCCGGCTCACTTTCTGAAGAAGAGATTGAGAGAATTGGTGAGACCCTGATGAAATTAGAAAATAAGATGCAAGAATTGAAAGGTATATTTGGCCTTAAAGACGAAGAGCTAAACATAAATTTAGGGCCTTTAGGTGATTTGATTTAAAAGGAGAAAAATATGCATAGAGAAGAAGCTAAAATAAAATGTTCAAGATTCCAAAAGCAAGAGCCGGTAATAAAGGACATTACTGATAAGATTAATATGGCCAAGGAAGTATTAGAGAAGGCAAGATTTGCTGAGGGATTACAAAAAGAAGTAAATGTACTTCTTTCTTGTCCGGATTATGAGAGGAAAAGATTAGATTGCAAGAACTGCCATTTCATTGCCAACCTGCGTAGGAAAACAGCAAATCTAATTATAAAGGCCAAAAAATTAGCATAATAGGAAAGGGGGAGAAACGATGCCGCAACAAAAAATGATGCACGCAATTGAAGCCACAAACTTAGCTGATATTTTAGAGCGCGTGCTGGATAAAGGCATTGTTATTGCCGGAGACATTAAGATTCAACTTGCTGATATCGACCTTCTCAATATCAAGATAAGACTCTTAATCGCCTCTGTAGATAAAGCTGTGGAGATGGGGATAAATTGGTGGCAGCAGGATTCTTATCTATCTACAAAAGCAAGAGAAGCTGAGATAGAAAAAGAGAATATGGCGCTGAAAGAAAGATTAGAGCGATTAGAAGCCAAGGTAAAATAGAAGAAACTTGTATATGAGAAATCTTATCTCTGTACAAGCGCCTTGTGAGAAATATGGCCAGAAAAAAGATGATTGAGAAATTACAGAATTGTATGTACTTTGGGGAAACTGACGCCGTAGTTTTTAATAAATGCTCGAAGATTAGAACGATGAACAGTTATGGTTAAGGGTATACCACCGATAACAAGTTTAAATGCGCATAGAAAAACCACCAGATTTAAGAAAGGACCAGAAGAAGAGCGATTTGAACGAAGAGTTCATAGGAGGCCTCGGCAGTGGAGATATCAGACCAAGCCGATTTTTAAAAAAATAAGGGAACCTTTGGTAGACGTGTTTAAAGAAGCGAAAGAGGTGAAGATTATAATAGACCTGGGTGGTTTCTCCAGAGGTGAAATAGACATCGATATAAAACCGGATAAGTATATTATCTTTGCTAAACACGAAGAACAGGAGTTTAAAGAAGTGATTGACTTGCCGCCAGATGTGGATATTGAGAAAACAGTGGAAAATTTCAAGAACGGGATTTTAGAGATAACGCTTCCCAAAGAGAAGGGAAGACACAAAGCTGAAAGGAAGAAAAAAAGAAAAAGGAAATTGAAATGAAAAGAAACCCGGTTATTTTAGTAGTAGATGATGAGGAAAGTATACTTAAATTTTTCCATAGGATATTAAAAAAGGAAGAATATACAGTTTTTACGGCTGATAATGGAAAAGAGGCATTAGAGATGCTGAACAGAAAAAGGCCAGATTTGGTAATTTTAGATTTAAAGATGCCTGGTATGAATGGAATTGAAATTTTGCGCGAGATTAAGAAAATAGATAAAAATGTAGAAGTAATTATGATTACAGGTTACGGCACAATGAAAACCGCCAGGATAGCAATGAGATTAGGAGCTTATGATTATGTTACCAAGCCATTCGATGTCAATTATATTATGGCTCTTATAAAGGATGTCCTTTCACCCGCTTCTGATGGTCTCTGTCAGGATATAGTAGGTAAGGAGATTTCCCCAGGCCAGGCGATTGTAGAGAAATTAACCATAATTGGCCACTGTAAGCAGAAGAAGGCCTGCCTTTGGGAGGTAGCAGTTAAGGCATTCGTTCTTGGTCAAGACAAGATATCCATTGATTGGATGGAAGATCCAGAGATTCCAAAACAGGAAAAGATTAAGTTGATGGAATTAGCTCAGATTATTAAGTCCAGTATGGCAAGAAATTAGGGAATTAAAATATATTGAATTACCTCGACTAAGTGAGCAGAGAAAGTGTATGAAAAAACTTATTTACGTTCCTATTATACACATGAGTGCTGATTTGGGCAGTATTGCTCAACAGGTCGATAAAAGGGGCATAGCAGATTTAGGCCCAGACATGTGGGAAAAACATATGGAAACAGTCAAGGGCTTTTGGGATGCGGTATCGCATTATTTTGATTCTATAGATGTCTCGGGGATGAAAATATACCAGGATGGGATGGTGGCAGACGGGGAGGTCGGCCAGAAAATAGTTGAAGAAGGCATAAAATTGGGAAGTAAGAATTATGAGTTGGTCTTAGGGCTCCTAAAACGAGGAGCCATTTTAGTTAAAACAGAAGATTTTAAACTTGTCAAGGAAGAGCGAGACAGGCTACTCGCCATAACACAAGCGAAAGCGATTACTCAGAAAATACTCTCATTTATGAAGTATAAATTAGTCAAAAATAGGCTTTTAAACAAAAGGGATAAATTCATTGCTAAAAGCATAAAAGAAACCTTAAAGGATAACGAAATAGGCATCCTTTTTATTGGTGCCTACCACAATATCAAGAAGAGGCTTCCCAAGGAGATTCAAATTAAACAGACAAAAGATGCAACGAGGGCGAGAGAGTATCAAAGGCTGCTTCCTTTTTATAATAAGAATAAAGAGCGATTTGAGGAATTGGGTAGATATCTTGTTTCAGAGATAGAAGATGTAACAATTTAGTCGGGAGTTTGTCTTTACAGCACATAAGCAGAAACGTAAGACTGAAAAAATATTTGACCTCCCACCTTTTCAACTATTCCAATCTCTCGGTTTTTCCTCGAGATTCCAAATAAAAATTAGTTGACAAATTGCAAGATTCATAGTAAGCTTTATAACGAAAAATAGATGTAGAATCGCCAACCGATAAAGGCAAACTCCGAGAAATCGGAGGACATCCCGTGCATCGGGATTCCGACTTGTTGGTCGGAGCAAAGCCACGGGGCTAAAGACATTCAGTCTATGCCAGCCGGGTTACCGAAGGTGGTAAAATATTATGTCAATGTCAGCTGGGCTATTTATCGGTCAAAGATAGGCCGGCTTTTTATTTTTGGAGGGTTTAAGGAATAATTTTCTAAGAAAAGACACATAGCTCGATAAAGGCAAACTCCGAGTAATCGGAGGACGCAAAGCCTACAGTCCCGAGAGAGATAAGCACCTAAGCTTTTGGGCTGTTTTATTCGGGAGGCTGGGTTACCGAAAGCACCACATCGCGAAACTCGAAAAACCGAGTTAGGGGTAATCCGGATATCCCAATTAACTCGGTTTTTTAGTTTGAGAAAGGTGCCCGGAATGACGGATGCGATGGCGTGAAATGGAAGCGAATTTTCGAGTTTCTATTCTAATCCTTATTCTTATCCTGGTTTCTCATCTGTCCGCAGGGGAAGCTCAAAAGTCCCTATGGGCAGAAGAGCCTAGGGAAGAGTGGACCATTGTGGAAACCGAATTCTTTACAGTTTTCTACCCCAGGGGTATAGATATAAGCAGAATCAATAGAAGAATTAATACCAGATTTATTGATATGGTTTCGCTGTATTCCCCCCCATCAAAAAGGGACCCAGAGAAACTACTCGCCTATAAATTTGACCTGATAGTCAAGAAAGTCCAATCCCTTTTGGATATGTATCCCCGAGGACTACACATAAATGTAAAGATATATGAGACCCCCGAGGAACTTCCTAAAATATATACTGGGATATTGGGAAGGCTAAATGGACTGAGTTCATTCTATATACATAAAGAGAAAACAATCTACACAACAGTTAAGGATATCTCTGCAGAAGTACTCTCTCACGAAATTGCACATTCAATTATTGACCACTATTTTGTTATTTTTCCGCCGAGGAAGATACAGGAGTTATTGGCTACGTACGTAGAGACTCATCTCGAAAATTAACATTTTTTGTGGATATATAAGTCAATGCGCGTTAGAAAATTTTGCATTTTAGTAGTCGACGACTCTCGGGAATCGCGTGAGCTTTGTGAACGGGTTCTCAAGGAAAAAGGTTATATTGTTCAGGATTGGAAATTCATAAACTAATGGTTTCTTTAGGTGACAATGGAAGGAAGGAAAATTGGCACAAATAGACGGTCCATTAAGAAAAACTGAAGAAAAATATAGAATCCTGGTTGAGAACATGGACGAAGGCTTGTGCGTTCTTGACCGAGATATGGTGATAAGTTTTGCCAATGATAGACTCTGCGGAATTATGGAATGCAATAGGAATGACGTATTGGGGAAGGAAGTTCTCAGTTTCTTTGAAGGTGAGGATAAAACGAGATTAATAAACGAGATTAAAAGAAGAAAGAGAGGAGAATCTTCACGGTATACTATAGGTATTAGGACAAAGAAAGGTGGGAAGGTATTCGTTTCGGTTAGTGCCGTTCCTCTTTTTGACTCAGCGGGGAAATTTGATGGGAGCTTCGCTATTCTCTCCGACATATCAGAGAGAAAGAGACTTGAGGAGGAACTTAGAAGACAGGCAATGGAAGTGGAGAAAGAAATAGAGGAAAGGACGGGTCAATTGGTCAATCTTCATAAAGGAGTTGCAGTTACGGAAGAGAGGAACAGATTGGCACAGGAAATTCATGACGGTTTAGCCCAGACCTTGGCTACTTCACTACTGAAGATTGACGTCGTTGAGAAATTTTTGAATAGTGGCCGGGAAGAAGCGAAAAGAGAATTATTGGAACTGAGAGATATGCTAGCTCGAAGTGTTAAGGAGACCCGCCAGGTGATATTTGAATTGAGTCTGCCCGGATTCGGCAGAACAGGCTTTGCTACAGTCCTGAAACAGTATTTCCAGGAGTTTTGCAGAAAGTCAGGGGTCCTATTTAATCTGGTTTTTGATATAGAGAAGAGTATCCCGATGAAGATTCAGATTGGCACCTATAGAATTATTCGAGAGTTGATGAACAACATAAGAAGGCATGCTAATGCAAAGCACGTGGATGCCAGATTGTGGACTGAAAAGGGACGGAAGCTCTGCCTGGTTATAGAAGATGACGGGAAAGGTTTTGACTTAAGCACAGCGTTAAGTCAGAGCAAGGATAACAAGAATTTTGGACTAATCGGAATGAAGGAGCAAGCGAAACTCTTAGGAGGGAAGTTGACGATTATGACTGCAGAGGGGCAAGGGACAAGGATAAAGTTGAAAGTTCCGCTTGAATAATGAAATGCAGAAAGCTAAGCATGAGAAAAAGATAAAGGTTCTATTGGCAGACGATCACGCCCTTTTCCGCGAAGGCTTAGGAAGAATCTTGAATCGAGAGAAAGATATCCAAGTAGTTGGGGAAGCCAGGCATGGTATTCAGGCCCTTGACTTGGCAAACAGACTGAGGCCGGATGTGATTTTGATGGATATTAGCCTGCCCGGGCCAAATGGGATAAGAATTACACGCAAGATTAAGAAAAGGCAAGGAAAGGTCCATATTGTTATGTTATCTATGTATGAAGATACAGCACATATTATTGAATCATTTCAGGCAGGGGCTTCGGGGTACGTAGTAAAGACTCACTCTTCTAACGAACTGATAGAGACTATCCGTTCTGTATTCCGAGAGGGGGTTTCAATTCGTCCCTCTATAGAGCAGAAGCTATTAAAGGGCATAAGGCAGCCAGACTTTTTGGGTGGGGTTCAGAACATCGACCTGACAAATAAGGAGGTAAAAATCCTCAAGTTGGTCGCCTCGGGAAGTACCAATAAAGAGATTGCCACGAGGCTATTTATCAGTGAAAAGACCGTTAAAAACCACCTCAACCATATTTACCGGAAACTCGGCGTGAAGAACCGGGCACAGGCCGTGGCAGAAGGGGTGAAGAAAGAGTATATCAGCCGGCATTAGAGGGTAAAGGAAATTCATCCTGAACTTTCCCTAAGCGTGATGACCGGCTGCCTGGAGTAGTAAACTTCTCGCCTATTTTACTTACTCTACTTCCCTGATTACCCGCGCTGTTAAAACCCTACGATTTATGACTTCCTTAAGAAACCTACAAGAATGAGCCTTTTCCGTTCCCTCTCTCCATTGAGAAGAGGGGAAGAGAATTAAGGTGAGAGGGATTGAAAGGCCTACAAAAATGAGTCTTTCCCGATTTTGTGGCAACTTTATTCTAAAATATGCTCTTTGAGGTAACGAGTAATCTGAAAAAGCTTAAGATGGTCAATTCTTCCCTGATGAGTTTTAAATCCTCTTCGGACAGATTCC
>Ga0315312_1000216_pt1 | contig 86834 bp, 101 predicted proteins | sample TDP7_MG_FD_203629 | JGI IMG/M metagenome (GOLD analysis project Ga0315312, IMG submission 203629) | Freshwater sediment microbial communities from Lake Towuti, South Sulawesi, Indonesia - TDP7 | ecosystem: Environmental > Aquatic > Freshwater > Lake > Sediment | place: Indonesia: South Sulawesi...
GCGAAAGAACCGTGAGGGAAGTTAAAGCTGAGGAAACTGAAAAGGGTGCCGTGCTCTGGGCTATTCTATCCGCGATTATAATTCTTGCGCATTGGTACGTCAACTACTTCTTAATGAAGGACTTCTACAAACATGAGAGAAGGGAAGACGGCTTCTGGGAGGACGTGAAAAGCGTGCTGAACAAGATGGATGTCACCTTTTCCTTGCCAAGGAGAACCGAGGTCATGCCCGATAGGAGCTTCGTTCTCTACCTGATCTTGACCATAATCACCCTAGGCTTGTTCGGAATCTACTGGCTCTACATCTTGCTGAAGGACCCCAACGAACACTTCAATTATCACATACAAGTCGAAGATGAGCTATTGAGCGCTCTAGAGTCAGTCGCAATTTAGAAAATCACTCCTCACTCTTCACATCTTTACTCCCCAAAGGGATGAGATCAAAGAGGAATTTGAAAACTATCAAAAAAGACTTTATGCCATAACCGAAAGAGGGTTCAGAATAGAATATATCCGATAAGCCTACAAGAATAAAGAAAGTGTAGCTTCGGTATGTTTTTAAGGAAAGGTTGCAAAAAGAACTAAGGCTGAACTAAGATATGAGAAGAAGAGCAACGAAAATAAGGGAGCCTCCGAGGCTGAAAGACATGACGAAAACACAGGTAATAAAAGTGTTGAGAGTTAGAAAAATGTTAAAGGCATTATTAATTTTAAGTATTATTTTTGTTTATGTAGAAGACGCTACAACTTATCTTTCGTTAAATTTAAGAAAAGATATTGTTGAGGTAGGGACTACAGTCCTTTTTATCAATATGTTTGGGTTGGAATTCGGTATTCTATTATCCTTTTTGATAGTTTTCACCCTCGCTTTCTTGTTTTACTATGCAGCGTTGCATTGGTTACCCAAAAGGGAAGAAAACCTGACCTCAAGGAGAATCTTTCGTTTGTCTTTCATATCGTTAACAGGCCTCTGCTTTGGCTTGTTTCCATCCGCGTGTAATGATACTTTAGGATTGCTTTTCGGATATGCCCCATTAGGATCTTTAGATCCGCTTTCACGTTATTTCTTCAGTTTGATTATAGTTGCAATTGGAGCTGTAACAGCATTGATCATTGAAGGCAAATTGTAGATATTTGCCATTTTAAAGAGAAGATTTCCGCAAGCTACAAAATCGAAGAGTGGATCAGAAGCTATAATCAAGAGCCAGCATCCACGGACAAATTCATGCACACGACGAGACCGTCGAACGCTCAGGGTTCTGTACCCGGTGCCGAAGAATGAAACTAGAATAAGCTTCATTTCAATATCTATTTAGGGAAGTTAAAGAATGATCTGAAATAAAGACTGGTTGGTGGTTGTATGAACTTGCAATTAACAATAATAGGGGCCTATATTTTTGCTATCGGTGTTGGCATCATAGTATCTACAAACATAAAAAGGAAAATGAGTCAACCTCTCTGGGATAACGAACAAGTAAGATATACTCGCCGTCGTCCTCTTCCCTCGCTCCCGCACACACTTAATCTACAATTTCCTCAGTATCCTAGTTACGTTTTCTCCCTACAATATCCGTCATTGATCAAGGGGGAAATTTCTTCAACAGCAGGACCTTATACTTTCTATATTTGTGAATATTTTGGCCCCCACATCAGTCCAGAAAAGTTGTCAATGCCAAAGATATATTACAAAAAGGAAATGCCCCAAGGGACTTTCGAACTTGAATTGCCGCGTGGTAATTACTGCATTTATTTTCTAGGGAAACGCGTCCTTAATTCCGATGAGGAAATTGAAGCGAAGTTTAGTTTAATAGAATGCCATGATATTAAGCCTCATGAAAGATGGTTTGGGCTTGGTCAAACGTTGTTGGAGGTGGGAATCCCCCTACTAATCACAGGGATGGTAATTTATTAAGCGAGAGAATGTATAATGAAGCGGCCAAACCGACACTAGGTGAACCAAATTAAAGGTTAGACGATTAATTCAACTTTGTGTTTATTTATATATATTTTAAACTTAGTTAGAATGTCCATTCCCAATACGTTGGGGGTGTATCTCAATATTTTTTCTCTTTCCTCACTAGTGATATTGGGTGGAATGCAAATTACCTTAAAACCACTACTATATCTAATTTTATACTCTTCTTCATTGGACTTGAAACTGAGAATGACGAGGCGGTTTATCATCCTAGTTTTGAATGTTCCTCCGAAACCTATAGCCTCACCTTTCGATTCAGGGAGAAGGTGGCAATCAAATCCCATTAATATGGCTTCTTTTTCTGTGATTGCAGAAAAAAGAGAACCGCAGTCAACCATAAAATTTACCATTTTGCTTATTTTAAGTGCCTGGACTTCAAAAAGAACTGGGATCATTGGACGTTTACCGATAACAATACCTTTGAATTTTACAGTTTTGCACCAACGTCGAAACTTTTAGAAGAACATCGCAATTGGTTTTCTTTGCATATACTCGACTATTACGCTGTTTGGGTCGTGCTTTTTAACAGCATTCATTATTTCATTGAAGGTGCTGGAGGTTTCAACAACCTCTCTATTATGTATCACGATCCAACGGTTATCATATTTCCTCTTTAAAGTCTCGTAGTTTTTTTCAAGCCACTCAATATTCTTTCTCGAAATCTCGAACAATTCCTCTTTCTTCATTAATATCACCATTATACGTTTCCACTGTCATAGAACACTTGCACATATATGTGTTACGTATGTGCCTCAAATTTCTTTCGGTTGAGTATACCCCGGTTGAGAATTTAAAGTTTTTGTCACCACTAATATGAATCAGTAGTTACTTTCATTCCATCTCCCCTTATTCCACTTAAAGCGGGACAGAAATAGATAAGGCCACTAAATCCCTATTTTTGAAGTTTTCAATGTTATGTTTGTGGCTGAACAAAAATACAGTTTAGGAAGAGGAAGTTTAATAGTTTTCCTTCCAAAAGGCGATGAGGTCTCTAGGGAAATCCTTAGAATTTGTAAATCTCCTCGACCTACAGAAGAAATTATGGTAAGCGTATGGCGATATTTTCGAGACGTAAAGAAAATGATAGAATTGTATAAAACAGAACAAGATTAAATAGTCTCGAAAAGATTGGTGTTATATCTTACGAACAAAACAAATGGAAAACCCAAGAAATTGCTCTTTCGGTAATGCAAAAGTACTTCGGTATGTAGAAAGTTTTAATTCGAAGACATACACTTTTTAAGACTTTTTAGTTAACATTTTGCTCTCTAAAAACATGGACAAATGTTAATTTATCCTTTTCTGGAACTATAGTTCGAGAAATGGCGCGGACATTTTCATAAAAGTGCTGCTATGTTTTCTAATAGACACTGATATCCCTGTTAATTCGATCAAGCTTCTTGACGGAAAGTGGCGTGTCCTGTTGGATTTAGCTCTGCCTGGCTAAGAGAATTTTAGAAAAAGGAGGTGATTGTGTTTAGGTTACTCAGGTGGAATTTCTCTGAACAGAGCGTCTATGTCGATGCCTTGACTTCTTCGGATGGCTCTTATTATCCAATAGAGGATGAAGGAGATTATTAGTATGCTTAGGATGAGGGTGATGGATTGTGGACTGTTAGACCCTAGAAGACTGTCAACCCAATTCTGGTATAGGAAGGAGAGCAGAAAGATGGCGTTGGCTAGTCCCACTAGGCTCATCACTGGGATCTTTCCTACCCGGATGCGGGCTGCGGAAGACTCGAACATTTCTTTCCTCCGGAAAGGAAAGACGATTGCTGCTATTGCTGTTACGAAGAAACTGAACCCGACAGCGAAAAGCTGAGAGAAGAGACCAAGCCAGTCCGTGTAAACGTATATCCAAAGAGCAATCATACTTATTATGCCGCAGACAATTGTAGCTACTATAGGTGCGTGGAACTTTTTGTCCACATAGCCTAACTGTCTTGGCATAAGTCTATCGAAGGACCAAGCAAGCATAACTCTACTTGCGAGCATTTGGTTCTGGGATATGACCACGGGACCTAAACCTAGGAAGAAACCAATGCCAAAGATAACGAAGAGAATGATGTTGGGGAAGGCAAGTGATACAAATGAACTATAGTAGGGCGGAAATGGCAGTTTGTAATCAGGTGATCCATACAGATACGAAGCGCCGTAAATGAATTTTTCCCCTACCGATGTATAGTAGAGATGGGCTGTTAGAGCCATTACGATCCCGACCAAGAAGCTTCCAAGCACATTTGCTATCAGCCATGTACGCAATTTTCTTTCTTCTTTAATTTCACCGGCCATTAACGAGGTTCCACATGCCCATGTGTTGATACCTGCCCATAGGGCTATACCGGTAAGGATCGCCATCATAGCTGGGCGTTCAATAGACGGAATTTGTGTCTCAAAAGTCTGTATGGTTGATTGGTATGTATTTGGCCCTACCAGCCTATCTATTGAAGTGGCAAAGGAATTAGGGTTGTTCAGGGTGAAGGCTCCAAAGGTGATAGCGATAGCTGCTAACATGAAGGCAAATGAAATGTTTTGAATAATGAAGTAAGTTTTGGCGCCTAAAATTATAACTACCGTGAAGACGATGATTACAATTGCTCCTATAATGAAAGTCGTATCTGGATTAAGCAGTGTGTTCGCGAATTCTATTAAGGCGGGATTGTTCGTGGTTGCTCCCCAAGTGTTCAGAAGCGACTGTAAAGCTATTGGTACAACATTTTTACCACACCAGCCAAGCACTAGAGGTAGCCACAACGCCCAGTTTACACTACTCATGAATCCTAGTGAGGGATGCAGGGTTCTTGAAATAAAGTGATAGTCTCCACCAGATCTGGGTATCGCCATGGAGAAGAACATGTAAGTTGCAGTGTTTAAAGTCGATAGAATGGCAGCTACAATGATCAGCAATGGAATATTATGACCCGGTGAAACGAATACATAGGCGAATAGTATCCACGCCGCTAACAAGCCTACATTGTTTCCTGTCCATATCCAATTAAATGCGAGACCTGACCAAGGACCAGCTACTCTAACTAAGCCGCTTGCACGCCTTAAGAACAAATCACTTGTTTCTGTACTTTCTTTGTCTGAAGCCATGAATAGTCCTCCTTTTTGGCTTCTATTTTTGCTTCATTGTATTTTTAAGTTTTACCGTTGTCCATCAAAGCTTCTGCTGCTCGAATCAGACCACATAATCGGCTGAGGAAAACTAGCAAATTAATGACGAGCGCTCCTAGAATACAAAAAGAAGCCAAAGAAAATAGTTTAATGCACAAGCAACAGGACACTGATATCGATAAATATTTATTTTTGGGTTACGAATGTCCTTAAAGGCTCAAGCGCATTGGAGAGAAAACATTGAACCGAAAGGATGCACAAAGTACTTTCGAAACGATCTTACTCGAGGAAACTGAAAAAATAATCAAGAAGGCAGATGAGGAAGGAATAGTTATTCGACTTATGGGTGCTATGGCTTTTAGATGTCACTGCCCAAAATTTTCAAATTTTCATGAGCTTATGGATAGAAAACTCTCGGACATAGATCTTGCATCGTATACTAGCGAAAGTTCTCAGGTTGATAGACTACTTAGGAATCTTGGATACGTGACGCAGAGCTACGTGCAAGTTGCAACAGCAATGCTTGGCCGATCAATATACTGGAAACAAGATAACAAACAAATAAAAGTTGACATTTTCTGGGATGAGCTGAAAATGAATCACACTATAAATTTTCGAGGCAGACTGGAACTGGATAAACCGACCATACCTCTATCGGAAATGCTGCAAGAAAAGCTACAAATAGTTAAACTAAATTGGAAGGACATAAAGGACACGGTTATGCTTCTTATGGAGCATGATGTAGCAGAACAAAACAAAGGTCGAGAGACAATTGATTTGACGCCTATCATTAAAAGGGCTTCAAAGGACTGGGGTTACTACTATACCTTTACTACAAACATAAAGAAGATTCAAGAAAAACTATCAGAGATAGAGGTTCTTTCAAACGCAGAGAGATCAGTAGTTCAAGAAAAACTTTCAAAGACTCTTGATGCTATTGAAAGGGAACCCAAATCAATTGGGTGGAAAATGAGAGCGAAGATCGGGACAAAGAAACTTTGGTACAACGAGGTGGAGTAGAAACGAATAAAATAAAAATGTTTTTTGTTACGGACATTCACGGGTCAGAAACCGTTTTTAGGAAATTCTTGAATGCGAGCAAAATGTACAAAGTTGACACTGCGATAATTGGCGGTGACATAACTGGAAAGGGCTTGAGTTTAATCGCAAAAACAAGCGAAGGATACCAGACAGATCTCTTAGGTAGGATATGGAATGCAAGAGATGAAAAGGAATTGCAAACCATGATGGGTGATATAAGAAAAAGGGGTTTCTACGTCCATATCGATGAGCCTACTGCCTTAGAAGAGATTAAGTCGTCTCAAGCAAAGGCAGAGTTACTTTTAAAGAATTATATGAGGAAAACAATTGAAGAATGGCTACAGCTGGCTGAGGAAAGGCTGAAAGGATTAGGAATAAAATGTTATATCTCGCCTGGCAATGACGACATTTACGACATAGATGAAATTATTCACTCATCCAATTTCGTAATCAACCCTGAGGGTAAAGTGGTTCGGTTAAATGAGAATCATGAAATGATTAGCATGGGAAAGGCCAATATCACTCCGTGGAATTGCCCCAGAGACGTAACGGAGGAAGAGTTGGCTAAGACAATAGACACCATGATGTCCAAACTTGACGATCCGAGGCTTTCAGTGTTTAATTTTCACGCCCCTCCTTTCAATACATGCCTAGATGTCGCCCCAGAGCTCGATAAAGACTTACGTCCTGTCTTAAAACTGGGTCAACCAAGCATGATTAATGCGGGCTCTACTTCCATAAGAAAGGCGATAGAAGAATATCAACCCGTACTTGGACTGCACGGTCACATTCATGAATCGAAGGGTGTCGAAAGGATAGGGAAATCCCTATGTATAAATCCCGGAAGCGATTATTTTGAGGGCATTTTAAGAGGAGCAATTGTAATACTTGAAGGTGGAAAGGTAAAAAATTACATGTTTATCAGTGGTTAGACAGTCACATGCATTAAAGTACGGATACTTGTGTTATAGAGATTCTGGATCAAAAGCCGACAAACTCACGTATGGCAATCCCAATTTTCCATGTTGAAAATATTTAAAAGTAGTAAGCAAAATATGTTCATCGCGTTCATTTGGAGGCAGTCTCTTGAAAGATCTTCCGAAGGAATTAGTAAAGAGTGTTGTTAAGCAACTGGATTTAAGAGTGACGGGTGAAAAGAGTCTAGAAGATCTGTTTGGAGCTGTTCAAGCCAACTATTCCTTCGTAAAGGCAATAGAGGATACCATGTTGACGCCCAGCGACGACCCTATGCTTTACGTTAGATATCTACAGGAGGCAGGGGATAGAGAAAATGAAGAAGAGTAATCTCCTTTACGAACGGCTGACAACCCTTGCATCAAAGATCCATGAAGGAGAGGTTTCCCCTCGAAATCTTGTGAACGCGCTCTTGGAGAGAATTAAAGAAACTGAAGACAAGGTGAAGGCTTATGTCACACTAACAGGTGAGGCAGCTAGGAGAACAGCTGAGAAGGCTGAGAAAGAAATTCAACGGGGTCAATATCGAGGTCTTCTACATGGGATTCCAGTTTCAATAAAGGATCTTATGGATACAAGGGGAGTGAAAACAACTTATGGTTCAAGAATCTTCAGTGAAAACATCCCGAGTGAAGACGCTACTGTGGTGAAAAAGCTCAAGGAAGCAGGCGCGATAATGTTGGGTAAGACGAACACCCACGAATTTGCCTTGGGCGGAATCACTCCTCCCACCAGAAATCCGTGGGGTCTGGAAAGAATTCCCGGAGGTTCTAGTGGTGGATCAGCGGCAGCGATAGCTGCAGGCTCTGCGCTTACAACGTTGGGCTCAGACACTGGTGGATCTATTCGAATCCCAGCCAGCTACTGTGGCGTTGTAGGCCTAAAGCCGACTTATGGACTGGTAAGTAGAGCAGGTGTATTTCCGGAAAGCTGGTCCCTTGACCACGTTGGACCCATAACACGATATGTAGAAGATTGCGCTGTGATGTTGCAGTTTATTGTTGGGTACGACGAGAAAGATCCCGCAACACGCAGAAGAAAGATTCCCGACTATGTTGCCGAACTTCAAAAATCTGTCGATGGTTTACGTGCGGGGATTCCGCGAAATCATTTCTTTGAACACGTGGATCACGAAGTGCTTTCAGCAGTGAGACAAGCCATAAAAGTGTTGGAACGTTTAGGCATGAGTATCCATGAGTTGACTGTTCCAGCCATCGATGGGATAATGGGCGCTTACACTGCACTTGATTCTGCAGAGGTAGCGGCTAACCACAGGAGGATATACGCTGAACATGCCCACGAGTACATGTATGAATCTAAAGTTTACATTGAAGCCAGCTTCTTCATAAGCGCAACGCAATATATTGATTCACTGCGCGCTAGACCAAAGTTGACAGCTCAAGTTCTGGAGGCAATGAAAGACGTGGATGTTATGTTGACGCCGTCGCAACCTATCGTGGCGCCGAAAATAGGTGAAAAGGAAGCTTTCATAGATGGCTATAAGGAAGATCTCATGCTAACAATGGTTCGTTTTTTGGCACCCTTTAACTTAACAGGGCTTCCCGCGCTTTCAATTTGTTGCGGATTCAATTCCGATAACCTACCCATAGGATTACAAATCATAGGCAAGCCATTTCAGGAACCAACCGTTTTACGAGCTGGCCACTACTATGAGCAAGCAACCGAATGGCACAAACGGCTAGCAAAAGTTCCTCTCTAGATCACAACTCACGCGTAACAATAAATCAATATTCATGATTGTATGCATCGCTATTACCGTTTTCTTAGTCTTCAAGCCGTTTGCGACCCTTTCAGCAGTTGTGGAGTAGCATAGGTTTCGATGCAGGCTGCTATAATAAAAAGTATCACAGAGGCTATCGCCAGAATCACGGTGTCTTTTGCACCTCGCATAAACTTGACGCGGTCTACCTTTTCGCCAGTTATCTTCATCATCACCGCGTCTATAATGGTTACGTGCCAGCGTATAAAGGAAGAAAACTGGAGGACGAAGGCAGGTATCTCGATTATGCCATGGGGGATCAGTCCCACGGTCGGATACAGGACGCCCTGAGTCATCCCAGCAATGGTGGCTACGACACCTATAATCCCTCCGTTAAACAAAAGCTCGAAGCCTAAAATAAGGGCTCCCAAGAAGGGAACCCACACAAGCATCCTCGGTGGGTTCCAGAAGTGGCCTATGTTGTTGAGAAGAATGTAGTAGTAAAGGTTCTCGGTGAACGGGGGTGGGATAACGATGTACCTCCTCTCCGACTCAGCCATGGATCTAAACCAGTCTGAGAACCAAGGAAACAGGGAAAAAACAATGACCGTTAAAAGGATTGAGAGGAAAATGACCGTAAATAGGGCTAGAGTTGTTGCCTTTATGATTATCCCATTTCGCTGAACGCATTGTTCGAGGTTCTCTTTGACTCCCTTGAAAATCGTCTTCAAAGACAGACCTCGCATCCTTTACTGAGACATAGTAGCCCTAAGGGAGCTCATAAACCTAGCTCTGTGGCGACGTTTTTCAACCCGTTTAAGGCGATTTCAAAGAACTCTTCTTTCGGGACCCCGATTTCCTCACAGAAAAGAACCCTTTTTCTATCCGCTCCTCTCGCAAAGTCCTTGTCCTTAAACTTCTTGGTCACCGTCTCAACTTTCACGTCTTTCAACTTCTTGGAGGGCATCACCAGAGCGCAGGCAACGAGAAGGCCTGAAATGGCGTCGCAGGCGATGAGGGCCTTTTCCATTTTATTTTCGGGCGTAACTTGGGTGTATTGAAAGTTGTGGGCTCTTATGGCCCTATGGACCTCCCTAGGAACGGCGTTCATTAGGATGCCTTCAGCTAGGGTCGCGTGCCTCTCCGGCGTCCTTTCCGTTTCTTCGTAGTCTATGTCGTGGAGCAAGCCAGTGAGCCCCCAGAGGTCTTCATCCTCCCCAAGGTGGCTTGCTAGGGTCCTCATGATGGCCTCCACAGCGAGCATATGATAAACGATGTTTCTATTTTTGACGTTTTTCTTAATCAGCTCAAGGGCCTCTTCTCTCGTTAACATTCACACCACCAAACCTCTTTGAAATACGTGGTAATGCCTTGTATAGCTTTCTATTTCATATACTTTTAATCGCCTAGCGTCTGCGTTATCGAGTCAAACTTGTGTTCCTTTACGGACCCAAAACCTTACTACTACACGTAACAATCTATTTTATGCGCAAAAGGGGTTTGTTCACGTGGAAAAACGGTTTAGAATTTATGTGGAGAACTCGGTGGTTAGCGCTTACTATTTTGCGCCGAAATCAATAGTGATAGCCACAAGGCATTTCTTTGTGAGGGCCACGAAGGAGGGATACGAATTGTTCACTTCCGAGGTTACAATCGCTGAACTCGAGAAAGCGAGTGAAGAAGTGAGGGAAAAATCATTAGGGGTTATTCAAGCGTTTAAGGTTAGAGTTGTGTCAAGGCCCGTTGAAGCTGTGGATTTGGCAGATGAGTATGTTAAAAGAGGGATGATCCCGGGAAGATATCGTCCGGACGCCGAGCATATAGCGGTTGCGAGCGTTATGGGGTTCGATGTGTTAGTTAGCTGGAACCTAGCTCACATCGTTAAGTTTAAAACAAAGAAGATGGTTCGAATTATAAACGGAGAGCTGGGTTATCGAGTGCCGGAGATAGTTAGGCCAGATGAGGTGTGATAAATGGGGGAGTTGAGGGAGCCAAGGTTCATGCAGGAGATCCATAGGATCAGGATGGAACTCTCCGAGATGGTCCCGGCTGAGTACGAGAAATACTTGGAAGAAGTAAGGAAGAAGTATGCCGAAAGATTGGGACACTTATACGTTAATCTACCCATCGTGAAAATAAAGCAAAAATAAGAGCATGTGCTTGAAATCGTTTTTTTAGATCACTTTCTAACGTCCATTAGCTGCAATCATTAACTTTCCATTCAAAATTTCATCTTTAGCGCGCCCAGCATGCGTTATCCGGTCAAACTCGTATTCCTTCGCCAATCCCAGCAGGGAGAACTGGGCCGATTAATAATGTGATCAACGCCTTCACAAACTCTTCAGGTAGTCTGAGGCTTATCTTCATCTAAAATCCCACTCGTGAAAAAATTCGCCATCCATTGTGAAGAGTCAAAGAATATTATATAAGGTTTAAGCTCCTAATGTTTCAAGCAAAAGACATGCAAATCAACCAAATTAGGTAAATGGTATGAAAATCTTCCACTATAAGAAGGTTGAAGCCATGAAGGCGGAGGAAGGAGCCTCAAAATTGAAAGTGCGATTGTTGATAACGAAGGAAATGGGAGCGGAAAACTTTGCCATGAGACTCTTCGAGATGGAACCCGGGGGGCACAGTCCCCTTCACAGTCACCCCTGGGAGCACGAGGTTTTCATTCTGGAGGGAGAGGGCCTCCTAGCTGGCGAGGGGGAAGAAAGGAGGTTCAAGGAGGGCGACGTCATCTTCATTGGCCCCAACGAGAAGCATCAACTCAAAAACATCGGTGAAAAGACGGTGAAGTTCCTCTGCCTCATCCCCTACACTCGAAAGTGATATAGTGTACCTTGATGAATCCCAGCTCTTGATTGTTAACCCATGTTAGAGAAGCAAAAACTAATTATACTAAGCAACCATAACAACTTAAAGTGAGGAGGGAAAAGATGAAGAAAACCCTACTGATACTTGTTCTGTCATTGGTTGTCGTGGGCATTTCGTTCAGCGTCTTTGTTCAGGGGGGTCGGGCCTTGACGGTTGGTGGCCCCGCCATCTATGAACAAGAAGACTGGGAAAGTAAGTACTATGAACTGAAGGCAGAGTACGACAAATTGAAGGCTGACTTCGATAGGTTGGTCAACATCATCGTACCTCAAGTTGAAGCCCTAGGGTCTCGCCTCGATGAGATGAAGTCAGAGCTCGATAAGATGAGGTTAGAGCTCGAAACTTCAAAAGCCGACTACAGCGCCCTGGACGTCAAGTACAAATCTGCCCTACGTGATCTGAACACTAGGACGACCATGATGTACGCCTTCATGGGAACCACGGGCGTTTTCGTAGCCACCACACTTTACCTCGCCCTAAGAAGGCGAAAATCCGTAACCTAAAGAAAACCATAACCCATCTATGCTTAATCGTTCCGTGGCCTTACTAACCCGATAATTAAAGGGTATACTCCCTCTCTTTTCGACCCATATAAGCAGTGGTTTTCGACGGAATTTTATCATCAAGAGCTCAACGGGTTTCAGTTGCTTTGTTGCAAGGGCAGCTTGATAGCCTAACGCAAGGCTAACTTAGACATCGCACCTCGCTTTTTAAGGTCAAGAACGTAGCTGACAATTATAACGGATTCTTATCGCCTTTGATTTGCTTTGAGCGATTTCTAGTTGTGAAAAAGGTGGAGAGGGGTTTTAATCCATTTTCGCAACGGATTTAGTGATGTCTGTCTTTGTGAGGATGCCCGTTAGCCTACCCTCTGCGTTCACAACTGGTAACCCGCTTATTCGATGAGCCAACATGATTCGAGAGGCTTCACCTAAATCGTCTTCTTCCTTCAGAACAAGGGGATCCGCGGTCATCACATCCCCAGCCATCAGCAAAGACACGGCGGCTGGAGAAACGATAAATGTTCGCTTAACCATCAGAGGTTTTTTGCCTCTAAGAAAATGTAAAGGCTTCAAGATGACACTGGTTAGAGTTAAATCTGAAGCCGTCACCACCCCCACCGGCTTGTCGTTTTCCACCACCACAACTCTATGGATCGCATTCCTATTCATCAAATCCACAACTGTAAAAATCGAGGCTGAGGGCTTAACGGTTATAACGTTTTTCGTCATGGCGTCTTTAACCTTTAAGTAGCTGTAGCATTTTTGATAGTACCATCGGCATAAGTCAGTTTTAGTCACTATTCCTTGAGGCGCACCTTTTTCGTCGACAACAATGAGCGAGCTAATATTGTTGTCAAGCATGGTTTTAGCGGCACTCGAGACCTTTGCTTGAGGGGTCACGGTAATCAACGTTTTCGTCATAGCTTCTGAAACAGGTATCTCGTCGATCCCTCTTTTAGTCTTATCTTCGCTGATTGCTCGGATAAGGTCCTTTTGGGTGAGTATGCCAACCGCCCTATGTTTCTTGTCAACCACAACAAATCTATTGATTTGATAACGAGCCATTAAACGCTGCACAAGTTGTAGAGAATCTGAGGGACGCACGGTCAGAACATTCCTCGTCATGATATCGCTCAAGCTTGAAGAAATCATCCTTTAACCTCCATAGCATAGTGTAACTTAAAACCGTTTAAAAATTTCTAGATTCTAGGGAGAAATGAAGCAACTCGTGATGATCATTGGAGGCGTCTGGGTCAAGGAAAGGGTGGCTCCGACCCAACTTTTTTAACTCCCCAAGTCCTTCCATCTTTAGGGATCATGATGCCGAGAACTAAAGCACCTTGGGAAATCGAGCGAAGGCTGGTGGTTAAGGCTGAAGAGGAAACAGACCCACGCTTTGGACAGAAACCCAACGAACGCCCTCCTCAAGACTATATTAGGTTTGGAGTAATCAATCTGGATAAGCCAGCGGGACCATCGAGCCATGAGGTAACCGCTTGGGTCAAGCGCCTCTTGAGCCTCGAGCATGCTGGTCACGGCGGGACCCTAGAGGCCTAGTAAGGTCAGGGAAATCCCAAGGTGACCGGCGTTCTACCGATCGCTCTAGAAGAAGCCACCAAGGTGATCCAAGCCCTCCTCTTGTCCGGGAAGGAATACGTTTGTGTCATGAGGCTTCACTCTCAAGTGCCGGAGGAGCGAATCAGGGCTACTCTAGACGAGTTTTGCGGAACCATTTATCAGCGTCCGCCCGTCCGAGCCTCAGTCAAGCGGAGGCTTCGAACTAGAAAAATATACTATCTTGACCTCCTTGAAACGGATGGAAAGAACGTCCTTTTTAGGGTGGGATGCGAGGCTGGAACCTACGTTCGGAAGCTCTGCTATGATTTGGGGGAAGCGTTGGGTTGTGGTGCCCACATGCGTGAGCTTCGCCGAACAAGGGCAGGACCCTTCCTTGAGAACGAAGGGCTAGTTACGTTGCACGACGTATCCTACATGTTCACGCTGTGGCAAGAAACCAGCGATGAGGGACTGCTTCGAAAATTCATATACCCCATGGAGGAGGCACTGAGACCCCTCCCAAAAATCTGCATACGCGACTCTGCGGTGGATGCCCTCTGCCACGGGGCCCATCTAGCGGCGCCGGGAGTCCTATCCATAGAAACGGGGATAAAACCCAAAGATGCAGTCGCGGTTTTCACCCAAAAGGGTGAGGCTGTATCGTTGGCGACGGCACTGGTATCCAGCGAGGAGATTTTGAGGATGGACCACGGGCTCGTGGCTAAGACTCAACGGGTCTTGATGCCTCGCGGCGTATATCCTAAGATGTGGCGTAGTGGCCTATGAGCAACCATTATTTTGTTAAACGCCCAAAGTCTAAACCGGATTTGGGAGTCCTTCGAACCTATTTTAGGGGTAGGCTTTTCGAGTTTGTAACCGCTTCGGGGGTTTTCTCCAAAACCCGCATCGACCCTGGAACGCGCCTCCTCATCGAATTCATGACCCTTCCGGAGAGGGGGAGCGTGCTGGATGTTGGCTGTGGGTATGGACCTTTGGGAATAGCCGCGGCCACCTTTAATCCAAATCTTAAGGTTGTCATGACCGATGTGAACGAGCGAGCGGTTTGGCTGGCCAAGGAAAATGCCAAGCGAAACGCTCTTCAAAACGTGAAGGTGAAGCAGGGTCTCCTCTACGAGCCTGTAGGAGACATGAAATTTGAAGCCATCCTCTCAAACCCCCCGATCACCGCTGGCATGAAAGTTGTTGAACCCCTCATCACAGAAGCCCCAAAACACCTTGTGAAGGATGGACTACTACAAGTCGTTGTTCGATCGAAAATCGGCGGGAAAAGACTCACCAACCTCATGAACAGAGCTTTCGGAAACGTGGACATACTCGCTAGAAAAGGCGGATATCGGGTTCTCCTCTCAAAAAGCTAAAAAACATGGCCTCCCTTTTATGTAAGCGGCACGCCGGGGTGTCCTAGGGCAGGCGATGCGGGAAATCCGGTAGGGAGCAGTCCTGTCCGACAGGGCTCATGCCTGGAGTTGTAGAGATAGCCTGTGGTCCGCAAGGGCCGCGTGGGTTCAAATCCCACCCCCGGCGCCACTAACATCGCCAAGATTGAACTCCGTAGTCGCTTATATTTGCGTTTACGGAAGAGTTTGGCGCCTTCAATGTCACAAACGTATTAAAAGCCTGCCTTCACGAGTTTGCAGGCCTCTTCTAGGTCCATGCAAAATTTTCTACCTTAAACATGGAGAAGAATTATGCTGGGTCATAGTTTATTGCTATTTACCACCCCATGTTTCCAAAATGGAACTGGAGCTGCTAAGGAGATACGTCTTCGCTTTCACTAATTCTAAACCTTCTAAGGGAACTCTCTGCGGTTAGCCGGACAGCCAAACTTTTATCCTTAAGCGCTTGCCTTAAGGGTTCCAATGTCCGTGGGTCTTTTATCTCTCCAAGAGCACACGCTGCAGCCACTCGAACATATTCGTCTTTGTCCTTAAGGGCGTGGATAAGTGGTTCCACCGCCCTTGCATCCTTTATCCCTCCAAGAATATATACTAACTCCCTCCGCACATATTCGTCTTTGTCCTTAAGGACCTGAAGAAGCGGCTCGACTGCCCTTAGGTCCCTTATCGATCCGAGAGCACACGCTGCAGCCACTCGAACATTCTCGCCTTTGTCTCTAAGGCCTTGAATAAGTGTTTCAACTGCCTTTGCGTCACCTATCTGCCCGAGAGCATAGGCTGCAGCCTCACGAACATACTTGTCTTTGTCTTTGAGGGCTTGGATTAGTGGTTCCACGGCTTTTACGTTACCTATTTGCCCAAGTGCACGTGCCACAACCATCCGCACATATTCGTTTTTGTCTTTGAGGGCTTGGATTAGTAGTTCCACAGCCCTCACATCCTTTATGCCTACAAGAGGGCGTGTTGCAGCCATTCTAATATCATTGTCTATATCCTTAAGGGCTTGGATAAGTGCTTCCACTACCGTCACATCTCCTATCCTTCTGAGAGCATCGGCGGCGCTAAAACGTTGGCGCGTGTCTAACTTCTTATTTTTAAGGGCTTTTATTAGCTCATCGACATCTCTTCTTGTCTGTAGATTCTCAATGTCCGGCTTATCAGAGAAACTCATAGTTCCACCCTTCTTCCAGCGCGTGAGATTTCCCGCTCCGCCACTCGCAACAGAATCATTTCGCAATGACCCTATCCTTTAGAACTGAAAGCAAGAAATCCACATGACCCTGAAACTCGTGCCTTCGTGCGACGGGGGTATCAAACCAATACGGCTTCTTGATTCCTCTCACCAGAATTTTTATATTACCTACGCCTAAAAAGCCCGGTCGTTTCATCTCAATTAAGAAAATATCTGAATACGGTATTGAAACGTTTTCAGGATTGTCAAATAATATCTCTTCTGGGGAAAGCTTTTGCAACTCAGCCTCTTTTTTATCGCTTTCCACCGCTTCGTGTATCACTTCACTGATGGACAAGTGCGGGCCGTTACCGGTTTTTGCGATAATCATCCGGTTTGATGTCAAAACTAACTCGAAAAACCCTGACCTCATGCCGCTACAACTAATCCAGCGCAGAATCTGTTCACCTTCAAGTCCTTTGGATGCATTGAATTCGCTCACCTGCCTCACCCAAGAATGTATAACAATTATGAATAATCGTTATTCATCCTTTTAGTGCATATATCTTTTGTGCTTCGTGAAAAACTATGATAAGCATGGTCGTGGTCATAAGGAGGAGCAGAATCGAGGCTTGAAATTCTGGTATCAAAGGTTCCTGTCATTTGTACGGTTTTAGCAGCTTAGTTGTAGTTGAGGTACATAGAGGTGAAATGTATGATTTCCGTCTTGGAGTTTTGTGTAAGACATGGAAAAGCTGAAAATAAGCGGAAAACAGTAAAAAGGAAGTTTGTGGGAGATCTCGCCACTGTTGGAAGTTCAAATCCCACCCACACTTGTCCTTCTGTACTTTCATCCTTAAATTAAGCTATATGTTATTATAAATTCACGCATATGACGTGGTAACCGAAAAAACTTCGAACTCTCGTTTCTCAGTTTTCCAGAGAACCTGCTTCGTTTGGTTCTTGATGCTTCAGTAATTTTTGATGAAGGGAAAAGGGATATAGATGGGCTACTCTCTATGCACAGAAATTCGCCGAGAATTTAAACCGAGATGTAAACCTATTCCCCAGCGTCAAGCTCTTTTGACAAGATAACCTAATTTTTGACTATTTTAGCAAGAGGGCCTCTTTTTGGTCGTTTTCGTATCCGGGTAGTTTTCGATTGAGCACTGGGTTTTAACTGCTAAAGAGGATGAGTGCACCTCTGTCGTGCCTATTCTCCCACTAGTAACCGCTCCCAAATATTTTCACGTTGATTAATGAACAATGCGGCAAAGAGAATTGCGAGGAACGTGTGCACAATCAAAGACGCGTTTACCATGCCTCCCAACGCGAAGCAGATTGGGCTGGGTGTTGGTGGCGAGAGGGGCCAGAAAAGGGGGTTATGTTGGTGGCGAGAGGGGCCAGAAAAGGGGGTTATGTTGGTGGCGAGAGGGGCCAGAAAAGGGGGTTATAAGGGTGATTTATGATGTCCAACAAAACGTGGGATAGGTTGCCGAGGAGACACGAAAAGATGAGACCGAAGGAGAACCTACACCTCTCTTTAACCTTAACTTTGTCGATCTTGAAGAAATAACTAGATAACGTCGGATACATCAATGCCGTGAATGCAACGGAGAAGATCGTCCCTATGGTTGCGGCTCCCAGCAAACTGTGAAGAAACAGCCTTTGAGGAGACCCAAACAAAACGAATTGAATTAGCGTCTCAAGGTCTGGGAACATCGAACCCACCACCAATCCGGGGAGACTAAGTTTTCTGTTAAGCTTGTAAAGGATGTAAGCCACGGGGTAATGGAAGGGAGTTAAAGGCAAATTTCTACCTCTTTGTTCATGCTATAGGCTCGAAATCTATATATCAAGTTTTTGAAAACGGCGCGTTCAAGTGAGCAGGTGCTAGCTCTCCGGTTTGTGTGAGCTAGGAGAGGATGTGTTTTAGGAAATCGGTTGGGGTGTATTGAAGGATGTTCTTGGCTTGATAGGAGAAGGAGTGGGCCACTAGAACCCTCAAGATTCTTTGGGGGTGGAGGCGATTTTCCAATAGTAGTTCGAGGGCGTGAGTGTAATTTCGATTAAGCTCCCTTACAGCTAGACGCTGTTGTTTGGATGATAGCTGATAATCCTTGCATTCCACGAGATAGGCTAGAGCCATGTTTGGTTTGACGGCCACAACGTCGCAGTGGTTCCTTCGCTTAAACACGATGTAGCCTCGCTTCTCGAAAGCTTCAGCTGTCTGATCTTCCAACACTGTTCCACTCATTTCGTAGTCTCCCTCCCCTTACACTAGATTAGCGATGAAGATTTAACTTTCGTAAATAACTAGTTAAGAAAATCGCCTTACCCCCTTTATTAATTTCCTTTCTAAACATCAAATTTTCTTTCGGTAATCCCTCGAAGTAAAGTTTAAATAAACTATACGCAAGTGGAGATATCCCCCGCAAAATCTTTTTTATTCAATGACAAGTTTGGACATCGTCTAAGTTTTGCTCATCCCTTTTTAACCACGATGTTTTAAGTATCATATGTAAAAATAAACTAGGTGATGAAAGTTGAAAAGGATTATATCTGCAAGCGTAAGGGCTGTATTGTCTAACCCAGACCTAATGACAAACGACTATATCTCAGCTCTCACGAAAGGTCATGGGGGATTGAACATCGCTGTAATGTGTGCAGCCAACGCTATATCGTTAGAATTACTTGAAGGTAGAGACATCATAATGAAACCTCTTAATGAGCCTCAGATTGAGGTAGACATTGTCATTCGTAAGGGCGTGGAGGCAGCGAAACTTGCTGGTGCAATTCCGGCTAATGCCGCTCTATTGACTGCCGGATTAATTTACATAGCTGGGTCCAATGTACGGGCAGGTTGTCCAGCAGGTAATCGAAAGCTAGGTGCTAGCGCTAGGATGATAGCAGGAGCAGACAAGGGCGGAGTCCTTCTTATTCCAGCTGGAAAATCGACTAATAAGATCACAGCGTTTCCAGCCGTACATGCTATTCACCACGCTATGATGGAAGGGAAGCTTACGAAGGTTCAGGGGGCTACTCTACCAGGAGGGGTAGGTGGTGTCCTTTATGGCCATGGTGCGCTTGGGGAAGACTTCGTTTTTCCAGAATTGGCCGAGAATATTGCGAGGATTGGTACTGAGGCCATGCTAAAAGCCTACTCAGGCATGGGAATGAGGCCGAATCCTTTCATGTCGGCAGTTTTGGCGATTGCCGCCACAATGGAACTCTTGCATGCTGATGCAGAATATGAAGTTGAGCAGGATGGAGTTTGGTCCAAAACTGATACTGCCTTGATGGCGGGTCGTGCTGCAGCAAGAACCGCTAAGCTTCCTGAGAAACTTCATCTCAGAGGTACGAACGAGGAATTTGTTACCGCAAGGTTAATCGGAGATCTTGGGTTAATGTTTAAGGATATAGGGACACCGACTGTCGTAGGTATAATATCATTTAATGACATTTTTGCATGCTTCAAGGAAAGTGGTATATTAGGAACAGGGAGCAGTGGAGGACCTGTTTGTCCACCTCAAGGGCATCAAGGGGTCGCTGACAGTGCGATAATCCTCAGGGTTCTTACACAAACCAAATCTATAGATGATGCCATCCAAGCTGTCAAGAAAAACAAAGAAGCATTCATCGACCCCGAGATGGCAATGGTTGCAAGCAATACCATTGCAAGAAAGGCCGAGCAGGTCATGCCGGGTCCCGTGACGGATGCGATAATACGCGCTACTGAAGAAGAGACCCTGAAGGCTGTAACCAAGAGAGCGGAGGAAGCCTTTGGAAGTTTGACAGCTGGCAAGAGTCTCGCTGAAGTGGTCAGAGATTTAGAGTATAAGAGAGTTAAAAAAGTGGAAAAAAGCACTGCCAGGCTGTTAGGGCAGATGATGGGGAAGAAGATAGAGATAAGTGTAAAGAAGTTAAAAGGAGGCGCGAGAAGGCCAGACAACTTCTCTAGGAAATATTACGGGTTCGACATAGACGCGGATGTTGAGATAACCCTCGATGGCAAAAAAATACTTCTTGAGGGACTTTCTCACAAAGTCATACCTGATGCTGTTATAAACAAGAATAAAGAGTTTTATGATGTCATTCCTATAGCAGCGCTCCCAATTCGTGAGCTCATGGTATCTGCACACACTATCATCAATATAACTGTACCTGTAGCCGTCGCCTGTGCCATGAACAAGGCAAATCCAGAGGAAGCAGCACGGGAAGCAGAAGAAGCCGCCTACGTCACAACTTCCAGACCGGGAGCGAAGTCAAGGGCCAGAAAAGCTGGAGAAATAGCGTTAAAGTTCATGGGACAACCTTAAAAACGGTTTTTCCCACACCTTTATCAATTGGTGTAATTCATGCTAATCGTTGCGGCTTTGGATGACGTTTCGGGGGATACGGCCTCTTACGCCATAGACAAATTGCTCGATAAAGGCGCAAACAACGTTCATGTAACCCAAACTGTAACGAAAAAGGGAAGGATTGGCCTACTCTTCTTCATAGATGTCGATGAGAAAAACCTCGACGATGTAGGTGAAGTTATTATGACCGAACTCGGTTCCACTGGATATAACGTGATTGACACAAAACACTTTCACACTGACAACAGAGTTGCAGTGCACAAGGTTATCATCAGATCTAAACAAGAGAGCATTGATGAAACCGTGAGAATCAAATCATCTTTTTCCTCCAAAGGAAAACTGGTTAAAGTCGACCCAAAATCTGAAGACCTTTCAAGAATCATCAAAAGTGCAAAGAAGAAACTCGGGATTGACTTGACTTTCCGAGAACTCAAGAAAAAAATCCAGGAAGAAACAAGTATGAGGCGTGGCGAAATAATATTAGAACTGCCTTACTGAGTAGATAAGTGAGATGTTTTCAATCAATTTTCATACAATTTAACGTATACTTAAAAAAGACTTCCAAGATCGAGCGCGCATCTCACTATCCTGAATACTTGTCCGTTCAATAAGATATAGTCATAAGACGAAAAAAGAAGTGAGCTTTGAATACATCTGCGAAATGGACGCCTGTAAACTGTTTTGGAAACATAAATAAAAACACGTAAGGTTTAAATAAATTACATGTCACTTCGTAGTTAGCTCAAGGGAGTATATGGACGGTTCAAGATGTCTAAGGAGTTTCGACACATCATTCGAATTGCCGACACCGACTTAGACGGCGCCAAAAAGGTAGGTCACGCCATAGCTGATATTAAGGGCATGGGGATCAATCTGGCTAACGTGATTTTGCAAAAAGCCGGCATCGACCCGAAAAACCGCTTAGGCTTTCTCTCCGAGGTTGAAGTAGAGAAGATTGAGGACATCATAAAGAACCCCCTGAAATATGGCATTCCAGAGTGGTATCTCAACCGCCCCAAGGACAGGGAGACTGGAAAGAGTCTTCACCTTATTGGTTCCGATCTAGTTCTTCAAATAAAAACGGATGTAGATCAGATGAAAAAGATCAGGTCGTGGAGAGGTTTTCGTCACGCTTATGGGTTGAAGGTTCGAGGACAGCGAACCAGAACAACGGGTAGGGCTGGAAAGGCTATGGGTGTGAAGAAAAAGCCCGTGGAGGTCGTTTAATGGGCGATCCCAAAAAGCAGCGGAAAAAATATGAGACCTCAAGGTTTCCTTGGCGAACCGACGTTTTGCAGGCAGAACTCAAACTTCTGGGGCAATACGGGTTGCGAAATAAAAGGGAATTGTGGCGTCATAAAACCATGCTTTCAAGGTTTCGAGGAATCGCTCGATCGCTTTTAGGCATGGCCGCAGAAGAGAGGAGGAAAATGGAAAGACAACTTCTGGACAGGCTTCACCGCCTCGGAATTCTCCCTGAAGCTGCTGTGTTAGACGACGTTCTGGACCTAACCTTAGAAGAAGTTCTTGAGCGTAGACTTCAGACCCTTGTGTTTCGAAAGGGCTTGTCCAAATCCGTCTATCAGGCTCGTCAACTCATCACGCATGGCCACATAGCCATTGAAGGAAAACGGGTTTCCTCGCCAAGCTATCTGGTTCTGAGGGACGAGGAAGCGAAAATAGCCTATGCCCCAATCAGCCCCTTATCAAACACTGATCACCCTCTGCGAGAATCTGTTAGCTCCGCTGCAGAGATGGAGGAAGAGTCGTGAGCAAAAAGGGTGAAAGATGGGCAGTCGTTCACGTGTACAGCTCCTACAACAACACCATCGTGCACATCACCGACATATCCGGCGCTGAAACCATTGCTAAAGCCTCCGGAGGCATGTTCGTGAAGGCGGCTCGCCTTGAATCATCGCCATACGCTGCTATGCGGTCCGCAGCCCACGTTGCTGCCATCGCAAGAGACAAGGGAATCAATGCCATACACATCAAAGTTCGAGCTCCCGGAGGATCCGACGCTAGAACTCCTGGTCCCGGCGCGCAGGCCGCCATACGAGCCCTCGCCCGGGCTGGATTCCGCATCGGTCGCATCGAGGAAGTAACGCCCATTCCGCACAACGGAACGAGGAGAAAGGGAGGGCGCAGAGGCCGTAGGGTCTAGTACACTTTACGAGCGGTTGTATGGGGGGCGTGGATGGTGGAGGTTCGAGTGGTTGAGAAGACTGATTTCACTATGCGGTTGATTATTGATGGAGTTGATGTTGCCTTTTTGAATACGTTACGCAGAATCATGCTCGCCGAGGTTCCCTCCATGGCTATTGATGAGGCGGTGATTATTGAGAATTCATCTATGCTCCATGACGAGATTCTCTCCCATAGGCTGGGGCTTATTCCCCTCAAGACGGATTTAGACACTTACAACCTGCCTGAGGAGTGCCCTTGCAAAAGCGAGCTTGGATGCAACCTTTGTCGCGTAGTTTTGACATTGGACGTAGAAGCCACTGAGGGAATAAAAACGGTGTATTCCAAGGACCTATTGCCAGAAAACCCGGACATCAAACCCGTCAGCGACGACATTCCCATCGTGAAACTTGCGCCCGATCAGAAGATAAGGTTGGAGGCTTACGCTCGGCTGGGGAAGGGAAAAGCGCATGCAAAATGGCAGCCAGTCTCCATGTGCACCTATAAGCATCTGCCAAAAATCAAAATCGATGCTAAGCGCTGTGACGCTTGTGGCAAGTGTGTGAAGATTTGTCCTCAGAAAATCCTTGTAGACGTTGGAAAGAGAATAGAAACTCAAAATATTATTGAGTGCACCCTCTGTAAGGATTGCGTGGCCGCCTGTCCCCTAAGCCCCTCCGCTATAGATGTAGCCTGGGATAAAAACGCATTTATTTTGGATGTGGAGTCAACTGGCGCGCTTCCAGTTGAGCGAATCTTGCACGAAGCTCTCAAGATTCTTGACGGGAAGCTTAATGAATTCTTGAATCAGTTGACAGTGAAAGAGAGTTAGAGAACATGCAACCAAGGTATGCCGCAGGAATTTTTGGAAATTTTGCAGAAATTCTTTGAAATCGGTTTATGGATGCTTCAAACTTGAAGCTTATCTGAACCGCTGATAATTACCGTTCCTTCTCAACACATATATTTTACGTAAGGCTCAACAAAGGAAGGGGGCGGCTACGGAGGACATATCACAATACTACACCTTGCTGAGGGAGCCGGCACGCCGTAGAATAATTGAGATCTTAGGCGCCCAAGGTAAGGTTAGTTTTAAGGAGTTGAGGGAGGACCTCGGCCTCGGCGTCGGCACCATATACTATCATCTCGACATGCTTTCCGACTTCCTAACTCAAGACAAGCATAGGAAATATCTGTTGAATGACCGAGGGAGGCTTTTGTACAAGGTATTGAAGGATGGAACGCTGCCTCCAACTCTAGAAATTGGAGAAGCGTTCAGCCACCGTGTAGGGCGATGGCTTTTCCTCTCTCCAGTTTTGGTGAAAACAGTTCGACCAGGAAGGTTGTTGCCGGTTTCCATTCTGGTGTTAGCCCTAGGTGCGGTGGGGGCAGCTTACGCTGGGATCGAACCTATACTGTTCTTCTATTTCCCCTCCACCCATGCGTTTGAAACGATTGTTACGCTGTTCTTTTGTCACTGGATCGGGCTGTTCCTTCTGTCTGACTTTCTCATTTACCTGCTCTATAGAAGGGTGGGTGGTGATCTTCAGCTACTCACCTGTGTTGGCATTTCAGCACTTCCCTTAGCCTTGTTTCCGTACGTTTATCTGCTTGTCCCGCCTCCAGTCGCTAGGTATCTTCTTCTCGCCCTTCAAATCTGGAGTCTACTGCTGTTGTCTTCCGCCTTGTGCTTTGGGAAGGGCTTGCGCCTCGATCGATCCATCATCGTGAGCCTGACGATTTTATACCTTAACATCATCTTATTGATACTCCTAGGACGCCTAAGGTGACTGTTCTAGGTTTTTAGAACTTTTCTAGATCAAAGTTCGGGTTTTCTAGAAAGGTTTCATTAAAAAGGCAGTTTAAGCTAATATTGGACAAAAAGGAGGTGAAATCTTGGAGAAACTAAGGGTCGTTGGAACTGTGCGGAAAAGTCCTTTGTTGGTGCCTGTCTTGTTGGCGGTCTTGGTGACGCCAATAGCTGTTTTAGCAATGCCCACGCAAGGCCCCATGCAGGCTCCAGCCTATGGAGATTGGGACCGGGACGACACGTATAAGAAGAGACTCGAGGTTACCATATTGTTGACGCTGACAGGAGACATAGAAGACATAGCAGAACCAATAACGATCGAGATCGAGGGGACCGGTTACATCTACGATCATCTTATCGAATACTCTGGGCCGATATCGGTTGATGACATTCCCGATCCTTACGAGGAGTCGATTGGCGAAGTGACCATCAGCTATACTGGGCTGGATGAGGCCTTCAATGTCGAATATCCAAACAGTTGGTTCTTCATATGTGCTAAAAAATCCTTAAGAGCACTCGATATGGATGAGTCTACAACTGTGACCATGATCAGTCTACATTCATGGGTCTCCGTAGATGACCACAGGTACTCTGTTTCCCTGTTCCTTTGGAATGCAGGCGAAGTCACGAGGGAAGATGAGAACGAGTGGACAATCAACATAGACCACGTAATCAGCGACCTTCAACTAAGCGTCGGTAAATACGAATCAGAACATCCGTGGAGGCATTACGGATGGGGTCACATATACGTTGGGGAAAAGCGGTTCAGCATCGAGGACATTGAGTGGACGGGAGATGGCACGATTGAGATCACCGAGTAAGCCATACCCACCTCTGTAAGCTTATTGTGGTGAAAGAGCTTGAAAATGAGGAAGAATCGATTTGCGGCGATGTCTCTGGCGATCCTGTTAACGTCGTTAGCCCTTCCTATGCTGGCGCATCCAGTGATTGCGCAGCCTACGCAGGTGACAACTGAGGAAGAAGATGCGTGGAAAATGCTCCAAAACGACGCAATCACGGTATTGTTCCCCGCTGATGGGAGGAAACCAATGTTCTTGTGGTGGTATAACGAGGAGAAAGAGAGGATCTACGTAGTCAAGTTTCAGGGGTTGATCGAGTACTTCACCTTCGATAGACCATACTATCAGAGAAGGTACCAAGCGGTGGCCGAACACGTACGTGAGCGATTCCTTAACGTGAAGTGGATGATGATGCGTGAGGAAACCCGCGAGGGCATAGCCCACATCTTTGAGAACTGGCACTCACCCTACTTGCCTTTCAGGTTCTGTGAGTGGACGCTCACCGATGTGGAGAATGGGCAAATCACCGCTCCTGACGGAACAACAGCGATTGGCGTTACCTTCTCCTTCAACCTCGTTGAGGCGTATCTACCTCGCTTTGATTGGCTCGAGGAAGACAGCATCACGGTACGATGTCGACTCTACAACGTGCCCGTCACTGAAACATCCGGTGACCTCACCTACGAAGTTAGCAAGGGCGAGATGAAGATGGACTTCAGTGTCAAAAACTGGAAGTGGAACATTGACACTGTTAGGCCGTTGCTGTCTGCTCTGCGGGAGGAATATGATATAGAAATCCCGGAGAGGGAGTCCAAGCTGGCGTTATGGATAAACCTCGCCTCCATCGACATTGAAAAAATGGAGGTGATGAAGAGCGAGCCGGAGGAAATTGAAAGCGCATCGACTGCCACCTACATGCTTGTTGATGGCGATCGCGTATCCGTCGAGCCTGACAACTCGGAAACAGAGGATGAGAAGCCAATACCTGTCAAGAAGAGTTTGCGTGAACACTTTAGGCTCCAATTTGCAGAGGAGGATGACAAGCTAGCAGGCTTCTTCAAGTTTGTAGCATCAGCAGAGGTAGATGGCGAGGAAAAACCGGTCACCGCCTCCTACGTCGAGGCCGGAGCTCACATGAGACTCTTCATCTGCTACCCATACTTCGAAGAAACCCTAACGCATGACCCATCCATAGGCGTTGAAGTGCCCGACAAAATCACGCCGCAATACACGGTGGAGGTTCCCTCCGGCACTGAAATAGTGCCTAGGGTGGTAGGAGGAGTAGGTCCCACGTTCATTACTCCAGAGCTAGTGGTAGCCCTCGTGGTGGTGGTGTCAATAATAGCCATAGCCGTCTTCGTTGCCAAGCGGAAGGGAAAAATCGTCAATGTAGTCGGAGTCAAGTAATTCCCCTTCCCCCCTTTTATTTTCATGTTTATAGCATCGAAACACGATTAGTTTCAGTCAAATGATTGGGAAGTAAGAACTTGAAAAACGGCGGAGGAGATGTTTATTCGTAGTTAAGTTAGTGGTGGGTGATGGGACGAAAACCTTGTAAAGAGCTTAAACGTGCATGCTCTACATCGCGGCCTGTCCGAAAACGGGCGACCTATCAAGGCTTTTGAGATTTCAAACAGAATGCTGCTGAGAAGGAACTCGCAGAACTCACGCAAAGCACTACAGAGATACGCAGGTTGCAATCTTTCTCTTGAGTGTTTAAAGTTAACGTTTATATGTTTCTGATGTTACACACCATGTAACATAGTTAGAAGACGGCGACAAAAGGAGGATTAGTCGATCGAAAAAACAACTAATCCAGAGTTAATCAACCTCATTCGATCGTTGAGAAAGAAGTCCCGAGAAGGCGAAGCAAGAATATGGCGTAGCGTGGCGGATCGTCTGTCGCGTTCGAGACAGAGACGCATAGCCGTAAACGTCAGCCGATTGAACCGCTACACCAAGAAGGGGGAGACCGTGGTGGTACCAGGTAAAGTGCTGGGAGCGGGAAAAATGGACCATCCCATCCACGCGGCAGCCTTCGCCTTCTCTGATCAGGCACGGCAGAAAATTTTAGAGGCTAAGGGGAAATGCTTGTCAATCCTTGAGCTAGCGGAGAAAAACCCGAAGGGAACCGACATCAAGATCATTGGGTGAAAACGGATGGCTGTGGAAACCGCTGTGGTAATTGATGCAACGGGACTGATTCTTGGGCGAATGGCCAGCATCATTGCTAAACGCCTCCTTCAAGGTGAAAACATCATCGTCGTGAACGCGGAGAAGGCGGTCATATCCGGCAGAAGACTGAGCAGAGTGAGGGAAGCTAAGGCGTTTCTCGATGTTGGTCATCCGAGGAAGGGACCCTTCCACCCCAGAAGACCGGACAAGATCGTTCGAAAAACCGTGCGAGGCATGATTCCTCGAAGGAAACCTAAGGGGCAACAAGCATACAAAAGGCTTCGGGTTTTCCTCGGGGTTCCTGAAGGGTTTAAGGACAAGGAGACGCAAACAATACCCGATGCTAAGGCTGAAAAGCTGAAGTGTCCCTATATAACCGTGGAGGAGTTAGCGAGGAACATCGGGTGGACCCCGGCGGGTGAATGAAGTGTCAAAGACCAAGAGAGTCTTGTTAACCAGTGGAAAGCGAAAAACCGCCATTGCCCGAGCAACCGTTAAACCTGGAAGAGGAAGAATTCGCGTAAACGACGTACCCGTCGAGATTTTAGAGCCGAAAATCGCCCGCGACAAAATCATGGAGCCTCTTCTCCCAATCGGCGACGAAATATGGAAGCAAATTGACATTGACGTGAAAGTTTCTGGCGGAGGATTCATAGGACAAGCTGAAGCCGTGCGGACAGCCATCGCTAGGGCAGTTGTGAAGTGGACAAGGAGCACACGTCTTCAAACAATCCTCACGGATTATGACCGAACCATGCTTGCCGGAGACGCTAGGAGAAGGGAACCCAAGAAGTTTGGTGGTCCCGGCGCGAGGGCTAGGGATCAAAAGAGCTACAGATAGCAACGTTCCTAGCCGAAAGAGTAAAGTTTAATTAATGCTGGACATTAGGCTAGAGGGTCGCATAGAGTGATTCGGTGTCAACGGAGGTGAAGCAAGATCATTATTCCTGTCCGCTGCTTTAGTTGTGGTCGTTTGATCGGCGACAAGTGGGAAGAATTTGCGAAAAGGGTGAAGGCTGGAGAAGACTCGGGAAAGGTTCTGGATAGTATGGGCATGACCCGCTATTGTTGCCGCCGCATGCTCTTGTCCCACGTAGAGATCATCGATGAGATTCTCCGGTTCTACGAAGAAGCTGCAAAAAAGAGGCGAGCCAAAACACCTTAATGGAGAATTAAACGTGTCAAACGTTATTGAAGACATCCTAGCCCGAAAGACCTTCAACAATCGAGGAGAGGAAACCATCGAGGTGGACATAATCACCACAGCAGGGTTTGGAAGGGCCTCAGCCCCAGCCGGCGCCAGCAGAGGCAAGGCTGAGGTGGTTCCATACCCCGAGGGCGGGGTGGATCAAGCGATACAAAAGGTGGAGAATCTCATCGCTCCGGAGTTAATTGGCTTGAACACGGATAGGCAAGAGGAAATCGATCTTCTTCTTCACGAAATTGATGGAACCCAAGACTTTAGCAGCATTGGTGGAAACACTGCTTATGCGGTTTCCTTAGCCACGGCAGACGCCGCCGCGGATTCATACGGTATACCCCTCTTTCAGCACCTCGCTGGCTACCTAGCGAGCGAAATCCCGCACCCCCTCGGAAACGTTTTGGGCGGAGGAAAGCACGCGCATGGGAAGGCACCAGACATACAAGAATTCTTGGTTCTTCCCCTTAAGGCGGAGTCCTTTTTAGATGCGGCAAAAGCCAACGTTTTGGTTCATCAAAGAGTTGGTTTCCTTCTTAAAAAACTAGACACAACTTTCACTGGCGGAAGGGGAGATGAGGGAGGTTGGGCTCCTAGCGTAAAGAGTGAGGATGCCTTGGAGGTTGTGGTGAGAGCGTGCAAGGAAGTTTCTGAGGAGTTGGGAGTTGAGTGTAGGGCAGGTATTGACGTGGCGGCTTCCACCCTGTGGAGGCCTAAGGAAAGTTATTATGTGTATGCTCGAGACGGCGTCAAAAGAGACGCTGGGGAGCAGTTGGATTTTGTGCTAGGTCTTATTGAAAATTATGGTCTCGTTTACGTGGAAGACCCCTTCCATGAGGAAAATTTCGAAGACTTCGCAGAACTCGTGAAAAGGGTTAAAGGGTGTCTTATTTGCGGAGACGACCTGTTTACAACAAACAGGCAGAGACTAGCCCATGGATTGGGGGTTGGCGCTGCCAACGCGATTATCATAAAAATGAACCAGGTGGGTACCCTCACGGATGCTTGGGAGACCACAAAAATGGCTAAGAAGGTGCGGTACGCCCCGGTCATGTCTCATCGATCCGGGGAAACAACCGATGTGCACATGGTCCACCTAGCCGTAGCGTTTCGGTGTCCCATCATCAAAACCGGTGTGGTGGGTGGGACTCGGGTGGCAAAGATTAATGAGCTCATTCGCATAGAGGAAATGCTTGGGAGGAGGGCTAAAATGGCTGCCCTCCCATTTTAGGAGAGAGTTGAATGTCAGAGAAGAATGAAGAAGTTGAGGTTCCTGCTGAGGAGGGGCTTCTGCTTTCTCGAGATGTCCTCCTATCCGCGGGCATCCACATCGGCACAAGAATGAAAACAAGGGACATGAACCCCTTCATCTATCGCATTAGACCGGATGGCTTGTTTGTTTTGGATGTCAAAAAAACTGACGAACGTCTACGCGTCACCGCCAAATTTCTCGCACGATTTGAGTCACCTAAAATCGCGGCGGTAGCAGCGAGGTTGTATGGACGTGACCCTGTGAGGAGATTTTGTGAAGTGACAGGGGCAACCCCCATCATTGGGCGTTTTATTCCAGGACTATTTTCAAATCCCCTTTATCCGGACCGTATCGAGCCGGGTGTCGTGATTGTTTCTGACCCGAGGGCTGACGTGCAAGCGGTCAGGGAAGCCTCCAGCATAGGCATCCCTGTCATAGCGCTCTGTAGCACTGACAACGATTTCAGCGACGTGGACCTCGCTATACCCACCAACAATAAGGGTAGGAGAGCCTTGGCGGTGATTTACTGGCTTCTAGCTAGGCAAATACTGCGGGAACGAGGCGAGCTACCTCCAGACGGGGACCTGAGCTTGTCCGTTGACGACTTCGAAGTGAAATTAGAAAAAGGGGAGGAGTAGTGGAGGAGATTATTTGAAGGTTCGACGCCCAAGTCAAGCTGGAATGTTTTACGCTGGCACCCATCAAGCACTGAAATCCCAAATCGAAGAATGCTTCACTCACAAACTTGGACCTGGGCGGATTCCCAAGGTTGCGGACAAGGGTCTTCAAAGCATGGTTGGGCTCGTTTGCCCCCACGCGGGATACATGTACTCTGGGCCCATAGCCGCCCACGCGTACTACCATCTCGCAATTGATGGCAAACCGGACGTCGTAGTCATTTTTGGCCCCAACCATTACGGGTTTGGAAGCGCGCTGGCGATCATGAAAGAGGGGATTTGGAGCACCCCCTTGGGAGATGTGGAAATTGATACCCCTACCGCAACCAAAATTCTGCAAGAGTCTCGCGTCATTGACGTAGACGACTCAGCCCATGCTCGAGAGCATTCCATCGAGGTTCAGCTTCCCTTCCTTCAATACCTGTATGGCTCAGCCTTCAGGTTTGTGCCCGTCTGCTTTCTCATGCAAGACCTTGAATCCAGTCGTGAGGTGGGGCGGGCGGCTGCGAAAGCCTTGTCGGGAAGGAATGCCTTGGTAATTGCCTCTACTGACATGACTCATTATGAGCCTCAAGGGAGGGCTGAGCGAAAGGATAAGATGGCAATCAACGCCGTCTTGAAGTTGGATGAGGAGCAGTTTCACTCCACCATAGAGTCCCAATACATATCCGCGTGCGGCTACGGCCCCGTCGTCGCCATGATGACGGCGGCGAAAGCCTTAGGCGCTGGGAGGGCTGAGTTGTTGTGCTACAAAACGAGCGGCGACGTGACTGGAGACTTCTCCTCGGTGGTGGGCTACGCCTCCATCTCGTTTAGAAAATGACTGTGGGATGATTCGTTGGGGGTTACGGCTTCAGCGCCGGCGAAAACTATCCTCTTTGGAGAGCACTTTGTCGTATACGGTGAGCCAGCTATCGTCCTCGCCATCGATAAGCGAGCTCAAACTTCAGCGGAATTAAGGGCAGATCAGCGCATATACATCAACTCCCTCGACTTGAGGGCCTCGGGCTTCTTCGTAGGAGAACACTTTCAACCAGAAAGTGGAGGCCAAGAAGCCCGCGCAAAGCTCGAGCCCGTCAAGATAGCGGTTCAAAGGGTTTTAGATCGTTCCGAAAGGGGGGCTGGTGTGAGCGTGGAGGTCCGCTCGTCCATTCCTGTGGCTGCCGGTCTAGGTTCTTCAGCGGCTGTGGCGGCTGCGGTGGTGGCTGCCGTAAGCCGACTTCTGGATGTGGAGCTATCCAAAGAGGAGGTTTACCGCATCGCCTACGAAGCCGAATGCTTCGTCCACGGAACTCCCTCAGGCATAGACCCAGCCATCTCCACTTACGGCGGAGTCCTCTTATTCCGCAAGGACAAGGGCTTCACACATCTAGACGTGAAAGAGGATATACCTCTCGTGATCGGCGACACGGGAGTGGAGCGATCCACCGGCGAACTGGTTGCTATGGTTCGCAAAAGAAGGGAGCAATACTCGTCTATCATCGATCCCATCATAAAAAGCGCTGGAGAGATCGCTCTGTGCGCCGTTGAAACCTTGGAGACCGGAGATCTTCACACCCTCGGTGAACTAATGAACCTTAACCATGCCCTCCTCTGCGCTATTGGGGTGTCTAACGAACCCCTTGAAAGGCTCGTTTACGCAGCTAGAAAGGCTGGAGCGTTAGGAACTAAGCTCACAGGTGCAGGTGGGGGAGGATGCATGATCGCGCTATGCCTCCCAGAAAAGACAGAGCCGGTTGCGAAAGCCATTCAACGGGCTGGGGGAACCGCCTTCCTAGCAAGAAAAACCAACGAGGGTGTGAGGGTTGAGGGTTAAACCAAAGATTCTGAAGCTCGGGGGGTCCGTGATTACTCGAAAGGATAAGCCGCTGACCCCCAACCTGCGAGCCATAAAGCGGTTGGCTCGCGAGATTTCTCAAGCCAAGGTTCCTCGCCTTGTTCTCGTTCACGGCGGGGGGTCTTATGGGCATCCGCTTGCTGAGCAGTATAGAATACATGAAGGCTACAAGGACCCTTCGCAGGTGTTGGGGTTTTCGAAAACTCATCAAGCAATGGTCACGTTAAACAAGTTGATTGTGGATGCCTTGATAGATGAGGGTGTTCCAGCGGTGCCTGTATCACCTTCTTCCTGCATCATCACGAAGCTGGGTCGAATACACCTTATGGAAGAGAGGCCATTAACGAAACTCCTCGAATTGGGGTTAGTTCCGGTTCTTTACGGAGATGCCGTCCTCGACTCTGAAACGGGTTTCTCCATATTGTCCGGCGACCAGCTCGTCTCTTCCCTCGCTATACGACTCGACGCGGGTCGCATCATACTAGGCGTGGATGTTGACGGGCTTTACACCGCGGACCCCAAAACCGATTCTTCAGCTCGTCTCATTCAACGCATCACCCTAGGGGAATTGAGGAAACTGCAACACAGAATTGAGAAACCTAAAGTAACAGATGTAACCGGAGGGATGCTCGGAAAGGTGCTTGAGTTGATGCCCGCTATCGAGCGAGGAGTTTCGGCTCTGGTCTTGAACGCCGGAAAACCCGGCAATGTTTACAAGGCCCTTAAGGGTGAAGGGGTTGTTGGAACGATGATTGAGGGAAGTGAAACCATTGCCTAACCACATCGAGGAAAGGAAGGCTAGCCACCTTCAAATTTGCTTAGACGAGAACGTCCAAGCTCGGAAAGCCACCACGGGATTCGAGGAGGTCCTCCTCGTGCACAAGGCTTTACCCGAAATCGAACGAGAAAAAATCGATCTCTCAACCGAAGTTTTTGATCATGAGTTCGCTGCCCCGATCGTTGTGGGAGCGATGACTGGTGGTACCCCAGAAGCCATGAGAATCAACGCTACCATCGCTGAGGCGGTGGAGGAACTGAGGTTGGGGATGGGAGTTGGGAGTCAACGGGCTGCTATTGAGGACCCGAGGCTGGAGAGAACCTTTGCCATCACGAGGGAGAAGGCACCCACCGCCTTTCTCATCGCCAACATCGGAGGCCCCCAACTTGTCAAGGGATACGGCGTCAAAGAAGCAAGGAAAGCGGTGGACATGATGGGCGCTGACGCATTAGCCATTCATTTAAACCCGTTGCAAGAGGTGATTCAACCCGAGGGAGAAACGAACTATGCGGGGGTTCTCCGCAAGATAGAAGAAATTGCTCAAGCCCTCGAGGTTCCAGTCATCGTGAAGGAGACGGGGGCAGGCATAGCAGCGGAGGAAGCCAAGAGGCTGGAGGCTGCAGGCGTGGCGGCCATCGACGTGGCTGGGGTCGGCGGAACAAGCTGGGCGGCGGTGGAGTATCACCGAGCCAAGAAAATTCAGGACGAATTTCGTCAGAGGCTCGGCGAAACCTTCTGGGATTGGGGCATTCCCACCGCGGCGAGCCTCATTGAGGTAGTTCAGTCAGTTCATCTAATTGTCCTTGCCTCCGGCGGTGTACGCTCCGGAATAGACATCACGAAGGCTTTGGCCTTGGGCGGAAGTTTAGCGAGCATGTCCTTACCAATTTTGGGCCCCGCCACAAAGGGCTCCAAGGAGGTTAAAAAGGCGCTTCAACTCGCCATGGAGGAGTTGAGAAACGCCATGTTCCTTGTGGGAGCTGAGACCATTCCCGAACTGAGAGAGGTCCCTGTCGTGGTGACTGGGAAAACGGCTGAATGGTTGCAGGCGCGGGGTTTTCACCCTGAACTTTATGCGAGGCGAAGGGTGTGAGCCGCCTAGCTTCTCAACTAGCCGAAACAACGGAGAAGGTGAACCGTTTCATTGAGCAAGTCGTTGATCTCGAACGGGAGCCTAAGTTGCTGTACCAAGCGGCTCGCCACATCATTGACGCTGGGGGCAAGAGGCTACGCCCCTACCTTGTCCTAAAGAGCTGCAAGCTCGTGGGGGGAAGAGAAAGAGACGCCATTCCCACAGCCGCCGCCATCGAACTTCTCCACACCTTCACCCTCATCCACGACGACATCATGGACCAAGACGAAAAGAGGAGGGGAATCGCCACGGTGCACACTAAGTGGGATGTGCCGACCGCCATCGTGGCGGGTGATGTCCTCTTCGCCAAGGTTTACGAAACTATAACCGGGTTCACGGACCCTCGTCGCGTTCCCCGTGAAAGCATCCTACAAGTGTTAGGGTGCGTCAGCGAGGCCACCATCGCCATATGCGAGGGTCAAACCCTTGACATGTTGTTTGAGCGTAGAGAAGCTATCTCCGAAGACGAGTATTTTCAAATGATCCGCCTGAAGACCGCCGCTCTTTTCGAAGCCTCCGCAAAATGCGGCGGAATCCTAGGAGGAGCAAAAAAGAGGCAAGTTGAGCACTTAGGGAAGTTTGGCCAATACGCTGGCGTAGCCTTCCAGTTGATCGACGACGTTTTGGGCTTAACCGCGGATGAGAGGGTTCTCGGAAAGCCCGTGGGAAGTGACATCCGTGAGGGAAAACGAACCTTGATCATTGTTCACGCGCTTCAGCATGCCTCAGAGGATCAGCGGGAAAAAATTCTGGAAACGTTGGGAAACAAGTCAGTCTCTCTCGAGCATATACGAGAGACGACTTATTTGATCAATTCCTTGGGTTCAATCAGCTATGCCGAGAAAAGGGCAAGGGAATACGTTGAAAAGTCTAGGATGGCGCTCGCGGTCTTCCCTGATACCAAGGATAAGGAAGACCTCATAAGTCTCGCCGACCTTATCACTTCAAGAAAATATTAGCTTAAATTGAGTGGAAGCCTTGGCTTCGAGTGAAAGAGCGGAAGATAAAGAGGCCATACGAAAAATTGCGCTTTTGAACGCGCTTCTTCATGATGGGAAGGCTCAGGTGCAGCCCGTCCTTGGCAAGCTACTTGCCGAGCGACCACACCTGAAGGCGAAGATAAAGGAAACCATTTCCGCAATCGCTGAGATCATTGAGGAAGTGAACAGACTCTCTGTGGATGAGCAAAAGAAGATGGTGGAGGAAAGATGGCCAGAGGCGTTAGTCAGGGAAAAGGTGGAAGCGGAGAGGGTGCTTCCACCCCTGCCAAAGGTGGAGAAGTATGAGCGGGTGGTTACCCGTTTTTCGCCTAACCCCGACTGTGTCCTGCATCTAGGGTCGGCTAGGGCCATAGTCCTCAGCTACGAGTATGCAAAAATGCACCAAGGCCTCTTTTATCTGCGCTTTGAAGACACGGACCCGAAGCTGAAAAGGCCGGCGTTGCCCTTTTATGGCTCCATACGCGAAGACCTAATCTGGCTTGGATGCAAATGGGGCGCCGAATTCATTCAAAGCGATAGACTTCCCATCTATTACGAGCACGCCGAAAGGCTTCTCAAGGGAGGGTACGCCTACGTTTGCACCTGCCGACGCGAGGAATTTCGTAAAAAAGTGACAGCCCAAAAGCCATGCCCCTGTCGAGACCAAACACCGGACGAGCACCTCTCCCGCTGGAAGCGCATGCTTGACGGAACTTACCAAGAAGGAAAAGCCGTGGTAAGAATCAAGACCGATCTAGGACACCCAAATCCCGCTGTTCGAGACTGGCCTGCATTGAGGATCATTGACACTAGGAGGTATCCCCACCCTCGGGTGGGAGGTCAATACCGCGTTTGGCCCCTCTACAACTTCGCCTGCGGCGTCGACGACCACCTCATGGGCATAACCCACATCATACGTGGAAAGGAGCATCTAACCAATCAGGTGCGGCAGGAGTACATGTACCGCCACTTCGGGTGGAAGTATCCTGAAGCCATCCATTACGGCAGGCTCAAGATAACCGGAGCTCTCCTCAGCAAATCCAAGATCGTGCAAGGAATGAGGGAAGGCGTCTTCAAGAGTTGGGACGACCCGAGGCTTGCCACGTTTTCCGCCTTGAGAAGGAGGGGTTTCACTCCGGAAGCGATTCGGCGCTTGATCATCGATGTGGGGCCCAAAACCGCCGATGTGGTGCTGAGCTGGGAAAACCTTTACGCCTATAACCGAAAAATCGTTGACCCCATAGCCAATCGATACTTCTTTGTACACAACCCGATACAGCTAACCGTGAAAGATGTTCCACACGCCTTCACGGCCAAGCTATCTCTGCATCCGGACTATACTGAACGAGGCTTTCGTCAATTCGAAATAAAACCCCTGGAAGGCGAAGCGTCATTTTGGGTTTCCAGCGATGACATGGATTTCTTGAAAACAGGGGAAGTCATACGCTTTATGGGACTTTTCAACATTCAAGTCGAAAAGGTTGAAGGACACTGGATTGCCGCGGTTTTCCACAGCGAGTCCTATGAGGAAGCAAAGAAAACGAACGCGCCCCTAATCCATTGGATTCCCATTGGCGCCGATATGCCATGCGAAGTGGTCATGCCTGACGCTTCTGTAGTGGAAGGCATCGCTGAAGGCAACTGCAAATCCCTACACGTCAACGATGTCATCCAGTTTGAACGCTTCGGATTTACACGAGTCGACAAACTAAACAAGAAGCTAACCGCATACTTCGCTCACCGATAGCAGACCGCCAACCACCTTCATACAGATAGATCAAAAATTTCCGCCGCAACAATAATATGGGGTCAAACGACGAAACATTGATAAATATGTGTTGTTGATAACTGTGCGTTTGAGAGGGTGAGGCTTATGTCCAAGCCGTTCTACGTAAAATTTGACGTGCCGAAAGAGGTTGCAGATGCGGCCTATGAAGCCCTACAGATAGCGACCCAAACAGGCCGCGTACGAAAGGGCACCAATGAAACAACAAAGGCTGTGGAGAGGGGGCAGGCAAAACTGGTCGTCATAGCCGAAGATGTGGACCCACCTGAAGTGGTCGCCCATCTCCCACTGCTCTGCGAAGAACGCAAAATCCCTTACGTATTCGTACCCGATAAGGGAAAACTCGGATCCTCAGCTGGAATAGATGTCCCCGCCGCCGCGGCAAGCATCACCGATGCTGGTGACGCCTCGGCGCTAATAAAGGAAATTTCCGGTCAAGTTGAAGAATTAAAGAAGGGGGCCCCTAGCGGGTGAGCGAAGAGGCGGAAGGAGAGTTAATACCCACCGAGGTCATTCAGGTGATTGGTCGGACAGGGGTGACTGGGGAGATCACCCAAGTTAGGGTTCGGGTGCTCGCGGGAAGAGATAAGGGGCGCATTATAACCAGAAACGTGAAGGGGCCGGTGCGAACCAGCGACATCCTTATGTTGAAAGAAACAGAGAGAGAAGCCAAGAAGATTCGGTAACGAGAAGGGGGTTTGCCGGTGCCAAAGCCTCGACGCTGTTCGTTTTGTGGACACGAGTTTCCATCAGGCACCGGCATCATGTACGTGAGAAACGATGGTTCCATTCTATGGTTTTGCTCCAGCAAGTGCAGAAAAAGCTCCATAAAGTTGGGACGAGACTCACGCAAGCTTCGATGGACAAGGTATTATGGGAAGGAAGAAAAAGGGAAAGTTTGAAGGCAGCCTCATTTTCAGCTGGAAGCCCTCAGGAGGGAGGCAAATGGAGCAAACTTTCGTCATGATCAAGCCCGACGGCGTAGCTCGAGGTCTCACCGGCGAGGTGATTAAGAGGTTAGAGTCGCAAGGTCTAAAGATTTTAGCCATGAAAATGCTTACGCTTGACAAGAGAACGGCTGAGAGACTCTACCGTGTCCATAGGGGAAAGAACTTTTTTGAGGGCTTGGTGGAGTTCGTAACCTCTGGGCCGGTGGTGACCATGATTCTCGAAGGAGAGAACGCGGTCTCCCTGGTGAGGAAAACGATCGGCGCCACCGACCCTGCCAAGGCTAAGCCTGGGACTATCCGCGGCGATTTCGGAGGGGGCGTAACGACTAACATCATCCATGCTGCAGACAGCCTCGAGAATGCCAAAAAAGAAATAGAAATAATTTTTGAACCTGACGAAATCTTGCGATCTCAAAAGCCCGATGCTTGCGGCGTCAAGAAGCCCGTATGATGCATTAAAATGCTTCAGAAAGAGATTGAAAAGCCTGAAACGGTTTATATAGATTGACGCATCAATCATGATAGAATCGTTAAAGGAGAAGGATTAAAGTCTCCAATTCGGCCGCATGCAATGAAGAAATGGCGCACTATCCCTACATCAGCAGAGGTACGGAACATGCCTATACGTCAACCCATCGTCTGTGTGCTGGGTCATGTTGATACTGGAAAGACTCTTTTGTTAGACCAGGTTAGAAAAAGCAGCGTTCAAGCCCGTGAGGCCGGAGGAATGACTCAGCACATCGGGGCGAGTTTCTTTCCTGTGGAGACACTTGTAGAAATCTGTGGCCCTCTCCTAGAAATATTCAAGACCGAGATACAAATACCCGGATTGCTCGTTATCGACACCCCGGGACACGAAGCCTTCGCCAACCTTAGAAAAAGGGGAGGAGGAGTAGCGGACATCGCCATTCTCGTCATCGATGTCTTGAAGGGGTTTGAGGCTCAAACCTACGAGAGCCTTGACATCCTTAAGGCAAGAAAAACCCCCTTTCTCGTGGCAGCAAACAAAATTGACCGCCTACCAGGCTGGAAATCAAGGCCAAACGAGCCCTTTTTAAAGTCTTATGAAGGTCAAGACCCCTACGTTCGTCAAGATCTTGACGAGCGCTTATACGCAATTATGGGAACATTCACCAGACTTGGTTTTCGAGCCGACCGCTTTGACAAAATATCGGATTTTACTCGAACCGCGGCCATGGTTCCCACCAGTGCCAAAACCGGTGAAGGCATACCTGAGCTTTTAGCGGTTCTCATCGGCCTAACTCAGCAATATCTACGAGCCCGCCTCCAGGTCACTGAGGGTCCTGCAAAGGGCACAGTGTTGGAGGTGAAGGAGGAACCCGGGCTTGGGACCACCGTTAACGCCATTATTTATGATGGAATACTTCAGAAGGGTGATGTGGTTGTTGTCGGAGGCAAGGAGGAGCCCATCGTTACCAAGGTTCGTGCGGTCCTTTTGCCTAAGCCTCTTGATGAGATTAGGGACCCCCGAGACAAATTCTCCTCGGTAGACATGGTTTCAGCCGCGGCTGGGGTAAAAGTTGCAGCTACAAACCTCGAGAACGCCTTGGCTGGAGCCCCCTTATACGTAGTCCCACCTGATGCCCTCTCCGAGGAATACGTTAAGTCTGTTTCCGAAGAGGTGGAGAAACTCAGAATAGCCATAGATGTCGACGGGGTTGTGCTGAAAACCGACGCCTTGGGTTCTCTTGAGGCTCTCGCTGAGAGTTTAAGGCGAAGCGAAGTCCCGATACGATTAGCAGACGTGGGAGATGTCTCTAAAAGAGATGTCACGGAGGCAACCGTGGTCAAGGAGCATGAACCGCTCTATGGAGTCATCCTTGCTTTCAATGTAAAGACGTTGCCTGACGCTGAGGAAGAAGCAAAGGATCGAGGTGTCCTGATCTTCCAACACAACATTATTTATCGCTTAATCGACGATTATGTTCAGTGGATGAGGAGCGAGCGGGAAAAGCTTCTAGAAAAAGAGTTCGATCGAATAATCAGGCCGAGTAAAATGAGGCTTCTTCCCGGCTACGTGTTTAGGAGGGCGAAGCCGGCTATCGTGGGGATCGAGGTTTTGGCGGGGCAGGTTAAACCCAAATTCTCGCTTGTTAGGGAGGACGGAAGGGAAATCGGTGAAATCATGCAGATTCAGGATCGAGGACAAGCCATATCAGAGGCAAAGGCTGGGATGCAGGTGGCTGTCTCCTTAGACAAACCGATCGTAGGACGACACATCTATGAGGGGGACATACTCTACGTTAAGGTGCCTGAAGCCCACGCAAAAGCCTTGTTAACGAGGTTTCAAGATCGTTTATCCCCTGACGAGCTCAACGCATTAAACGAGTTCGTCGACATGATGAGACGCAGATCACCTTTCTGGGCGGCTTAAACGGTTAACTGAAAAGGTTCTTATCCTAGTTGTCTTCGAGCGAGGTTAGCATTCTGATGTAGTCGACGCGTCACAGCTTTCTTCAGTGCTCTACGACCGTATATTATAGGAATGTCTAACGGTTAACCAAAATGATTACCGTCTGGTTCACTGTTAGTTTAAGGACCTGTAATTTATTTAGCATTCATAGAGTTTATTAAGTCTTGTTATATAATACATATTCAGAGTCGGAATTTGGAATGGTAGCTACGTTGGCGATTTCATCATCCTCAGAAAATTGAAACGAGAGGGGCGAGAGGGAAGGCGGATGGAGCTTGAGTCAAAAGTGGAGAAGAGGCCATCCGTGTTTCGGGAAGTCTACCCCCTCTATGAGCCGTACGTTTATGCCGCCATCGTGAGGGAGCCAGCCACACAAAAAATCCGGTACGAGATAATTGAGCCAACCCTCCTTAAGGAGGAGGAAAACCGGCTTAAGGAGATCAAAGACCTCTTAATTGAAGAAATTGACGTTAACCTTAAGGATCTTGAAACAAGGGAGAGGGCTGAGGAGTATCTGAAAAGCAGGGTTCGAGAAGTCATCAACGATTATCGCATAAAAATTGCTGAGGAAGCTATCGGAAAACTCATGTACTATATCGTACGGGACTTCATTGGTTATGGAAAAATTGATCCCCTCATGAGAGACCATCTCATAGAAGACATCTCTGCAGACGGAGTCAACATCCCCATCTACGTTTGGCATCGAGAACACGAATCCGTACCCACCAACATTGTCTACGCGGATGCCGACGAGCTGAACTCCTTCATTATTAGGCTGGCCTACCTCGCTGGAAAACACATCTCCATCGCGACGCCGCTACTTGACGCCTCTCTTCCGGATGGAAGCCGCCTTCAACTCACCTACGGAAACGAAATCACCCGAAGGGGCTCAACCTTCACGATTCGTCGCTTTCGTGTAGATCCTCTCACCATCTCAGACCTTATCTCTTTCAACACCATCTCCTCAGACATGGCCGCATACTTCTGGTACGCCATCGAGAACCGAGCGTCCATCCTTGTAGCCGGTGGTGTGGCGGCTGGAAAGACAACCACGCTCAATTGCCTTTCGATGTTCATAAAGCCTGAACTAAAGATCGTGAGTGTGGAGGACACAGCTGAACTTAACTTGCCCCATGAGAACTGGATTCCATCGGTTGTGCGAACGGGCTTTGGGTCTGAGGGGGGAGGGGCGGGCGCCATCACGCTCTTTGACCTTTTGAAGGCGGCGGTGAGGCAGAGACCCGACTACATTATTGTGGGCGAGGTTCGGGGGGAAGAGGCGTACACGCTGTTTCAAGCAATGGCCACAGGACATTTAGGAATGAGCACAGTTCATGCCGAATCCGTGGACGCTGTGATTCACCGCTTGGAGTCTGAGCCCATGAATATTCCGAGGCCCCTTCTCACCATGATCGACGCCGTAATGGTTCAGCTGCGGACCGAAGTTGGGGGTAAACCAGCTAGGAGAGCTTTCACCGTGACGGAAATGATGGGTCTGGACCCTAAGACGAAGGAGCTCTCAACCAATGAAGTGTATCGTTGGAACGCGAAGAGTGATTCCTTCTCGTGCTCTGGTCCTAGCTACGTTTTGGAGAAGAACATGAAAAAGATGGGGCTCCAAGAGGAGGAGGTCCAAGAGGAGCTTCACCGAAGGAAAACGGTGTTAGAGTGGATGGTGAAGAAGGGCATTCGAAGGTACACAGACGTTGCCTCCGTGATTCGGGAATACTATGCTGATCCTTCCCGCGTGTATCGAAAGGCGAGGCTGGGAAGGTTATGAGCACGGAGAAAACCAGAAAAGGCGTTAAGAGGGCATTTCAACATGTCAAGGATTCGTTTGGCCCATTTTTCTCCCCAGTTCTTGTTCGCTTTCGTCGATGGATTGAGGGCGTTCGCTTAGGCGTAACCAAGCCTCAGGCGATTGCTTACGGAATAGTTGGTGAAAAAACCGCCCGATTCTTGCCCTTGTTTAAGGACATGGACACGAACCTTCGAAAGTCTGGAATGAGGATCAGCTTCAAGGCCTACGTCAGCTCAGCTATTCTCATAACCTTTCTGGTTTCCGTCTGCGTTCTAATTCTGGTCCCTCTTCTACTAGTTTTCATCTTGCATCTTCCCCTTGTTTCGTCTCTGCTCTTCGGGATAGGGACAGGTCTACTTAGTGGAGCCCTGACCATAGTTGGATTTTATGTTTATCCTATTTATCGAGCAGACAACCTGAAAAGAACCTTAGAGGATGGACTTCCCTTCACCACGGGTTACTTGGCAATACTGGCTGGTGCTGGAGTGCCGCCGGACAAAATTTTTCGTTCCCTAGCTCAGGTTGACGCTCCTCTAGCGGTTACGAATGAAGCTAAAACCGTTGTACGGGATGTGGAGCTCTTAGGATTTGATGTTCTTTCAGCTTTGGAGGCTGCTTCTGATCGGACACCCTCTGTAATGTTTAAGGAGTTGCTCGAGGGCTTCATCGCCACCATTCACTCAGGAGGAGGCTTAACGAAGTATCTCACGGATCGATCGCGTCAGTATATGAGACTAAAACGAATCGCTCTGCGTCGTTTCTCAGACTCTCTTCAAGTTTTGGCGGAGTTTTACGTTACCCTGCTGGTTGCGGGACCCCTCATTCTCGTGGTGATGCTTGCAGTGATGGCAATGTTAGGCGGCGGTGGACAGGGATTGCTTGACCCTCGCCTGCTGCTGTACCTCCTAACCTATCTCAGTATTCCAATCGGTTCGATCGTGTTTCTCATAGCCTTAGACGTGGTATATCCAAGGCGATGAGCATGCCAAAAGTTGAGACTTGGGAGAAAAAAATGGCTTGGACCGTATCCATAATCTTAGGCGTGACCATTGTGGTAACCGCCTATACGACGCTTTGGGGTAAGCCCCTCTTTGATGAGTACCTGCTCTTTGCGGTGGTGATCACGGTTTTCCCCTCCGCCGTGTTAGATTATGTGGATTATCGTTGGAAGAAGTCCGTGGACGAACACCTACCCGACCTCTTTCGAAGCATTGTTCAAGCCCAACAAACCGGCATGAACCTTCCACAAGCCATAGAGGAAGCCTCTAAACGACACTATGGCCCCTTAACAGAGGAGTTGAAGAAGATGGTGGCTCAAATGTCTTGGGGGACACCATTTGAACAAGCGTTTCAATTCTTCGGCAAACGCGTTGACACGGCGCTGACGCGGCGATCGGTTCCCCTCGTTATCGAAGCCAGTCGAGCGGGGGGACGAATTGAGAGGGTCTTTTACCCGCTTGGCGGGTTCATAGAAAGAACTCTAACATTTGAAAAGGAGCGACAAGCTCAAACGAGGCCCTACATTGCGATCGTTTACGTCGCGTTTTTTGTTTTCCTCTTCACCATTATAATGCTCTTCAAAACCTTCTTTGTGCAGATGATTGAACTTCCCGTCATGTGGTCTGTCCTTTTAACGCCGGAGGAAGCTCGAAGGGTTTTCTTCCACATGAGCACAATTCAAGCCTTCTTCGGAGGTCTCGTGGCTGGAAAAATGGGTGAGGGAACCGTCAGTGCTGGCTTAAAACACAGCGTCATCCTCCTAGCGTCTGGGTATCTAGCCTTTAAATTCATCATGTAGAGGTCATGAAAGTGAAGAAGATATTGTGGAACAGGAGGGGAGTCAGCCCTGTCTTGAGCAGTCTACTACTAACGGTTATTGCAGTAGCGGGCATGTCCATCGCAATAACTGCAACATACGTTATCACGGGCAACCTTCGCGAGACCATGGGTGAACGCTTCATCGTTGAGGACGTGTGGTTTAAGACCGGAGAGATCGCGATTTATCTCCGCAACACGGGCAGGACACCCATCAAAATCGCCGCGGTGTACGTGAACTACATATCAGAATCGTTCACGCCGCTCGAGTTGGGTCTTGAAGACCACGGTTGGTTAAATGTAACCTACGTTTGGGGTTCGGTTTCCACATATCACATTAACATTGTAACTAGTAGAGGGACACAGGTTGTGGACTATTACAAGTCTCCGTCTTAAAAAAGATAGGCGCGGCGTCAGCAACATCATCGTCGTCGTGCTTAGCCTTGTGATCATCGTCGTCATAGCGTCAAATGTTGTTTTATGGAGCTATCAAATGAACCAATTGGACTGGGAGAAAATCCACGAAAATATAGAGATCACGATTGTCGGGGACACGCTAACCGCTCATGAGGAAACAACAACGGTAGGAGGAACAAATTACAGAACACTTAGTTTAGTTGGCGCAGACCACGCTGGCACAAACTTTGATGTCCCCAGTACTGTGGGGAGACATCTGTGCTTTAGAGTTGTGTATCCTCTAACAGGCATAAGCTCTATTCCTGCTTCAACATGGACAATATATTATCAAGTGCAACGTTACAGAACCGCTACTGGAGCAGTCACACTTCCCGTTTGTCACGCCGATGTTAATATTTTGATTAGAAAGTCGGATGACACTATCCGAACAACCATAGCGACTAACGTAGCGAATAGTCCTAATTTTGCTGCTGCCCTCGATGTCTGGGAAACCGTTAGTGGAACATATGCATGGTCTGACTATTCTGTTGTCGACCAAACGGATTATTTGGAGGTGGATTTTTATATTCAGGTAACAACTGCTGGGACAAGATCAGCTCCAAGAATGAGAATTGATGATAGTAGCTTGCCGGTTGCTGACCAAACAAGAGTTGCGCTTTCGCTTGAAATTTTCACTTTCAAAAACAAGGGATCTTTAACCTCTCGTTTAGTTTCGTTATGGGTGAACAATTCCACGTCCCATAAGCGCTATGCTATAGATGTTATTGTGAACTCAGGAGAAACCGTATCGTACCTTAGTACCGACATCCGCTTTCCCGATGGGCAGTATATGGTTAAGGTAGCAACTCAGCGAGGAAATGTTGCGGTTTACTCAGGAGTCTAGGCTATTCTTTTATGCAAGCTTCTAGGGCTTTTATGGCTTCGTTTTGATCCTTTGCTTCAATTAACTCGATCTTGTAGAGGGCCGCTAGTCTCCTTCCGTTTTCACTCATTTTGGGTATGGCAATCAAGCAGGCCCTATTTGGGGCGACATCATAAACCTTGGCAAACATGGCGATCACGTACTGCTCGGAAACAACGTCGTCGGTTGAGGTGGCAAGGTCAATGACGGTTACGGCGCCAACCATTCCTCTAGGAGAGGCCGTTACGTCAAACATGTGGCTTGCGCCAGACTTCCCTTTCAGGAGGCCGGGGCTTTCCACCTCGAAACCACGTTCCTGCAGAAACTCCCTAATTGGGGCGATGAGGACCAAGCCTAACGCCGCTTCCCGCATCACGTCCTCGTTTACACTGTAGGAGTAAACGTCCTTGTATAGAGCGTCCTCAAACGTGAAGTTTTGATGACAGTCACGACAAAAATGGGAGGAAACAGGAATGTCAAAGCTCTTGCCGCAATCATTGCACGCACACCACACGCCCGCTTTTCTATAATCCACATCAGCCTTAGTCAATTCTTTACCGCATTTCGGGCACACAAGCTTATCTTTAGCCAGGAAACGGTCTTCAGTGTCTATGTATCCGCATGGAATATGCTCGATCAAGGAACTTTTCTTAATGTTAAAGGACTCGCAATAGGGGCAGCAGTAGTGAACGGAGACATTGGCCGAACTGCAGGATGGGCAGTAAACAATCTTGTCGTAGAGCTCTCTCTTCAGAACCCCAGCCTCAAAAAGGTGCTCCAAAAACTCGTTTGCGTTCGCTGGTTCACCCACAATCATTTCAACGACAGAGTACCTATATCCATACCTGGGATCATAAACTGGATCCAGCCTACTAAGCTCCCCGCTGACGAACTTGCTAAGAAGCAACTGGGCGCGGTGGTTTTTGTAAACCTCACTCCGCCGAACCTTTGAAGCCTTCGACATTCCTCCACCGGCTAGACACGTCTTGAGCCCTTTTTGGTCATCTTGTACTTAAATCACCATTGTATCGTTCTTTTAGAAAAAATTTTCGCTCAAATAATGGAACCAGCTCTAACCGACCTCACCGGTTTTATTTTATTGTAAATATGCACTTTGTGTCTCCCTTTGCCACGCATTCAACCTCTGTTGTTAAGGCCTCCTTATGGAAGAGTTGGTTAAAGACTCCGGTTAGGTAGCCTCGGAAGAAATGGCTTCTACTCTCCTTATGCTTCCCTTTGAAGGGTAGGCATTCGAACAGGTCTTGAACCTTAATTGTAGCCTCAAGCCTCTTCTTATCAAATTCCGCAATATTTGGTATCCCCCACCCCTTGGCGACCCGCTCAGCCAGGATGATCTGTAGAGCCCTTAATCCATCCACACCATACTTCTCAACCACGCTTTTTGCCTCTTTTTCCCCAGCGCTCACACCCATCTCGTGGAGGATAACTGCCGCTCCGGAGCCAAAGGTTTCATAAAGCCTTCCGAACATATCTCCGAAGGTCTTAACCTTCAGCGTGGCGCTCCTCTCGCCTAAAATCACTACGGGAAAGTGGAGGTCATCGATTATTAGACCATTAAAAATCGCTTTGGAAAACCTCACATCCAAAACGATGTCCAACTCCCCAATTTGCTTAGCTACTTCCTCGGGCTCCACTTCCGCTTCTGTGAGGTCAACGAAGAAGCCCCAGATTCCTGCTTCCTTGCCCGGGTAGGCGGTGTGGAAGCCAGATAAGATGTTGATGCCCCCCTCAGCTAGATGGTTTGAAACCTTGGCTATGGCCCCAGGAACGTTCTTGAGCTCGACAACATACTCGACGAGCCTCCTTCCCGGAGAATAAACACTGTATAGGAGGTCCTTTGTATAATGCTTATTCATCGGCATCACGCGCTACGCACGAAGCATTTCCAAAGCCAAGGGATTTAAAGCTTTTGATAACACCGTAAATATTTACACTATAAATTAAAGAGAATGTATTTCGAAGCTGATTCTCAAAACAGGGAACAATTTAAAGCCAGAAATAGCCATGAAAGCTTGTAAAGGGTTGTTAAGGTTAAGCCGCATTCAAAGGCTATAAGGAAAGCATCGAAGCCCTGATGCTGATGCGTGCACACATAACGTATTTATAGCACAAAAAGGTTTTTCTAAAGGTCAAAAGTAAAGTGGTCTACATGCCCCAAACGAAACGAATAATTCGTTGTCCCAAATGCAGTTTCACCTTCGACATCACTTATGGTAGAACCTTCGCATGCTCAGGATGTCCATCTCTCGTTCAATGCGACAGGGCAAAGTGTCCGAAATGTGGAAATGAATTTCCGCTCCCTGCCCCGTATGAAGGTGCTTACCCAGATCTTTACAGAAAATACACTTAAGCCCTGATTGAGGAACTGAGGAGTTCATTTTCGTTTTTAACCTTCAACGATGTGCCCTCAAAGTCTAAGAATGATGGCTCGGAACCTAAGAAAAGAAAACTTTGCATAAAGATGGAGGGGGCTCATTAACCTTAGATGCAACATGAAAATAGAAAAAAGGTGGAATTACTGGATGATGTATGTCACTTGTATCGTAGCGCTTCCTTGGACATCTCCAGGTATGATGGGAGTTTCTGGAGCTTTCAGGTACTCTACGTCAACCCTGTAGGGTTGGTACCATACGGTGCTTTCACTAACGTATTGAATACCGACAATCTCTACGCCCAAAGAGCTAGCTATGGTCTCCGCCTTTATCTTAGCATCCTCAGCAGCCTTCTGCAAAGCCTCCAACTTCATTGTCTGGGATTTATCCTCTGAAAGGGTGAAGGTCACTCCCTGAACCTGGTTGGCTCCAGCCCCGGTCGCTGCGTCAATGACTCGACCAACCATATTCAGTTCATGAACATCCACGATGAGCACGTTGCTAACCCTGTATCCAATGACCCAAGAAGGGTCAGATTGTGAGTACATTGGGTAGACGCTGAACTGCTGGGTCTCCATGTTGTCCTCCGTTATCCCTAAGTCCTTTAGAGCGTTGATAACTTCGCTCATTTTCTCAGCGTTTTCTTGGACGGCTTCGGTTGCCGTGGCGGCTTCCGTTAAGACCCCAAGGCTTACCTCTGCCATATCTGGCTCAGCACTAGCCCAGCCGTAGCCTGTAACCACTAGGGTTTTCGGTTGTTCTGTTCCTTCTTCTCCTATGACAAAGGGCTCATTAGATTGGGAGTTGCGTTGTTGAGCAGCCGCAACCAAATAGCCGCCCATGCTGGCTAAAGCGATGGCTAAAACAAGGACCACCACATACATCCGCATTTCTCTCAGGTTCATTTCATTTCACCGCAATAGTCTTGGTAAGAGGAATATTTTATGCTAAGCTTTAGAACACGCTGTTCTAATCTCAGAACATTCCTCTCCTTCATAGTGATGTCACTGCTTTGTGTCATTAGGTCATGCCACAGTATTTTACAGAAAACTATTCAACCGAAAAACACACCATTATGTCGGGGATGTCCTTCTTGGTTGGCGAAAGCGAGGATTTGAGCAGGACTAATCGCTTAGTCGTCTTCGATGTCGAGGGAGTGTTGTTGCCAAAGAGGCGTTATCTACTCTTTGAAGCCTCGAGAAGACTGGGTTTCTGGAGGTTCGTAAAAATCCTTGTTATAGGTCTCCTCTACGAAGCTGGGTTGCTGTCCCTCGAATCCACCCTTAAAAGGATTTTTAAGCTTTTCCAAGGGCTCACGGTGGATGACCTCTTTCAGCTCTTTAGAAAGGTTCCATTGATCCCGGGCACGGCGGAGGTCTTTGAAAAATTGAACAGGTTGGGGTATAGAACAGCGGTCATAAGCTCAGGTCTCCCCAGACTCTTTGTTGAGGACTTGGCAGCTAAGTTGAATGCGGATTATGCCTATGGTTTTGAACTGGAGACAACGGATGGTCATCTAACGGGTGAGATCGAAGGTGATGTAATCAAGCCTAATGGAAAAGCGCTCGTTTTAACGAAGATTATGGAGAAGGAGAACCTGTCGCCACGAGACTGCGTTGTGGTTGTTGACGACCGAAACAACTTGCCAATGTTTCCCCTCTGCGCGTTAAGGGTTGGATACAGCCCCGATTTCATGATACGCATTAAATCCGATATGGTTATTGAAGGCGATTTATCCGAAATCCTACCCCCAATAATCGGGAAGACTTCGAAAACTTCTTATCCTGCCCTCTCAAGGAGCGAAGTTTTCCGTGAGGCAATTCACTTGAGTGGCTTTTTGGTGCCGCTGGTTTGCGTGTATCTATTACCTCGTTACGTGGTTTCCCTCTTAATACTCCTTGTAACCCTACTGTACATCGCGTCTGAACTCGCCAGAATGGAAGGAATCAACATTCCCATACTTTCCACGATAACATGGAGAGCAGCCACCAGACTAGAGCTCCACGAGTTTGCGACCGCCCCCGTCTACTTCGCCCTAGGCATAATGATCTCACTCGCCCTTTTCCCGGTACCCATCAACTATGCATCTACCATGATCCTCACATTAGGCGATGGTTTCGCCACTCTCTTTGGGAAAAAGCTGGGAAGAACCGTGCTCCCCATTAACAAAGGTAAAAGGGTGGAAGGCTCGATTTTTGGATTCCTATTTGCCTTCATGGGTGCCCTGCCCTTCGTGAACCCCATACAAGCATTGGTGGGCGCCGCCGCAGGGATGCTGGTGGAATGCCTTCCCCTACCAATCAGCGACAACATAACGGTGCCCATAGCCTCTGGGCTGGCAATGATGTTAGTCCCTTGAAACAGAGTGAAACGAGGATTTTGATAGAGAAGAGGAAAACCGACAAAATACTTAATAACATTAAAGGTCAACGAAAAAGTTGATATCTCAAGTCCAGCTAATGGTAAGATGCGTAAAAGACGATTGATGGAAAAGGAAATTGGTGGGTTACGTGTCCTCTGAGAAACGTTGGAAACCCTTATTCTTTAGGTGGACAGCGCCGAAGGGTTTCACCGCGATGGTGTTATTTTCGGCTCTGGCCATCGTTACCGAGTATGTTTTGGTTCTTTTTTTCTCATCCTTTGGATTAGTGGACAAGGCGCTATTTACACAAACCGTTCAGGTTCCCTTAACCAATTTGCTTTTCACCATAACCGTTAGCCCGCTGTTTCACCTCATACCCATCGGTGTGGTTGTGGTTCTTATCGCAAGCTGGATGCATCTCACAAAACACATAGCTATAGTGCCCCACAGGGTAGAGCCCGTCAAGAAGCCGTTAACGACTCGAGAGAGGCGATACCCGAGGGCCTTGGAAAAACGCTTCAAGCCAATTAGAAGGTTCTATAGGGGGATAGGTAAGAGATTTCGAAGGGTGAGCCGGGCTCTTAAAGGTTTGTATCGTCGAGTAAGCACCGCTGTTCTCCGAATCCGCAGCGTTTCAAACGTGATGCAGCGACTGTTTTTCGCAAGGACCGCCGTCAAAAGCACAGTAACCGTTCTCACGGTTTTTCTAACGTCCATTTTTATACTTTATGCTTTCGTGTATCCGAGCCTAATTCACGACATGATTGTTAGGCTCTACGCGGAAAATCCTTCCTTTCAAGGGTTTGTGTTAGAAACGATGAGGCAAGCCCGAGAAATAGGACGGGTCCTGTCTCCGATAGGGTGGCTAGCTTCAACCGTCAACGGCGCATTGGTTGCTGTGGCGCCGGGTTTCAGAAGCTCTCTCGAGGGCTTTGGAGCCCCCATAGTAGGGCCACTAGCCAAACTTGATCTTGTTTGGAAGTATGCCCTTTGCCAAAATGCTGCGGCGTGGTTCTCCGCCATCGCAACGCTTGCATATGGCCAGTATACCTCTCGCCTATACCGCCGCAAAACGTGAAAAACCATTTCTTAACTAACGAGTTATTTACTGTATGTGATGAGAATCGGAGGTGACGGGGTGGCTGACCGTCCAAGGTTTGGTCCGGCTGGGGTTCCTCCAGCGTTTAAGGATCTGAAGCGCCCAGTTGTTGAATTTCCTAGATACCTCCATGACGAGGGCCTCGACGCCTTCGAGTACCAAGCGGTTCGCTGGGGACCCAAGCCTCAGATGAAAAGGGCGGACGCAGAAGCCCTTGGAGCAAACGCTAAGAAACACGACGTGTGGTTGACGGTTCACGGGTCCTATTTCATCAACCTCTGTGGGGAAAGAGAAACCATAGAGGCGAGCAAACATCGTTTAATTGCGTGTGCAACAGCCGCAAAATGGATGGATGCTCACGTGGTGGTTTTTCACCCTGGTTTTTATGGCAAGAGAACCGCTCAAAAGGCACTTGAGCTTTGTGCAGAAGCAATGGGCGAAGTTGTCGAGTCCATGAGGTCGCTCGGAATAGGCGAAGTTCATCTCGGACCTGAGACAACGGGGAAGCCTTCACAACTGGGGAGCTTCGATGAAATACTAGCATTATGTGAGAGAGTGGAGTCAACGGAACCAATCATAGACTGGGCCCACATTCACGCCAGAGAACAAGGCAGATTAAAGACAGCAGACGACTTTCGTAAAGTCATAGATGAAGCAGAGAAGCGACGGGGTACTGACGCGATAAAAAATCTACACTGCCACTACACACGAGTGGAGTTTACGGAAAAAGGGGAGAGACGTCACCACACCATGGACGAGGTGGAGTATGGGCCCGATTTTCAGCCCTTGGCATCCCTCATAGCGGAGCTCGGTTTAAGGCCTGTGGTCATTAGTGAAAGCCCAATCCTCGACATAGACGCTCAGAAAATGCGAGACATCGTGTTGAGAGAGTTAGAGGGAAAAGGAAAACCTTAGTCCTCATTTGACACACAAACGAAGCGGTTAATGAGAAAATTCATTAACCCTATACTCAGAGGAAATAGCCTAGTCTGTCGATTTTTCAATTGCGGAAAACCGTCTCGGGGTCGGCGATAAGTTTTTGTGCGTATAGTGTCTTGGGGTTGGTGGTGTGAGACTTGGCGCGGCTTAGGGGGTTTGAGAGGCTTACAGGCGTAGATGAGGCCCTCACCACTTTTCTGAAAGAGCATAGATTAGAGAGGTTGGCTGCGGTTCAGATTTTTCTTCACGAGGCGCTGGAACGAGTTTTGGCTGAGGATGCCGTGGCTGAGAGCGACCTACCCCCCTTTGATCGATCCGCCGTAGACGGCTACGCCCTAAAGGCAAAGGACACCTTCGGAGCCTCCCAAGTTAGCCCAAGGGTTCTCAAGCTAACCAACGAAGACCGAATCGATGAAGGGGAGGCGAGGCAGATATGGACTGGAAGCCCTCTTCCTCGCGGCGCCGACGCGGTGGTGATGCTGGAGCACACAAAGAGGGTTCGAGGCGGAATCCAAGTGTGGAGCCCAGTCACCCCAAGCCACAACGTTTCCATGAGGGGAGAAGATGTCAAGAGGGGCGAGGTCGCGGTAAAGGAGGGAACACGACTGAAGCCTCACCACATCGGCTTGCTGGCTGCCCTAGAAAGAGCGCACGTAAGCGTGGTAGAAAAGCCGAAGGTTGCCATTTTATCCACTGGGAGCGAGCTCGTGGAGCTAGGTTCTAAGCCAAAACCAGCCCAAGTGGTGGACGTGAATCGGCTGATCCTTTCTGGTCTGTGTGTGGAGCTGGGCGCAGATCCTTTGGATCTCGGCATAGCAAGGGATAACCTAAATGAGATTAAAGCCAAGATTCAGGAAGGAATCGATAGGGCAGATGCGGTTCTCACCACAGGAGGAACAAGCGTAGGATACGCTGATCTCGTTCCCATGGCCATCAACCAAATCGCGGCACCTGGGGTGATTGTGCATGGGATAGCCATGCGTCCAGCCATGCCCACAGCTTTGGCGATTCTTCACGGCAAGCCCCTCATAGCCTTGTCCGGAAACCCGGTGGCGGCTATGATTGGCTTTGAGGTGTTCGCCCGACCGCTCATCCTAAAGTTGTTAGGAGTCAAAAGCGAGCCTAGACCCGTGCTTAAGGCGAGGTTAACCCGAAGAGTTCCGTCGGTTTTAGGTCGGCGAGTTTTCTTGAGGGTTCACGCCTTTGAAAGGGAGGGCGAGTTTTTCGCTGAACCCGTTCGAATAAAGGGGGCGGGTGTCCTCACAACCATGACCAAGGCAAACGGATACGTCATCATCCCCGAAGACCGTGAGGGCCTCGCAGAAGGCGAACCCGTTACCGTGCATCTTTTTGACAGGGTGGGAGGAGCGCAGCTTGTTTAGAAAACTGCTCTCCATCGAGGAAGCAAAACAAATCCTCGAAGAAAGCTTGTCTCCAAAACCCGTGGGTATGGAGCAGGTTTCCGTTTCCGAGGCCCACAACCGCGTTCTAGCAAATGATGTGGTGGCGTTTATAGACGTTCCGCCCTTCCATCGAGCGACTGTGGATGGCTACGCCGTGAAAGCCGCAAACACGTTTGGCGCCGACGAAGATCGGCCTGTCACTGTGAAGCTTTGTGGGTGCGTAAGTGTAGGTGAAACGCCCAGCATCGTGGTGGAAAATGGCACCACAGCCGAAATAGTTACGGGTGCACCAGTGCCGCGGGGCGCTGATGCGGTGGTGATGCTGGAGTATGCTGTTCAGGAGGGTGACAACATCCTTATCTATCGCCCGGTCGCCATCGGGGAGAATGTGATGAAGGCGGGTTCCGACATTCATAAGGATGAAACCGTCCTTAAGAGGGGTCAGAGGTTGTCTTCTCGCGAGATAGGGGTTCTGGCGGCGTTGGGATGGACAAGAGTTGAGGTGTATCAACAACCAAGGGTCGCTGTCATCTCCACGGGCGCGGAAATCGCTGAGCTTGGAAAGCCCTTGCCACCCGGAAAAATCTACGACATCAACGCGTACACCCTAAGCGCAGCGGTTTTAGAGTGTGGCGGGAAACCAGTCAACTTTGGAATCGTTCCAGACGATATAGACAGACTCAAAGCAGTGATCAAGGAAGCACTGAACTCTGCGGACTTGGTTGTCACTTCGGGAGGAGTTTCGGTGGGTCCCAGCGACATGATCCCCCAGGCGTTGGATCAATTGGGCAAGCCCGGTGTTATTGTTTGCGGGCTAGCCTCAAAGCCCGGAAAACCCACCACCATCGCAATGATTGACGGAAAACTGGTTTTCTCCCTGCCTGGCCACCCCACATCCTCCCTACTCATGTTTTATCAACTTGTTCGCCCCCTGATCCGTGGCATGGCTGGAAAACCAGAGGAAGAGCCCTCTAAGGTGAAGGCCACCACAACTGAGAAGATGTTTGCAGCACGTGGGCGCCGAACTTTCGTCATGGTGAAACTCGCCCGGGACAAGTCGGGAAGATTACTGGCCTCGCCGGTCCCTCTGGGGTTGTCCGGGGCCATTAGCACGCTGGCAAAGGCCGACGGCTTCGTGGAGATACGTGAGAGCCAACAGTTTATTAGCATGGGAGACGAGGTTACCGTGCATCTGTTCAAACCTTCGTATGCCACGATTTCAATGGAGTGACGGCTAAGGCTCTATCTAACTTGGCTCATTGGTGCAATAAGAAGCTTCAAAGCAAGGAAACAGTTTTATGAGAAGGTGAGGAACAGTTTTCCTTTTACCGAAAGCTTTCTCTCTTTGTCCTCACGTATATGAAGGCAACGGTTGTCATGATCACGTATGCAATTATTGTGAGGTGAAATAATAGCGCTCCTAAACTTGGATAGAAGGTTTGTCGCATAATGGAGGAGTAAAGGGTGGCTGCGCCGAAGGTCGTTCCTAAAAAGAAAAGAATAGCTGTCAGGAAGACTGACCATCTCCTCATTCTCACCAAGCCATAGGCGGTTACCAAGCTTAAAACTGCTAAAAATCCAACGTGCACAAGAGTGAAGTTGGAGAGCACTAAGATGAAAGCTTGAGCTGCTCCTGCAACGGCATAGAAAAGGGAGAATGCCACCACTCCCAGTTTCTCCACCTTAAGCTTCGATTTCAACGACATTCCTCACACCCCTTTAGCCAATTGCTATGCTCTATCATAAATGAATTTCGCAGGGAGAGCGAAAACATTTAGAGGCAATAGCTTGCATAAAAGTCTAAAGGAAGGGAAGACGTAACCATGAGTTACCATGAGCTTTTCGTCTCTCCATCCACCGTTTTCAGTGGTCTCCAAAAAACCTTTGAAGAAGCCGAATATGTGACTCTGGGAATACCCTTTGACGCCACCAGCACCTTCCGTTCAGGAGCGAGATTTGCGCCCCTCGCCATCCGAGAAGCCTCCCTCAACATCGAAACCTACAGCTTTAGAGCGGGCATCGACGTGGAGGACTTGAAACTCCACGACTTAGGTGATCTCCACGTCGTCGGGGAAGTGAACGAAACTCTCAAACGAATAGAGCTCGTCATAAGAGACCTCGTGAAGGCAGGGAAACTACCAACATTAATGGGAGGAGAACACACTATCACCCTCGGTGCGATGCAAGGCATCGGCGAAAACGCTGTCGTAGTGAGCTTCGACGCCCATTTAGACCTGCGCAACGAATACATGGGACAAAGCCTCTCTCATACCACGTTTATGCGAAGAATGCACGAGCAGATTCACCCCAAGAAGGTGCTAGAAATCGGCACTCGCGCCGTGTGCAGGGAAGAGCTGGACTACGCAAAAAAGTTTGGCATTCCGTTTTTGACCACTCAACAAATCAGGAAGGACGGCGTTGAGAAAACAATAAAGAACGCAGCGAAGCACCTTGCCAACTACGAAAAAATCTATCTAACGGTCGACATGGATGTCCTTGACCCTGCCTATGCGCCGGCGGTTCAAAACCCGGAATCCGACGGCCTAAGCATGCACGTGTTCCTAGATATCCTATGCGGGTTATGCGACCATCGAATCGTCGCCTTCGATCTGGTCGAGGTGACGCCTCACTACGATCAAGGCATGACCGCCATCCAAGCCACAAAAACGATATTTGAGGCGCTATGTTGCATAGAAAGGAAAAGGAAAGGCTAGTTATTCAGGTAAGGGCGGCTAGCGGTATGGCCGCCTACATCTTTATGCAAGTTTTTCTTCAAGCTTGCAGATTTCTAAATCCAAACTTGACGTTCTCGTTGCTATATTTTCCCTAGTTAAGGCTTTCCCTTATGAGTTTCGCAACAAAAAATCCATTGCACTCATGGAGATGTGGATAAAGTCTTTGGCACTGGTTTTGTCCGCGCATTCCTGGCGAGCCAATTCTCGGCATAGCATCCACAAGCCTAAACTCTGGGTGCCACTTTAGAAATTTTTCAATTAGCATCTCGTTTTCTTCCAACGTGACGCTGCACGTAGAGTAAACTAGGAAGCCTCCTTCCTTCACGTGCTTCGCGCATTGGTTCAGCATTTCCCATTGAAACCTCGACATGCGTAGTATGGATCTCTTCGTAAGTCTCCACTTGGCGGAGGGCATCTTGCTGAAGGCCCCGGTGCTCGTGCAGGGCGGGTCCAAGATCACCAAATCTGCAGAGGACCCCACGGGTAGGGGCTTGCGCGCGTCTGCAATCACTGGAATGGCTATGCGGACACCCATGCGCTTAATTTCTTGTTTCCAAATCCTCATCCTTCGCCTCGAGTAGTCAACGGAATAGATGACGCCCTTATTTTCCATTAGCTGAGCTAGGTAGGTGGTTTTGGCTCCCGGTGCGGCGCAAACGTCCATCACCGTCGTGCTGGCTTGGGGATCCGCAACCTCTGCAGCGAGGCAACTGGCTTTGTCTTGGATATAGAAAAGTCCTTCACGAAAGCTTTGTGTTCTTGTGAGGGCTTTTTGGCTTTCAGTCACCTTGTATGCGTGTTGGAGTTGCGGCACCTTTTCAAGAGTGACCCCTTCGGTCTTCATCCTTTTTAGGGAGGTCTCTTCCGGCGCTTTCAACGTATTCATTCTTACGTAGGTGGGTGGGATTTCTGTAGCGTACTCTAAGAACCTTAGTGCCCCCCTTCTCTCCAGCAGTCGGAAGCAATATTTCACAAACCATGCGGGATGATAGGTTAACAGCCCTACTCGTTCCTCGTCGCTTAGCCCCTTTAAGACGCGGTCAGGCCGTGTGCTCAATATCTCGCCGAGCGTTTCCTCAATTTCTTGCACTTCGCGCCAGCCCAAAATGGAACGCCCCATTCGGGCTATGCTCACTGCCTTCTCAAAGTCTCCGTTCACCATCTTCGTATCGTAGGTATACAAGCGGAGAAAGGCTTGTGGACCCAGCCTAAAATCGTGGAGTGAACGAGGCGCTAAAGCCGAGTTTATGAGAAAGTCGATGAAGTTTTGTCTCCGAACCGTTTCGCACACCAGTTTATGCGCCAACCCAATAACCTCAGGGTCCTTTATTTCCAACTGCTTCGCTGCTTTGGTTAAGGCTAGGCGCTCACCCAGCCTTTGCAGTTCCATCCAGCTCAGGGTTTCTATGGCGAGGGTCCAAGCAGCTCGTAACAATTTAACCTCACGTTATGAATGAACAGGCTATTTATAAAAGCTTAACAATCACATGGCTGATTAGAGACATTTTTAACGGTGTAGAGCGTATAATTAATGGGACATGAGCAAATGGTAAAGAGGCATCTGGACGAGTTCTTTGCCACCGCAGAGACCGTGAAAGGGGAGCAAACAAAATCCACGTTTCCCTCCACGCACGGCTTTTCCCAAGAAGGCTTTCCTCAACGTCGTACGATTCAACTCGAAGCTCCCCGTGAGCTGCCCCCCTCATATCTCGTGTCCGCCACTTACGACGGTGAAAGGAAGTCCGCTCGCATCAAGCTGTACGAGCCAAGTTCTGAAAGAGTCTATTTTTGGTATGACACTACTGGGCATAAGCCCTACTGCCTCACCAACCTTCCGCCTAGTGACCTCGAAAAAATCGACCGCCTAATGTCACATCCCGGATTTGATCATTTTGAAACCGTGGAGAAGTATGATCCTCTCCTCGATCGGAAAACGACCTTGACGAAGATTGTGGCTAAGGATCCCTTGGCGATTGGAGGTCGTGCAAGAGGTTGCATAAGAGACATTATACCAGAAGATTACCCTAGAGTAGCTGCTGGAGAACAGCAGGCAAAGGTTTGGGAAGCCGCTATCAGGTACTATGAAAGCTACATTTATGACAGGAACCTGGCTCCCGGCATGATTTACAAAATCGAGAACGGCGAACTCGTTGGGGTTAGGCACGAGCCCTCCGAGGATATGGTTAAAAGGATTCTCGGCTTGTTCCAAGACGAACCCGAGGAGTTCCTGCAATATGTTGAGATGTGGGCAAGGCTCCTAGAGTATCCGGCCCCCCAATTCCGGAGGGTGGCCCTGGACATCGAAGTCCTATCGCCGATACCAACCCGTGTTCCCGACCCCCACGAAGCCGCCTATCCGGTCATCGCAGCGGCTCTTCTGGGATCCGACGGAAAGAAGAGGATTCTGCTCTTGAAGCGTGAGGGAGTCGAAGAGGGCCTTGAAAAACTACCTTCTGACGTGAACGTTGAATATTATGATTCGGAGGAAAAGCTCCTCCTCCAAGTTTTTGAGGCACTCCGAGACTACCCCTTCGTTATCACGTTTAACGGGGACGACTTCGACCTTCGCTATCTATGGCATAGAGCCCAAAATCAGGGCATAAGGAGAGCAACGGTTCCCATAGAGGTTGGGAAAAGAATCTGCCTGCTCACGTATGGAATTCACATAGACCTGTACAAGTTCTTCTTCAACAGGTCAATTCAGGTTTATGCGTTTGGTCAAAGGTATCGAGATGTCACCCTAGAAGACTTGGGGAAAGCCTTGGTGGGGCTAGCAAAACTGGAGCTGGGTAAGCCCTTTTCTGAACTAACCTACACGGAACTCGCTCGATACTGTTTGAGAGACGCTGAGATCGCCCTCGCCCTCACCACCTTTGACGACGACCTCGTCATGAAGCTTATCCTAGCCATCACCAGGATCAGTCGCATGCCCATGGAGGACGTGAGCCGCCAAGGAGTTTCGCGATGGATTCGAAGCTTTCTCCACCATGAGCATCGTCAAAGGGGCATGCTGATCCCTAACACAGAGGACATTCTCGCCCTCAAGGGAACAACCGCCACAAGGGCCATCATAAAGGGGAAGAAGTACAAGGGTGCCATTGTAGTCGAGCCTGTGCCGGGCGTACACTTCAACGTGGCGGTGATGGACTTCCCCAGCCTGTACCCTTCCATCATCAAGGTTTACAATCTCGGTTACCAGTCTATTCTTTGCCCACATGATGAATGCAGGGACAACAAGGTTCCCGATACTCCCCACTGGATCTGCAAGAAACGAAGGGCACTTGAAAGTTTACTGATAGGATCCTTCCGAGACCTTAGGGTTCGTTGGTACAAGCCAAAATCCAAGGATAAGACACTGTCTAACGAGTTGCGAAGCTGGTATGGAGTAATACAAAGCGCCCTTAAGGTGATTCTCAACGCGAGCTATGGGGTGTTCGGCGCCGAAGCCTTCGATCTCTACTGTCCGCCAGTGGCTGAGGCCACGGCTGCCATCGGAAGACATGTCATAACTCAAACCATAAGCATGGCTCGAGAGCTGGGAATCGGCGTAATCTACGGAGACACAGACAGCATCTTCCTAAAGGCTCCCTCACAAGATCAAATCGAAAGCCTAGCGAGGTGGTCGGAGAAGAAGATTGGAATGGAGTTAGACGTGGACAAGGTCTATCGCTATTCGGTTTTTAGCTCCAGAAAAAAGAATTACCTCGGGGTTTTTCCTGATGGAAGCGTTGATGTCAAGGGGTTAACTGGAAAAAAGAAGCACATCCCCGTCTTCATCAAGAAGTCTTTTCTTCAGTTGGAGGAGCGGCTGGGACAGGTGAAGTCTCCAGCAGAGTTTGAGGCGGCGAAAAAGGGGATTCGGGAGATCATTCGGAATTGCTATTTAAAGCTGAAGCGACGTGAATTTCCGCTGGATGAACTCGCCTTCCATGTGGTTCTCGGGGCTGCCCCCGAGCAATACGTGAAGACCACTCCTCAGCACGTGAAGGCGGCGCTTCTCCTCCAAAAGAGGGACCGTGAATTGAAGGCAGGAGACCTCATAAGCTTCGTGAAGGTTACGAAGACGCCCCATGTAAAGCCCGTGGAACTGGCCTCCAAAAGCGAGGTAGACGTAGACAAATACGTGGCATACCTCCACTCCACCTTCGACCAGGTCCTCGACGCGTTGGGACTAGACTTCGACGAAATCCTCGGACTAACAAAGCTTGAACGCTTCATGTAGAATAGAAAGAGATGGCAAAGGCAAACGGTTTTTCAGACGTACGGCTTCAGTAATAATAGGTTATAACCTTTGGCTCAAAAAGCGTTACATAGCGATTATCCAGACTAGCTTTACAAGCTCCATCTAGCGGGCATTTTCCCTCACAGTGGCAGTTTGAGTTTTCAAGGAGCGTGCACAACTTATTTTTACATATGCGTTCTCCGCAAAAGGGTGGGTGGGTGTAGAAACAGCAGTTTCTTCCAATCTGCCAAAAAAGCTGATCTAAGTCAATCATGCACCACTTTAGTCTCTGACCGATTAGCGTGTACGCTCCTAAACAGACTTTCCGTATTTTATGATGCTCCTCTCTTGAAACAAATCTTCTTAGCTTAAGTTTTCGTTCCAGCCTATCCTCCAGGACCTCTACTATGCCTGATCTTAATGCGATTCGCTGTAGATGATAATCAATGCCGGCGGTTATATTCTCAGGGTCCCTAATCCTAAACAATCCTTCATAATGGAGGAAAAGGAGAAGGACCATCGTTTTCTTTGCCAACGGATCATTGAAAGCCTTAATCTCGCTTAGCCTCTTTTTGAGCCCCGTTTCTCCCTCAATGAAACCTTGGCTTTCTTCGAGCAAATTGCTAACGTTCCCCTTGTATCTTCTCTGCAACGCTTCGGCAGCGTTTCGGAGCAATGTTATTCGTTCTGCAGGTCTTCTAACCTCGCAAAACTCGGGTCCACCAAACCAGTTTTTGAAGCTCTCAAGGGTGAGCGAGACCATGGCATCAGCGTTAAATGTTTGAGGATTCGCTTCCATCTGCTTTCTCATCACGTGGTAGAGGTATTCGCTACCACGATAATACCTTCCATTAACGTAACCGCTTATTCCCCTAGTGTCATAATTAATTGCCATGTAATAAAAGAAGAGCCTTAACGCATTCTCTTGACTCTCAAGTAGAGGTTTGGTCAATGTTTTCTCATACCCAATCCTAATTTCCTTAATCATCTCAGCTAGCTTGAAACATTGATGTTCATTAACTTCGATCACACGCAACCAACCTTGCATGTTGTTCTCAATCTGCTCTAGTAGATTTTGTTGATTTATTGCTACTGACGTCGGAGGGATTAGTTGTTATTGTCTTTGGAGGCGTCCTGCAATTCTGCGTAATAAGATTCATGAAGAGGCATTCCTCAGCCGAAATGACCACCGAGCTAGGATCAACCTTTTCGCTTAAGTTCACCGGAGCATCTCTAACTAGAACCGCTGGTATCCGCTCACCAACTTCCCCCATGACGAGGTGGGCTGCGCTCGCGAGGTCGTCTGCTAGGGCGTGTCTCGTGATGAGCAACGGTTTTCCGTAGAGGTCTCTGACACCTCGGCAGTCTCTGACGGGTTCTAATCCCGCTATCCCTATGGCGACGCCGGAGGTTCCCATACGAAGGGGGGTGACCCTGCTGTCAACAATCAAGACCCCAAGCCTTTTTCCGGTCCTTTTCAAAATCTCCCCTCGAATTTCTTCTGCAACTTCATGGGGGTTTTCGGGCCAAAGGACAACGCAACCCTTTGGGGCGTTCTTGTGGTCAGCGCCAGCATTGGGTGTTAACACGTTGTTTTTTAGTGTCAGCAATGCCTTGGAAACCCCTCCATAGACTTTCTGCGCCTCCTGCAACACGACCTCCACGTAACCGGGCTCCATGTCATACTTCTCTGCGAGTTTCTTCGCCTCCTCAGAGGGTTTCATCGAACTAAGTTTCACAATACGCCCTTGAACCACGGCGACGGCTTTACTGGCGATGATCAAAACGTCCCCATCCTCAATAGCGAGCTGCTGCGTATGTATGGCATCTAGAATTACGCTAACGAGGTCTTCTCCGGGTTCAATCAGCTTGGTTCGTATTCCGAAAAGTTGCATTCGCCCCGCCTCCCATCTCAAATCCATAAGCCTTAAGCGCCTTGAACAGTGGCGCCCCTATGATCGTGGCTATGAGGGTGATGATTAACCTCTCCACAGGGTACACGAAAGTGAGTTCTTCCCAAAGGAACCTCCAAAAATCTGGTTCAGGAAAAACGATCGGCCAATACAGGATTTCAAACATCATGCTACCCACAACGTGACTGAACAGAGTTGCTGTGAAAGAAATTAGGCCGATTCCAAGACTTAACTCCAACAAGTTTGCTCGCTTCTGCACAAATTCCGCCGCCTTTGACTCTAACGGAGACACTAACACTACTAACCCAGCGAGTTGAAGCCAAACGAAACACGGATGCAACCAAGCTGGACCCACCACCGGGTAAAAGGCGAACACCAGCAACAAAGCTGAGTAGAGAAGGGCGGATACCCACCGTTTACCATTGTATAAGAGACCCGAACACAGGGCGGCAGAAGCCCCAGGAACAAAACTGGCGGCTCCAAACGGTCCCGATTGCGTGACGGCCAACCCAATGATTCCACCTAAAACCACAGCGGCTACGCTCAGCCATGGACCGAGCGCGATTCCGATCAATGGCGCCGTGATAACCGCCATGGTAATGAATTTTCCCGCAGCACCGATTACTGGAAACAAATACCAGTAGGAGAGAACGACGTAAACAGACGCAAAACAGCAAACTAAAGCCACGTTTTTAGCAGTGAGCCTCTTGGACAACCCCTTGTTTCACCATCCCTACACTATGATTTCTAAATGGCTTTTAACTATAACCCATCTGGGGCTTAGAAGTTTCCTAAGTCCAGTTCCCACTGGTGTTAGGGAAGCCAAGATCGAAGCTCAGATCATCTTAATCTTCTGTAACAACCTTTAATCCACGAGCCTTCAGAGGTTTAATAATATTTGGTCGACTTAACACGTTGAGTAGGCTGTAGCCGATCACTGCCATAGCTATCAAGCTACTCATGGTGATGCTCCCGATCATCGCTGCCCATGGGGGTAGGCTTAATCCAGGAAAATCCGGTGGTGGGAAGAATAGCCACAAGTACCCACCGACGATGACACCGATGGGCAGAGCGCCAATAACACATCCCAGCAATCGGTGTTTTCTAAGCAAAAAGATAATACTCGCGGCCATGAGGTTTGCAAGGGGACCGAAGACCACATCATAGACGCCAATCCAGTAGTATGCGTTGCCCACGAAGCAACCGATGGTTACTCCAGCAACTAGAGGCCATCCAAATAGCGCCGCTAATGGGATCAAAGAATCAGCAACGCGGAGCTGAACTGGACCAAAGGAAATGGGAGCCAGCACAACAACAAGAATCGCGTATAAACTTCCAAAAATGGCTGTTAGGCTAACGTCTTTAATGTCCAATCTTTCACCTCCCTACGCCGGGGTTTTTATGGCGGAACGGGTGGGAGGACCCACTCACCCGCAGAGAGATAGTTCCTCCTATCAGGTTATAAGCGTTCCTCTAAAGAACTTTATTGAGGTTTGAAGGCTCCCTTTCAGATGTATTTTTGGCGATGAGAAGGGAAAAGTTTGAATACCAAGAATGGTAATTGAAAGTTCATTATGAGGGAAAGGTATGAGGTTGATTAGAGACGCCAAGGCTCTTTCGAGGTTCACGCTCGCCTTACTGTTGTTGGTTGCCGCGATCATCGGTGCCCTCCTTTCTTATCTGTGGGTGATCGGCTATTACGAGTCCCTGCACCTTCAGGTTCCTGAGGTCGCTACTATCACCATAACCAACGCCACCTTCGTGCCTCAAAACGCGACCTTTTTCAACGTCACTCTTCTTAACCCCTCCCTTTCGCCCTCAGACGCGACCATCGCGAAAATTGTGGTTTCAACAAAGGACGGCGTTCTTCACAGGGTTGGGGAGACGTACCCTTCGCTTCCCTATCGGCTTGCGAGAAGTGCTTCTGAAACCTTTGGGTGCTCTTGGAACTGGGGGAACTACACCGGGGAGACTGTGCAAATCATTGTTTTCGTTGAGGACGGGTCGGGTGCAACCTTCCCACGTGTGACGCCTCTCGTGGATTTAGGGATTACGGTGACCTTTGATCCCGCGATCAGCGTCAAACATTTTAACATGACCCTACAAAACTCGGTTTCGTCTGCCACGTACGTCAACGTTACAGACATCGCTATGGATGGGAAAACGGTTCCGCCTGAAAACATGACTCTTTCCCTTCCCTACACGCTTCACGCTAACGAGTCGGTATCCCTCATGTGCATGTGGGACTGGACTGAGTATCAAGGTAAGGACGTAACGATTGCTGCCCATACGTTGCAGGGTTACGTAGCATACCGCACTCAGGCGGCACCCTCTCCCGTGAATTTAACGATCACTGAGGTTCTCTTCAACACCGCAGACACTCGTCACTTTAACGCCACGGTTCAAAACTCTGAGCTCTCTCCCACATACGTGAATGTCACAAGGATCACCATAACCATGGAAAACGGAACAACCCAGGAAGTAGTTGAGGTGAGCCCTCCGCTAACCTACCCTCTCCACCCAAACGCGTCAGTCACCTTCATGTGCGCGTGGGACTGGACCCATTATCGTGGCGAGAACGTCACGGTTACAATACACACCCTTCAGGGTTACGTAACTTCCCTTACCCAAACTACGCCTGCATCGGCTAGTTCCTTCAGCCCCCAGACCCTAAGCGAAGCCTCACAAAACGTTACCTCCTCCACGAACTGGGGCAGCTCAACAACGGCAAAGAGAAGAAGAGACGAGTTACCTTCGCCTACGCTTTAAGCTCATCGTAGCTGTTTCTTCATTTTAAACCACGTAATAATCAAGGACCTTCTTCATCCGCCTCGGGGGAAGCCCTCTGGCGGAAATTTTCTTTAGCATCCTAATCATTTGAGGCTGGAATCTTGCGAGGTCTGTGAGAGTCACTAAGCCGATGAGGCTCCCTCCCTCCACCACGGGAAGCTTTTTGATTTTCCTCCTAAGCATGAACCTTGCGGCGTCCTCAACGTCCATTTCGGGTTCTCCAGCTATAAGCGGCTTCGACATGATCTGCCGAACCTTGATCTTTTTGGGGTCTCGGGACTTGGCTAAAACCCTTTTCAGCAGGTCTCTTTCGGTCACGATCCCGATAGCCTTCCCCTTCCTCATCACGATCAAACATCCTATTTCGTGTTTGTTCATGAGTTCCACAGCCTCCATAACTATTGCCTCAGAGTCCACGGTTATCACGTCCTCAACCATCACGTCCTCAACTTTTAGAATCATGAACCCACCGAATTATCCTCACCACAATCACATTTTATAAATTATGAACCCCAATTATGAATCCCAGATCATTAACAACACATTGTAAGGAAGTGAGCGGGGATTTGAACCTGTGTTGTTGGGCTGCAGGGACGTGAGGGCCAGAAAGGAGTAATTACAATTTTCTTCTTCTCCGAACTTTATTCTTCGCGTGTCAAGGAAAGAGTTAAGTTGTTAGAATTTATGTGCCAAATCTTTAAGAGAAAAGTCAAAGTTTAGAGGCGATAACCCCCAATAATTCTCTAACAAATTTGGATATGCTATAAAAGGTTATACCCACACAATCGTAGTCTGGGTTAGCTTCAACCACATCGAAAGCCTGTATGTTTAATCCTTTAAAATCGTGAATTATGTCTATCAGGTTCCGTAATGTTACTCCTCCTCCCTCTGGGTTTCCAACTCCCGGTGCAAATGCAGGGTCGAGAACGTCAACATCAAATGATACATATATGTTATCAATACTCCTGAGAATCTTCTTTATGATTAACGATATCTCTTTGGCGCTCATTTTATAAACGTCAGAGGTGCTTAAAATGCATATACCCTTATTCCTGGCGTAATCTAGATGTTCAGCTGTGGCTGCTCTAATGCCAACTTGAATGATATGCTTAGGGTCAACAATGCCGTCGTCAATTATTCTTCGTATGGTGCATGCGTGAGAGTAGAGGTCTCCTTCATAAATCTCGTATAAGTCAGGGTGGGAGTCAAAGTACACTAAACCCCATGAACCATTAAAAGTCTCTTTTAAAGCCTTCAACGCTATATATGTGACAGTGTGATCTCCTCCGAGAAAGATGTCTAGTTTAGAGTTGGTGAGTTTACCAATCATGTCTTTAACCATAGGGATAGCATCTATAATTGATGGCGGATCTACGTCACCTAAATCGTAAATCCTCCAGCGATCCTTGATGTTCACACCAGCTTCGGTGTAGGGGTTGTAAAGCTTTGAACTCGTATAATCCCTAATCATTCTAGGAGCTTTTGCTGAACCTCTTCTAAAGGATGAACTCTTATCCCAGCATAAACCAAGCACATACGCATTTGCTCTGTCCATGTTCTTAGTTTCAGCTCCAAAGAACAAGCTCACAACGCATCACGTTTTTACTATTTGGAGTTTGAAATTGAATAAATTTTCGAAAGTAAGCGAGAACCTTTGAATACCTTTTGGTCAAGAAAGTTATAAAGTAGAAACTATATCAGAAATAAACAGAAGGGGAGGTGTTCCTTATGACTTGCTATTTTAGGCATCTTCAGAACATTTTCAAAAAAGCTGGGATAGAAGTTACGAACCAGAATAAGCGAGAGATTGATAGAGCCATTCACGGTATAGTTAACATAGAGTACAAGAACTGTCCAGCTGCTTGGAGAGAAGTGAAGAAGAGATTAGCAGAAAATGAGGAGGCATTCGTTTCAGAGCTTCAAAAAGCCCTGAGATAAAATGCTTCAGAGAAGCGGGCGTCTAGGAGAGGTGGAGGTATGGAGGTCAAGATTAACAGAACCTTCATAGAATTGGTTAAGGGCGACATAACAGAGCTAGCCACCGACGCTATAGTAAATGCTGCAAACACTGCCCTGCAGCTTGGCGGCGGGGTAGCCGGTGCCATTAGAAGAAAGGGTGGACCGAAGATCCAAGAAGAGTGCAACAAGATTGGTGGAACCCATGTTGGTGGAGCAGTTATTACAACGGGAGGAAACCTGAAGGCAAGATATGTGATTCACGCGGTTGGTCCAGTGCATGGTGAAGAACACGAAGACGAAAAGTTGAAGGACGCAACCTTGAACTCGCTTAAGCTGGCAGACAAACACGACTTAAGAAGCATAGCTTTTCCAGCAATAAGCACGGGAGTGTTTGGTTTCCCAAAAGATCGATGTGCCATGATAATGCTTTCCACCACCATAGCCTATCTAGAAGGACCCACAAAACTCCAAAGAGTCGTCTTTTGCCTCTACGATGAGAACACCTTTAACACTTTCGAAGATACCCTTCGAGTTCTAGTGAGCAACCGCTAACTGTTTGAGATTGAAAGAATGCCAGTCGACACTCATGCGCATCTTCAGTGGCAAGTTTTTGACAAAGATCTACCGAAGGTTTTGGATAGGGCAAGAAAGGCTGATGTGACTATTATCGCTAGCTTCTTTTTTCGGGCATAAAATTTTCGCTCCTTTTCTAGGTTTTTCAAAATTTAGAATTTAAGTTATGTTATAAATCTTTTTGAGGTCAGACAAAGAAAAACGTAAAAAACACATGCAACGTAAAGTATTAAAATATCTTATGTGTTGAATAAGGACTAAGCCGAGGTTAAATAAAATGGTAAAGGTTACGGTTGACTGGACTAAATGCAACGGCGACGGTGTCTGCGTGGATGTTTGTCCCGTCGAGGTCTTCGAGCTTCAAGACCTCCCCGAATATCCCGACACACAGAAATCTGTTCCCGTTAGAGCAGATGATTGCATTCTCTGTATGGCCTGCGTGGTTCAGTGCCCCACGGAAGCCATAACTGTGGAAGAAGAATAAATTTAAACATAGAAGACCAGTCGCAATAGGCTATTCTCGCCGCCAAAAGGGTTACGCAGTTTCCCTCGACTACGATATTTGGGCCCTTGCTTGTTTCTTCACTTTTTTGTTTCTATAAGTTTCAGAATCTCTCTACAGAAATCCGGAAGGTCAGCTGGAAAACGGGATGTCACTAAGTTTCCGTCCTGCTGGCGTGATTTTTCCGGTTTCTCTTAAGAACCTGAATGCTTGGAATTGTCAGAATATCTATTCAAGGCTTCGCCCAACCGTGGCGTTTAACACCTCATAGCCCCTTGCTATTCCGCCTAGGTCGACGATGAAACTTCTCTTGTTTTGATTCCGTTTTCTTTGTTAACTACTCCGTATTTTCTACCTATCATTGAGATGTCATAAACGTTAAAATACAATGTCTATAACTAAATAACTTGGTGTGATAAGTATGGAAAAGAGCAAGTTTTACATCTTGCCGGAACTGCCTTATGGATACCGGGACCTGGAGCCCCATATATCTGAAGTGCAATTAAAGATACACCATCAGAAGCATCATCAAGCATATGTTAATGGCGCCAATGCAATACTTCAAAAGCTGGACAAAGCACGGAAAGAAGGCGCCGATATAGACGTTAAAGCTACTTTAAAAGAACTATCCTTCAACATAGGAGGACATTTACTACACTCACTGTTCTGGCCTAATTTAGCACCAACTGGCAAAGGCGGTGGAAAGCCGGGTGGAACTTTAGGTGACGCTATCGAGAAGGAGTTTGGAAGTTTTGAAAGATTCAAAAAGGAATTCTCTCAAGCTGCTGCCGGTGTAGAAGGCTCTGGTTGGGCAGCGCTTTCATTTTGCAGGCAAACTAACAGACCCATAATAATGCAGATTGAAAAGCACAACACTAACGTTTACCCCATGTTCAGGATTTTAATGGTTCTCGATGTCTGGGAACACGCATACTACCTTGACTACAAAAATGAGAGAGCCAGGTTTGTTGATGCATTTTGGAACATCGTTAACTGGGACGAAGTAAGCAAAAGGCTTGAATGAGGCTACTCGGCTGCTTCTTCAACGCAGAAGTAATCGCCTTTGGGGCCTTAACGGGTGATGTGGACCGGCATGTAATGGACTCGAAAGGTTTTTATTTATACCAACTAGAATTACGTGGGGTGCTTGTTATGGGAAAGAAAGGTAGAGAGATAGTGAAAGTTGACATCAAGGAATTATTGAAAGATCTGAATAGTGCGTATGCTGACGAGTGGATAGCCTATTTCCATTATACTTGGGCAGCAGACTTCGTTGAGGGACCAGATTACCCGACAGTGGCCGGCGAACTGGATAGAATTGCCAAAGAGGAATTTGAGCACTTGTCAGAACTAGCGGATAGAATCCTTGAATTGGGAGGGGAACCGGAAAGAGATCTCGAAGATTTACTGAAGATAGCGAACTGCAAGAAAGTCGTGTTTCCCAAGGACGAAAGAGACCTTGAAGGCGTACTCAACGCGGTTGCCGACGCAGAAGGGTGCGCAATCGCGGTGTACAATCGTCTTCTCTTGAAGGTAGCTGCTTGCTATGAAAAGGATGTAAGAACCTTCCACCTAATACAGCACATACTGTCAGAGGAAATAGAACACGAGGAAGCCTTTGAAAATCTGTTGGAGAAAAAAAGAAAATAGCTGTTGAAGATAGTTCCCAAATTTCATTCCCTCATTTTTTGGCAATAATTTATTTAGACGGTATCTAAAACGTGGATGTCGATGCTTAGGTCTCAAGTATTTCAATGGCAGCGGTCGGGCAGTTTCTAACGCATGCAACGCATCCTCTGCATACTTCTTCCGTCTCGATGCATTCTGAACAAAGCGGTTTTGCCCTGACGCCTAAACAGACTTCGGGGTTTTCGATGCTTACTCTTCCGTTGCGAAGTTCTAGGACAAGTGATGGACACACGGAGACGCATATTCCGCAGCTATCGCACAACTCTAAGTCGATTTGTATCTTGGGCATCTCTTCTTCCTTAACTAACTTAGAGGGAGAACCTAAAAAGCATTTCCTCGCTAGTTTTTATAGTTGGCGATTTTTGATCTCTCGACTTTCACGTTTATTATTGTTGGTGTTGGAGGGCGGTTCACAGCCTTAAGGGGTCATTGTACTAGGGTCATGTCTTGCCCGCAGCAAACTAGGGTTCCAACGCCTGCTTCTAGCACCTTTACTTTGTTCCCACATATCTCGCAAAGGTATACTTCACCCTTCTTAGTCACGTATATCACCTCACGCTTAATTTAATCTCCATTAACTTAAGCAGAAATATTGTTAATTGAAGTAGCCTATTCTTTCACCTTCTTTACTCCCATTCTTCTAGTAGTCTCGTGAAGATGTCGTGATGCTCTTCCTCATCGCCCAATATCTTCTCGAAGAGCGTTCGCGTCGTAATGTCGCCTTCTTTCTCCGCAACGTTAATGGTTTGCTTGTATAGAGCCAATGCCTCTTTCTCAGCCTTAACGTCATTCTGTATCATTTCTTTGAGGGCGTCGCCAACGAATATGGGGTCGGGTTTCGTGGTGGGTATTCCGCCGAGATAGTCCAGCCTCTCAGCGATGCTCTCTGCATGTTTCATTTCGGTGATGGCTGTCTCTCTAAAGATGGATTCCACGGCAGCGCCTTTAATGCCCTTGGCCCGAACGTGCTGCCACATGTACTGTACCGAAACCTGCAACTCTCTAGCGATCGCTTTGTTTAACATATCTAACAATTCTTTCGAAACCATACGTTCTCACCTCCCTTTAATTTTTAGAAGATTATAACTTCGTATCTCTCTCATATGAGCCAGCTATTATTTCATACAAATTTGTGAACGGCTTTTTGAGGTCTAAGAGTTCTTTTACTTGTCGAGTCCGTTTATGTATGCTGACACCTTCATCATTCAACAAACAACCTTAAGGATGCTCTTAACCTGCGATAGTCTTTTAGGAAAGCAAGTCCTTTTTCAGTAGTTTCAATAATTTCTTGAAACTCCGTCACGAATCCATAACTCAAAAGAAAATCGAGATAAACTTGAAACTTATCGTTAGTGAGGTTGCATTGATGCATGACATGGGTCTTCTCCGAGCCACCTATTATTTTTTCAAGAATGCATTCAATAACGTCCATCCAACTTCTATAACTCGCGTTCTCGTTGCTCGCTTGGGAGTTATTGATATACCACTTCAAGATTTGTGCGATGGCCTTGTCTGAATATTGGTGTTCCTTCAAAGTTTCCCTGATATCTAACGCATCTACCCGCTTTCCAGTCACATTTTTCACCTTACATTTGCTTCCTTATACGTGAGAAAAATACCAGTGTTCTGCTGCATCTTCCCCGGCAACTAACCGCGTGTTCAATTTTTGCTTGCGTTTACGCGTGATGAAGACCGATTCTCCGTCTTTTAGACGCTTTTCGATTTCTGCAAAATCGATCTCTTTAACCTCTTTAACCTCAACGTCTTGGTTTTCGTCGTCTTTCAAAAAGAAGAGTTGAAATAGTGGCTTTCCTTCATCGACTTCAATAACGTTTCTCAACACAATTCTTTTCGTGCACAGTCTTTTAAAGACATGAGTTTCCAAGTGTGTTCCTCTCGGTTTTCAATTAGTATTCTAATTTCGTGGAAAGTGGAAACATTTAAATGTATGTGACTGTGACACAACAGTAACAACAAATCGAGTGGTTTATCTTGGAGTCTTTAGACGAGAGCGCTGAGATGTTATCCGATTTCGGGCTCACTCACAATCAGGCAAAGGTGTACGTAGCCATAGTTCAACTGGGTGTAGCTTTAGTCGGCCAGGTTTCAAAAGTGTCAAAGGTGCGTCGAGAAGACGTTTACAGAATATTGCCGAAGCTTGAAAAATTAGGGTTGATAGAAAAAATATTAGGCAAACCAACCAGAATCAGAGCAACGCCCGTGGAAGAGGCGCTTTCTCTTTTGATCAAACGTGAACAAGACATAGTCAACAAAAGAGTGTCTGCGCTAATGGCTAAGAAGGACGTGTTGCTGAAGCATTTTAAGGCATATAAGGTGAAGCCAATATCTGAGGAAGCTCATTTCGCCCTGATCTCACAAAGGGAAGGAATGATCAATAAGAGGCTAACTATGGTTAAAAACGCTAAGAGAGCCATTGACATCATCACTTCCGGAGACAAGTTCACCCAATTTTTCTCTAAATATTATTTCACTAATTACGTTGAGCCATTCAAGGAAGCCATAGGGAGAAGGGTAAAGGTTCGCATAATTTTAGACATAACCGAGCACGATGACTCGATTCTGAGGATTATAGAAGAATACAAACCATCTAGAGTCTCTCTTGAGCTAAAGTATGTGGATCAACCATCAAGCCATTACATGATTGTGGACTACAAGGAAGCACTAGTTGCGACTTCAATAGAGCCAACCATAGAGGAAAACCCCTATCTATGGACCGACGACGAAAACCTCATCGGGCTATTGCAAAAGAATTTCGAAGGCCTATGGCACACTTCCATGGACATGAAAACTATCGAAACTGAGGCTGTTGCCGAAAAGGTGATCCACTTCGTTAGGAATTTGAGACCCTCAAACCACGTAATATTTTTGTACGGGTCTCCAGAAGCTAAGTACAACGTTCTTTTCAACTACCTTAAAGTCGGATTAGAAAACGGCGAGGCTGTAGCGTATATAGCCACAGAGGAGAACCCAGGTCAAATAAGAGACGCCATGAAACGATTCAACATTGAGGTAGAGAAACACGAGGAAACAGGTGCCTTACGTATTCTGGGATCTAACGACTTTTACATTATAGAAGGAGAATTTAACATACCGACCACCTTGGGCTTGATAAACAAAATGTACGATGAAGCCTTGGCAAAGGGATTTAAGGGATGGAGAGGAGCCGGAGAAATGGCATGTTTCTTCGAGCACAACTTAACCCAAGAGTTGATAGAATACGAGAGATCACTGCACACAGCCTTCGACATCCCAATCATCGCCGTCTGCGCCTACAACGCCAACATGGTAACCAAAGCTAGTAATCCAATGGATCTATACAACGAATTACTCAGGGCTCACGGCACCGTCCTATTCACAGGAATAGACAACAAACTAGGAAAAATCGAAATTCGAAAAGCTTAGACCCTAAATTTAATACACAATCTCCTACACGTAAAGGGTATGCGACTTAAATACCAATAAGAAGAATGAATAGCTCCCTCCTTGAGAGCCATGATGTGAACTACCAGGGCATCCAGAATAGAACAGAAACTCTAAAACAAAAATGTTAAAAATCGGGCAGAATCAACATTCACATAATTCGCAAATAAACCATGAGCATTTCTAAAGAAATGAGGATGACAGATTCGTGAAAGTTAACATAATTTCTCTAACGTGCTGTGCTGGATGCGTATCCTCGCTTCTAAATGCTGGTGATGCTTTGCTGGAAATTCTCTCAGGAGACTTCGAAATAGTTTACTCACCTACATTCGTTGACTTGAAGGAAATTCCGAAAGTTGACTTGGCAATAGTTGAGGGTGGAGTTAGAACGGAAGATGATGAGGAATTTATTAGGGAGGTAAGGGCTAAATCCGGAATTCTTGTTGCTTTGGGGATATGCGCAACCCACGGTGGAATAACAAGCTTGGGCAACATATTTTCTCTTAAGAAACTTTTGGAGAAGAAATATGGTCTTCGCGATTCAAGCAAGCTTCCAGAATTGAAAGACTTAATGTATCCAATATGCACCTTTGTCGACATTGACTATTATATTCCAGGATGCCCACCCATGCCTTTCCTAATAGTTCACACATTAAAAAGCATAACAAGTAGGAAAAAACCCATTCGTCATGAGAGCGTGGTCTGCACAGAATGCCACAGGAAAATAATTCCAGCAAAACTTGACCGCCTTTATGGAATATACGAGAAAAAAGCAGACCCAGAAATATGCCTAGTAAGCCAAGGCTTCGTTTGTTTAGGTTCTCTCACTCGTGAAGGTTGTGGAGCACCATGTCCAAGGGCAGGCTTCACATGCTTTGGGTGCAGAGGACCCCCCGACTCGATGATGTACAGATCAAGAGACGTTTATGCTTTCCTTGTCAAGGTAATATCAAAGAGAACCGGTATTCCTGAGGAAAAGGTGAAGGAGGAGCTTTACCGTAACCCCTTCATCTTCCACACTTTCATTTTTTCCAGGTTTGAACGTTTCAAGGCGAGGGATAGGGTCATTTGAACAACAAACGGGAGATAACCATCTCGCCAACCACGAGGATTGAGGGACACGGAAAAGTCACAATACTCCTTGACGAGTTTGGAAACGTTTCAGACGCTCATTTTTATGCCACAGAAATCCGAGGCTTGGACTACTTTTTAAGGGGAATGGAAGCAGAAAGACTTCCCTTCATAATTTCAAGAATATGCGGTGTATGCTCAACCGCCCACGTAATAGCATCTGTTAAAGCCATAGAAAGCATATACGGAACAGAAATAACAGAAACCGCAAGAAAACTTCGCGAGCTGCTGCTCATGGGGCAGATGATCAGCAATCATTCCCTAGTTTTCTTTTTCTTAACGCTACCCGACTTCTGGTTTTCCCCAGAGGAAGATCCGTCAAAGAGAAACATCTTTCAAATCATGCAAGAGAAACCAGACATAGGCAAAAAAGCCGTAGCACTGAGAAGCTTCGGAGCCCATATCTTAGAGGTTGTCGGTAAGCGCGAAGTCCACATCGTTTCTACAATACCCGGCGGCTTAATCAACCCTCTCAAAGAAAGGGAACGGGAAGAACTGCTCAAGGAATCGAAAAACGCCTCCGCAATCACGAAGGACGCTTTTGCCCTTGGAAAGGAACTTTTCGATAAAAATTGGGAAATTTTCAGGAAAGCCGGAGACTACAAAACCTATTACATGGCGTTAACAAAAGATGACGTACTGGATTTCCACAACGGCAAAATCCATGTCATAAACCCAGAAGGCGAAATCGTGTCAGAATTTACCGCGCAAGATTATATGGAACATCTTGAAGAAAAAACCTATGAATGGACCTATGCAAAATTTGCCTACCTAAAAGCCTTAGGCTGGCCGAAGGGAATAGTTCAAGTCGGTCCAATAGCAAGAATGAACGTAAATAAGCGGACGACAACGGAGCTTGCTAACGAAGAGTTGAAGGAGTTTAAGAGAAAATTCGGAAGTCCAGCACATGTTACTCTGCTTTTTGACTATGCCCGCCTCATAGACCTCATGTACGCATGTGAAAGAGCGAAAGAGCTTTTGGAGGACAAAAGCTTAACGCGCACAGATACTAGGGTTAGAGTTAAGCCTAAAGAAGGTAGAGGCATCGGAGTTGTTGAGGCGCCTAGAGGAACGCTTGCCCACGAGTATGTCTTGAGGAGAAATGGACTGTTGAAGAGCATAAAGCTGATAATACCTACCCAAGTGAATAACGCGGCTATAAACCTCAACGTTAAGGATGCTGCAATGGAATTCATACATCATGGCGAAATTAAGCCAGGACTCTTGAACAGAATAGAAATGGTGATACGGGCCTACGACCCATGCATAAAATGTGCCACAAGAACAGCTAACGATAGTTTAATGATTGAAATAAAGAATAGCAAAGGTGAATTACTAAAAACTTTGTAAGATGGTTGGTTGCATTAAAAACTATCCAACTGTCGCTCTTATGATAGTTTAGACTTAGACCTTAAATTTAATTAATGTGTGTTTCGATAAAAACTGGTGCTTAAGGGTGTGAGTAAGGAATGTCTTCTGATAGTGTGGTGGAAGTAAGCGCTGAGACGTGGGAGAAGGAAGTCTTGGAGTCCGATATTCCGGTTGTCGTTGATTTTTGGCATCATGACTGTGATTGGTGTAGAGCGCTAAATCCGATTTATGACGAACTTTCTAACGAATACGTGGGTAGGCTTAAGTTTGCTAAGCTAAACGTCTTGGAAAGTCATGAAAACCAACACATAGCTATCCAGTACGGGATAATGGGTACCCCCACCTTGAAGTTCTTTTGTACGGGTAGGACCGTTGGTGAACTTGTGGGATATCGACCCAAAAATCTACTTAAAGAAGAGGTAGACAGAATCCTTAGCCAAATCAAAGAATGCCTGGAAAAAAGTACCCCCCTCTAGCGTTCAGAAAAAATAATGCTCTCTAATGCTCACCCTTCGCTTTAGGGTACCCTTCTGTCTCCAATTGGATTGTGGTGTGGTCTATTCCAAACTCATCCTTTAAAATATGGATCAAATTCGTGGTTAGCTTCTTTCTGTCTGTCCCCTTTTTTACCACCACATGACCGCTCATCATACACATCTTACTCGGGGTCATGCACCATACATGGAGATCATGGACGCTTTTTACGCCTTCTAGTTCAACTACTCTGCGCTCCAAGGCAGTTAAATCAATGTGGGGGGGAACACCTTCCAGTAGAACGTTCAACGAGTCTTGGACCAGTTTCCAAGAACTATAGAAGATCAATAAACCAATTAGCATGCTGATTAGGGGGTCTGCTTGGTACCATCCAAAGAAAAGCATGATTAATCCTGCGGAAATGGCGCCCACGGACCCTAACGTGTCGGCAACCACGTGCAGAAAGGCTCCCCTAACGTTTATGCTATCATCCCTTGATTTTGAAAGGACCAAGGCAGAGAGCCCGTTGGCTATGAGGCCTAAGAAGGCGATGATCAGCATGTTGAGGCTTTGTATTTCAAGGGGATGTTGAATCCGATGAAAGGCCTCGTAAAAGATGAAAACTACGACAACCCAAAGGAAGATGCCGTTTAGAAACGCTGCTAGAATCTCTATGCGGTAGTATCCATAGGTTCTCTTCAGAGTAGCGGGACGCAGGGCAATCCAAGCGGCTAAGAGGGCAAAGCCCAACGAGAAGACATCGTTTAGCATGTGCCAAGCGTCTGTTAAAAGGGCTAAGCTGTTTGTGAGAATCCCACCAATTAGCTCAACAACGAAAAAAGTCAGGGTTATGCCCAACGCTATTCCAAGAGATCTTGTATCTCTGGGTAGACGCCGTTCCTTCATTGAAATCGCTCTCGTCTATGTAAACTATTTGTCGTGCATTATAAATCTCTTAACGTTGTCTCCACTAGCTTCATAAGTGGGCTAATGGACATAACGAAGAGGGAAAGAAATGTCCAGTTTGTTTTATGCGGTCTCGGCGGTTATGGTTATCAGTATCTTATCCTTGATTGGGGTGTTTGCCTTGTCTTTAAGCGAAAAAACACTAGACAGGATCCTGTTTATTCTCCTCAGCTTTTCAGCCGGCTCCATCTTAGGCGCGGCTTTATTAGACCTACTCCCCGAAGCCGCGGAATTAGCCGAAGAAGCAGTTGCGTTTTGCCCCGTTTATATTACCTTAGGCTTCCTTGGCTTCTTCTTCCTTGAACGCTTTATTTACTGGTTCCATGGCCACGTTCATGGACATGAAACCAAATCGGAGGTCGATGAAAGAATGACTGTTAAGAAATTTGTTTATCTGAATTTGCTCGGAGACGGAATCCACAATTTCCTCGATGGAATGGTGATCGCCGCCGCTTTTTTCATAGGCCTACCAATAGGTCTGACCGCTACTGTTGCTGTGGCCTTTCATGAAATTCCTCAAGAAATAGGGGATTTCGGGGTCTTGGTGTATGGTGGCTTCACAAGATATAAAGCTCTAATATTCAACTTCATATCCGCATTAACTGCTGTTGCGGGAGCCTTCTTTTCAAATTTCTTCTCGGCATACACAGAAAACTTCGTCGGTGTCATTATCGCCTTTGCGGCAGGTGGCTTCATTTACCTTGCCGCTTCCGAGTTGATCCCTGAAATGCAAAAGGAAAAAGACTTCGTAAAATCAATAGTCCAGTTCCTCTTGTTTATCTTCGGGATAATTCTAATTTGGTGTCTTGGGTTTGTCTTTCCCGAGTGAGGGTGAGAAAGATAGGGCTGGAAGAACATTGGAAGAAAAGCCTATAAACCATCACTAGTTGCTAATCAACAATCCTTTCTGAAGTTTTGTGGTAGAGACGCCAAGAGAGGAAATACGTTATTGCTATAGCAGCGACTCCGCCTATGAACCAGAATGGACCAAATACCGCGGAAAAGTTGTTTGAGAAATGAAGAGCGACAGCGATCAGATAGAACCGGGCAGGTCGCTTTGTTCAATACCGTAGGCGGTGATCGATGTGCTTGCTGCATGGAATAATATTCCGGGCAACCTGAAAAGTATCGGCGCTCCTAATGTAAGTACGTATACGAAAAATTCGGAGATGCCAAATCCCAACCCAACTATAAAACCTAGAGTAAAAATGGATTTCTCGGTTTCGCCGTGACGATAGAAGAGGGGGTAAGCCTTTGCAAACTCCTCAATGAGAGGCGTGGAGATGACGGTTGAACATAACCTAGCATAGAATATCGGCAAGACGACACATAGAGAGTCCGTGAACCATCCAATGAAGAGGGTAAGAGGAACGCTCATTATTATTCCAGACACAAAAAAGAAAAGATTCTCTCTTAAGTTAGGTCTATGAAGCGGTATTATCGTCTTGTTATCTTGGAATGTTGTCACACTAGAAACACTCCTTCAGCCACAGTTCTGGTCGCTGACCTATTATCTATTTTGCATAAAACAATTTCCTTCGAACTCGACGCTTCCAACTTTCATAGTCAAAAGTTTCTGAGGCTTTAAAAGGTTGGCATGCCTTCGTAAGTAAGGGTTTAGGGCCGGGATTCGAACCCGGGCCCGTAAAGTGCCGTATATGTTGCCTTAGAGAACATTATAGTGTGCTTTTGATACCATATACTGTCAGAGTTTGGAGCGCTATGACCGAAGAACCAAAACCGCAATCTAACGAAGAAGAAGTAACGAAACTTATGATTGATAAACCATCCGATTTCAGATTTCACGCGGCTTATCTAGCCTATTCTGAGATGTGGGACAAAACCACTTCACAAGAGACGAAAATGGAATTGAACGAAATCATATCATCACTTTGTAAGGAAGAGATAAGCTATTTAGACTTCTACAAAAGGTTGGATCAATTTAGAAGACCTGGTTCTAAACACTATGCCTATCCCAGAAAAAGGATAGAAACTCAGAGGAAGAGGGACTGGAGAAAAAAGCAAACCAAAAAAATGAGGAATGCCAGGTATAGATGAAGCCGCTGAGAGCTTTCTAGCTTTACGCATACACTCATAAATTACTGCTTCCATAACTTTATTGGCGGTCTGACCTACTTTCTTCTTCTTGACCAAGTTTGAGAGGACGATCCAAACAAGCGGTATCTGGAGAGGCGGGGCCAACCGGTCTTGGCATATTTTATCTTGTCCGGGTTTTTCTTCAGCCACTGCATCATGTGGAAGAAGCTCTTGGCCCTTTTATCTTCCCTTTCCTCGAGGGGTTCGTAACCCAGGTTTCTTATCTCATCCAAGTACGCCGTCTCTGTGAGGCGTTGCGGTTCCCCCGTCACCCTAACTTTACGAATTCGGGCGTCACCATACTTCTTCTTCAGATCCTTAACAGCCCTCTCAAAGATGGAGCCCCTACAGATCAGGATAGGTTCATCCGCTTTGAGCTCAAGTCTGTCCAACAACTGGAATACGATTTTTGAAGCTTGCTTCAGATACTCTTTTCGACGAAAACCGGCAGACTGAAAATACCAGACATCCACCACTCCGTACTTGAATTCCTGGTTTTCACTGCGATAAGCTCCAATAACCACGCCGAAAAGGAGATCCCCACTACCGGCATCATCTATTATTATCGTCATCCAATTCAATCCTTCTAAAATATAGGGTTACTTCACTCGTTACCTTCTTTAGGTGTTTGAGCACGATTTTTTCCTTCACTTTTAATTCGTGCTTGGAAACAGTATATTTCTCCGGACAGAGTTCATCGACCATTACACCTTCGTCGATTGAATATACAACAGGGTATAGGAGGCATCCTAGAGCCTACTCTCGTAAACTTGGCACTTCTTCTCCGCGTGATCATGGAAATAACACCATTGCCCAACACTTCTTAACCTCGTCAGTCCATACCTATCTGCAACAGTGAAATCTTCTCGGCTGAAGCCCGCTATCTCCATTATCTCACCAATTTTCAAATTCTACAAAAATTTAAAAGACTAGCGAGGCAACAAACAAAAATGTAGTAAGAGAGACCTCAGTGAAAGTTTTTCATCCTGCCGCGACATTATTGATAAATCGTTGATTATCTTCTAGCTCTGGTTTTTTCTCTTTTTAAACATCTTTGCTGGATGTCATTCTTTTTCTTTCGTTTTTGTTCTCGGAGAGCATCCGCATTAAATCCTGGACACCTAGCTGATTCCACGCAAATCTCATATTTCCTAGAACAATATAGATAATTACTTCTTCAAGCGTTTCTCCTTGCGCTTTTTTCTTTTCTCTGCTCTTTCTTTCTTGGTCATTGGCTTTTTCTTAGCGCTTCTCATGCCCAACTCAATCACCGTATAATAGTAATCAGAGTAGAGGATTAGGGTTTCGGTCTAGTCTAGGCATTCTACAGAAACTTTGTATAGTACATATCCACGCGTACCCACCGAGCCCCCGAGCATACCGCACACGCCACCGCCTTAACGTTTCCCTTAGAGGATATTAAATATCTGGAAACGCATGATACCATATGGGGGCACGCGGCGGAATGGGAAGAAAGAGGTCGGCCTGCCTCTACATCGACGGGGAGCTTCTAAAAACCGCTAAGCAAATGGGGCTGAACATATCAAAGGTCTCCGAAAACGCATTAATCGAAGCGGTAAGGCGTTTAAACGATCCGAAAGACGGAAACGCCCTCGACAGCACGGCGCGTTCGAGGGTGTGGGGCCGGGGCCGGGATTTGAACCCGGGCGCCAGGCTCCACAGGCCTGTAGGCTACCAGGCTACCTCACCCCGGCCACATTTAATGTTGTTTTGCCTAACCCCGACCACTCTTATTTGCGTTTGCGGAAGATTTTGCCGCCGTCATTGTATTCGCCAGTGACATACTCGAAGCCAACCTCAACGAGAGCTATGGTCTCGCCGACATTATGGGCGACGCGTACAATAAAGCTATCGTCGCAATCTTTGAATAACTTTTGGTCAAGCTGAACGTAGAGTTGGATGTTGTCAAGTTTTTTATGTCCTAAGAAGGCCATGACATGCATGGGGTCCTTAGTTCGGTGATATTCCATTGTGGCTTTCCAGTGCCGCAGCGTGTGAAAGTGTATTTGAAGTAGTCGTGGGTTTTGGAGTTTTGCTGCAAGTCTCCGTCTTGCTTTGATGAAGGTGGTTTTCATAGAGTTTATTGGCCCGTCCCCGAATACTCTAAGACTTTTCCTGGGTAGGGCGTTTAGCATGTTAAGCAGTTTTGGGCTGACATTCCATATTCTCGGATTGCTGTTTTTCTCAGGGTCATTTAAAATGATTGCCCGTCGATCAAAGTCGATGTCGGTCCAAAGTATTCTTTTTGCCTCTCCGCATCGCATTGCGGTTTCCTTTAACAATTGAAGGAAAACTGCGGCTTTTTTAGGGCTACCTGCTATGAGGCTATCGATCTCCTGCTCTGTTGGGATAAACGGGAATTTCCTAACAACATTGCAGCGTGGCTTTTCCCATTGTAGCCTGATGAATTTCAGAAATAGGTCATAGGCGTTTATGACGTTTCTACGTCTGTTTGGACTCCAAGACTTCTCTTTGGCTAAAACCTCTTTGACCGATTCTGGGTTTAATAAGTCTGCATTTCTATGCAGCAACGCCCTTAAGCATGAGCCAGTGCCCCGGATGGTTTCTTTGGCATAGCCCCGTTTTTCGACTGACCATAGAAAATTGACGATTTTGCCCTTAATGTCAGCTTCTGACGCCTTCGTGGCCCCCGCAGCCCGCTTCTCAATTCGGGACTCCACTTCGGCCAAGTTTTTCGCCCCTTGCGTCTCGGTGACGCACACTTGGCGATTAAAAGGTAAGGCTCGGACGCTATATAAAGCGGTCGTATGAACTCTTTCAACATGTTCATGTTCATCAGAGTTGTTCCAGGTTGTTTCGCTGAATCGGTATCCGCATGATCTGCAAATGTAGCGTTGAACCTCACCGCGATTTGTGTATCTTACCCCATTCTTCCAGGTTCGTTGGGAGCCGCATTCCGGGCATGCTGGGAGCTGTGTAGGAGGCTGGTGCGGCTGGGCCTGGCGGTCCAACTTCCCACTGTTTAAGCCGCTTCGCCAAGCATGCTTTTTCCCGTGGAAGCCAGCCTCTCCCCCAGCCATCCTCAACTACTCCTCCTCTCGGATTTCCTCCATCTTGGAGCCCCAGGTTTCGTGCATGAAGCTGGTCATGGCCCACTTGTGGCCTCTTTTCTCCGCCACCGATTGACCCAACTCTTTTCGTAGGCGTTTGTTCATGCGTTGGATTCTGCGGGTTACTCGCCAACGATCCATGCGATATCGACTGAGCTTGGCTGATAGCTGGCGGGGCAGGATCCCGGCGTTTCCAACCTCGAGCAGAGTTTGCAGAATCAGCTTGTCAACTTCATCTCGACAGATTACGTCCTCAACATAGCCTTTCTCAAACTGCATGAAGTCTTGTAAGCCTTGCACCAGAGTTTTGGTTCTGTCGTCAATGAGCTTCAGCTGACGCTCCAGCCGACCCAGCTTGTAGACTATATACTTGATGCGTCCCACCTTCTCGGCTTGTGTCCGCCGCCTTTTTACGTAGGTTTCAGACGATTCTGAGACAAGACCTTGCTGGGGACCCTGCACCTTACGCACACCTCAGGCTTTCAGCATGTTGCCGATCTCAACTTTTTGAGGCAAATAATGTGGGGGATTCTGCACATCAGCTAGATGAGGGCGTCTAGAGGGCTTAAAAATCGGCTTATCTGAGTTGAAGAGGCTCAAAAAAGACTCCATTTCAAAGCCACCCCTAGAAAGTGTTTTGTGCAAGAATCTTCTGCTGCAATTGGTCCTCCTCCGTGTTCCATGAATCAACTTTCAGCCTCCAGTCGTGTGGGCTCCAGCCTTGTTTGTTGAGTGATGGGGTGCCCGTGTTTGTCTCTGGTTGCGATTTGAAAGATTCCTCGGCCTAGGTGAACCGGCTTCAGGAAGCCCCAAGCCACGAGTCGTTTCCGGTATGCGGCTACGGTTCTGGGGTCAGCTCCTATCCAACGCTCAATGTATTCTTTTAGGTCGGTCCAGAGGATTTGGCAGCCGGAGAGGTATCCGTCCTCCGCCAGTATGTTCATCAGCTTTTTGCACCGCCTAAAACAGACTGTTACCAATCATGGGTTGCCTCCCATTTTTGAGTAATCCCATGGAAAAATTATCTATCTGTGTGTGTGCGCGCAGACTCTTCTTCTTCTTTCTTCTCTACCATAGCTTCTATAGACGCCACCACAAACCCATCGACAAGGCTACACAGACACACATACATACAATTTTTCTCAGAGCCGTTCATCCTCTATTCCCCCACTCCAAAGTCGTAAAGTTGAGTCCTCAGCCCTCAAGACTTCCTCTTCAGGTATGTATGGTGAGTCCCTCAGCTTCTTAACGAGGTGATAGCGGGCGTAGGTGTGTTCGTTGTCCCATTCTATGGCGTGCTTGACTTCGCGATTTTCTTTGATGCAGCGGTCGCAAAGGATGGCTGAGGCTCGGTTCATGGGATACTTATTCATGACGAGGACGTTTCCCCAGCTGGGATACTTCCATGTAGCCTCCTTGTCTAGACAGATAACATTGATGTGCTTGCTGCTCCGTAGGGGTCCTCCACAAGCGCAGCACTTCACCGTCCTCCTAATCCAAGCCTCCATATTCGATTCTGACCTGCTCAAAATCTACACCTCTCTGCTCTCCGGAGGCACGTAGTCCAAGCCAAGCGCTTGGAAGATATCCTCTTCGGTGCGGGAGGCGACGACCCTGCCTTCTTTGATGACTCCTTGGGCTGCGCTCAGCTTCACGCCTCGGCTTCGAGCTATTGAGCAAAGCCTTATGTTGTGCTCGGGGCTCCCGGTGCGTATGAGCAGGATGGTGCCCCAGGTTTCAGGGGTTGCCACGTACAAGTCGACTTGAGCCCCTTCAACAAGGAGCCTAGTGAGCTTGGGTCCCTGCAACAGCACCTTCTCGGGCTCCAGCGCCTTTATGATCGACGCGAGGTGGAGGGGCTTTGGAATCAGCACGATATCGATGTCGTGCACCTCAGGGCGCTTGCGGCGCACCGACCCAGCGACCTGGACGCGTTCACAGTAGGGACCGATGACGGCGAGGACCTTGGCGGCCAAGGCTTCAGCATTCTTCAACCTCATCGTTTTCAACCTCCTATCACGGATCGTTTTAGTCGGTCTGCGATTTCTTCGATGGCTCCGTCAGGTGCTCCAGGCTTGATCTTCCTCACGTTTTCCGTAACCCACTGCTGAAATCGGTTTCGATAGGCGGTTCTCCCGGCTTTGCTGGTCCTCCATAGCAGGCCCTTGCTTTCAAAGGTTCCCAGGTACTGTCGGTTGGTGCTCTCCGTGTAGCCAGTTTGAATTTCCGATGGAAGAAAGGAAGCCTCCGGGTCCATGCGTAAGGCTGCTGTGAGTACGGCTCTGCCGGCGTCTCCTCTCCTCTTCAATTCTTGGAGGAAGGCTTCCGCGTCTCGTATCCAGCTTCGTATGTTGGGGTCCTGAAGCGTTTGCTCTAGCAGCTCCTGCTTCAGCCTCTCCTCTCGCTCATACACTTCCACCTTAGCCTTAGTTTGAGCCAGTTCATCTTGTAGCGCCTTGACGTCTTTGGGGATGAGCTCCAGGCCTAGATGGTCCGCGGTTTCGCTGATGAGGTCGGTCCAGTCTCCCCATAGCTCCCGAATCTTCTCAAACTTGTCCTCATACTCGGCGGCTAATGATTGGGTCTCTGTTAGTTGGCTATGTAGCTCTTGGACTTGCCCCTCTAAGGTTTGGGTCCTCGTAGTAAGTCGGTTTCTCTCTTCAGCCGTCAGAACCTGAGACTCCAGCTCCTTGACCCTCGTTCTTAATCGTTCAGCCTCGGCACCCAAGGTTAGAAAGCTTTCCTTAGCTTCAGAAAGCTGGGATTCCAAGGATTGGACCCGGCCCAAAAGCTGTTTCTTTTCAGCCTCTAAAGCCTCAAGCCTCTTCAATGTCTCTTCAGGAACTGCTACAGCAGCAGGAGCTGGAGGAGCCTTGATGACCTTGGTTAGGTCGGCGATGGCATGCTCTAGCTCCGGCGTTTCCACGGCCATGGCGATGGGCGTCTTGCCTCCATGGGTGCAAAACCGCTCTTTGCTCGTTACATACAGTGGTGTGTCCGCTATTCCTAAGACCAAGGCTCTTCCTTGAGGCAGAACTTGTACCGCTTCGATCTGCTCCTTGGTGAGACCGCTTTCCCTCAGCCAACATAGGTCGGCGGGGTCCACCAGTTTGAAGATGACTCGTGTGGGGCACTGGCTTAGCACGGCCTTCGCCACTTCCGCTGCTCTTCTGGCGATGCAGACGTAGCCTAGTCCTCGGTGGCGTCCTCGAGCCGCGATCTCCCAAGTCCAGTAGATCACCTTGTTTTGGGCTTCTCGAATCTCCTTCAGCCGAACCCTCCCCACCTCAGGCACTAGAACGTGGGCCTCTTCCATGATGAGCACGAAGGGACGGTTGTGCTGGCCCTCAGCCTGGTAAAGGGACTCTAAAAAGTTCGCAAGGGCCGTGTAACTCTCAGCTAACGTTGCGTTTCTTAAGTCAAGAACGAGCGAGTATCCTTTCTCGACCACTCTTTTGGCTAGCAGTGAAGCGTTCTCGCTGGTCACGATCAAGTCTGCCCTATAGCCCTTAGGCCTTCCTACCGGCTTGCCAACTGCCGCCACGATGACGGGATATCGCTCCTTCAAAGTCCAGTATTCACCCTCAGGATCCACTACAATGAAGGGTTGCTTAACCTCGCAAAGGTCCTCGCAAATCCTTCCAGCTGTGTAGCTTTTGCCGGAGTTGCGGATACCAACTTCCGCCAACGGCTGGCTGATGAGGTGGTCTTGAACGCTCAGCTCGAGGTCGCCGTCCCCGTCGATGATGGCTGGCTTGATGATGGAGCTCATGCTTTCACTCCTGTTTCAAAAGGCCTGTGTGCCATCCACACTTGGTGCAAACGTTTGCGTTTAGGCGGGTTCCACACTGGGGACAATAATTGAACTCGGTTTTCATGGTTAGTTTTGTCTCCTCACTCAAGGAATCTTCTCCTCACTTCCGCCCTGATTTCTGGAAGATCGCAAGCTACCTGCCACAGAAGGTTTGTCAGTTCAACGATGAGGGTGTTCAAGGCTTTTGCTTCGGGGTTTTTCATGGCCACTAGGTTGAGGAGGTCCTTG